>Ga0123337_10005875_pt1 | contig 11912 bp, 8 predicted proteins | sample frozenSSSSmetaG_FD_89792 | JGI IMG/M metagenome (GOLD analysis project Ga0123337, IMG submission 89792) | Glacier valley bacterial and archeal communities from Borup Fiord, Nunavut, Canada, to study Microbial Dark Matter (Phase II) -... | ecosystem: Environmental > Aquatic > Freshwater > Ice >...
GAACGGCTGATTTCTAGCCACAGAGCGCACAGAGGCCACAGAGCAATTGTGTGAACTGGACGCCCTCTGTGTGCTCTGTGCGCTCGGTGGCGAACGTCCGATTCTTACCCGTGCGGAGTATACTTGATACTTGATACTTGATACTTGACGCTGATTTCAAGCATCAAGCATCACGTATCAGGAGATTATTTGGCGCATTTAAAAATCGCACGTCCCTAAAGGAAACAACTCATGGACATAACTGGTGGCCTCAACGCCGAAGAATACGACCGCAGCTACAGCGATTGGCAGCTCGTGCGGCGGATCACGGCCTACTTTCGACCGCACCTTGGCAAAGTCGGCCTGGTCGCATTCATGGTCGCGCTGCTCTCGTTAGCCGCGACCGTGACGCCGATTGTGATCTCCTACGGGATCGATACGCTCGCAGGCAACCCGCAGATCCAGCTCCTGATTGGCCTGGCCGCGCTGGTGACGGTGCTGGGCGCGCTGGGCTGGGTATTTAACTTTGTGCAACAGTGGTTCTCGGCCCGCGCCGTCGGCGATGTCGTGCTGGCGCTGCGCGAAGATGCCTTTCGCGCCGTGATGCGCCGCGATCTCTCGTTCTACGACCAGTTCGCCTCGGGGCGGATCGTCAGCCGCGTCACATCCGACACGCAGGATTTTGCCACCGTCGTGACGCTGACGATCGACCTGCTCAGCCAGCTGGTGCTCGTCGTCGTGATCAGCGTGGTAATGCTGACGCAGAACTGGCGGCTGGCGCTGGTCACGTTTACGCTTGGCCCGATCGTGATCCTGATCGCGCTCGGCTTCCGGCGGCTGGCGCGGCACGCCATGCAGCAATCACAGCGCGCCCAGGCGACCGTCAACGCGACGATTCAAGAAACGATCAGCGGGATCGCGGTGGCGAAGAACTTTCGGCAGGAGGCGGCGATCTACACCGACTTCCGGGCGACCAACGAGCTGGCCTACCGGGTGCAGCTGACCCGCGTGGCCGTGTTCGGCAGTATCTATCCGCTGCTCAATACCGTTTCCGGCATCGGTGTCGCCGCAATCATCTATATCGGCGGCCTGATGGCGATCAACAAGACGATCACGGTCGGCGAATGGTATCTGTTCGTGCAAAGCCTGGGGATTTTCTTCTACCCGATCACCAGCATCGCCTCGTTTTGGAGCCAGTTCCAGCAAGGATTAGCCGCCAGCGAGCGCGTGTTTGCGCTGATCGATGATGAGCCGCTGGTAGTGCAGACCGCGCAGGAGCCGATCGGACGATTACGCGGCGAGATCGCCTTTGAAGATCTGACCTTCAACTACAGCACTGGCCGCTCAGCCGTGCTGCGAGATTTCGCGCTCTTCATTCCAGAAGGCGAAACACTGGCAATTGTCGGCCATACTGGCGCTGGAAAATCGAGCCTAGTCAAGCTGCTGATGCGCTTTTACGAGTTCCAGGATGGGCGGCTGCTGATCGATGGGCGCGATATTCGCACGCTTGATCTGCGCGATTATCGCCGTCAGCTCGGTCTGGTGCCGCAGGTGCCGTTTCTCTTTTCGGGCAATGTCGCCGACAATATCCGCTATGGCCGGCCCGGCGCGAGCGATGCCGATGTCGCAGCCGCCGCCCACCAGCTCGGCGATGGCAGCTGGATCGACGACCTGCCCGAAGGACTCAGCACCGATGTGGGCGAGCGCGGCGCGCGGCTTTCGCTGGGGCAGCGGCAGCTGGTGGCGCTGGCGCGGGTGCTGCTTCAAGATCCTGCGATTTTGCTGCTGGATGAGGCGACCGCCAGCATCGACCCGTTCACCGAGGCGCAGGTACAGGCGGCGCTGGCGGATGTGCTGCGTGGGCGTACTAGCATCGTGATCGCCCATCGGCTTTCGACGGTGCGTGCGGCCGACCGGATCATCGTGCTGCGCGATGGGCAGATCATCGAAGCAGGCGATCACGACGGCTTGCTGGCCCAAGGCGGGCATTACGCCGAGCTGTACACGACCTATTTCCGCCACCAATCGCTCGAATATCAGCCCTGGCAGGCGCAGGGCGTGGCGACCCAATAGCGCTACGTTGTCGAGCAGCGGGTGCCTTTTGGGCGAGCTTCGCCCTACCGGACCAGAAAACGACCTACAGCGGAGTAGAATAGATCGCGAGCATCAAGCATCTCAAAAGGTAGCGCAGAATATCGGAATGACCTTTGAGAAAGATGGCCTGGATGAAGTGGGGCCATTTCTGCTGTATTCAATGCAGCCCAAGTGACGCGTGACGCGTGTCAGATGCCACGCGTCACCCGCCCTAGCGCCCTAGCGCCAGCTCGTCATCTCATCGAGCGGGAAGAGCGGCCGGCGCGCATGAGTGAACGGCAGTGTGCGCAGGTTCGGGTTGCACACCCCCGGCGCGTCAAGCACCGCGACCTCGGCGGCGAATGGCTCGTAGGCCGCGCGAAATGCCGCTGGCGATTTGACGATCACAATCCGCGCATCGGTTGGCTCCAGCCCCAGCGAGCGGTATAGCTCGGGATCCCACTGAATGACCGCGCGCTCCATGACCACCAGCGCGATCTGCCCAATATCAAACACCGCAGTACACCCACGCCGAAACACCACGCCCTGGAAGCCCAGCCCCTTGTTGACGAAATCGCCGTCAGATAGCAGCCGCACGCGGCCAGTCACCTCAATCGGCTGGTAGAACGGCACGCCTGAGCCAGCCCCGATTGTCAGCGTCAGCTCAGCGCCCGCGCCAGCGGTAAACATTGCCGCCACTGCGACCGGATCGACGATGTTGTGCAGGCACAGCTGCGCGGGCTTGGCAGCGATCAATAATTTCAACACCGCCGTGCTATCACCCGGCGCACCCGAGCTGGGCGCATCGGCCGAGTCGGCCAGCACGAACGGCTGTCGGTCGCTCGCCAGCGCGCGTTCAATCGTCGCGGCGGTGGGTGCCAGCGTGATATCGAAGCGCTGGCGGCGCTCCCAAAACATATCCGCCAGCTCATCGGCCAGCTCGTTCGCCAGCGCCGCAGTATCGGCGTTGACCACCACGCTACAGCCAACATCGGCCACATCGAGCCACGGCTGCACCGAAAAGGCCGAAATATCTAGCACAGCCGGGCGGCGCATCAGCTCGATTGCGCGATCCATCACATCGGCGTATGGCCCCTCGGTGGTGCGGCCATTCTCGGCTGGCACGATCATCGGCAGCCGTCGTAGCGCCGCGACTGGCCGCGCCATGCCGCGCACCATGCGCGAAAGCAGACGCATGGCGCGCTGGCCGGTCTCATACAGATCGATATGCGGCGCGGTGTGGTAGCCGATTAGCGCGCCAGCCTGCTCGACCATCTGCTGCGTGACATTGGCGTGCAGATCGAGCGTGGCGACCAGCGGCATATCTGCGCCAACCGCAGCGCGAGCGGCGCGCAGAATCTCGCCGGTCGCATCCTCGTAGCTTTCGGAAGACATCGCGCCGTGCAGCACCAGCAGTACGCCATCGAACGGCCCAGCAGCGCGCAAGCCATCGATAAGCTCATCGCGCAGCGCCATAAACACCGTATCGAGAATTGGGCCAGCCGAGGCCGAGGTGGTGGCCGAGAGCAGCGGAATCAGCATAATATCCTGCGCGCTCGCCACATCGATTACACCGCCGACCTCGGTGCGCGTGCCAACACGCTGGGCGATTATCTCATCGCCGCGCAGCAAATGGCCGAGCGGGAAATGATCCCACGACCCCGGCACCGGCGAGAATGTGTTCGACTCCTGGACAATATTGCCAATCGCGATACGCATATTTCACCCCTTTATTCTTGCAGAAGACAGATCCGTGTGACAAGATGACAAGATGACAAGGTGACAAGGTGAAAGAGTCGATCATCAACTCAAAACTCAAAACTCATAACTCTCCGACCGCGCCCTCAATACCTTCCAGCGCACGATCAATCGCCGCGTCATCGTGCGCGGCCGAGAAGCCGTGGTGCGCGGCCATATGCACATAGACACCGCGCGCGATGCAGCCAGCCACGAAGCGCTTGAGCATGGCCTTATCCTGGCGAGCAGCCTGACGATAGTTGGTCACTTCTTCCGTGATGCCGAAGTACATGCCGAAGCGCGGGCCGACATGTTGGATGCGCAACGGCACCCCGGCGCGCTCGATAATCTCACGGAAGCCGCCGTAGAAGCGCTTGCCGGTCGCATCAAGCCGCGCGTAGAAGCCTGGCTCGCGGTAGGTTTCGAGCGCGGCCTGCGCAGCCAGCACCGCAGTCAGATGCGCCAAATATGTGCCGCTCAGCTCGCTCTGGCCTGCGGGGCGCAGGTGGCGCATGACTGCGCGTCGCCCAGCCAGCGCACTGATCGGCATGCCGCCGCCAAACGCTTTCCCCAGCACGCACAGGTCGGGAATTACGCCGGTATATTCCTGCGCGCCGCCGGGGGCCATGCGGAAAGCGGTCAACACCTCATCGAAGAACAGCAGCACGCCATAGCGATCACACAGCTCGCGGCAGAGCTGGAGAAAGCCCGGTTGCGGCACGATGCAGCCCGAGTCGTAATTGATTGGTTCCAGCATCAGCGCGGCGGTCGCGCTGCCGTGGCGCGCAAAGGCGGCCTCCAGCGCGGCGGGGTTGTTGAACGGCACCACCACCACCAGCTCATCCAGGCGCGGCGGGATGCCAGCCGACTCGCGGTAGGGAATCGGCGCATCGGCTGGGCCGGCCTGATCGAGCGGCGGCGCCCAGCTGTAGTTGAGGAAATCGGAGTAGCCGTGAAAGTGGCCCTCGAACTTAATCACCTTCTCGCGGCCAGTGGCGGCGCGCGCCAGACGCAGCCCGTGCATCACCGTCTCAGTGCCCGAACCGGCGAAGCGCACCATTTCGGCGCACGGCACCATTTCGGAAATCAGCCGCGCCAGCTCAACGTGCTGCGCCGTCTCATACGCGCAGATCACGCCCAGCTCCAGCGCGCGCTCGACTGCGGCGCGAATACGCGGGTGATTGTGGCCCAGCAGCGACGCGCCATGCGAGATGCATAGATCGACATACTCGCGCCCATCGAGATCGTAGACATACGCGCCATCGCCGCGCGCGACATAGAACGGATGCCCAAGCGCCGGGTTGACGCGCGCGGTGGCTGTCACGCCACCGGGGAAATAGCGCTGCGCGTCGGCGTACAGCGTCTCAGCCGAGGTCATCGTTGCCCTCCTAATTATATTGCAGATTGCAGCTCGAGCCTTCGCACTGCGGTGCGATTATAGCGCCGATTGTACCATAGTCCGTCGTTTGTCCCGCCGTGTGAGCTATCTTTTACGCCAGCGATTGAGATCGGTATATACTCCAGGCGGGTAAGCATTGAATGTTGCCTGCGTCGGCAGCTGTACCTTCGCCCGCTGGCCGCGCGGGGCGAAAGCTGCCGCGCTATGGCGCAGGACTTTCCGTCACACCCGACCCCAAAGGCTGCTTGTCGAGATACCGCTCGTCCGCTATACTAGCGCTCATGACCAAAGTTGAAGCAGATCGATTGCGAAGGAGCATCTTCTCATGCCAATTACAGCCCGCGGGGCGATCGCGCGTGTTCCGGGCGCGCCAGCCTCGATCGAGGAGTTTACGATCGGCGACCCAGGCCCGAACGAGGTGCTGGTGCGCATTCTGGCATCGGGCGTTTGTCACACCGATCTGGGCGTCAAAAGCGGCACCTACGGCAGTGATGGCTTCCCGTTTCTGCTCGGCCATGAGGGCGCTGGGGTGATCGAGGCGGTTGGAGTAGGCGTGACCGAGAGAAAAGTTGGCGATCATGTCATTCTGGCCTGGCGCGCGCCGTGTGGCCGCTGCCGATTCTGCCGCGCTGGAAGGCTGAATTTCTGCTGCGCTAGCTTGAATGCCGAAAAGCGCATGCACACGCTGGATGGCAAGCTGCTTAATCAGGTGCTGGGCATCGGCACATTCTGCACGCACACATTAGTTCACGCCAACCAGGCCATCCCCTACGACGCAGCGCTGCCAGCCGCGCAGATGTCGCTGATCGGCTGCGGCGTGATGACCGGCGTAGGCGCGGCGCTGTATGCCGCCGATGTGCAGCCTGGCACTAGCGCGGCGATCTTCGGCTGCGGCGGCGTCGGCGATAGCGTGATTGCCGGAGCCAGACTGGCCGGCGCTACCACGATCATCGCTGTCGATGTCGACCCGCGTCAGCTGGAGTGGGCGCGCGAGTTCGGCGCGACGCACACCGTCAACCCGCGTGACGGCGACCCAGTCGCGGCGATCAAGGCGCTGACCGGCGGCAACGGCGTCAACTATTCGTTCGAGGCGGTCGGCATTGCTGAGACCTGGGAGCAGGCGCTGTGGTGCCGTGATCTGGCTGGCACATGCATCATGATCGGCGTGCCGGGGCCGGGGCCAAAGCTGACGCTCGATTTGCAGCGCTTCTTCGATCTGGGAGGCAAAGTCGGTGTGTCGTGGTACGGCGATTGCCTGCCGACGCGCGATTTCCCGCTGCTGGCTGAGTGGTATCGCCAGGGCCAGCTGAACCTCGACAAGGTGCTCACGCGCACCGTGACGCTGGACGAGACCGAGGAAGCTTTCGCGGCGATGAAGCGCGGCGAGACGCTGCGGTCGGTGATTGTGTTTGATGCTTGATGTGTGATGCTTGATACTTGATGCGTAGATTCACGTTCACGCATCAAGTATCAAGCATCATTAGGATACGAAGATTGTGTTCGAGCTAATAAAAACGCTTACTGAGCTGACCGGGCCAATTGGACAGGAAGGCGCGGTGCTTGACTATATTGAGCCGCTCTGGCAGGCGGCCGGCGCGACGACTGAGCGCACGCGGATCGGCAATGTATTAGCGCGTGGTGGCGGGCGCGGGCGCAAGCTGCTGCTGGCCGCACACGCCGATGAGCTGTGCTATCTGGTGCGCTCGATCTCGCCGGGTGGGTTTCTGTATTTGGCAAACGGCCAAGCCTGGGAGCGCAAGACCAGTCTGCGCAACTGGTACACGGTCGGCCAGCCTGTGCGTATCCTGGCGCGCTCGGGCCTGATCCCCGGCGTGCTCGCCGCTGCCACCGGCCATGTCGCCTCGCTGGCGCTGCCTGAGCCGAATGAGCTGACCTGGAACGATTTCTGGGTCGATACCGGCCTGACGCGTAATGAGCTCATCCAGCGCGGAGTCACGCCCGGCACGCGCGTGATCTGGGATGCTACGACCCGCCAGCTCGGCCCGCATGTGGTCGGCAAGGCGCTGGACGACCGCGTGCCGCTGGCGGTGATCACCGAGGTGTTGCGACGCGTGCCACTGGCCGAGCGCGCCTGGGAGCTGACGCTGGCGTGTACGGTGCAGGAGGAGATTGGGCTGATCGGCGCGTTCGCACTGGCCGCGCGCGAGCAGTTCGACGCCGCGATTGTGGTCGAGATCGGCTTGGCGGGCGACATCCCAACCGTCGACGAGCGCGCGATCCCGCTGCGATTGGGCGCTGGCCCAGTGCTGGTGCATAAGGATGCGCTGGTTCACTACGACCATGCGCTGACCAGCGCGCTGGAGCAAACTGCGGCGCAGGCTGGCATTCCCATCCAGCACGCGGTCTTCGGCTCGTTCGGCAGCGATGGCGCGGCGCTGATGAAGGCCGATATTCCTGCCGCAATGGTCGCCTTTCCAGCGCGCTACACCCACAGCCCGTTCGAGACCGGCCACCTGGGCGATATTGAGGCGCTGACCGAATGGCTATGCGCGTTCGTGCGCGGCGCGGAGTGACGAGTGACGAGTAGCCGCGTTCGTCACTCGTCACTCGCATGGCTTCTACCCGGATACCAGCAGCGCCGTCACGTACATGATCGCGATACCGGCGATCAGCCCGCCGAACGTTGCGCGCGAAAGCACCGGCGCGTCGTCTTCGCGGCTTTGGCGCACAATCAGCCGCCCGACTTCGTAGACGACCTGGGCGATTGCGCCCGCGCCCAGCGCTAGGAACACGGTTGCGGCCAAATTATTGTAGATGAAGCCGCCGATCCAAACTCCTAGCACCGCCGGCAGTCCCGCCAGCGCTGCCAGTGCGACAAAGTGCCACAGCTTCGGTCGCTCACGCGCGATTGGCGCGGCGATCCCGATGCCCTCGGTGATATTGTGGAGCGTGAACCCAATCACCAAAAACGTGCCAAGCGCCGCGCTGCCGTTCGCGAATGCGGCGCCGATCGCCAGCCCTTCGCCCAGGTTGTGCAGCCCAATCCCCAGCCCGATCCGGTAGGCCAGTCCCAGCCGCGACAGCTCCTGACCTTTGCGGCGCGGACCAATCGTGACCAGCGCCAGGAATGCCAGCAGCGCGACCAGGAACACCAGCGGAGCGCCGCCAAACGCGCCCGCGACATGCGCCACAATCTCCAGCGCCTCGGCAATCGTGTCGAACAGCAGAAATACCAGCAGCCCGACCGTCAAGCTGAGCACCGCCTGCATTCCGCTACGCCCCAGGCGGCGCAAGAACGGAAACCACAGCAGCCCCAGGCCGACCGGGATGAAGCCGACGTAGATGCCCAGCAGCGCATATTGCCAGAAGGTCGCTGCGCTTGCGCCGGGCGTCAGCGTTGCGACCGCCACCTCGCCCTCGAATGCGACGCCGTTGCTGCTCAGCAGCTTGACGAAATGCGCCTCATCCTGCACCCACGGGTAGGGAATGCTGATCGTTGCGCTACCCAATCGCGGGATGGTCGCGGAGGGCGTGATGTCGAATTCCCAGTAGGCGTCGTCCACCTGCACCTGCGCGATTGTCACCGGATCTGCGCCGCCATTGGTTAGCGCAACGAGAATCTGGTTGTGGTTCGGCAGCGTGATACGGTCGATTGTCAGCTCTTCGATTGGTGGCGCGGTGCGAGCGCCCAGGCCAGCGCCAGTTACGACCAGAAAGGCCAGCAGCGCGCCCAGCAGCAAGAGCGGGATCAGCGCCCACAGCAGCGCGCCCGCACCCCAGCCGCTTGACTTGGCGCGCTCCTCGGTCGGTGTCGTCGTCAGCTCGCTCATGCGCGTGCTCCTTTCGGCGCTGCGAGATCACAGATGTTCGCGAAGGTCGGGGCCGCGAATGCCGCCGCGCTGGTGTCGGGTACATCGAAGATTCCTAGCCAGCCTAGCTCGGAAAATTCGCTCTGGTGGGCGTGAAACATATATTGGCCGGGATACTTTAGCGTAAATTCCAGCACATGCCGCTCGCCCTGGCCCATCGTCACGAGGTCCGTGAATTCGTGCGGCTCCAGGCGCGTGCCGGTGCGAAATACATTGAACATACCAGCGTGCAGGTGAAAAGAGTTCACCGGGTCGAATTCAGTGATATTCACCAGATAGATTCGTACCAGCTCGTTCAGCTCAACCGTGATCGGGTGCTTGGCGTAGTGAAACGCGACCGTATTCACGGCGTAGAATTCGTTCTCGGTGTCGAAGTTGGTGTCAAACGCATTCATCATCATCATCAGCTCTTTGGCGGGCGGGCGGGCCTGCGGCGGGTCGATGATGAATGCGCCATACAAACCTTTGTGGATATGGCGGCGAAACGGTACGGTGTGACAGTGGTACAGGTGCAGCCCGAACGGCTCGGCATCGAATTCGTACACGAAGCGCTCGCCCGGCTGTACCGGCAGCATGCCATCCATACTTGGGCGATGAATGCCGTGAAAATGGATCGAGTGCGGGTGGCTGCTGCCATTGATGAAGGTGATCCGCAGCCGGTCGCCCTGCGTGCAGCGCAATGTCGGCCCCGGCACGCGCCCATTGTAGACCCAGGCCGGAAATGTGACGCCGGGAGCGATCTCGATCAGCTTCTCGGTGGCGACAAGCTGGTACTCGCGCAGTGTCTGGCCGCTCGGTAGCGTACTGACCGTGCCATAGTCAAAATCGGTCAGCATGGCGCTTGGGTCGAAGCCATTCGCCGCTGGATCGACATCACCTTCGACCATATTGTGAGTCATAGGCATTGGCTCATCCGGCTGATGATCCTGGGCGTGGGCGACCAACTGCGCATCAGGCAGCCAAGCGCGTGCCGCCGCTGCGCCGCCCGCAACGCCGACTAGGCCAAGCCCACCGAGAAAGGTTCGGCGCGAAAGGGAAGTGAATGCTGCCATCGTCAAACCTCATTGCTGCTGTACGTGCGTGCTGGGGTACATTCGGCTTACTCAGACTTTTTATACAAACCTGAAATTTCGCCTCGCACATATTCGGATGTAGGTGCGCCTAAATAATAACATATGTTCAACTAAAGTCAAGCGAGCAGTGGTGCAGAGGATATAAGGAACGCGGGCGAACGCGGACGAAAGAACCGCTGTCGGCGTTCGTCCGCGTTCGTCCGCGTCCAATTTAGGATGTACCCACGCTGGATTTTGGGAAGGGTGAACAGCTACTCAATCGGCAGCAGCATACTAAATGTGGTTCCCGCCCCTGGTGCGCTAACAACCTGGACGCTGCCGCCGTGCGCCTCGGCGATATATTTAACAATCGCCAGCCCCAGGCCGGTGCCGCCGTGCGTGCGCGACCTAGCTTTATCCACCCGGTAGAAGCGATCCCAGATGCGCGGCAGATGTTCAGCCGCAATGCCTGGGCCGCTGTCGATCACCGAAAGCTCAGCCTGATCGTGTATGCGGCGCAGCCGAACGTGAATGATCGTACCGGGCGGGGTGTGCTGGGCCGCATTCTCCAGCAGATTCCGCAACAGTTGCGTCAGGCGCTCCTGATCGCCCTGGACGATGATCGGCTGGTCGATCTCAATATCGGTCGCGTATTCCGGCATTTGCCGCGCAGCCACCGCTAGCGTTTCCTCGACCAATTGATCGAGTCGCACGGGCAGCCGCGCGAGTGCCTGCGCGGCATCGGCGCGCGCCAGCAGCAGCAGGTCGTTGACCAAGCGACGCATGCGCTGGGCCTCGGCGGTGGCCTCGCCAATCGACAGGGCGCGCTCGTGCGGGTCGATATTGCGGCCCAAGAGATTCAGATTTGCCAGCACCACCGTCAGCGGCGAGCGTAGCTCGTGCGAGGTATCAGCCAAGAACTGGCGCTGTTGCCCGAGCGTGCGCTCGACCGTGGCGATCAGCTCGTTGATCGTGGTCGCAAGCTGCCCGACTTCGTCGTTGTGCTGCGGTGCGGGCACGCGCTGATGGTAGTGGCCGGTGCTGGCGATTGTGCCGGCAGCACGCGTCAAGCGACCAATCGGCGCAAGCGCTCTGCCCGTCAGTAGGGCCGCGCCGCTAGTCACCAGTACCAGCGCTAGCGTGCCGCAGGCCAGCAGGAGAATGCGCGCCTGTGCCAGCGTGCGCTCAAGCGGCTCAAGCGATTCGGCCACCACCAGAATGCCATCGGGCCGCGCCGGTCGCATGAGTAGCCGCAGTTGCTCATCGCCGCCAGCGGTGATCGTGCCGATCTCGGTGCGGCCAGCCCGCGCCGCCGCGTCGAGCGCCGGGTCGGTCGGCAATCGTCCATCGGCAAGGTTGGGCGAAGAAACGCGCACCTGTCTATCCGAACCAATCAGCTCGACATAGATTCCGGGCGAGTCGAATTCGACCAGCGGCGGGATCCGCGCGCTGCCATTCGCGCCATCGCTATCGGCTTCGAGCATGCGCGTCATCAGGTCGGCGCGCTCGTACAGTCGCGCGTCGCTCTGCTCGAATAGGTTCGCCCGCAGCACAACATAAAATACCAGCGCGAACAGCAGAATCGTGCCGCCGGTCAGAATGCCGTTGAGCAGCGTTAGCCGCAGTCGTAGTGACATATGCCTGCCCGATTACCGATTGCAGATTGCAGATTACTACGTGATGCGTGATGCGTGATGTTCGCCTCCCCAGCCCTCAGTAGCCACCAGCCGGCACCGCCGGGCTGAAGCCCTCGGCTTGCGTTACGAAGCCCGCCTACGCGGGCTGAGTCAGCTGGGCCGTGCTACGTGATGCGTGATGTTCGCCCGGTACCGTCGGGCTGAA
>Ga0123337_10005876_pt1 | contig 11911 bp, 9 predicted proteins | sample frozenSSSSmetaG_FD_89792 | JGI IMG/M metagenome (GOLD analysis project Ga0123337, IMG submission 89792) | Glacier valley bacterial and archeal communities from Borup Fiord, Nunavut, Canada, to study Microbial Dark Matter (Phase II) -... | ecosystem: Environmental > Aquatic > Freshwater > Ice >...
CTGGCTGCTCGCCTGCCGCCAGCGCAGCTTCGTCTACGCGTGGCCCGCCCTCGTGCTGGTGGTGCTGCTCGTTACCGGGCTCGCGGAGAGCTCTCTGCTTGTGGAATTCGGCTGGCTGACCTTCGTGGTGTGCTCGGTGAAGGCATCGCGGGAGTTGAGCTGGCGGAAGGCCTTCGCGGCTACGCGATACCCCGTACGGATCGAGTAGTGCCCTACTTGCCACTGACCGTCGCACAATCGAGCGGCGTTGGCATCATCGTCGTGGCATTCACCATCGGGGTCACCTGCGCCTCGAGAGTCTTCTTTGCCACCTTTGCTGCGGTGATATCCACTGTCATCGATACTGTCGCGCCCGGATTCACCGACACCCGCAGGCGGGCCACCGGGTAGGTTTCGTCGTGCTGGGCGTCCAACGCTACGGCCGCGCCATTCACCGTGGCTCCAGCGATCTGCGAGCCCGGCGGTGCATACACGTAGACGAACATCCGCTGCACACCCTGCTTCACCTTCTCCGCCTTCCAGTTTCCCAGAATCGACGGCGAAAGCAATTTTGTATTGGCGGGTACCGTGCTCATGAGGTCAACGCCCACGCGGTAGGTCTCCCGGCCGTCCGCTCGGCACACTGCCTGCCCGGTGTGGACCTTCTGGTTGAGGTAGAAGTTGAGTTTGGATCCGATGTTGTCTTGAAAATAGACTCCGATGCGTTCTGTCGACGAGTCGCTGACCGGTAGCGAGCGGAACACTTTAGCCTTAGCAACCACTGCTTCCTCCGCCGGCTTCGTGCTCCAGTAATTAAGGCGCCCCTCGCTGGCCCCCTGCAACAGTGCGGCGATCAGCAACTTCGGGTCGAGCGGACCCCCCGACAATTTTGCGAATGTCGCGGCAACTGCTTCGCCGTAGACGACGTCCTGAGACCTGTTGTCTTTGACGTCATTCCCAGTGTTGTACCTCTGGTAGACCCCGTTGATTAGCAATGGGACCAGCGAGGTGGGAGTAAGGATGTCTCCAGAGGTGAGTGTGATGGGAGTAGTCGCGCGAAGCACATAGGAGAGCGCGACCGGATCGATGGAGATCACTCCATCGACGGGAGTGCCAAACTGTCGCTTCCAGTTCTCGTTGATGATCTGGGCAGCCGTCACGAAATCGGGACGCACCGTTGCATTGGGGATGAATCGGCCCAAGGCTCCACCGAACAGAGCCTCGACCCCATCCGGAACGGGAATGACCGGGTCGGAATAGTGCTCGAAGTGGTCGAAGCCGGCGCTAACAGAACTGACGAGCGCGATCTTCCCCTTGTCAATCGTCAGAGTGGCGAACGAGAGAGCGGTGCCACCAAGAGCACGTGACTCGGCGTTGTTCTGGAAAGCGATCACGTAGTTCCGGGGCGAGTCGGCGCCAAGGAACACTGGCAGAAGAGGAAGGTAGGTATTTGCGCTGTCCAGAAGTGGGCTGACACTCGAAACGAGCCGTGAAAGCTTCGCCTTCGCCGCGCTCACTTGCCTTATTGTCCCGTCAACGTCAATTGCGGCGATCTGCGTGGAAACCGAGTCGAGTGACTTCGTGGCAGCGGCAACCGCCGGAACAGCTTTCACGAGCGGAGCGAGATTCAGAGCGCCGTTGACCGGCGCGAAAGACGCAGGAGTCAACCCAGAGGCGACGTCGACCAATGGGGCGACCGTTCCGATGACAACGTCGTTGGTTACGGCGGCGAGCTTGCGCACAACTGTGAGGTTATTGCCCAGCACGGGCACACCCTCGGCGAGACGCCAAATCGGATCGCTCGTCAGTTTCACCGCCGCCCGGGAGTGTCCCTTCAGCGTGACAAGGGTCGCCGATAGTTTTGTAAACTTCTGCGCGCTCGCCTCGATCTTGAGCTTGCCCACCTGCACCTGGGCGGCCTCGAGTTCCGCTTTAGCGGCAAGTGCCCGAGAGCCGATCCAAGCGATCGCCGCCACCGCGATAACAAAGACGGCAATGATCACCCAGAACCACCATCGTCGCCAAATGCGGGCACCGCGCTGCGGCATGTGTCGTGGCCCAATGCCATGGGCATGAATGGCCATCGTGCCATTCAAGCAGACCTTGAACCGTCCGAATGTCTTTTCTTTGGCTGGCCTGGGGCTGGCTGGCCGGTTTTACTAGCGCGATGACTTGCCTTATATTCCTGGTACGGGGGTCACCGAGGGACGAGTGCAGGCGCTCGTTGTTGTATCAGGAGACCCAGTCGAAGGCGACTTCCTCGACGTCCGAGAAACCCTCCAGGGCGCCGGTTCGGAACGGGGGACTACACCGGATCGCTTCGTTCTTGGACAGTCCCATCACAGTCTCGAACGCGGCCTTATCGTCGGCATCTCAGATCGTTCCGATCGAGGCGACGAGACCTTCGAGTGCCCTGATTTCGGTGGACTTCACCAAACTGTATTGCGTGAATTTATCCCGTCGTCGCAATACACGTCACGTGGGTACCGCAGTCTGCGGGGACCAGGAGCGGCGAAGCGCCGTTGGACGAGATCGGCTGGAATCTTCGAGGCGGGATCGCGTTTCGTCGTGAACATGCTCTTCGATCGCCCCAGCCCTGAACGGAAGCGAGACGCATGAGCCGTTCTTTCTTCTCGTGGCCAACCGCCCAGCCCCGCCGTTTCAGCAGAGCGTGCATTTTCCGTCGCTCATTGACGCCGTATTGACCTCAACTCACGTGCTGGCGGGAATTCGGCCCCGAGCTCGCCCTGCCCGTGTGGGATTACCCCCGATCGAATCAGGAGCGCGCAGCGATTTCGTGCCAGTGGTAATTGTCAACCAAGCGTAGGCGGAACCCATCAGGACCCAAAGTGCTCTTGAGTTTTCAAGATTATTCGACGACATCATTACGCAAGACACAACAATGCCCAGCGCCAGAATTTTCCCAGTGACTGACTTGGACCGAATGAGCAACACAAGAAGAGCGATAAAAACAGAAACGAAAACAAGTCCGCCCAATATGCCTGTCTCCACTAGAAAAGATAGGAATGAGTTATGAACGACGTAGCCCGTCCCGAGTTGTTCCTTCGAGAGGGATATGAATTGGCCGAGCCCACGGCCCCATAAAGGGCTTGACTTCCACAGATTAAGCGCGAAAGACCAAATATGAAATCTAGAGTCATCGCCGATACTTTCTCTCGGCTGAATCGGATTAGTCGTGGTGGATGCGGGCCCACTCGGCACTTCGCTGGGCGGAATCGCACTCGGTGTGGTGGATGCGGCTCCACTCGGCACTTCGCTGGGCGGAATCGCACTCGGTGTGGTGGATGCGGCCCCACTCGGCACTTCGCTGGACGGAATCGGGCCCGGTGAGCTATGCGGCGGCCCAGCTATAGTTCCACCCGGTGTAAACAGAGAAATAGTGAAGGTCATTAATGGCAAAAACAGGACCAAGATCATCAGGTTTGGAACCGCGAAAAATATCCACGATTTCAGATCTGCCGTAGTCCGCACGAGCAACGCAAAGCCCAGGATAAGAAATATGACCTCAGCGATTTGACTCGCTCTGGAGTTGCTCAGCACAAGCGAAGCAAAAATAGTGTACGTATAAAGCGAATTGAAACGGCGTCGCTGGTGGACGTTATATAGGAGTGCCAAAGCCAGCGAAATCAGTCCGTAAGCTGCGTACGCATTGGGGTTGTCAAATGTCCCTTGCAGGCGCGCCGATTGGTACATGAAGCGTGACGGAATACCAAATATTTGAGCAAAGTAGCCCAACAGTCCAAGACTGGCGATGCCGAAACTCGTTAGTACCCATGTCCGAAGCAGACTAATCTTAAACTGGTAGTCGTCCTTATATTCGAAGATAATGCCGACAGCGGCGAGACCGCCAGTAATCGCGACGGCGAGCTTCGCGATGGCGAGTAAATATTCGGCCCAGTTCAAGTTTTCTTGAATTGCCGACAGCAAAATTGCCCCCAATAGAAGCAAAATCCAAATTATTGGGTTTTTGAGTAGGTTCCTCAGACTCTTGTCCGGGCGCCGTACATAATTTCTAATGATCACAGCGCAGACAACCGGAAGGATGACATCGCTCACCGACAGTGTGAGGGGGGCCGGAAATTTGGTAACCACGACAAATGGAATCGAGACTATAAATAGGGCGTAAAGCCCGAACCTGAGCAATATCGCGAAGGCAAGCCCGACCAGAATGAAGGTAGCTGAAACCAAAATACTTTCTGCACTGCTGGCCAACGTGAAGCAAACAAACACCAGAAAAAGAGCGATTCGTTTTGACAATTGGTCCTCTAAATATGGTGTGACAAAAAACGCACCGACGTTTTGCCCTAGACGAGCATACGGTGCAAGGGGGATCCGCGAGCACAGCTCGAAAAAAGACTACTAGGACATGGAACAGTCGCCGAGTCGATTACGAATCATCCTCATCAAGCGATTAGCGGGCCATCGAAACGAAATAGTGCGGTTCTCCATCAAACCAAAAGCGATCCAAGCCCCCACGAGCGTATCGGGCCCGGAAACGACGTGCCAGTGACCGCGGACAATCGATGATGCTGTGCCCTGGCCGGATCCCCCGCGCGTCCAGAGACGTGCTTGGCCAGGCCGATATCGTGCAGGAGTCGCACCTGGGCACTTAGAAGATGACAACCTAGCCGGCCCGCCCGGTTCCCCGCCAGCGTGAGATCGCTTTGAGAAGCTCTAGTTAGACTGTGAACACGGCGATAATCATCACGGATGATGTCGAGTTTGATTTGTCTACACTGGCTCAGCCTGGGATAACGTTCCTTGAATTGAGAAAAATAATGAGCGGAAGCGCGGTTGAAAAGCTCTGACAACGTCAGAAATCCGTTATGAGGCCCCTGATGAAAATTAGTTGGCTGGGGGTTTCGCTCGGCACCGGAGCTATGTATTCGCTCCTCATGCCACTGGCTGCGTTAACTTTGCTCGCACCACTGGAATATGGTGTTTTTTCGGCTAGTTATCTCGTTTTTGCATTCGGAGTTTCCCTTCAGTATTCAATCGTCAGCGAAGCGTGGGCGAGACGAAGGGACCATCTACAGGGCGAATTCGAATGGGTTTCATACTCATCGATCCTCTTGGCCCTAAGCGCCGCAATCGGATGTGTCCTGGCACTTTCAGCTGTGGTGTTTTCTGCTTGGGCACTCGAACTTGTGATTCTAGCCTTGGGCGCGCTCGCAGGCACTTTTCGGAGCGGCTCTCGATATTTCATCGTTGCACATTCGCAGTTTGCTCGAACAACTGTCGCCGATGTCACTGCGATTATTACTTTTTTCCTCGCCTTCATACTCTTTGCTCCTTTCCCAATTTTTCTTCGACTTTCCCTTTCTTGGACTTTGGCCAATTTGGTGGCAGTGCTCGTACTTCGAATACCAAGATTTCTCTGGTCGATTCCAAGGAATTGGATTGGGGAAAGATGGGCTGACATCAGACCGCTCATTATGGATTCTTTGCTCCTCGATTTCAGTGCCATAGCAGTTCCGTATCTCCTGATCGGCAGACTTGGGCTGAGCGATTTCGGTGTATATCGGGGGATCTCGAGCGCTGCCGTTCCCGTCAGATTGGTCGTGGACCCAATTCGTCCAGCCCTCGGGGGGGTGACCCCGAAAGCGATGCTTCGCCTTCGATCAATGGTGTTTTGGGTAATTTCATCTACGCTCTTGGGAATTTTGGTGGCCGGGGGGTTGGAGTTTTTACATGGGGTTCCAAAGCTGAGCGGGAGTACGATTTCCGTTCTTTCCCTCTATTCACTGCAAGCGGGCCTTTATACGGCGCTTAGTTTTCTCACAATGGTGTTCTACATAGTGGCGAGAACTCAAGCAAGCGGGCGCGCCGTCGTTGTCGCACGAATCCTCCAAACCATTGCCGCTGTCGTTTTGCCCCTGCTCGGTGCCTATTTATATGGACTTTCGGAGGCAGTGTGGGCATATGTGTGGTCGACATTTGTCGGTTTTATCGTGTGGTTCGTGGTTGTCATTCTTGCTCGAGAGCGGAGCAAACGACTATGACGGCCGAGTCTCCTGGCAATCGAGCCAAGCCTGAAACATCAAAATGGTCCAGACTTGATGTTGCAGATTCTCTTTTCCAGAACGGTGCCGCTCCCAGAGCGACCGCACTTTTTCTGCATTTAGAAATCCATCGTTTTTGAGCTTATCTTCGCTGAGTAGTGACTCCACCCAATGGATAAGCGGTCCGCGGAGCCATCGGTCGATTGGCACGCCAAAGCCCTGCTTGGGCCTGTCCATTAGTTCCTTCGGCAGATGCGAATACACGATTTCTTTCAGAATCCACTTCCCCTGGCCATTCCGAATCTTTCGGTCCATGGGCAAAGTCCAGGAATATTCATACAGGTCTGGATCAAGGAATGGAGCTCTAGTCTCTAGGCTATTGGCCATGGCAGCGCGATCGACCTTTGCGAGTATGTCGGTCGGTAAGTATCCCACTGCGTCCGAGAGCATCAGCCACTCTTGGAAATCGCTCAGGGATGCACCCGGCGGAGGCAGTTGAGTGTTAAGCGAAGGGCTCCCTCCTCCCAACACGAACAGCTCTGGGCATTGATTGTCGCTCGTTAGCGACAGGTAGTATTCCTGAGGAGAGTTCGCCTTCATGATGCGAGCCAGCTTCTGCAACTTATCCCCACCGCCCAAAATTTTAGACGATTCGGGCAACACGAGATTGAGCCTTTCGAACGACTTATTCCATTGATCAGCGCTAAACCTTGTCATAGCAGCAGAGAGTCCGTGCCGGATAGAGACAGGAAGTTTTTGGGACCTCGTCCAATAAGAAGCAGCAGCTGTATACCGGTTATAGCCACCAAATAGTTCATCACCGGCATCCCCACTCAACGCTACCTTCACGGATTGTCTCGCCAACTGACTGACTAAAAATGTCGGAATTTGAGAGCTATCACCAAACGGTTCTGAATAGGTCTCGGGCAAGGATGGAATAACTTCAAGCGCGTCATCTGGGGTTATTCGAAGCGTCGTGTGTTCTGTCCCTAACATTCGAGCTACTTTTTCTGCGACCTGTGACTCGTCTTCGCTTGAATTCAGAGATCCAATAGTGAAAGTTTTCACTTGGCTCGTACTGTACTGAACCATCTGCGCAACTATTGCCGTGCTGTCAAAACCTCCGCTCAGAAACGCACCAAGGGGGACATCCGACATGAGCTGCCGTTTGACAGCGTGACCTATCTGCTCCTCGGTTGCCGCCACGTCCTCCTTGAGAGAATTGCGAGAAAGTCGAGCCTTTCCCGCCCTCATCGCATCAACAGGGCTCCAGTAAGTGACCGTGTCAGGTATCACACGGTTCGAGATATCCGACTTCTTGAAAATGATGTATCTTCCAGGCTCGAGCTTTTCAATTCCTTCAAAAATAGAAAAGGGAGCTGGAATTGAGTTGTACCTGAGGAGTAGATTGAGGGACTTTCTATCTACGACATTCCGGAAATCCGGATGGGTCCTAATGGCCGCTAAGTCGGAGGCAAACAGAAGCGACTTACCCTGCCAGCCAAAATAAAGAGGTTTCTCCCCGAACCTATCGCGCGCCAGCGTGAGGCTCTTGTCGTGTCGGTCCCAAAGTGCAAAAGCAAACATGCCACGAAGCATCGACAATGCAGCGGCTACGCCGAAGTGAGAAATTAGCTCTATGAGAGTCTCTGTGTCAGAGTGCCCCTTCCAACGTGAATCGGGGTGTGCCAACTCTAGGGTCTTTCGCAAATCCAAATGGTTATAGATCTCTCCGTTGAACGCCAGGACGAAGCGGCTGTCGTGCGACGGCATGGGCTGATTGCCGGCCCCGGATAGCTCCACAACTGCTAGGCGTCGATGGCCTAGGGCGATTCCATCTTGGGGATCGAGCCACGTTCCCTCGCTGTCGGGCCCGCGCATCGCAAGTTTGTCATTCATCTTGCGCAAGATGGCGAGGTCTTTTTCTGACTGACTTTCGGAGGAAGCGAATCCACAAAAACCACACATATGTCTAGTTACCCGCCTTACGTGTAGTTATCGCTGATTGTTCGCTGAAAAAATTCCCCAAGATTTTCCAGATGTCAGCCCTTTCAAAATTGGCCCGCACAAAGTCATACGCCTTTTCCCCCATCTCGAAAGCTTCCGTTTTGTTGGTCAGGAGGCGCTTCAAAGACGCCGCCAAGGCCTCGCTATTTCCTCTGGGAACTATGAGCCCGGTTTCCTCGTGGATTGTTGAATCTACAGCCCCCGTAGCATCGGTTGTCACGCTAGGTATTGAGCTTGCTCCAGCTTCCAGAATGACGTTCGGAAACCCCTCCCGAAGCGTTGGTAGGCACAGCAGATCCATGAGCCGGTAGTAAATTGTTGGCTCGGACACGTGGCCCGTTACGATAGCGGGCCGCCCGCCATTCTGCAGTTGATCAAGGCCGGCTCGGCCGCTTTCGCTGTCGACGCTCCCAACGATCAGGAGCTGGTGGTCGACACCCTCCTGAGTCAAGATTGAGCACGCTTCGGCCAATACGTGCAGCCCCTTATCGGCCGTCAGGCGACCAACAAAGCCAATTACTGGCACTCCTCGGAGCAAACCTAAGTGTTTGGATAAATCGGCAATCTCGTTCTTGGTGAAGTTTGCTCGATCAAATTCCGATACGTCAACCCCGTTCGAACTGCCCGCACCAAGAACCACAATCTTTTCACTTTTGACCACGCCTAATGCAATTGCCCTATGCCGCAAACTGCTGCTGACCGCCAGAACAGTATGTGAAGCTGCAATCGAGAGCCGCTCGACGGCGATAAGTATTCTCCGTTTCAGACCGGAAGTTGTCTCGAAGCGTAGGCCGCGTAGGAGATAAATACGCACAGGCACGCGCGTGAACAGTCCAGCGAGACCACCAAGCAAACCTGCCTTGGGAGTGCCGACAGAGATCACGTCGGGCCGCACGCGAACCAGCAGCCGGAGCCAGGCGACGAGTGATCTCAAGTCAGCACCAAGGGAGACCTCCCTCGTCATCGGCAGGGGGTGGGCCGTGACTCCCGGCATCACCGACAAGTTCTTTAGCGCTGGACCGGGAGAGCTGACGACGTGCACATCCCAGCCACGCTCAACCAGATACTGGGGGAATCCAGTCATAAGGCGAAGTGACATATCGGCTGTGACGCCTAGTACAATCTTGGGGAGCGGGTTCAGCACAATTAATCACGGCCCTTCGCTCGGAACCAGGCAAACGTGCGGTCCAGGCCTTCTTGCAGTGGAACGGGCTGAATTTCGGGGAAAAGCTCTCTCATGCGCAAACCGTCAGATTGGGATGCGCTAACATCGCCGACACGTGGTTCGCGATGTTCGACTTTCAGTTCTGTTTTCAGTACCCGCTCCATCAGCTTTATCAGATCAAGAAGAGATGTATTCGTGCCAAACGCAAGATTGACGGGGTCTCGCGAGTGCACTTTTCGGGCCACGGCGTCATAAATCGCAGAGCAGACGGTCTCGACGAACGTGAAGTCACGCGATTGACGACCGTCGCCGTTCACGGTGAGAGCACGACCGCGTAAAGCAGCATCGACAAACTTTGGGATTACTGCGGCATAGTCATGGTCGGCTGGCTGCCCAGGCCCAAAGACGTTGAAAAATCGAAACGCAAGCGTCTTCATCCCGAACGAGAAGTTGTACGCCAGTGCATAACCCTCGGTCGCCTGCTTACTAACGCCGTATGGGCTCATAGGGCGAGTCCAGTCAAACTCGGACTTGGGGAGTGATGGGTTGCTCCCATATACCGAACTTGACGAAGCAACGACGACATGCTCTACTCCGAACTCGCGCGCGGCCTCGAGTACGTTGAGGGTCCCCGTAGTGTTGGCCTCATGCGTTGGCCTCGGCGCAGCTACGGACCGCGGCACGCTCCCGATTGCCGCAAGATGAACGACAGAATCGACCCCGCGGCTCAACGAGGCAAGGAGGTCATAGTCAAGAATCGACCCTTCCACGAACTCAACATTCAGACCCTCGATATTTTGCAAACGGCCAGTGCTCAAGTCGTCTAGGATCCTAAGTTCTGTTCCTGGTGCGTGCTGCTCAAAATACCGCGCTAGGTTCGAACCGATAAAGCCCGCACCACCGGTGATCAAAATTTTCATTCACTTCCCCTCTCATTTTTCGCAAAAGTTGAATGATTGCGCTTCATGCAAGCCCCAGGACACGATTTCAATCATGTCTATTTTCGCATGCCCTCAATTAAGAAACCCACATCACGATTGCTGCCAAGTGGGGCAGGTCAGCCGATGAGAGCTCAACTTCCGACACCAACCAGCAGCGAATGCGACGAACGGCCCATTACGCGTCGGATCGACTCGATGAGAAGACACACCGGTGGGGCGGCACTAGATACCGCCCGGTAAACCTCGAATTGGGCCGCCCCATGACGCCATCCGACAGGAACGGCGCCTCAAGTATCAGAGCGCGGCCACGGCAACAGCGAACGCGATGATTCTCGTCGAGCCTGAATCACAACTCGTCTCACCTCTCCGAGAGCAAGGTCGAGTAAGCGAACAACATTCTGAAACAGGGCGAAAATGACAGCCAGCGAGAGGAGCCAGCTGCTGGACTGCAGGGTGGGCACGAACAACGCCACAATGAAAACCGCAATGGAGACAACGCCTGACAGCGAAATCAGCGCAACGCAAAACGCTGGCCACCAGGCGTTCGATGCCCCCGGGCTGCTGCCCTCGTGCCCACGCCTCGTTGATCACCGAGTACTGAAGCGAAATTCCGAAGGCGAAGATGAGGTGCACAATTGAAAAGGGGACATACCCTCCAGGCTGCAGCACCAAGAGCGCCAGCACGGCAATAAGCCCGCCGAAGGTGCCGCCTGGAATCGCGGACTACGCGAGTCGTACGAAGGACATGAGGTATTTCCTAGTTAACACCGGTCAAAGTTCGACGGAGGTTGAAAGAGTAAACCGCCGCTATAGACGTTCGACCATTTTGCCGGAAACACTGTTCTTGGTATCCAGCACTGGTGTGGACGTGTTGGCGACAAGGGCCAGTTCGAACTCGTCATGGTCGGTCACAACCACGACAACATCAGACTGGTCCAATACTGCGGCCGTGAGTTCAGATCGCTCGATGTCTTCCGGCCAGTTGTAGGGTTCAATATGGCTGTCGACAGCCGCGATCATCGCCCCGTACTCCCTCAGCAGCTCGATCAGCCTGAGAGACGGCGCCTCACGAATGTCCCCAGTGTTCTTCTTGTAGGCAAGTCCGACCAAGAGCACCTGTGAACCGTTCAGCGACTTCTTTTCACGATTGAGGATCGCGATTATTCTTTGGATGACGTAGTCCGGCATGTGATCGTTTATGTCGTTTGCTAGTTCGATGAATCGAAAGTTCTGCCCGAGCTTGCGCCGGACCTGCCACGAGAGATAGCTCGGATCCACTGGGAGGCAATGGCCACCGACTCCAGGGCCCGGCGTGAACTTCATGAATCCAAAGGGCTTCGTGCTCGCTGCCTCGATGGACTCCCAAACGTTGACCCCCAGCTGATGGCCAAAAATTGCAAGTTCGTTGACCAGTGCAATGTTGACGTGCCGAAAAGTGTTTTCAAGAAGCTTGGTGAGCTCGGCCTCTTTCGGAGAGCTGACAGGAACTGTCGTGTTCACGAGCGAATCGTAAAACCCCCGTACCCGATTGAGAGATTCCGCGTTAATGCCGGAGACGACCTTGGGGGTTTCGACGAACCCCCACGTTTTGTTCCCCGGGTCAATTCTCTCAGGGCTGTATCCGACGAAGAAGTCGACTCCCGCTGTGAGCCCTGACCCCGTCTCCAATATCGGTACGACCAGTTCTTCCGTCGTACCTGGATAGGTGGTTGATTCAAGGATTACCGTCGCGCCAACCTTCAGGTGTACTGCGAGCGACGCGGATGAACGTTCGATGTAAGTCAAATCTGGAAGAC
>Ga0123337_10005879_pt1 | contig 11908 bp, 11 predicted proteins | sample frozenSSSSmetaG_FD_89792 | JGI IMG/M metagenome (GOLD analysis project Ga0123337, IMG submission 89792) | Glacier valley bacterial and archeal communities from Borup Fiord, Nunavut, Canada, to study Microbial Dark Matter (Phase II) -... | ecosystem: Environmental > Aquatic > Freshwater > Ice >...
CCGCTCTACGCCGCCGTCAGCGCCGGCCAGCGCTACCCGGGCGTCGAGCACTGGCTCGCCTTCTTCTACGAGCACCTCGATCACCTGCCCGCCTACACGGACGAGGCGCCGCTGGTGTTCGACGACCAGGCCAGGGAAGCCTACGCCGACCGCCAGACCCAGGTCACCGACTACTACGAGGCCCGCGAGGAGGCCCGGCACCAGAAGAGCACCACCGGCGCCGCGCCCTACAAGCCCGTGCCGCCCGGGCAGCTCTATGAGATCGAGCGCCCGCTCTACAGCCTCGCGCCCAAGGGCGGCGTGCTGCAGCTTTCGCCCTTTCTCGTCGGCGAATCGAAGAAGGCCGACGATGCCGGTGGCCGCCTCGCCCCGAGCTTTGCCGCCGAGCGGCAGGCGCAGGACGTCAACCTGTTCACCGCGGTGGTCAATCTCCTCAAGGCCGAGCAGAAGAAGAAGCGCCGCACCATCATCGCCTGCTGGTCCGAAGGCTCGCGCGACCGCATGGTGCAGGTGCTGAAGGACCACGGCCTCGAGCATCCGCGCCTCGCCGAGAACTGGCTCGACGCCGAGACCACCGGCTCCGACACCACCGCCATCGTGGTGCTCGGCCTCGAAACCGGCTTCCAGACCGACGACATGCTGGTGCTGGCCGAGCAGGACATCCTCGGCGAGCGCCTGTTGCGCCCCAAGAAGCGCAAGAAGGCCTCCGACGCGCTCACCGAGGCCGCCAGCCTCGCCGCCGGTGACCTCATCGTCCACGTCGATCACGGCATCGGTCGCTTCCTCGGCCTCAAGACCATCGAAGTCTCCGGCGCCCCGCACGACTGCGTCGAGATCGAATACGCCCAGAACACCAAGCTCTACCTGCCCGTCGAGAACATCGAGCTCCTGACCCGCTACGGCACCGATGTCGGCGAGCTCGACAAGCTCGGCGGCGTCGCCTGGCAGGCGAAGAAAAGCCGGCTCAAGAAGCGCATCCGCGAGATGGCGGACCAGCTCATCAAGATCGCCGCGCTACGCCAGCTCACCCTGGTGCCGCCGATCGACATCCAGGCCGGTCTCTACGAGGAGTTCGCCGCGCGCTTCCCCTACGAGGAAACCGAAGACCAGCTCGTCGCCATCAACGCCGTCTTCGAGGATCTCAGCTCGGGCCGCGTCATGGATCGCCTCGTCTGCGGCGACGTCGGCTTCGGCAAGACCGAGGTCGCGCTGCGCGCCGCCTTCGCCGTCGCCATGTCGGGCCGGCAGGTCGCCGTCGTCGTGCCGACCACGCTGCTGTCCCGCCAGCACTACCGGAACTTCCGCGACCGCTTCGCCGGCCTGCCGCTGCGGGTTGCGCAGGCCTCGCGCCTCGTCTCGGCGCAGCAGCTCAAGGGCACCAAGGAAGAGCTGAAAAGCGGCAAGGTCGACATCGTCGTCGGCACGCACGCGCTGCTCTCCAAGTCCGTCGATTTCAAGGACCTCGGTCTGCTGATTGTCGATGAGGAGCAGCACTTCGGCGTCGGCCACAAGGAGCGGCTCAAGGAACTCAAGGGCAACGTCCACGTCCTGACGCTCACCGCCACGCCCATCCCACGCACCCTGCAGCTCGCCCTCACCGGCGTCCGCGACCTCAGCCTGCTGGCGACGCCGCCGGTCGATCGCCTCGCCATCCGCACCTTCATCTCGCCCTTCGATCCGCTCAGCGTGCGCGAAGCGCTGCTACGTGAGAAATACCGCGGCGGGCAGGCCTTCTACGTCGTGCCCAAGATCAAGGACCAGCCCGATATCGCGGAATTCCTGCGCCAGCAGGTGCCCGAAGTGTCGTTCGTGGTCGCCAACGGCCAGATGCCGCCGGCTGAGCTCGACGACATCATGAACAACTTCTACGACGGCAAGTTCGACGTGCTCGTCGCCACCACCATCGTCGAATCCGGCCTCGATATCCCCAACGCCAATACGCTGGTGGTGCACCGCGCCGACAATTTCGGCCTCGCGCAACTCTACCAGATCCGCGGCCGCATCGGCCGGGCCAAGCAGCGCGCCTACGCGCTGTTCACCATCCCGCCCGATCGCAAGCTCAACGACACCGCCGAGCGGCGCCTGACCGTGCTGCAGTCGCTCGAAAGCCTCGGCGCTGGCTTCCAGCTCGCCAGCCACGACCTCGATATCCGCGGCGCTGGCAATCTGCTCGGCGACGAGCAGTCCGGCCATATCCGCGAGGTCGGCTTCGAGCTGTACCAGGCAATGCTGGAGGAGGCCGTGGCCGCCCTCCGCGATGGCGACACCGACTACGAGGCGAAGGGCGAGTGGAGCCCGACGATCTCGCTCGGCATGCCGGTGATGATTCCCGAGCACTACGTGCCGGACCTTCAGGTCCGCATGCAGCTCTACCGCCGCCTCGGAGACCTGACCGACGCCAGCGAGATCGACAGTGCGGGCGCCGAACTGATCGATCGTTTCGGTCCGCTGCCCGATGAGGTGGAGGCCTTGCTCAAGACCATCCTGGTCAAGGCGCTGTGCCGCCAGGCCAATGTCGAGAAGGTCGATGCCGGCCCCAAGGGCGCCATCATCACCTTGCGCCACAACGAGTTCCCCAACCCGGCCGGGCTGGTGAAGCTGATTTCCGACCGGCAGATGCAGGTCCGCGTGCGGCCCGATCAGAAACTCGTGTTTGCCCGAGATTGGCCAACTCCGGATGCGAGGCTGAAAGGCACGGCAGCGATTCTGTCCAGAATGGCCCGGATTGCCGGGGAAACAGGCGCAGTGGCAACACTTGCCGGATAACTCTTCCGGAACCGCTCGCGGTCATGTTATTGCCCGAATTCGTGACTTCAAGAGCGCTGAATAACGGGTGGCCGGGAGCCACCGCTGGTAGAAACCACAAGGATACTCGATGACCCTCAAGAAGCTCGTTGTTGCAGGCCTTGCGGTCGCCGCGCTGATGCTGCCGAATATGTCGGTGCTCGCGCAGGACAACGCTACCCCGGCAGCCCCTGCCGAGGCTGCAGCTGCGCCTGCAACTCCTGCTGCGCCAGCCGCTCCCGGGCAGAACTGGCTGAAGGTTTGCGATCCGCTGGCGGACGGCAAGAAGGCCTGCATCATGCGCCAGGTCATCGTCGCCAACGGCCAGTTCCTCGGCTCGTTCCTGCTGCGCGACGATCCGGGCCAGGAAAGCCGGCTGCTCGCCGTGGCCGCCGTGCCGCTCGGGGTGCTGCTGCCCTTCGGCCTCACCTGGCAGATCGACGGCGGCAAGCCGATCCGCGTGCCCTTCATGCTGTGCGACCCGACTTCCTGCGCCACCCAGTTGGTGATCAACGAGGCCTACGTGAACAGCCTCAAGAAGGGCGGTTCGCTGAAGCTCACGGCCAAGAACCGGCAGAACAAGGATCTGGTGATCGACATCAACCTCGCCGGCTTCACCACCGTCTACGACGGCGAGGCGGCCATGACCTTCGAGGAATTCAACAACCAGACCACCGGCCCGTCGGCGCTCGAGCAGCAGCTGCAGGACCGCGCCGAGGAGCTCCGCAAGCAGCTCGATGGCGGCACCACTCCAGCCGCCCCGGCCGATGGCACCACTCCGGCCCCCGCTGCGCCGCAATAAGCGGCCGGCACGCTTGAATCGCAAAGGGCGCCCTCGGGCGCCCTTTTTGATTGTCGGATCACCGAACCCCCATGCCTACCGAGAAGGCCTGCGTCCTCAGTTGCGGGCTGAGCTTGAGGGCCCACAGCCCCCCCGCGCGCATCGCCTGCGCCGGCAGCAGGTCGGTGAGCAGCGAGCGGAACAGCGTATCGACCATGGCGCCCGTCCGGCCGAGATCGGCGGCCCGGCGTCGCGAGTAGTCCTCGCTCGCCTTCACCGCCCAACCGGGCGAGGATAGGTCGGCATCTGCCAGCGCCGCCGAAAGGTCCGCTACGTCCCGCAGGCCGAGGTTGAGCCCCTGCGCGCCGATGGGCGGGAAGGCATGTGCCGCTTCGCCCGCCAGCACGACGCCATCATGTCCGGCCTCGTCGACGCTGAGCGACGACAGCAGGAACATGTGCGCCGGGGTCAGCAGCTTGATATCCCCGAACAGGTGCTGCGACTTCTCGACGAAAATGCGCCGCAGCCCCTCCAGTCCCTCGGCTTGCGCCGCCTTCAACACCTCGCGGTCATCGATCCAGACCAGGTTGGCCTTGCGCCCGCCGGCCGGCACGAGGGTGAACGGCCCGCGCGGATAGTGGAATTCCACCGATGCTCCACCCAGCGGCCTGGTGAGTTCGAGGTCGCAGACCAGCGCCGATTCGGTGAAGCCATTCTCCCGCGCCCGAAAGCCCGCGGCGACCCGGACCAGCGACTTCTTGCCATCCGAGCCGATAAGCAACGGCGCCGTAATGCTGGTGCCGTCGCTGAGGTCCACTCGCCAGCCGTCGGCGACCCGCTCGAGCCCGGTAACGGCAAGCTCCAGCGTCCGAAGGTTCGCCAGTCCGGCCCGCGCCGCCTCGAAGCTCTCGAGCAGCTTGACGTTCGGAAAGTTCCAGCCGAAGGCCGGGAGCCCGGCCTCCTCGCTGTCGAACAGTGTCTCCGGCGCGCGGATCAGCCGGCTCGTCGCATCAATGATCCGGATTTGCGTCAGCGGCTGGCCGATCTCCGCCGGATCGCCCACCAGTTCGGCGGACCTCAGGTACTCGACGCTTGGCAGCATCAGCGCCGAGGTGCGGCGGTCAGTCGGTCCCTTGGGTGCCAGATGCACTGTCTCGAGCCCTGCCTTTGCGACCGCCACCGCAGCCGCGATACCGGCGAGCCCACCGCCGACGACAATCGCCTGTGCCGGGCTCATCGTGCGACCGCCAGCCGGCGCTCGCGGCCGCTCGGGATCACCAGTGCGCCTGCGTAGGAGCCTGCGAACAGCGCCAGCAGGTAGATCAGCAGGTTCGGCGGCCAGAACGCCACCAGCGAGATCGCCGGCCCCGGGCAGATGCCCGACATGCCCCAGCCGACACCGAACAACACCGCTCCGAGCACCAGCGGCGCATCGATGCGCTTGAACTCCGGTTCGTTGAATGCCGTGTCGAACGCTGGCGCCTGACGCGTTCGCCCGATCCGCACCGCCACGAACATCACCCCGATCGCCGCGACGATCACGAGGGCAAGACTGGGGTCCCACCCGCCACGCGGGATGGCGCCGAAATCGAGGAAGCGCAGCACCTTCAGCGGATCGACCATCTGCGAGACATAGAGCCCCGCGCCAAACAGCAGGCCGCTGACCGCGGCTGTGGCGAGGTAGGGCAGGCGAGTGGTCGCGCTCATGCCACGATCCCCGTCACGGCCACCGTTATGATGGCCACCGAAAAGAAGATCCCCACCGCCACGAAGCTGCGCAGCGACAGCCGGGCGATACCGCACACCCCATGCCCCGAGGTGCAGCCGTTGCCGATCTTCGTGCCGAACCCGGTCAGCAGCCCGGCAATCGCCAGCCAGAGCGGTGTCGGTATACCCCAGGCCGCAGGGGCGCTCACCAGCTCGGCTGGCTTGCCGGCCGGTCCACCGACGCCGAGGCCCGGAACCACCCATGCCGCCGCCAGCGTGCCCAGCACCAGTGCTGCGAGGAACACGAAGCGCCACACCACCGTGCGGGCCGGCGGCAGCAACTGCCCGAAAATGCCCGAGATGCCCGCGATGCGGCCATTGCCGAGCCAGAGTAGCGCCGAGGCGAGCCCGATCAGGACCCCGCCGGCCAGCGCTGGAATGGGTGAGAAGGAGTCCATGGGCGATCAATCCGTGTGCAGAGGAAGGATATTCTATCGCCCTCGGCAACGCGCAGCCAAGCCTGCGGGCCGTCCGTTTATGCCAAGCGCACCGCTTGCGGTGAAAAACCGCACCCCGTGGAAGGCCTTGCGCGCACTCTTCCATGTGGGGCGGCATCGCCCTAAGTATGTCGCCAGCCCAATCTGGGGCAGGGGACGACGGATGATGGAACTGCTGAGCGATCCCAATGTATGGGCCGCATTCGCCACGCTGACGGTGATGGAGATCGTCCTCGGCATCGACAACATCGTCTTCATCTCGGTGCTGGTCTCCCGCCTTCCACCCGAGCAGGCCGATCGCGCCCGCCGCCTCGGCCTCGCGCTCGCGCTGGTGTTCCGCATCGCGTTGCTGGCCGTCCTGACCTGGATCATCGGCCTGAGCCAGCCGCTGTTTTCCGCCTTCGGCCACGACTTCTCGTGGAAGGACCTGATCCTCATCGCCGGCGGCCTGTTCCTCATCTACAAGGCGACGCACGAGATGCACGCCGAGATCGAGGAGCCGCACGGCCCCAAGCTCAAGCGGGCCGCCTCGAATGCGTTCTCGGCCATCATCGCGCAGATCATCGTCATCGACATGGTGTTCTCGATCGATTCGATCATCACCGCCGTTGGCATGGCGCAGCAGATCGAAGTGATGGTCGCGGCCGTCATTGTTGCCGTGGGCATCATGTTCATCGCTTCTGGCCCGATCGCCAGCTTCGTCGCCAAGCACCCGACCACCAAGGTCCTGGCGCTGGCCTTCCTGCTGCTGATCGGCGTCTCGCTGGTCGCCGACGGCGCCGGCTTCCACATCGAGAAGGGCTACATCTACGCCGCCATGGGCTTCTCGGTGCTGGTCGAGGCGGTCAACATCATCTCCAAGCAGCGCAGGCTCGCCCGTGCTGGCGGCCAGACGGCGTCGGCGACGAAACACGAGGCGGCCGCCACCGTGCCTGAAAGTGCCGCCGCCGCGGCCCTCGCACCCGCGAAGCCGAAGAACCGCTCGACGCCCACCGCCCGCGCCCAGTCACGCCCCAAGTCAGCCCCGAGGAAGTGACATGAGCCGGGCTTTCGTCGTCCGTGAATACGGTGGTCCCGAGCAGTTGCAGCTCGACGATATCGAGATCGCTGCCCCCGGCCCTGGCCAGCTCAAGATCCGCAACCGAGCCATCGGCCTTAACTTCGTCGACGTCTACCAGCGCACCGGCCTCTACGCGACGCCGTTGCCGTTCGTGGCCGGCAACGAAGGCGCCGGCGAAGTGCTCGCCGTCGGGCCGGGCGTCACCGGCTTCGCGCCGGGCGACCGCGTCGCCTACCAGGGCCCGGTCGGCGCCTATGCCGACGAACGCCTGCTGCCCGCCGACAAGGCGGTGCACCTGCCCGAAGGCATCTCCTATGAAACCGCCGCCGCCGCGCTGCTGAAGGGCGCCACCGCCTTTTACCTGCTGCACTGGACGCATGAGCTGAAAGCCGGCGAGACCGTCCTCATCCACGCCGCCGCCGGCGGCACCGGCCAGATTCTCGTGCAGTGGGCCAAGGCCATCGGCGCCACTGTCATCGCGACCGCCGGCTCCGAAGAAAAGTGCGAGCTGGTCCGCGCCCTCGGCGCCGACCTGGTCATCGACTACAAGACCGACGATTTCGTCGCCCATGTGAAGGAGTTCACCAACGGGCGCGGCGTCGATGTCGTCTACGACGGCGTGGGCAAGGCCACCTTCGAGCCCTCGCTCGATTGCCTGCGCCCGCGCGGCCTGATGGTCAGCTTCGGCAATGCCTCCGGCCCTGTCGCGCTTCCCCGCCTCGGCATCCTCGCCGACAAGGGCAGCCTCTACGTCACCCGCCCCACCGGCGCCGCCTATTTCCGCACCGCCGAGGATATCCGCACCGCCGCCGGCGCGCTGTTCAACATGATCGAACTGGGCAGGATCAAGATCGCCATCGACCAGACCCGCCCCCTCGCCGAAGCAGTCGAAGCCCAGATGGCTCTCGAGGCGCGGGAGACCACGGGCTCGACGGTGCTGATTCCGTAAGCCGAGGGCCATGACCATCCCCCGAACCAATATCCTCGTCGAGGGCCACGCCATCGTCTCGGCCGACGGCATGATCGCCGACCGCGACGGGGCCATGCCGCCCAAGCTGCGGAACGATGCCGACTGGCGCATTTTCCAGGCGGCCCTCGACCGTGCGGCACTCGTCGTGCTCGGCCGGATCGGACATATGCGCCATCCCAATCCCGGGCGGCGGCGGCTCGTGCTGACGCGCTCCGTGGCGGACCTGCAAGCCGATCCCCTCGACTCGCGCGCCAGTTACTGGAATCCCGCCGGGCTCGACATCGCCGGAGTGCTCGATCGTCTCGGCATCACGGAAGGCACGGTCGCGGTGACGGGGGGAACCGGCGCCTTCGATCTCTTCCTGCCGTGGTACGACCGTTTCCTGCTGTCTGAGGTTCGTGAGCTCGAGTTACCGGACGGCATCCCGTGCTTCACCAAGGGCCATCCGCGCTTCACGCTGCCCGGCGCCGGGTTCGAAGCGCGTGACATGGAGTTGATCGGCCGCGGCGTCGTGCAGACGAACTGGATGCGCGCGGCCAAATCTGGACAGCCGCCGGCCTAGAAGCTAAAGCCAGCGCCACGGGTAGGTGGCAGAGCGGTTGATTGCTCCGGTCTTGAAAACCGGCGAACGTGAAAGCGTTCCGGGGGTTCGAATCCCTCCCTACCCGCCAGCCCATTCAGTCTCGAGCCGACTATGGACGCCGATCTGCACACGCTGCCCCTGATACTCCCGCTCGGCGACCGTGGCCTGCTGGTACGATTCTCGGGCACCCTGTCCGACGCCGCCAACCGCGCCGCACTTGCATTCGGCAGGCGTGCCGCAGCGGCGCGGCTGCCCGGCGTGGCCGAGGTCGCGCCCAACCTCGTCTCGGTGCTGCTGCGCTACGATCCGGCGCAAGTGGAGTTCGAGCGGCTGGCCGGTGAGGTCCGGCTGCTGCTTTCCGCGCCCGCGGACGACCCGGCCCCCAGCCGCGAGCACGTCGTTGCCGTCGACTTCGATGGCGAGGATGTGGACGAGGTCGCAAAGCTCATCGGATCGACCCGCGAGGACTTCATCGCCGCCCACTGCGGCGCGCCGTTGCGCGTCCTCGCCACCGGCTTTGCCCCCGGATTCGTCTATCTCGGCTTCCACGACGCCCGCCTCAATGTGCCGCGGCGCGCCGCGGTGCGGCCCCAGGTGCCCCCCGGCACAGTCCTGTTCGCGGCCGGCCAGACGGCCATCACCTCGACCCCGATCCCCACCGGCTGGCATGTGATCGGCCACACCGGCTTCCGGAACTTCGATCCGGCCGCCTCGCTGCCCACGCACCTGGCGGCGGGCGACAGGGTGCGCTTCGAGGTCGCGCCTTGACCAGCATCCGCATCACCAAAGCCGGACCGCTGACGACGCTCCAGGACGCTGGGCGTCCGGGGTACCTTGCCCTCGGTCTGAGCGCGTCGGGCCCGATGGACCGGAGCGCCTTCGAGCGCGCCGGTCTCTGGCTGGGCGGCGCCGGCGCCACCGGCATCGAGTTCACCACAGGTATCGCGTTCGAGGTTGAGGCAGGCCCTCTGGCGGCCGCGGCGGATGGCGGAGCGTTCGCGCTCAGGGTCAACGGCAAGCCAGCCGCATGGCCGGCGCGGGTCGTGCTGAAGACCGGCGACGCCGTCGAGATACGGCCCGGCGCCTGGGGCAACTGGGGCTATTTGCGCTTCGGGCGCGAAATCGATGTCGAGGCCGTCCTCGGCAGTCGCTCAACGAACTCGATCGCCGGTCTGGGGCAGGTGCTGTCGGCCGGGGACCGGATCGCCTTCGGCGCGGAGGCGCCCCGCCAACGGGCGCCGCACCCGCGCCCCGCTGAGCGGGTCGAGGCGCCGATTCGGGTGGTATGGGGCCTCCACGCCGAGAGCTTCGACCACCAGACCCGGCAGCGTTTCGTCGATGAATCCTTCCGCGTTTCGGCACGGATGGACCGGATGGGGATGCGGCTCGACGATCGCGGCGGCGTCTTCCACGGCCAGCGCGTCCTGTCGCTGGTGTCGGACGCCATCGTTCCGGGCGACATCCAGATCCTCGGCGACGGCACGCCGATCGTCTTGATGCGCGACCACCAGCCCACGGGTGGCTACCCGCGCATCGCCACAGTCGTCTCCGCCGACATCGACCGCCTGGCGCAACTCCGTCCCGGCACGGACCTCCGGTTCGCGCCGGTGACCCTGAAGCACGCATTGGGGCTGAAGCCATGAAGTTCGACCTGAACGCCGATCTCGGCGAGGGCAGCGGCTCGGACGAGGCGCTGCTCGAAATCGTCTCCTCCGCCAGCGTCGCCTGTGGCGGCCATGCCGGCGACGACATTTCCATGCACATTGCCATCAGGGCAGCAAAGGCGCGCGGCGTTGCCGTCGGCGCCCATCCCGGCTTTGCCGATCCGGAGCACTTCGGCCGCCGCCGCCTCGTCCTGCCGCCGGAGGAACTGGACGCCCAGGTCCGCAGCCAGGTTCGGCGGCTGGTGGAGATCGGCGAGGAGGAGGGCGTACCGGTCCGCTACGTCAAGCTGCATGGGGCGCTGGCCAACATGGCGGCGGAGGAGCCATCGGTCGCCGCGGTGGCGTTCGCTGCGGTGGTCGGGCTGGCAGACCGGTTGGCGATCCTCGCGCTCGACGAGAGCGCACAAGTGGAAGTCGCGGCCACGATGGGCTTTCCGGTGGTGCGCGAGGCCTATGCCGACCGAGCCTACCAGCCGAATGGCCTGCTCGTGCCGCGTTCCGGGCCTGGCGCAGTCCTGCACGATGCCGGGGCCATCGCCGAGCGGGCGGTGCAGCTCGCCACCGCGAGCGAGCTCGTCGCCATCGATGGCACCATCATCCAGTCCGAAGCCCGCTCGTTGTGCATCCACGGCGACACTGCCGAGGCGGTCGCCATTGCCCGCCGGGTTCGCGACGCGCTCGAGGCGGAAGGTATCGAGATCGCCGCGCCTTACTGATTCTCGCAAGGTTGCGTCTCGGCCCGGCCTGCGTCATATGGCAGCCTCAAGCTCGGGAGTTGCCCATGACCGCCACGACCACTGCCAGGATCATCGACGGGAAGACCTTTGCTGAAGGGCTGCGCGGCCGCATCGCAGGCCACGTCCAGCGCCTCAAGGCCGATCACGGCATCACGCCGGGCCTCGCCGTGGTGATCGTCGGCTACGATCCGGGCAGCCAGATCTACGTGTCGCAGAAGGCCAGGCAGACGGTCGAGGTCGGCATGTACTCGGAAAAGTACGAACTGCCGGAAGACACCCCCGAGGCCGACGTGCTGGCGCTGGTGGAAAAACTCAACCGCGACCCCGCCATCCACGGCATCCTGGTGCAACTGCCGCTTCCCAAGCAGATCGATCCCAACAAGATCATCGCCACCATTTCGCCCGACAAGGACGTCGATTGCTTCACGCCGGCCAGCGTCGGCAAGCTGCAGATCGGGCTCCCCGGCCCGGTGAGCTGCACGCCGCTCGGCTGCCTGATGCTGCTGCGCGACACGCTCGGCTCGCTTGCCGGCCTCAACGCCGTGATCGTCGGTCGCTCCAACCTCGTAGGCAAGCCGATGGCGCAGCTGCTGTTGCGCGAAAACTGCACGGTCACCGTGGCCCATTCCCGCACCCGCGACCTGGAAGCGGTGGTGCGCGGCGCCGATATCGTCGTCGCCGCCGTCGGACGCCCGGAGATGATCAAGGGCGATTGGATCAAGCCGGGCGCAACGGTGATCGACGTGGGCATCAACCGCCTGCCCGCGCCGGAGCGCGGCGAGGGCAAGACGCGCATCGTCGGCGACGTCGAGTTCAAGGCCGCCGCCGAGCGGGCAGGGGCCATCACCCCGGTTCCCGGCGGCGTCGGCCCGATGACGATTGCGTGCCTCCTCGCCAACACGGTGACCACCGCATCGCTGATCAACGGGTTGGAGCCGCCGGGAGATCTGACGCCGTAGGAGCGGCCCCCTCTCCTAAGCTCTGCCACGGCGCTGAAGCGCCTGGCGCCGCTAGCCTCCCCCGCCAAGGGGAGGAGGTGATAGGCCCCCACGCTACTGGTTGGGCACCGGCCGTGCCATAGCGCCTCCTCGCCCCTTGCGGGAGAGGATAGTGCAGCTTGCGAAC
>Ga0123337_10005880_pt1 | contig 11907 bp, 13 predicted proteins | sample frozenSSSSmetaG_FD_89792 | JGI IMG/M metagenome (GOLD analysis project Ga0123337, IMG submission 89792) | Glacier valley bacterial and archeal communities from Borup Fiord, Nunavut, Canada, to study Microbial Dark Matter (Phase II) -... | ecosystem: Environmental > Aquatic > Freshwater > Ice >...
ACACGCCGGCAGAAAGCTCGCCTGCTGTCGGTCAGCAACTTCAACGAAACGTCCCATCTGGCACCTCCGAAGCAGTGCCAGATCATAGCATAATCGGGAGTTTTCACACAGCCTCGACCCCATTTCAGCCGTTCGCGGGCAAATTGCGACATCTCGAAAGCCGACCTCTTCGCAAGAAGAGCGCCCAGCAAAACGCCAGCAACCCAGTATGTGGGGTGTATCAGCAGAAACCGTACATAATCGTACAAAGGGTATACGGTCTGCCCAGGGCCATGGTGCGGCGGTTTACGCAGTGCGACCCGGATAGGACCCGTGCGGTCATGAACCTCCTTAAGAACTTAGCCGAAACCCAGACCCTAGCGCAGGCTATCATTAATACCATTCCCGAGCCTTTTCTCGTTCTCGACGCCGAATTGCGTGTGCTTGCGGCCAGCCGGTCTTTCGGGACCGTGTTTAAGGTCGAGCCAGATGACACTCGAGGTCAGTTGCTCTATGCGCTTGGCGAGGGACAATGGGATATACCGGCGTTGCGGCTGCTGCTGGAAACGATCATCCCAGAGCGGACTTCCATGGAAGGATTCGTGGTGGAACACGATTTCCCCAATGTTGGCACCAGGACCATGCTGCTCAACGCTCGCAAAGTCCAATATGAGGACAGCGGTGCAGCCACGATCCTTTTGGCGTTCCACGATGATACAGCGCGCCGGGCAATTGAACGCGACAAAGAGTTTCTGCAGCTGCGCAGCGACGAGCTGTTGCAGCAGAAGCAGACGCTACTTGATGAGATTCAGCATCGGGTGGCCAACAGTCTGCAGATCATCGCCAGTATCCTGTTGATCAAGGCCAGAGCGGTTACTTCAGATGAAGCGCGTAGCCAACTTAAGGATGCTCATCAGCGGGTGATGTCGATTGCTTCTGTCCAGCAGCATTTGCACACGGCTGACGGCATCGACCAGATCGAGGTAAACACCTATTTGGCCAAGCTTTGTGCCAGCCTTGCCGCGTCAATGGTAAGTGAGGCTCAACCGATTGACGTTGAAGTCCTGGCAGATGATGGAACAGTGGGGTCTGCCGACGCGGTGAGCATTGGGCTGATCGTTACAGAGCTTCTGATCAACGCTGTCAAATATGCTTTTCCCGAACTTCGCCCGAATGCTCAGATCAGGGTCGCCTATGAAGTTCGAGGGACCGACTGGATATTGACGGTGGCGGACAATGGCGTCGGCAAAGCCGATCACAGCGATGGTTCAAAAAGTTCAGGCCTGGGCACCGCAATCGTACAGGCGCTTGTCCGCCAATTGAACGCGCAGATCACAACGACATCAGGGCCAACTGGCGTCAGCGTTGCAATCACGCATGCCACCCTCACATCGCGACTTAGCGCAGTTTAGGAGATAATGCTGTGCTGGACTGATCCATTCAGCGGCTCAGGTGGCGACGGCGGACGCTCCCATCGACAGATTGCAACGGATCGACCGCTGGGGCACTGTAAAGGACAATTACAGAGAGCGCCTATGCTATCACCGGATCGGGGCAAATATCGCGAAATGAGCAGAGATCGCATCGCCGCACTCGTCGTCGAAGACGAGCCTCTCATCCGCATGGCGATTATCGATAGCCTTGAAGATGAAGGGTTCGATGTGTTTGAGGCAGAAAACGCCGACCAAGCAATTGTCCTGCTGGCGGATAATCCGTCAATCCAGATCATGTTTACCGACATCGACATGCCGGGTAGTCTAGATGGGCTAAAGTTGGCTGCTGCAGTTCGGGACCGCTGGCCACCTGTACAGATAGTGGTGACCTCAGGACACCACATTGTCGAAATCGCAGACCTGCCCGAAGGCAGCATGTTCTTCAGTAAGCCGTACAATCACCGAGACATCGCGGCTTCGTTCCGACGCCTTGTCGCGGGCGCGCAGAGCTTGTGATCTGCGTACGGAACATGCGTGACGAAGACGTGACTCATGAGGCCATCACGGTCGACACGGTTTACTACACGCGAAGATTCTAGCCGCTGGCACAACTGACCTGCCGTCTGCCTTAGTAAACCGTACGATTGCGTACATTTAATTTTGTCTGCTTTAGCTCCATCTACGGCGCTTTACCCAGAGACCAAATGCGCGAGCCAGAAGTCAAGTTAGTGAATTAATAACCATAATCTGCTAACCTTATCGTTGACCGACTAGCTTCTGCGGTCCTTCATTTTACCACCACTTGCCTTCGCTCCCTGCCGGTAGCCCGCAGGAGCTTAAGCATTTATTCATCAGATGAGACTGGTCATGATTTTTGCAAAGTTGGGTATAGCTGGACGCCTCTCAGTTGGCTTCGGCTTCGTGTTGTTGATGATGATTGCTTTGACTTGGAATTCAGTGAGCCAAGTCAATTTTATGAATGGCAATCTTGTCCAGGTGAACGAGGTCAATAGTGTTAAGCAACGCTATGCAATCAACTTCCGCGGTAGCGTCCATGACCGGGCGATCGCTGTTCGTGATGTGATCCTGGCAGGGTCACCAGATCAGGTCGCCACCGCCGTGACGCTGATTGGAAAGCTCGCCGGCGACTATGCTGTTAGCGAACTGGCGATGACACAAATGCTAGCCGGGCCATCAGGTGCGACCGATACTGAAAAGACAATCATCGCCGAGATTGCGGACATTCAAGCGCGGACCAATCCGCTCGTCTCACAGATCATAGACCTGCGTAACCGGGGCGATCTTGTGCAGGCGAGCTCTGTATTGAACGCACAGGCAGCACCGCTTTTCCGAGACTGGCTGGGAGCAATTAACAAGTACATTGATTATCAGACCGGTCTGAACGACGAGATCGGCGGTCAGGTCAATGCGTCGGCAAGTGGCTTCCAACTTACTGCGTTGATGTCGCTTGCACTGGTCTTGGTTCTCTCCATCGCTGCGGCTGTTCTGGTAAGTCGATCAGTCACCGTCCCCGTTAGAAAGCTTTCCCGGACCATGCGTGTTTTGGCGGACGGCGACTATACAAACGAAGTGCCGTATGTTGGGCGCCCTGACGAGTTGGGCGTGATGGCAGGAACGGTCGAGGTGTTCCGCAAGAACGGGCTACAGGTAGCCAAAATGACCGCAGCAGAAGCCTCTCGCATCATTGAGGACGAAACAGCTCGAAAGACTATGATGTCAGAGTTGCAAGAAGCATTCGGGACTGTCGTAAATGCTGCAGCCGAAGGCGATTTTTCGCGACGCGTCAACGCCTCCTTCCCCGATGCCGAACTCAACGCGTTGGCCGGCAGCGTCAACACCTTGGTTCAAACTGTCGATACCGGCCTGGCCGAGACGAGCCTTGTCCTGGCAGCGATTGCAGAGGCAGACCTTACCAAGCGCGTGACTGGCAATTACCAAGGGGCCTTTAGCACCTTAAAAGACGACACTAACGCCGTTGCAGACAAGATGAGCGATATTGTCGACCAATTGCGCGTCACGTCGAGGTCTCTCAAGCTCGCCACTAGCGAGATATTAGCGGGTGCCAACGATCTGTCGGAGCGCACTACCAAACAGGCTTCAACCATTGAACAGACCTCAGCCGCCATGGAGCAAATGGCCCACACGGTCACGCAAAATGCACAGCGTTCTCAAGACGCCAGTCTCAATGCTTCCTCTGTGACAAAGATTGCAGAAGAGGGCGGTCAGGTGATGATCGAGACCACCTCTGCTATGGAGCGGATTACCAGTTCATCAGCCAAGATATCCAATATCATCGGGTTGATCGACGACATCGCGTTCCAAACCAACCTTCTTGCCCTTAACGCGTCTGTTGAGGCAGCCCGTGCGGGCGATGCTGGCAAGGGATTTGCTGTCGTGGCAGTCGAAGTGCGTCGTCTCGCACAATCGGCTGCCAGCGCTTCATCCGAGGTCAAGGTTCTAATCGAACAAAGCGCCGGCGAAGTATCGGGCGGTACCCGCCTCGTTGCTGAAGCAGCTGACAAACTCAATGCGATGCTCGAAGGTATCCGCGCCAATTCTGGCCTGATGGATGGCATTGCAAAAGACAGCCAAGAACAGGCTTCCTCGATCAAGGAAGTGGCAACAGCGGTTCGTCAGATGGATGAGATGACCCAGCACAACGCCGCTCTGGTTGAACAGATAAACGCATCGATCGAACAGACAGAAGCCCAGGCGATCCAATTAGACGGCATCGTGGATATCTTCACCATTGATGACAATCGGCAAGTTGAGGCGACTGAAGTTGCCAAGAGGGTGCCGTCGGGCGGAATTAAGGATCTGCAGGGGCGCGCCAAGCTTGCTGCGAAGCGTTTCGTTACCCAAGGCAATGCCGCGATAAAGCAGGATTGGAACGAGTTCTAGGTTGGAATTCTATTGTTAGGGATTGCGTCGCCTTCTCCAACCCACCGCGCCAAATCATGGTCGGCGGCTTGCAGTCCGCCATCGAATTGGAAACGGAGATCAGCCGGTGCGCAATAGTGCTCCGGCTTCTTTCGCTTTCCGACATGACGAACCAAAAACGGAGGGTTCACTATCGCCCCCAAATCTGCCCACCCACCAATGTCTGCTTTTCTTATAGGTTCTTCAAAAAGCGGACAGTCTGAAAACACCCCATTCTAGTAATTGGGCGTTGTCAAAGACCAAGGTAGAGGTGCGCCAGAAAGGCGCTATTGGCGTTAGTGCATTCAGGTCTTCTGATCCCGCAGAGCAACGAGTTGGGCAACCAACCATCCTGAGCCAAGACCGATTGCCGCCCCCGCAACTTTCACTAGGGCATCGGTCTCTCGACCATGTCGATCTGGGCTCAGGTTCTGCAGCCACTCCAGTCCAACTGCGCCAAGAATAACGAAGGCTACTGCCCACCAGATGTGTCGGGGATAGGCCATAGCAAACGCCAAGCCAAGCGCGACGTAGGCTAGGGCTCTTTCAACATCGACCGGCATTGTAGTGCGCGGACGAAAGCCTATCGGCCCAAGCGTGGCCACCACAATGGCGGCAACCAGCAACCATGTGACCAAACGAAGCAGTTTCTGAGCTGTCATGCTTTCGTCATACACGAGCAACCCACGTATAGGGAGGTTGTCACTCTATCAGGGCTCGTGTCACTTATGGCTTAGGCTGCTGCCATAGCCTTCTTGGGCGTTTTTGCGGGTGCCACCGGCTGTGCCGCAGGTTTCCGTCCCAGTCCATTGGACTTGGCAAGTGCGGATCGCTTCGCAGAATAATTCGACGCGACCATCGGATAATCCGAAGGCAAACCCCACTTCGTCCGGTACTCATCCGGCGTCATGCCCAACTGCGCTAGATGCCGCTTCATGGATTTGAACTTCTTGCCGTCATCCAAGCAGATGATGAAATCCGGGGTGATCGACTTCTTGATGGCGACAGCGGGCTGCAGTGCTGCCACTTCAGACGGCGCCGCCGCGCCGGACAACGACTGCAGTGCCTTGTGGGTTTCTGAAATCAGCTTAGGCAGGTCGGTGGGTGACAAAGCGTTATGCGAGACATACGCAGCAACAATCTCTGTCACCTGCTCCAGGCGGTCTGCGTCCAGCATGGCACGTTCAGCAACGTCATTCATTCAGTAATCTTTCTTGGGGTTCAGTCAGCGACGCGGGTCGAAAGACCAGCACGTCAGTTCTGTGCACCACTAACATGTTTGCCTGATCTAGGGCAGCATCAATGTTTCGGGAGAAACATCTAGAGCCCTGGCCAGTTTCTCCACCACATCCAAGCTAACATTGCGCTGACCATTCTCGACCTCGCTGAGATAGGCGCGTTTGACCCCAGCCTCAAAAGCCAATTGCTCTTGCGTCCAGCCCTTGTCTTTGCGGGCTTGCCGCACATTTCGCCCGAAGGTCTCGATCAACGTCATGTCCGCAAACTCTGTTGCGGTCGGTTGGTTCTCTATCCCCTATAGGGGACAATTCGGTTTACACCTGCACCATCTGACACTAATGTCCCTGATAGTGGACAATTGATGGTGAGGCGCACATGCGAGCTTTGGTAGTAGTGGCGGTTTTGGCGGTGGCGATGTGTGGGGTTGGTCTCGCAGCGGATCTGGCAATGCCAGTGGCTTCGGACGCTGCGGGGCCAATCCAAGCCAATGTGGTCAATCCCTACGAGCTGCTGGATCTCACACGCGCAGAACTGGCCCAACGTTTCCCCAATATGCCGGCCGGTGAAATCGACAAGCTCGTGTTCGAGATCGCCGACATCAATTCCATGCGCACGCTGCCGCGCTGACCCCATAGCAGGCGAACAGATCCCTCTGCGCGCTTGCTGACTGGCCCTGCCCTTCATCACTGTCGGGCAGGGGTTTTTGCGATTGGCCATTGTTCGTTTCGACGTAAGTGACCGCTTTGAAGACACCGAACTGACTAATGCGCTGAGTGCCATAATCAAGCGTGTCCGGCCTTCACACGCGATGGCATTGCTAGCGTATCAGCCCTTCTCAATGAGGCGGCGACAGGGTCTCGTATTCGCTCTCGATCCCGATGTGAGAAGGGAGTAAACTGAGCAGGTTGATTGTGGGCGAAACACCCAACGGCCAATTCGTCCGGCCCGTCATAGAGGGCTTCCGCTGTGAAAAAGGACTACGCACCAGCCATACTGCACTGGCGTGAGTACGTCACCAAAGTGTACGGCGGCCTGGACGCATTTGAGCAGTCCTCAACAATCTCAACGATGCTTTTTGGTTGTGATCGTTGGCTGGAACAATATGGGGAAGACCAAAAATACGACGACACCCGCGTGCGTATTGAGGTGATCAGATCCGAACTTGAGGCGTGGATGCAGCAACGGGGTTTTCAGATATACTGAGGCGCGTTGATTGAACGTACGAAGGCGTCGTTCCAGCAGTGTAATTTCTGCAAGCGCTATCATTTCGATAGAAGGTCAGATCCACGCGTAGACTGATCCGACAACTGAATAGTTGGTTTAACACTTTTCAAATTTGACTGTGCGGCCTCGTCAGGCTGACGCTCAAGATTGCCGACATCAACAGAATGCGCTAGAATTGGGCGTTGACCTAAAGCAGGCAAAATGTCCCCCATGCGCGCTTGCTGACTAGGCCCTGCCCGCCTCCCCCAATGGGCAGGGCTTTTTCGTGTGTATTACTTTGCTCACTTAGGGCTTAGAACTCGTGTCGAGACCGACATGGGACCCAGTATGACCAAGCGCATGTCGAAGACGTTGGCATCGGAGATTGCCGACCGCACTCTTGAAGTGGTGAACCCACAGAACCGATCCATTGCGTTGAACGCGACGCTCAAGCGGCATGGCTTTGTGCCGACATCGACAACCGCTTCGGACCACCTACTGGATCGATCATTGTTGGTGACATGGTTGATTTCAACGTTTTCGCCGCGGGCCTAAACTGCTCGGCGCGCCGCACTAATCTGATCCAGCATACCAAGCGCACGCATTGCTCACGTTGTCCGAAATCAATTCTAGCACAGTGCTAGCACATTGCTCCATAAGCCCAGTAATTACAGAGCATACATGCATCACACCCATAATTGGTAAGGGGGAGGCCGACAGTTCAATCCTGTCCGGCAGCACCAGTCTTTCCCATTGAATACTCAGAACTATCTGGAATTGCTGACACTTTCGCTGCCGACATGGTACGCAGCGTAGGTACACAGATGGTTTTAACAATGCCCCGCCCAACGAAGCATCCGATCAGGGGGGGTTACCTGCTTCGTCAGCGGGTATTTGCCACTTCGCCTTTGAACGAGCGCGGCGTGACCATTGACCAGCGCACTGCCTGCTCACTGGACTGGTCGCGCATTTTGTCCGGATTGAATGAACCACCCCAGGCGATCTGGCGCGGAATGCCGACGCCCTTCAGCAACGGCGCGAGCAACGCGTCCAGTCGGGGTGGGCAGCCCTGACTGGAGATCGGCGTGGCTGTCCCGACCCAGGCACCGTCGAGCGGAACCATCTCCTCTTCGGGAAACAGCCGCAGTGGGCATTCGTCATTGCCTCCGGCCACAATATTGATTTCCCGGAGCGGCAGGCGTGACCACATCATCTGGCCGTTGTACTCGACGAGCTTGACCTCACCGGTTCCCGGCGGCGGGGGTCAATGCCCAGAACGACTATGGCCTCATCGACCGTTACGGACGACAACGCGCACACACATCCCTTTTCGCCACAAGTGGCGACGACAAGTTTTTCCGACGCCAGGACAGGCATGGCGAGGCAACAAAAAATCAAGGCAAGCAGGGCGCGCATGGTCTAATCCGCCATGGTCTGTGGCACGAGCAGCGTCCTGATATCGGATGCCGCCAGCCCGCCGAGGTCGATCGCGGTCCCGTTGAAGCGTTTCAATGTTTCCGCCGATGCGAAGACAGGCTTTTGAGCGTCCGCACCCGCCGACTTGCCGACGCCCAGCAACGCACCCATCATGTCGAGTGCCTGCTGCTTGCCCGGATCTGCGCCCGCCATCTTCTTCATCATCTCGCCGACCATCTCCTCGGCGGAGCCTGCCCGCAGCGGGCTATCGGTGTTTGGCACGAGTTCCGCCTTGCCCTCGGGCTTGCTGAAGGCAAGCGTTGCCCGAATGATTTCGAACGCCGAGAGTGTTTCGGTGCTTTGGCTCTCGAAACGGCAGAGCTTGCCCATCGAGGCGTCGACACACGGGCCGTTCGAAGCGACCCAATGATGGGGATTGAGGACGATTGTGGGAATCTCGTCACCATTCGCCGGACCGAAGAACGTTACCGAGGGGAGCTCCGATTGTACCCCGCCCGCTGTCTCGTAGAACAGCGGGAAATCGGTGTACCAGCCTGCCGGCAGCAGGAAGGACAGGCCCGTTTCGACATCCTGATGGGCGCAGGGAACGGCCTGTTCGCAGAAATAGCCGGTGTCCTCGCCCATGCCCTCGCTTTCAAAGGGTTCGTTTTGCTTGTCGTAACTGTCGTCCCCCTTGGGGCCAATGATGAAGCTGTTCTTGGCGCCGGGGTAACCGCCCGGCGAAGACGGGGTGGAACGCGGACGGGTAGTTGTAAGAGTTCAAGAACAGAGCTGCCAGCTACAACATCATCTGGTTTTGCGTTCTTGTTGCCCAATGCGGCCAGCACTTGATTACGCGTCGCTGGAAGAAGTCGACTTAGGGCGCAACGGAACCTCCGCCATCTCGGGCAGCATGTCGGCCTGAGGCACGACCAGATCAGCCAAAACATACCGATCCGATGCGTCCAGAAAGGCTTGGGTCGCGGCGGCGAGCACTTTGGGCAGGCGGCAGCGTTCGAAGATGGTGCACTGCTCCCCTCGCATGCACCCGACCACGGCAAAGTCAGGCTCGGTCGCGCGCAGCACGTCCCCAATGCTGATATCCTTTGCCGACCTTGCCAGCACGAGCCCACCGTTGCGGCCTCGGCTTGGCCGGATGAAGCCGGCTTTGGCAAGATGGAGGGCCACCTTCATCAGATGATGGCGCGATATCCCATAAGCCCCCGATGCCTCGGCGATGGTGACGCGCCGCTCTGGCTGCTCGGCCAGCAGCATCAGTAGCCGCAAGGAATAGTCGGTAAACTGGGTGAGACGCATTTGGCTGCTCCATCTGGATGGGCTCCCCTTGGCGGGGAGCCCACATGGGCTAGGGCTGAACCACGGCGGCGGGACTGCCATGCGGATGTTCGGCATTGGGCAGATGCGTCAGCAGTTCCCCATCCGCAGCGGGTACTGAGAGAGCGGCGTCATAGTCGTAGAACACGGCATGCAGGCCCCAGTAGCTGCCGGCAATGACCACCATGGCAGCGACAATACCGGCGGGTACGCTCCCAACCGCGGGCACCAGTCCACGAAGTTTGAAACCAGATGGCGAGGGGTCGGCGGCGATCAGAAACAAGGTGCCCATGATCAGAGCGTGCCCCACGAGGTCAATGCGCCCAAAGGGATAGACGGCGGTGGTGAAAATGATCAGCAGCGCGATGGCCGAGAGGCGACGGATCAGGGGCGTCCACAGCAGGCCAAAGCCCATGGTGAACTCAGCGACCCCGGCCATGGGAATAAAGGCGTCGCGGGACATGCCAAAAGTCAGGAAGGGGCGCTCGTCGACCAGAGGATAAAACCACTCTGCATAGGCAAATTTCTCAAGGCTCGACCACATCAGGGCAATGGCCACACCCCAGCGCAAGACGGTAAAGCGATGCTTGTACCATTTGCTGGTCGGATCGGATGCAAGGACGAGGAAACCGGCGACGCCGACACCCAGCGCCAGATAGTCGAGCAGGTGGAAAAAGTCATAGTCGCGCAGGGCGATGGCCCAGAGCCCGATGATCCCTGCTGCGGCCAAGGGCATGGTGCGGCGCGAAAATACCAAAAGGGCAATTAGCAATTGCAGCCAGGACACCCATTCGTTGGGGGTCTGCAGATCGGGCGTCAGGTAAACGCCGCCGACAGCGAAAATGGCGACGAAAAAACCGCCGATGATGGCGCGCATGAAATCGTCGGACCGCGCCCAGAGCGGGCCGCTGAAGCGGTCAAGCGCCCCGGTGACACTGACGCCGACGCGCCCCTGCTCGGCCAGGACGGTCGCGGCGAAAAAGGCCACCACCAGGATCAGACCAAGCCAGAACCAGCCATTGGTAAGAGTGTCTGTGAGCGGTGCGGGGGCGGCGCCGACCACATAGGGGGCAAACCATTTGACATGGGCCTGGGCGGGCATCGTCACCATCAGGCTGGCCAGCGACAGGGTCGAAAACCCTAGGACCAGCCTTGGCCAGATCGCCGGCCCTCTATTGCGTTCATAGAGGCATTTCGGAAGAATCGTCACGTTGAGCTCCATCGCTGCTGCGTGGATTGCAGTTGATGGAGTTATAAAGATGCATTTCAGGTGCATCTTTGATTTGGATCAAGTCCCTGATCGCCGCGTAGCCTCATGGTCCTCTCAGAAAAAGAGGATCACTTCATGGATGTACTCAAATGGAGCACCGCCGTCGTGTTGGCGGGCGCGTTTGCCGGCGCCCTTGTGGTACGCGACCAACCCGCAAGCGCGATATCAACGCTAGCCTTGCCCATCGCCTGCAGCAGTGCAGACGCTGATCATGGAGCCGTTTCGATGCAGGGGCATATCGACATGATGGCAGCAATGGCGGACGCGGGTCATGCGGCATTGCTCCAGACCATGGAGCCCATGCACTCCGACATGATGAAAGGGATGACAGCGGTCGAATTCCAGACCGCCTTTATCTGCAGCATGATCCCCCATCACCAGGGTGCGGTGGAAATGGCGCAGGTGGCTCAAGAATTCGCCACCGATCCATGGATAAAGATGTTTGCCCAAGAGATCATCACCGACCAACAGGTCGAAATCTCCCAGATGCACGCCTGGTTGGCCCGCTTGCCTTTGCAGACTCCGGACTGACACGAGCCGCCAGTATACTTGGTCGTCGGACCAGTTTTTGTCCACGTTCTCGGTTGACTGACGGGAACGGCAACTTTCGGGTGGTCGCTCTGGCGGTCTGGACGACCGAAATGGGGTCGACTGCTGCCGGACAGGAACGCGCCCCTGTACGGTCGTGGGTCGGTGCCTCACAGCGGCCAGACGATCAGCAGCAGCGGGATACTGACCCCCACCACCAGTATTTCAAGCGGCAGACCCAGCTTCCAGTAGTCGCCAAAGCCAAATCCGCCTGGCCCGAGAATCAGGGTGTTGTTCTGGTGGCCGATGGGTGTCAGGAACGCGCAGGAGGCGCCGATAGCCACAGCCATCAGGAAGCTGTCCGGGTTGACGCCCAAAGTAGAGGCGATGCCTATGGCGATGGGACAGAGCACTGCGGCAGTGGCGGCATTGTTCATCACATCCGACAGGCACATTGTTGCGACCAGCACGACGGCGAGCGCGGCGACTGCATTGCCCTGCGCGATGGTGTTTACCAGAAACTGCGCCAGCACATCTGCCGCCCCCGTGACCTGCATCGCACCC
>Ga0123337_10005882_pt1 | contig 11906 bp, 12 predicted proteins | sample frozenSSSSmetaG_FD_89792 | JGI IMG/M metagenome (GOLD analysis project Ga0123337, IMG submission 89792) | Glacier valley bacterial and archeal communities from Borup Fiord, Nunavut, Canada, to study Microbial Dark Matter (Phase II) -... | ecosystem: Environmental > Aquatic > Freshwater > Ice >...
CAGGAACTGGGTGGGGCTGGCGTCCACCACCACGGCGTCGGCCTCGGCGGGCAGACGCTCGTCGTGTCCGGTCCGCAGCCGGCCGAACTGCGCCTCGGCCTCGGGGCGGGGCAGCGGGCCGACCAGCTCGATGTGGTAGTTCGCCGAGGTCCGCTTGTAGCCGGTCTCGATGACGATCGCGTAGTCGTTCATGGGACATCCTCTCGTGGGGCAGGTCGTGTGGTGGGTCGTGCGCCGCCGAAGACCGCTGCCATGGCGATAGCGCAAGGGCGGGCGCGCCTCAGTCGGCCCAGGCGTCCTGGCTCCAGGTGTGCCTGCCCAGCCTGGAGAGCAGGTCAGCGGCCGTGGACTGCGGGTCGACCTGGAGGCCGAAAGGGGCCAGTGCACCGTCCACCGCCTCCTCGTCGATCTCCAGGGCAGCGGCGACCTGCGAGCGCACGGCCGCGATGCGGTCAGCCGCCGTCGGCCCAGACTCGTGCGTAGACACCGAGAACCGCCTCCTCCCGGGGCAGGAAACCCAGCCGGTTGAGCATCATGTGACCGTGGTGGAACGTCAGGTGCTGGGGTGAGCGCTCGACTCCAACCGCCTGCGCCCGGTGGAGGTAGGCGTCGACGGCTGTGCGCCAGCGCCGGCGCCAGGCGTCGACTCCGGGCAGGGCGCTGACCCGCTCCATCGAGTCCCCCACCCTCTCACGACGTTCGTCCACCCGTTCACGCATGCTGCTGCGCGCGGCGGGGCCCTTGCTCCCCAGCTCGGCCGTCCACCAGTGCAGGTGACGGTCCCAGTAGGCGTCTGCGTCGATCCGCTGGCGGGACGGCACGCGCGAGTGGGGCCCGTCTACCAGGGCCGCGACCCCATCGGCGAGCAGGAGCGCAGCCAGCCCGGCGCGGTCGTGGCCCTTGCCGAACCGTCCGCACGCCCACAGCCCGAGGTCGGAGGAGAACTCGAAGAGCTCCTCGGCGAGACCGAGCCCCACCGGGCCGCCGTACTTCGCGACCTCCGGCTCGTAGATCGAGGCCCGCACTCCCGTCGCGGACCGTCCCTCGTAGGCGCGGCGGTCCACCGGGGCGATGAAGCAGTGCTCGGCGGGTCTGGCGCTCAGCAGGTCGCCGAGGTCGGCCTCCAGCTCGTGATGGACCCGCTGGAGGTGGTCGAGCACAGGTCGCCGGCCGAGCACCCGGAGCCGCACGTGCGGGCCACCCTCGTCCAGGTAGCGGATGTAGAACCATCGGCGGATGCCCCGCGCCCGGGCCTCGGCGATGATGGGCGGGAGCAGGTCGCCGATGAGTGGGTCGCCACCATCGAACCCCCTGGTGTAGATGCGGACGAACCACCACTGGTCGGCAAAGACGTCGTCGTCGAGCAGGGCGCCCGGGTAGGCACTGCGGGCCGGGGTCACGCCTCCTCCCTCCGGTCGTCACCGGCCGCATCGTCACGGGCCGGCCGCGGCCACCGCAGGTGGGTGAGGTGCTCGACGACGTACGGCGTGCCGTCGGTGGCGGTCAGCCACAGGTCGGTGTCACCCGGTGCGACCTCGGCGAAGGTCAGCCCCTGCACGGCGCCGTCGAGCGTCGCGAGGAGCTGAGCAACGCTGTGGGGGCTCAGGAACGAGAGGAACGATGGCTTGCGCTGGTCGGTGGCGAAGCCTCCGCCGGCGGCCCGGACACGCAGGAAGACGTGGTCGGGGATGCCCTCACCGCGCCGCCAGACGTTGAGCCGACGTAGGTGGGACGCCTCCGACTCGCCCTTCACGGGCCGTGGCAGGTCTGCGGCCCGCACCGTCCAGGTGGCCCGTCGCACGACCAACCGTCCATGCTGGCGGCGGGGCAGGGTCCGCGTGCCCTCCCCCTGCGTCGGGAGGGGGGGCAACCGGCGCCACGCCGACGAGGCCCCGTTCACCCAGGGGTCGGCCAGGATCGCCAGCACCCGCTCGGCCCCGCCGAGGAGGTGTGCGGGGACGAGACCCATGTAGACGGGGGCCACGGGGCTGCCGTCACGACCGGTGAACTCGAGCACGTCTCGTTCGGCGTCGTGGGTCAGGAACAGGTCGCCGAGGTCGAGGGCGCTTTCCGGGTCGCCGGCGAGAGGTCGCTCCGTCGGCCACCGCAACCGCGGGAAGGTGCCCTCGCAGGCCGACTGCATGTCGTTGCTGTCCGACGAGGCGACGAACTCGACGACTCGGGCCCCGGGGTAGAGCTGCGCCGACCACGACTGCAGAGCCTGCCGGAGAAGGCCGTGGTCGAGTCCGTGGAAGCGGCTGACCAACGAGCCGCTGCCGGCGTGGAACTGGTTGACGACCAGGGCGAAGTCGCCCCCGCGGACGGCCGCCAGGGACGGCGCGGCGAGCTGGAAGAGCACCGACGTCGACGGCGGTCCGCTGGTGCGGCCCACGGGAAGGCTCGCCCGGGGGGTGGGACTGCCCTTGAGGGCCTCGTCGGCGCGCACGGCGCGGAAGACCCCGGCCAGCCCGTCGGCGTCGTCGTCGAGCACCGTGCAGAGGAAGGCGACGAGGTCGTCGCAGGTACCCCCCACCCCGTAGCGGGCGGTGAAGCGCTCGAGCAGCAGGTCGTAGAGGTGCGAGCGAAAAACCATGGGTCGCAGGGCTGCTCCGAGGGTGTGCACCTCGTCGTCCACAGCTCCCGGGAGCCTCTCCCCCGTCAGGGCCGTCGGGGTGGCGGTGTCGGAGTACACGGTGAACGCTGCGTCGGACACGGCGACACCGAACGCGCTTATCGCCTCCTCCGCACGGGCCCGCACCGCGACCAGGGCACGACCGCGCTCGGGCCCGAGCACCGTGCTGAGCGCGGCGACGTCATCCGTCAGCCCCCGGAGGGTGCCGGCGACGGTCCGGGCCCGGTCGTCCCCGGTCCGTTCGAGGGCCTCGGCCAGGCGCCTCAGCCGGTCGGTCTCGCCGTAGGTCCATGGAGCGACCACCCGCAGCACACCGACCTCGACGAGACGGCGGATGGTGGCGAAGGCGTCCTCCCCGCCGACCACCGCGAGGTAGTCGGCCGCGGGTCGTCGGCCGAGGAGCTGCAGCTTGCCGAGGAGCCGGCCGAGCTCGTGCAGGTGCACCGGGCGGTCCTGGCGCCACACGAACCCTTCCCGGCGCATCACCTCCGGGACGAGCACGGCGTCGGTCAGAGGGTTGCGACCCGGCGTCCACAGCGGCTCGAGCTCGAAGGCAGGAAGGAGGTCCTCGTCGGCGGCCAGCGCGTCGAGCCAGGCGACGACGTGGACGAGAGAGACGGTGAGGCTCTCGACCGGCTGCCCCTCCCCCGCCCGTCCCGACTTCCTGTTCGCCCTGGTGGGGTCGTCGTCGCCGGCGGTGGCGCGGTCGACCGTCAGGTCGACCGTCGCGGACACCGAGGTCAGCCAGGAGAAGGGGCTCGTCTTGCGTGCCGACCGGGTGACGTAGCCCCCGACACTCCTCGCGGCCCGCTTGCCCGGACGCAGGTCTGCCGTCCGGAGCGACTGGCCCAGCCAGGGGCTGGCCTGTCCGATGCCTGCCGCCAGGCGTTCGTCGGTGAGCACACGGCGCAGCACCTCCCCGGCCCGCTCGGTCTCACACGCGTACGTCGTCTCGAGCTGGCCGAGCAGCTCCTCGCGACGCCGGGTCGCGGTGACCCAGCGGTTGAAGAGCTCGCGGGCGCCCTCGTCGAGGCGGTCCTCCAGGGCGGCGGACACGCGCTCGGTCTCGTCAGGGCGAGGACGGCGCCCGCCGGAGGCGCAGGTGCGGCGGACGGCGAGGACGACGCGGCGGGTGGCGGTGTCGTCGTCCAGGGCCGGCACCAGCCGGTAGAGCAGGTCGCTCACCGGCTGGGCCAGCACCTGTACGTCCCGGTCGACGACCTCCAGCTCCGCACAGACGAGGTCGAAGGACGTCGCGTCGAGGTCGAGGGCGGCGACCGACAGGCCGGCAACCCGGTCGACCCGGAAGGGGGCGAGGATCGCAGGCGTCCGGACTGCCGCCTCGTCGGCGAGGGTGGTGCGCGTGTGGACGGTGGTCATCACAGGGCTCCGATCAGGTGGACGAGCGAGCGGGCCACGGCCAGGGCGATGACCAGGGCGAACGCCAGACAGGCCAGGCCGTAGCCGACCATGACGCGTCGCTCGCGGTCACTGACCCGGAGCAGGTGAGCAGGAAGGGGGCTGCCGAGCACGTGGTGCACCACCAGGGCGAGGGACTTGCCCCGCAGGTTGGTCACGCCATAGGCCGCTGTCACCGCGTGGTAGCCGTCCGACGGGGTGAAGGGGTTGAGGTTCATGGCCGTGAGGAGCACCTGAAAGACGAGCATGACCACGGCCATGTCGCTGGTCCCGGTGCCTGCCGTCAGCGCGACCACGCCGGCGACTCCGAACCAGATCTGGTCGGAGATGGGCCCGGCCAGCGAGATGAGGACCCGCGCCGGCCGCCCCCGGACCCGGTGGGAGTCCGTGCGGTCGACGTAGCCCACCGGCAGCACGTAGAGCATCAGCCCGACGCCCGCCGACCGCACGGGCGCGCGATGGAACTGGCATACGAGCGCGTGCGACAGCTCGTGCAGGACGATCTGCAGGACGAGCAGTGGCAACAGCAGCCACGCATGCGGAGGCATCGCGTCAACGCGGACGTGCGTCAGGGCGACGGCTCCGACGGCCAGGCCCAGCAGGCTGAGGGTGACCCATGCGGTCACGATGGCGGTCGACGGCACGCGCCGCGCCGGTGCCACGACAGGCTCGAGGAAGCGACCCACGTCGGTGACGAGGGGGAAGCGGACGAGGTGCTCCTTGAGGGCGAAGCGGGAGGCCCTGATACGCAAGCCCTCCGCGTGCGCGGGCTCGGTGAGGAAGCCGAGCTGCCGCAGCTCGCTCGCCATCACGGCCACCCGGGCGATGACGGGATCGGCCTGCGACCACCCGGCCCTGCGCACGATGTCGGCGCCGGTGCTGTGGCCGTCGAAGCGCAGGGTCAGGCGATCGGCCGCCGGGGTCAGCGCGACGTACCGACCGCGGGTGGGGTCGTGCAGCATCGGCCGGCCGTCGAGGCCGGGCACGTGCTCGATGTCGACCCCGAGCTCGGGGGTCGTGAGGAGGAACCAGCTCACGGCGCTCTCGTCGAGGCCGGGCTCGGGTCGGGTCAGGTCGATGGTCATGTCAGGTCCTCTGGCGATGATCCCGGCGAGTCCGGGACGGGGGTGAGAGGGGCGTAGAGCCGGTGAGGTGGGGGCTGTGGCAGCCCCCACCTCGGTCGGTCAGCCGGCCGACGAGGCAGAACCGACCGTGCTGGCCGTCGAGGCCGGGCACGAGGCCGAGCCCCACGAGCTCGCGGAGCCCCAGGTGCCGAGAGCACTCTCGGCGCCGAGGCCCTCGACGTTGTAGGCCTCCGACACCTCGGCGGCGCTGAGGTCGCTGGCTGGGTCCCCGGAGGGGGTGGTGAGGTCGTCCATGGGATGTCCTTTCGTAAGAGGGGCTCTCCGGCGGGGCGACGGCGTCGTCCCGCCGGAGGGGTCTCAGCCTCCGGCGGAGGAGAAGGAGCTCCCGCTGCTGGCCGACGACGCCGGGCACGAGGCCGAGCCGGCGCAGGCAAAGGAGCCGGCGCAGGTGAAGCCGGCCGCCGTGAGGTCGTCGAGAGCCTCGGCGTCGATGTCCTCGGCGACGAGCGCGAGGTCGTCGGGAGTGTCGAAGATGTCCATGAGTTGGGTCCTTTCGTAGTGGCCCGCAGGGCCGGGTGGGTTGAGGATGAGGTGGGTGGAGAGAGGGTGGTGGGTCAGCCGAAGGACGAGGCCGACCCACCGGTGCTGGCGGTGGACGCCGGGCAGGATGCAGAGCTCCAGGAGCTCGCGGAGGCCCACGTGCCCAGGGCGGTCTCGTCGTCGAGGCCCTCGACCGCCAAGCCGTCGGTGAGGTCTGCGGCGGTGAGCTCGAAGGTCGAGCCGTTCTCCTCGTGCGAGGTGGCCATCGCGCTCAGCCCCACGAGCTGGCGGAGCCGACGGTGCTGGCCGACGAGCCGGGGCACGAGGCGGACGAGCCGGACGAGAACGTGCCGAACGAGGCCAGGGCCGCGTCGTCGGGCAGCTCCTCGACGTCGAAGGCCGTCAGGTCCTCGGCGAACAGCTCGTCCCCGTTGTCCTGCGTTAGAGTGCTCATGTCGCTTCCTTTCAGGAGTGGTGGTGCCGGTGGTGCAACTGGTGGATCGCCTCTGTCCGCGGCAACGGAAAGAGGACGTATGGGGCCCCGATCGCGCTCAGACCGGGGGTGTCTCTGGGTAGGCAGCCACGCGGCCGAGCGCGACGGCGAACACCTGTGACAGGTGGTAGCCGTCGGCGACCACGTGATGGCGCAGGCCGCTGGGCAGGAAGCCGGCGAAGACGCTCCCGGTCAGGCCACGGCGCGAGGCCGCGAGCAGCGCTGCGTAGCAGGCGCTGCCGGCCCGCAGGTGAAGCAGCCGCAGGCCGTGGTCTCCCCGGGAGTGGACGGCGTCGGCAGGTGAGCCGACGGCGGCCACGATCACGGGGGCGTCGGCGTACTCGACCTGCAGCACCATCTGCGCGACCGCGTCGCGGTCGACCTCGGCGAGCAGGGCGTAGGTCGACGTTGGGGCGTCGAACCGGTAGATACCCGGGGACAGGCCTCGCACGCGCAGGGCGGCGACGACCAGCAGGGGTCGGGTGGCCCACTCCTCCGGAGCCGGCCACAGGTCGGCGTCGGCATCGACCGCCGACGCCAACGCCTCGGTCAGGACCTCGAGGTCGACTCCCTCCCCGGTGAAGAAGCGCTCCGAGCGCCGGCGCTCGAGCACCTCGTCGAGGCCGAGGGAAGCCGGCTCGGCGGGATGTCCGGCCCTGACTCGCACCGGGGCGGGGAGCTTACGTCCCCTCAGCAGTCGAGGGGCCCCGTCCCGTGCCGGGCGCGGCGGGCGGCGCACGTCCTCGTTGTCGGTGCGCACGGCGGACATGAGCTCGGCGAGCAGCTGGCCCCCGCTGCGGGGGGTGGTGACGACGGCCCTCATCGGACGTGTCCCTTCTCGAGGATGCCGAAGACCGCGGTGACCGGCTCGGCGTCGGGGTCGCTCGCCAGCAGCTCGGCGAGCTCGGCGTCGTCCCAGACCGGGACGGGGAGGAGCTGCAAACCGGCGGCCAGGGCCAGGAGATGGGCCTGGGCCATCGCCACGCCGGCGTCGAGGTGGACGATCCGCCAGGCGAACGCGCCGTACTTCGTCGCAACCGTGTCCAGCCCGCCGGTGAGGATTACGACCGCGGGCACGTCGGGGACACCGGTGAGGGCCATCTCGGGGTCGGCCCACGGCAGCAGGGCCAGCGTGGCGTCCTCGCACTGGAACCCGTAGACGCCGGGGCGGAGTCCGTCGATCCGGCGGGCCACGAGGTAGGCCGACGGCGACCCGAGGTTGCCGCCCGTGGCGCACCAGCGGTCGACCCGGGAGGCGCTGCCGGACGGTCCGTTGCGCAGCCCGAAGGTCCGCACGAGCAGGTCGCCGAGGACGTCGAGCCGCAGCGGGCTGCCGGCATCCCCCTCCCGCGACGGGAGCGGGACCCGCGGCGAGGCGGGCCACACACGGTGGCGTCGCTGCAGGGCGATGTTGCCCGACTGGTAGTGCACTTGGTGGTCCTTGGGGTTCAGGCCCTCGCGCGGCGGGAAAGCCACCGAGTGGGTGTACGCCCAGCTCAGCGGGAGGCCGCTGTCGCCTGCAGTGGTGCGGTCGGTCGGGTTGTACGACGTGCTGTCGGAGGAGCTCGGGTCCATGCACACCGGACACGACGGGTGCGGTACGACGACCCGGGTGGTCTGGACGAGGTCGTCGAGGCGGGTCGTCACGACGAAGCGGCTCGCGGCGGTGGTCCCCACCCGGGAGAGCAGGGCGACCACGTCACGCACGACGAGAAGCGTGGCGAGCTCGCGGTCGACGCTGCCCGGCATCGACCCGTCGGGGGCCGGGAGCGCACGGCGCTGGCGCATCGCACAGCTGGCGCAGGCAGTATGGGCGCCATCGAGCACCGGGCCCACGTGAACGGCACCGCCGTCGACGTGGACCGGGAGGACGGACGAGGATCCGCGCGCGGACAGGGCGGCCACCTCGGCCTCCGGTCCGTCCCCGAAGACCAGGATCAGGTCGCCGACGAGACGGTCGTCGTGGACCCGGTCGTCGACCCAGACGGTCCCGACCGACTCGGCCTCGAGCAGGCGGGCGACCCGCTCGGCCCATCGTGCCTCGGTCGACACCACGCCGACCGACCGACGCAACCGCTCGAGGGCCTCGGTGCCGTTGCGGTTGACCCGCGTGGTGTCGATCGAGCGCGAGAGGAAACAGGCACTGGGGTCGTCGTGGTCGACGGCCGCATCACCTTGCGCCTCCTCGACCAGCCCGGTCGAGTAGAGCAGCGACAGGATCGGCCACGCCTCCGCACGAGCCAGACCCGCTGCCGCCGCGACCGCGTCGACGTCGCGGGTGCCGTCGAGCAGTCCCATGACCAGCGGCAGGTGCTTCGCGGAGGCACCCTGGAAGGCCTGACGAGCCGGGCCGCCGTCGACGATCACGCCGGTGGACGTGGGGACCGTAACGAGGCCGGGGACGGTGCGGGGGAGCGTGGGGAACGAGAACTGAGGGTCGCTCAGGACGGCCCGGGCCATCGCGACGGCGTCGAGCACGTGCTCAGCCACGGTCTCCGCCTCCCACGCCGACGAGGTCCGTCGCGAGGTCGCGCCAGGTCGAGTCCGCCAGAGGCGGCGTGGTCCGGCACCTCGGGCAACCATGGACCCCGACGACCTGGTCGCTGCCGCTGGCTCCCGTGTGCAGGTTGAGGTGGGTGACCCTGCCGGCGCGGGCTGTGCCGGCGGCCTGCTGCTCCGTGAGCCGCTCGACCCAGGTGGCCGCGAGGGCGACATGGTGAGGAAAGTGGCCCCGTGGCTCCAGCGACGGGTCGCGGTCGTAGGCCCGCATCAGTGGCGCGACCTTGGCGTGGGCACCGTCGTGCTGGGCCCTTCGCACGTGCAGGCAGCCGAGGCAGGCACCGGTCCCGTCGACGAGCGGCCCGAGTCGCAGCCGCGGGTGCTCGACCACGACTGTTGCGGCCGGCGTGTGCGAGTCGACGACACTGCGGTCGAGGATGCCCTCGAGGAACGGCGACGGTCGGCCCGCGACCAGGACATGGAGGTCGGATGGCGGCCAGAAGGCCGGGGCGGCGTGCGGGGCGACGGTGACATCGCCGACGGTGACCGCGTGATCCGCGAGGGAGAGGCGATGGCCAGCCAGGGTGGCGACGGCGGCGCCGAAGGCGCCGAGCCGCAGGATGTGGACTCTCATGGTCAGTCTCCTAGGCGAAGGGCTGGGGGTCGTGGTTGAGGTCGGCCTCGGCGTACACGGGGTAGCCGAGGCGGGCGGGGGCGTCGTACAGCCGTGGGTGGGCGAGGTAGCGCGCACCGTGGACGAAGGAGAGGGGCATGAGACCGGGGACGACCACCCGCACCACCCGAAAGCCCGCGTCGCGGGCCTCGTCGGTCGTCAGCTCGACCACGAGCACCTCGTAGCCGGCCTTCGCCAGCCGCTCGGTCACCAGCGCGAGGTCGGCGAGGCTGTCACCGGTCACGAGGTGCGGGACGTCGACGAGCCGGCGCGTGGTGGTGTTGGAGGTGAGGAAGTCGAAGGCGCCGGCGTGGTCGGGCCGACCCATGTGCACCGCCCCGTGGAAGACGTTGGTGTAGTCGGCGACCTGCTCGGGCAGGACCCGCTCGGCCTGGAGGGCGATGCGGGATGACGCTGCCTCGCGCAGCATCTTGGCGACGGAGTCCACCGGGTCGAGCGAGGTGTTGCACATGACGAGCTGCGTCAGGGTGCGGTGGTGGGGGGTTCGCTCCAGCGAGTAGAAGGTGGGGACCCCCAGGTCGGTGGTGGCGTCGTAGATCGTCAGCTCGACGTTGCTTCGGGCGTGACGCTCGGCGAAGGGGCGCAGGACCGCGTCGTCCCAGTCGATCTCGAGGCGCGGCCACGGGATGCGCTGCAGCCAGGTGAGCGCGATCGAGTCGCGCTCGACCACCTCGCACAACCCGCCCAGCACCGCGCTCGCCAGGTCGCTGTGGGCCGCGCAGCCGGTCGAGATGCCAGAGGTGAAGCGCTCCGCGGGCGTACGGGGGGCCAGTCGCATCCAGACGGCTGCGGCGGGGACCCAGCGCGGCTTGGCGTGGGTCAGCGACCAGCCCTGCGCCCAGCGCTGGCGCCCGTCGACGTCGACGGGGGTGACGGGACCGCCGGGGCGGGCCAGCTCGGTGGCCGAGCACTGGGGGAAGGTCGTGAGGTCGACAGCCGCGCTGCCGAGCTCGCGTGCCGAGGCCCAGGTCAGCTGCGTCGTGTCGACGATGCACGAGGCGTAGCGCTCCAGGGCCTCGGCGACACAGACCCGGCGGGCCCGCTCGGGGTAGAGCGCCCCTCCCGCTCCGTCCATCTCGGCCCGGGTGGAGACCCCGCCGACGGCCTCGGCGATGTTCGACGCCACGGGCGAGAGGTCGCCGAGGCTCGCGACGTGGATCGGGAAGGCCGGGTCGCCGGGGTAGGTCGGCAGCCGACGGATGGAACCGACAACGCCGAGGGGGCCGACGAGGCGGTCGAGCTGCGGGAGGGCGCCGAGGGTGCTCTGCGCCCGGGTGGTGACCGGCGCGGCGCCCGTGAGGGGCACTGGGGTCGTGAGGGCCGGGGTCGTGAGGGCCGCCGGGGTCGTGAGGGCCGGGGTCGTGAGGGCCGCCGGGGGCGGCGCGACCGACGGGCGGGCGGGGGCGGTGGTCATCGTGCGTCCTTGCGGTCCCAGGTGAAGACGAGGGCTGCGGCGAGAGTGGCGGTGACCGCGATCCCGGCCATCACGGCCCACTTCGCGGGCAGGTCTGTCGTGGCGCCGTCGCCGACCAGGCTCACGCCGATGGACTGTGACAGCACCGACGTGGGGAGGGCGTCAGCCACCCGTCGTACGGCGTCGGGCAGGAGCTGGGACGGCATCATCGAGCCGGCGAAGATCATCGCGACCGGGATGAGGAGCGACGCCGTGGTGGTCGCGAGGTCCTGGTTCGACATCCGCGACGCGAAGAGGTAGCCGAGGGCCAGCACCATCACCAGGCCGAGGCCGCACGAGACCAGGAGGGCCCCCGCCGACGCCAGGTCGAGGTAGCCCAGGTATTCGGCGTAGGCCGCGATCACCCCGACCTGGATGGCCCCCATCGCGAAGCGCGCCGGGATCTGCGCGAGCACGAAGGTGGACCGGCGCACGGGTGTCGTCCCGAGGAGTCGGAGGGTCCCGCGCTGTCGCAGGCCGACGAGCGGCGCGGCGGTGCCGAGGAACGCCAGCGAGAGAAGACCGAGCATGAGCACCGTCGGGAGCGACCCTCGCACCGGGTCGAAGACGGCTGAGCCGTCGGCGTTGGTGACCTCGATCGCCGACTTGCTCACGCCGGTGCTGTGGACGGCGTCGACGACGGCGTTCTTGGAGATGCTGCTGCCCGTGGGCACCACGACGCTCGCCGCGCCACCGTCGGCACCGTCGGCACCGTCCGCACCGTCCGCACCGTCGGCACGGACGAGGACGTTGGCACCGCTGCCCTCCGTGACGACCCTGATGCCGTTGGCTTTGAGGGCAGCGGTGACCTGCACCGCCGCCGACCCGGTGACAGCGACCACCGGCGGGTCCCCGCTCTTGTCGATCATCACCCCGATCGCGCTGAACATGACCAGGAAGATGAGCGGGAAGACCATGGAGAAGAAAAGGCTCTTGGGCTCGCGGGCCAGCTCGCGCCAGTTGGTGAGCACCAGCTGGGTGAATGCGGTTCGCCGCCGTGACGTCAGGGTTGGTCCAGCAGTCAGCAGTGAGGTGGTCATCGTCTCTACTCCTTCGTCGGGCTCGTCGGGCTCGTCGGGCTCGTCGAGCTC
>Ga0123337_10005884_pt1 | contig 11905 bp, 7 predicted proteins | sample frozenSSSSmetaG_FD_89792 | JGI IMG/M metagenome (GOLD analysis project Ga0123337, IMG submission 89792) | Glacier valley bacterial and archeal communities from Borup Fiord, Nunavut, Canada, to study Microbial Dark Matter (Phase II) -... | ecosystem: Environmental > Aquatic > Freshwater > Ice >...
CCACCAAACGCCCACCCGATCGCAATGCTTCCCAGCAGACATCAAAAAGTCTCGTTGCTGTCACCCCACCACCAATAAAAATCGCATCTGGTGCAAGTAAATCTTTCAGAGCGTGGGGCGCTTTACCTTCAATGATTTGCAGATTTGGAGTACCGAGAGTGGCGGCATTATCAGCAATATATAGTAGTCTAGAAGAATTTTGTTCGATCGCGATCGCCCGACACCGAGCATGACTCCGCATCCATTCAATAGAAATTGAGCCGCAACCCGCGCCAACATCCCACAATAATTCTCCCGGTGTGGGTGCCAAAGCTGCCAAGGTAATTGCCCTAACTTCACGCTTGGTTAACTGTCCATCGTGGTGGTAGGCGTTATCTGGTAATCCTGGTAACTTTGGTAAAGGCACAACCCCAGCATCAGCAATACAATAAACTGCGATCGCATTCAAAGCAGCAACTTCAGTTTCACTCCAGGATGCAGCCGTACCTTCGACAATTCTTTCCTGAGTGCCGCCCATACGCTCCAAGACGGTGATTTTACTGCCACCATAGCCGCGATTTGTCAAAATTTGGGCAACAATGGCGGGTGTATCCTTCCCCTGGCTCAAAATCAACAGCCGCGCTTTTGGATAGATGTAAGACTGGAGTAGGGAGGATGGACGACCATTTAAACTCAAGGTTTCCACCTCAGTTAAAGACCATCCCACCCTGGCACAGGCGAGGCTGAAGGCTGAAGGTGCAGGGATAATGGTCATTTGGGAGACCGGAATTCGCTGCATCAAGGTAACACCAATGCCGTAACATATCGGATCACCGCTTGCGAGTACGCAAATCGACTGACCCCGACGCTGGATGATTTCCTCAACTGAAACACTAATCGGAGATGTCCAGACTAGTTTCTCACGTTGGTCATCTGTAGGGAGCATTGCTAAATGGCGATCGCCTCCTACAATTACTTTAGCTTGATCGACTAGAGAACGAGCGATCGCACTTAACCCCTGTAATCCATCTTCTCCAATGCCGACAATAGAAAGCCATTTCTCTGTCATGCTAATTTATGATTAATTATTATTTCATAGTTTTGCTATCGGGACTAAAACTAATACTTTTGAGCTTATTTATATGTCTAGAAAGGGTAGCGATCGTAGGTTAAATATTTTAACCCACACCAAATTCCGTATATTGCCTTACCAAGGGTTCCTGAAATGCCAAAACAATATCTTCCTTTGGGACTCCTGACTTTACTAAATCATTAGCAATGCCAATCTCTGTCCCATCATATTGTATCCAAATCTTCCCATCTTTGATATCAAAATGCAAAACACAGCCATATTCCCGTCGTCGATTTTTCCAGCCTACGTAGACTAATTGATAGTGATCGTGAATAGGATCAAAAATGACTTGTTTTTCTATTTCACTTTTTGACGAACCTTGACCAGCATAAGCTGTCAATAATTCTTGAATATAACCTCGATATTGCTCTAATTTTTCCATTCTACAATCACCTCATTCACAGGATCGTAAACGATTAGCTTTAGTTGAGAACGTTGAATAACAATTTGAATAAATTGCAATGCGAAGAAGCTGCTATAAGTTCTTAAAGGAACAGCTAAGTAGAAAATTCGTTCTGGTTCTTGAATCTCTAGAGCAATTTTATAGTTGAAACATTGACCCAATGCTGTATGAAATTCGTAAATATTTGATGCACCAAGAAAACTTTTAATCATACTCAGATTCCCGACTTCTTTGAGAAGTTGGGAATCTATCTCCTGAGCATTTTATGTTTAATTAGGTTGCTATATACCTGACAATTCAAACCAGTGTTGGTGTTGCTTTCACAGCAAAAATTTTCTCAATCACATCTTCTACTACCTTATCTGGCGTGGAAGCACCAGAAGTAATTCCCACAACAATTTCTCCGTCTGGCAACCAGTTTTCTGTGATTGCTAACTGCCCATTTAATTGCCGATGTTCAATAGAATATTCTGATTTAATACGTTCAACAGTATCAATATGATAAGAAGGAATTCCCCGCTCAAAAGCAATTTGTTGCAATTGAGTAGTATTCGAGGAATTAAACCCACCAATTACTACCATCAAATCTAAATTATGTTGCACTAACTCCAACATGGCATCTTGGCGTTCTTGGGTGGCGTCACAGATAGTATTGAAGCTTTGGAAATGCTGATTTAACTCAATGGGGTTATACTTCTGCAACATAGTCCGCTCAAAAAGTTTACCAATTTGCTCAGTTTCGCCTTTAAGCATCGTAGTTTGGTTTGCAATGCCAACTCTTTCTAAATCTTGCTCAGGGTCAAATCCTGCTGAACAAGCTTTAGCAAATTTTGCCAAAAATTCTTCCCGGTTCCCACCATTGATAATATAGTCAGCAACATAAGCTGCTTCTTGCAAGTTCAACACAATTAAATATTTGCCAGCAAAGGAACTAGTAGCAACTGTTTCTTCGTGCTTATATTTACCGTGAATTATTGAAGTATAATCGACTTTTTTGTGCTTTTCTACTGTGTTCCAAACTTTAGATACCCAAGGACAAGTTGTATCAACAATTTTGCAGCCTTTATCATGAAGTATCTGCATTTCTTGAACGCTAGCCCCAAAAGCAGGTAATATGACTACATCACCAGTTCCAACAACAGAAAAGTTTTTATCCTTTCCTTGAATGGGGATGAATTCTACTTTCATCTCCTGCATACGCTGATTTACAGAAGGGTTGTGGATAATCTCGTTAGTAATCCAGATGTGTTCTGTGGGGAAGTGCTGACGGGTTTCATAGGCCATTGCCACAGCCCGTTCTACACCCCAGCAAAAGCCAAAAGCTTGTGCTAGTCGGATTGTCACATCACCTCGTTGTAGAGTGTAATTGCGATCGCGAATTTCCTGAATCAAGTTACTCTGATACTCAGATTGCAACTGGGTGGCAACTTCTGCTTGATGACCAAAGCCCTTGCGATTGTAATTTTCTGAATGTTGGAGGCTGCGCTTAAAAGCTTTTGTATCCATTATATTTGTCTACTTAAACCACTATTTTTTATTTTCTCGCGTCAAGACGCGATTTATACAGACTTGTATTTAAAGATATTACTTCTTTTTGGACTTTACCCTTTTTCCCCCAAAGGACGTTGACGCTAGGGTTTTAATTCGATGTCGCTATAAATCTGCAATGCAGAACGCCAAACTATATAGCCTTCAGGACTTAAGTGTAAGCCATCAGTAGTAAATTCGCGGCGGAGATTACCTTGCTTGTTGGTAAACAGGGGATATAAATCGAGATATTTGACACCTTTTTTGGTAGATATGCTTTGCAGTTGTTGATTTAACTCGTGAATCCGACTATTGGTAACAGCCAGAAGTTTATCGCGTCCTTTCCAAGTAGCTTCTTCTGCCCCATGTGGCAAAATCGATTGGACAACAATTTGCGCTGTCGGATGCACCTTTTGCAGGTAATTGATAATTTGCCGCTGATTATCTAAAATTATCCGATCACTTATCTCCCCAATTAGGTCATTAATCCCAATCATCACAAAAATCACCTCTGGCTGGGTGCGATCAAATATCTTCAATCTTTTCAAGAGTCCATTGCTCGTTTCGCCAGAAATTCCTTGATTGAGCCAATTTTTACCTTCGGGTAATAACTCAGGGGGAAACCACAAACTCAGAGAATCTCCCGCCAGTATGGTTAAATGCGGAGGACGTTGGTCAGCTGCGACGTTGGCTTCTTGCTTGAGGATGTCTACCCACTCTTGGTAAGTGAGTTGGTGATGGCGACCCAAATCAGGTGTAGCAATTTCGGGTGAGTTGTTCAGGTTAATTGACTCCGGGGATGTGATTATCCCCCCAAAAAAAGCGGTCAATCTTCGCTGTTGCCAAATTAGCAGGATGACCGCCAACATGAGGATGCCGTTGGTTAACAGCGATAAAAATGCCCAGATAGGAAAGGTTTTTGCAGAAGTAGACACGACTAGCCAAATTTACCAATTATTTGAATCAAATTTTAACGCTAGCGATCGCAAATTACCTAATTTTAAACTGGGGAGTGGGGGAAGCAAACAGAAAGTTCTTCCCTCCAAACTCCTGTAGAGACGCGATTAATCGCGTCTCTACTGAGTGGGACGATCGCCAAACTCCGAGTTGTAACCTTCTTCACCGTGTTCGTTGATATCCAAACCTTGCAATTCAGCTTCCTCTTTGACTCGCAGCCCGACTGTTGCATCGATAACCTTGAGAATAATCCACGTACCAACACCTGCGATCGCATAGGCAACGGCAATTGCTGCTAGTTCAACTCCCAATTCACCCAAATTACCACGTAGCACTCCGTCTTTACCTGCTCCATTGACTTGAGTCGTGGCAAAGATGGCCGTTAAAATTGCCCCGACTGTACCACCAACGCCATGCACAGGAAAGGTATCTAAAGCATCGTCAATTTCTAGCTTGTGCTTGAAACTGATCGCATAGAAGCAAACAAAGGCGGTGATGAAACCAATTAAAATCGCTGATAGCGGTGTGACAAATCCGGCGGCGGGAGTTATGCCCACTAAACCAGCAACAGCTCCGGTAGCTGCTCCCACGGCGGTTGGTTTACCCCGTAAAACCGCTTCCAAAATTAGCCACATCAAAGCCGCCGCCGCCGCCGCCGTATTGGTGGCAACAAAGGCTGTTGTTGCCACATTTGTGACTAAGTTACCAGAAGTTCCACTAGCAACAGATAAGGCACTCCCAGCATTGAAGCCGAACCAACCAAACCACAGCAAGCCAGCACCCAGCAAAATGAAGGGGACATTGTGCGGTGGGCTAAGACGATCGGGATGGGTTTTCCGAGGGCCAAGGACGATCGCAGCTACCAGGGCGGAAACGCCAGAACTAATATGAACTACTGTGCCACCTGCAAAGTCGAGGGCACCCAAACCACCATACAAACCTAAAAATCCACCTTTCGCCCAGACCATGTGGGCTAGGGGAGCGTAAACAAAGGTTGACCACAGTAAGACAAACAGCGAATAGGCGCGGAAACTCATCCGCTCTACGATCGCTCCAGAAATTAAGGCTGGGGTGATAATGGCAAACATGGCTTGGTAGATCATGAATGCCTGGTGGGGAATCGTTCCGGCATAAGAGACGACTTCTGCCGGGTTTGAGCCTTTGAGATAATCGCTGATCTCTAACCCAACACCATTCAACCCCAACCATTGCAATCCACCGATGAACGGTAAACCTGGCGCAAAGGCAAGACTATAGCCCCAGAGAATCCAGGTGACACCCACGATCGCCATCAACATAAAGCTCATCATCAATGTGTTTAGGACGTTACGCGATCGCACAAATCCACCATAGAAAAACGCCAATCCTGGTGTCATTAGTAGCACCAGTGCTGCTGAAATCAGCATAAATGCCGTATCTCCAGTATCAGCAGTAGGCACAGCAGGGGCTGGTGTTTGGGCAAAAGCATTGCCCATGAGCGGTACTCCCAAAAACAGTAGGGTGATAGCCCCAATCATTACAACTTTCTTCAACACTTGTTTTTCTTCCTAAATACCAATGATTTGTATTCTTAACTACATTTGATTACTTTTATTGGCACGTTTTTGTCTTGAAAGATACTTAACCATAATTTTCTGGAAATGTTAACAAAAATATAATCCTGATTGTAGTTGCCGAGATTTAAATAAAGGTGTAAGAATGCAATCATTGCATCTTTTTTTGAAGAATAACATTTTATTCAAGCGCAACAAAATTCCAAATTTTTAGCTACTTATTGTTACAACTATTAGAGCAGCAAGCCCAAAATGGGTGCGATCAGAACGCTGCTAAAAATATTTGTGCAGCTGGGGCATCGACTGTTGGGTTATATGATGTCCGGGTAATTGAGCATAATACCCGGAACCCCACCCCGTAAAAGCTGCGCTTTAGCTCCCCTCCCCGCAGGCTCTTAGCAGGGTGGTTTCATACGAAAAAAGAAAAATACATAAGTCTTGATTTCTGGTTTTGTAGCATGGCTTTTTACCCCTCTCCAAACCTCTCCCCGAAGCGGGGAGAGGCTTTGAAACCCAGTTTTAGTTTTTCTCTGCTTGTATGAAACCACCCTGCCTCCCCGCAGGCTCTTAGGGTTGGGGGTGTGGTTCCTTATGGGTAATTATGCGGACATGATTTGAGCCTAGAATCCCACGGCTTTAACGAAGTGGAGCCGTGGGAGTATGTTAATTAAGTTCTGGGTGCAAACATGATAATTAAAACACTCACGAAAGCTAAACAAGCTCCGATTAGGTCGTAGCGGTCTGGAGTTACCCCGTCTACCTTCCAACCCCAAAGCATTGCCATTGCGATAAACACGCCACCGTAAGCCGCATACACTCTGCCAAAATTTGCCGATTGGAGAGTTGCAATAATCCCATAGAAAGCTAAAGCAATTCCCCCCAATATGCCCCACCAGAACGGCTTACCTTCACGCAACCACAACCAGATTAGGTAGCCGCCCCCGATTTCAAATAAACCAGCCCACAAAAAATACAGCAGGGACTTAATCATTTGACCGATTTTTGAATAAGCCGAACTCAGTGAAATTACGCTAACACTTTTAACTAAACTATTGTCATTAATTAAAGTAAGTTTGTTGAACTGGGCATTGGGCATTGCTTATTTCCTTCCCCCCTGCTTCTTCCCCAGTTCCCATATAGATAAGGCTCAAGGATGAAAGCACCATTACCTGATAACGAAGCACAGAGAATCGAGACGCTTTTGGAGTATAAGATTCTTGATACGCCATCTGAAGCCGCTTTTGACGACCTCACCCATTTAGCCTCGTATATTTGTCAGACTCCTATTGCCTTAATTAGCTTAGTTGATAAAAACCGTCAGTGGTTCAAGTCAAAAGTCGGAATGGAAGCCCTAGAAACACATCGAGATTTGGCATTCTGTGCCCATGCTATTTTACAGCCTGATGTTTTGATTGTGCCCGATGTAACAGATGACGAACGGTTCGCTACAAACCCACTGGTAACATCTAATCCAAATATTCGGTTTTATGCTGGTGTACCTCTGAATAACCCTGAGGGATACGCGCTCGGAACCCTATGTGTAATTGACTACGTACCACGGAAACTTACTCCAGAACAAGTGGAGGCATTACGAGCTTTGGGTCGTCAAGTCATGAAGCAACTGGAATTGCGTCGAAATTTAGCAAATTTGGTACTTGTTACCAAGAAAGGCAAACAGGCACAGAGCGTACGCAAGCAATTTTTCCAAAAGATTGCAGCAGGTTTTGGTTTGGCGTCGGTAATTTTAGTTCTGATTGGCGTGGTTTCTTATCAAAATACAATATTATCTACTAATAATCGTAGTATAGCCAAAAAAACTTACCAAAAAATCAAAAGTCTAGACCAACTACTGTTCCAGATCAAGGATGCCGAAACTGGACAAAGTAGTTACATTCTTAGTGGAAAAAAAATTTATTTAAAACCTTATCAAACAGCACTTACTAACGTCGATCAAGAAATTGCCAAGCTGAAAAATTTAACAGCAGATGAACCGAACCAACGACAGCAGATCGCAACGCTTGAATCTCTGATAACGGCTAAAGTTACTGAACTAAAACAGACTATCAAGTTGCGCCAGAACAAGGGATTAGAATCGGCGTTGCAAGTATTACTGAGAAATGATAAACAAAATCTCATGGATGATATCGACAAGATCATCATTGAGATCAAAAACGAGGAAATGGGGCGGCTTCAGCAACTGTTAAAAGCAGCAACAGTTCGGACTCGCAACACAATTCTGACACTTGCGATCGCTATCTGTCTAAGTTTTATCGTTCTTACTGTAATCTACTACTTCATCTATCGTGAGGTGAGTGAGCGCAAAAGAACAGAAGAAACCTTAAACCAAGAACGCAATTTTATCTCAGCAGTCCTTGATACAGCCAGCGCGTTGGTAATAGTTCTCGATTCTCAAGGGCAAATCGTTCGCTTCAATCAAGCTTGTAAGCAAACAACAGGTTACTCCTTCGATGAGGTGAGGGGTAGGTATTTCTGGAACTTGTTTATAATTCCTGAAGAGGTGGAGCCTGTCAAAGCAGTTTTTGAGCAATTCAAAGCTGGTAGAGGCTTGCTGAAGTACGAAAACTATTGGGTAATGAAGGATGGCAGTCGCCGACTGATTGCTTGGTCAAATACCACCTTAAAAGACTATGAAGGAGCAGTGGAATACATTGTTAGCACCGGCATTGACATCACCGATGTCTACGACGAGCTGCGCTTACGCAAACGATCTGAACGGCTTCTGACTGTACAATATGCTGCAACCCGCGTTTTAGCAGATTCCGCTACGATCAGCGAAGCCACTCGTCAAATCCTGCAAGGGATCTGCGAGAGTTTAGGATGGGATTTGGGTGAAATTTGGATGGTAGATCAGGAAGCAAATGTGCTGCGTTTCCTCGATATATGGCATAAAGCATCCTTTGAGGTGCAAGAGTTTGAAACACTGAATCGCCAAACCACGTTTCCCTCAGGAATTGGACTACCTGGTGGTGTTTGGGCGAGTTCTGAACCTGTTTGGATCGCTGATGTCGTTAAAGAACTCAGTTTCTCCCGCTTCAAAATCAGCGATCAAGTACAACTACACGCAGCCTTCGGTTTTCCGATCCGCATCGGTAACAAAATCCTCGGTGTGATTACCTGCTTCAAGCAGGAAATCCAGCCACCTGACCAAGATTTAATCAAAACGATGAATTCTATCGGTGAGCAAGTGGGGCAGTTTATCCAGCGTAAACAGGCTGAAGAAGAAATACAACGCCAAAACTTGCGATCGCAATTATTTACCGAAATCACCCTCAAGATTCGCCAGTCTTTGCAAATCGAGGAAATTCTCCAAATCACTGTCAAGGAGATGCAAAAGATTCTCCAGGCTGACCGAGTTTTGATCTATCAGTTTTTGCCCGATGAATCTGTAACCACCGTTGTTGAAGCTGTAGTTTCTGGCTTACCAGCAATCAAAGAGCAAAATATCACCCTCCCCTACTTTCAAGCCGAATATCTCCAACAGTACTATCTACAGCAGTACCGTCAAGGACGGATTTTGGGGCTAGCTAACTTGGATCTGCCGGAAGTTGAACAAAGCCATCTGGAATTAATGCAACAGTTTGGGGTCAAATTCAATTTGGTTGTGCCCATTCTGGTGAAAGAAGAACTTCGCGGTTTACTCATAGTTCATCAGTCTAACGATTCCCACCACTGGTCTAGCTTTGAAACTCATCTCTTGCGGGAAATAGCCGACCAATTAGGTATTGCCTTAGCCCAAGGTCAACTATTAGCAGTACAAACTCGTCAGCGACAAGAACTTGAAATTGCCTATCGCCAAGCCGAAATGGCTTCTCAGATGAAAAGTGCCTTTTTGGCAAATATGAGTCATGAAATTCGCACTCCGATGAATGCTGTATTGGGAATGACGGGTTTAATGTTAGATACTCCCTTAGACGCAGAACAGCAAGATTTTATTGAAACAATTCGTAGTAGTGGAGATGCACTTTTAAGTTTAATCAACGAGATTTTGGATCTTTCCAAACTTGAGGCTGGAGAGATGGCTCTCGAAACTCTAGATTTTGACCTATCCAGTTGTGTGGAAGAAGTAGTGGAATTATTGGCTCCCTCAGCCCATAACAAGGGATTAGAAATTGCCGCACTGATTGAGCATAACGTCCCCATTTACCTCAAAGGAGATGCTGGTAGGCTGCGGCAAATTCTGATGAACTTAATCAGCAACGCGATCAAGTTCACCAGCGCTGGCGAAGTATTAGTGCAAGCCGAATTGCGTTCGCTTTCCTCTACTACAGCCACCATCCATTTTGCGATCGCAGATACGGGTCTTGGCATTAGTCCTGAAGACCAACGCAAACTCTTTATGCCATTTACCCAAGTGGATGCTTCTACGACTCGCAAATATGGTGGTACCGGTTTGGGATTAGCTATCTGTAAACAACTTGTAACCTTGATGGGAGGGGTAATTGGGATAGAAAGTCAGATGGGGAAAGGATCTAACTTTTGGTTTGAGGTGCTTTTTCCGAAGCAAGTTGAGCCTGCTTTGCCAAAATACGATGGCTTGTCTGCGACACGCTACGCGAATACCAACGCCAAGGGCGATCGCGAACTTTTGCACAATCGCCGCTTGTTAGTGGTGGATAATAACACTACTAATTACAAAATTATCTACCATCAAGCGACTCATTGGGGAATGCAGGTAGATTACGCTGACAGTGTTGCTGCTGCCCTGAAAGCTATTCAGGAAACTGGTCAGCAGGGTAAATCTTATGATGTCACCTTAGTTAATATGCAAATACCCAAAACAAATGGGATGACAATAGGCCAACAAATTAAAGCCAATTCGGCAATTGCTGAGATACCTTTGATTATGCTCACCTCTAGTAATCAACGGGATGAAGTGCAGCAGGCGCTAAAAATCGGAATTGCTGCTTATTTGGTCAAACCCATTAAGGCATCACGACTCCTGAATACGCTCATAACTATTTTAGAAACTCAGCCGGAATCAGAACAAGGGGCTAGAGACTGGAGGCTAGAGGCTAGTGAAGAAATCCAGAGTAGAGATTCAGGCATTCTTACTTCCGTTTCCCCTAACGCTTCTACTCAATTCAAGTTAAGAATTCTGCTAGCAGAAGATAATTTGGTGAATCAGAAAGTTGCCTTGAAGCAACTCCATAGTTTGGGCTACAAAGCCGATGTCGTTGCTAATGGAAAGGAAGTTTTGCAGCTATTAGAAAAAATTCCTTACGATTTGATTTTAATGGATTGCCAAATGCCAATTCTCGACGGTTTGGAAACCACAAAAGAAATTCATCGTTGGCAAGAGGATGCTTTTGTCTTGCGTCGTCGTCCTGTGGTGATTGCGATGACGGCTAATGCGATGAAAGAAGACGAACAATTATGTCTTAATGCCGGAATGGACGACTATTTGAGTAAGCCAGTGTTTAAAGAAAAATTGGCTGCAACTCTAGAGCATTGGACAGACGTGATTCTCTCAAAGCAAGAGGCAGTTGTGTCTGAACAGACAGTTTCCGATGACCTCGCAATTGATTGGGAACACTTGCATCGGATATCGGGAAATGATCAAGAATTTGAATTAAGTCTATTGCAAATATGCGTTCAAGATATGAAACCCCGTTTAGAGATAATTAAAACAGCGATCGCATATAATGACTTTGGGCAAATTGCGCGAGAAACTCATCACTTTAAAGGTGCTAGTGCCAACATTGGAGCCACAGCTATGTACTTAGTAGCTAACAAATTAGAACAATTAGCTTACTGTCAAGAGCGTAGAGGTACTATCAACTTACTTTCAGAATTAGAAGAATTTGTCAACCGGATTCAAGACTTTTTAAACAGAAGAAAAGCAATAAATAACACCTTATTAGCAATTAAAAATGATGGGGCATAAACCCCAACTAAGATGCAAAAACAGCCGATTGCAGCATTTGCGCGAACGAAAACCTCTCCAGCAATTTTAAAGGACAGGTTTGCTGATATAGTAGTTGATACCGTCAGTAGTTGGCGATTTATGATTATTCCAGAGGTATTTGTGATGAAACGCTTAATCTATATCATCCCCGTTACTGCAATTGGCTTACTGACATTGGTAGGATGCAACAGCGCTCAAGAATCTGCTACCAAGACTCCTGCTACTACTGAAACTACTGCGGCAACAACAGTATCCAAAACTCCTGGTGCTACGCAGGGAGGTTTTGATCTTTTGGTCAGTGTAGTTTCAAATACAAAAACTGCGGTGTCAGCCGGAAACTTTGACAAAGCTCAACAGGAATTTGATAAGTTTGAAAATTCTTGGTCTAAGGTTGAGGATGGTGTTAAAACTAAATCTTCAAAAACCTA
>Ga0123337_10005885_pt1 | contig 11904 bp, 15 predicted proteins | sample frozenSSSSmetaG_FD_89792 | JGI IMG/M metagenome (GOLD analysis project Ga0123337, IMG submission 89792) | Glacier valley bacterial and archeal communities from Borup Fiord, Nunavut, Canada, to study Microbial Dark Matter (Phase II) -... | ecosystem: Environmental > Aquatic > Freshwater > Ice >...
GCTGCGGTGTACGCTGCGCGCAAAGGCATACGCACCGGCGTGGCATCGGAGCGCTTCGGCGGCCAGACACTCGACACCATGGGCATCGAAAACTTCATCTCGGTCAGGAAAACCGAAGGCCCGCAGTTCGCGGCGGCCCTTGAAGAACATGTGCGTGACTACGACGTGGACATCATGAACCTGCAGCGAGCCAAGGCGCTGATTCCGAATGCCGGGCCAGGCCAGGACCTGATCGAGGTCCAGCTTGAAAGCGGCGCTTCACTGAAATCCAGGACCGTCATCATCGCCACCGGCGCACGCTGGCGCAACATCAACGTGCCCGGCGAGCACGAGTACAAGAACAAGGGCGTGGCCTACTGCCCGCATTGCGACGGGCCGCTGTTCAAGGGCAAGCATGTGGCGGTCATAGGCGGTGGCAACTCAGGCGTGGAGGCCGCGATTGACCTGGCAGGCATCGTCGGTCATGTCACGCTGATCGAATTTGACACCGCGCTGCGTGCCGATGCCGTGCTGCAGCGCAAGCTGCACAGCCTGGCAAACGTGACCGTGTTCACCCATGCGCAAACGACTGAAATAACCGGAGATAACCAGAAGGTCAACGGCCTGGTTTACAAGGATCGCGCCACCAGCGAATTGCACAGGGTCGAACTTGAAGGCGTGTTCATACAAATCGGCCTGGTGCCCAACACCGACTGGCTCAAAGGCACGGTCGAACTGTCGAAACATGGCGAGATCGTGGTCGATGCCAGGGGCCAGACCTCGGTGCCCGGCGTGTTTGCCGCCGGTGATGCAACCACGGTGCCATTCAAGCAGATCATCATTGCAGCCGGCGATGGCGCCAAAGCGGCGCTGGGTGCTTTTGACCACCTGATCCGGACACCCGTACAGGCAGCGGCCACGGCCACGGCCCCTGCGCCAGCAGCCGAGATGGATACGGTACTGGCGGCCTGAACGCATGCGGGTGACTCAGGAAGACTGAGTCACCCGCATGTTCGCAGGCCAGATGTTTTGCCATTACCTGCGGCCAGGCATCAAGACCTTCGTTACGGGCCTATTTTCTTAATCAAAAAAGGCTCTATCGCAATACGGGCGGTCGCAAGCAGCTACTATTTTCATAGTAAATCCTGGCTCCGGCAGCCGTCAAAACGGCGCTGTATCCGTTAAAACGCCTCAGTATCCACTTCGCGATTGCCCTGCTCGTTGTACCGGCTGCCGCTAACGGTCTTTTCGTTGATCAGGGCTTCGAGCCGGGCCATGACATCGGCGCCCAGCTTCACATTCACCGCACCCAGATCGTCCGTCAAATGCGCCACGCTCGTCGTGCCGGGGATGGGAATAATGTGCTCGCCTATGTGCAGCAGCCAGGCCAGCGCGAGTTGGGAAGGCGTGCAGCCGACTTCGCTGGCGATGGCCCGGTACGGCGCCAGCAACTGCAGGTTGGCGGCATAGTTCTCGGGCGCAAAGCGCGGCATGGAGCGGCGAATGTCCTTGGCGTCCAGCGCACCAACGTCTTGCAGTTCCCCGCACAGAAAGCCCCGCGCCACCGGGCTGAAGGCGACAAAGGCGACACCGAGTTCCTTGCAGGCGTCGAGCACGGCAATCTCGGGGTTGCGCGTCCACAGCGAATATTCGGTCTGTACGGCGGTGATGGGATGCACTGCCTGCGCCTTGCGCAGCGTGGCGGCGGACACTTCGCTCAGGCCAATGGTGCGGATGTTGCCGGCTGCCACCAGTTCGGCCAATGCGCCCACGCTGTCCTCGATGGGCACCTGCTTGTCCCAGCGGTGCAGGAATACAGGTCGATCACATCGGTCTGCAGGCGCTTGAGGGCGGCTTCGCAGGTGGCGCGAATGGTCTCGGGCCGGCCGTCGATCACGCGGACCAGCTTGCCGTCGCCGGCCACGTCAACGCTGGTCATGCCGCACTTGCTGGCCAGCGTGAAGCGGCTGCGGTGGCTGGAAAGGACCTTGCCAACCAGCGTTTCGTTGGCACCAAAGCCGTAAAGGGCCGCTGTGTCGAACATCGTCACGCCAGCGTCCAGCGCGGCCAGCAGCACGCGCTCGCCCTGTTCGGCCGACACCGGGGCACCATAGGCGTGGCTCAGGTTCATGCAGCCGAGGCTGATGGCTGAAACGTTGAAAGGACCTAATTTTCTTGATTGCAGGTTCTTGTTCCTTGTGGCGCGCAAAAAAAGGAGCGGATGGCCTGCCCGATACGGGGAAAATCATCCGCCCCAATTTTGCCGGATTGCTTCAAGCCTGCAGCTTGACGGGCCCGGCACCGCTGGCTCGAAAGCGCCGTGGCCATGCAACAGATCACCCGCCCGCTACCACCGCGATGCCGGCAACCGCTGGCGGCATGTTCTGTGCGCGGAATTGTTCATGAAAAGTGGCCCTGGCGCTTGATGGGAAAACGTTATTAGCTATATATTTAATAGCAACTTACGTCCCGAGGGTGCAGGCAACCGGGCTGACACGGCCGCTACCGCCGTATAGACTCCCCCGATGACCAAAAAACGAGCCATGACCATACTGATCACCATCGTGCTGACCGTCGTTGCCGGACTGGTGGTGTTCAATTTCCTGCCCGGCGAAAAACGCATCGAGACCCAGCTCTCGCACCAGTACGTCACCGAAGACCCGCAGTTTCAGCGCTCGCTGGGCGTGCTGCTGGGGCCGTCCATCCTGCGCGGCAATGCGGTCGAGGTGCTGGTCAACGGCGACGAGATCTTCGACGCCATGCTGAAATCCATACGCGGTGCGCAAAAGACCATCACCTTTGAAACCTATATTTACTGGTCCGAAACGATTGGCCAGCAATTCAGCGAGGCGCTGATGGAGCGGGCCCGGGCCGGCGTCAAGGTGCATGTCATGCTGGACTTCGTCGGCAGCGTGAAAATGGACCTGGCCAGCCTGGACGCGATGAAGCAGGCCGGCGTACAGGTCCAGCGCTACCACAAGCCGGTGTGGTGGAAGCTGGCGCGCATGAACAACCGCACCCACCGCAAGCTGCTGGTGGTCGATGGCACGGTCGGCTTCACCGGCGGCGTCGGCATCGCCGACCAGTGGCGTGGCAATGCGCAGGACGAGCAGCATTGGCGCGATACCCATTTCCGGGTCCAGGGCCCGGTAGTCGGCCAAATCCAGGCCGTCTTCGTCGACAACTGGACCAAGGCGACCGGACGCGTGCTGGATGGCGCCGACTACTTCCCGCCGCTCCAGGAGGCCGGCTCCCAGCTGGCACAGATGTTCAGCAGCTCGCCCACCGGTGGCAGCGAAAGCATGCACCTGATGTATCACATGGCGATCACCGCCGCCAAGCGCAGCATCCACCTGTCCAGCGCGTATTTCGTCCCCGATCCGCTGACCGTGACGGCGCTGGTGGCCGCCGTGCAGCGCGGCGTGAAGGTGCAGATCATCACGCCCGGCCGCACCATCGACTCCGACGTGGTGCGCAGCGCCTCGCGTTCGCGCTGGGGCGAGCTGCTGAAAGCGGGCGTGACGATCGCGGAGTACCAGCCGACGATGTTTCACGTCAAGGCCCTGGTGGTGGACGCGCTGCTCGTGTCGGTGGGCTCGACCAATTTTGACAACCGCTCGTTCAGCCTGAACGACGAAGCCAACCTCAACGTCCTCGACCGTGATTTCGCCCTGCGCCAGATCGCCATTTTTGAAGAGGACCTGCGAAGCTCCAAGAACATCACGTATCAAGCCTGGCAGCAGCGGTCATGGCAGGAAAAAGCGGCCGGCCAGCTGGCATCGCTGATCGGCTCGCAGCTGTGACCGGTGTGCGCGGCGTGGTGCCGCAGGTGGTCAATCCAGCTGCGCGCCTGGCCCAGCGCGTTGCTGTTGGTGCTGCGGAAAAAGTAGGTCTGCACGTCCATTTGCAGGATGTTGAACTTGCCGGCCGTGATCTGCTGGTGGACGTACTGGTGACTCGGGTTGAAGCGCCGGATGTGGCAGCACATCGCGACCAGGCCGCTGCGCTTGGCCAGCGCCACGACGTCCTCGGCACCCTGGAGCGTGTCGGCCAGCGGAATTTCCACCTGCACATGCTTGCCGGCAGGCAGGCAGGCAGGCAGGCCAGCGTTTGCTCGGCGTGCAGAGCATCCGGCGGGTCCGGGTCCACATCGTCCATCGCGCCACGCGCAATCAGCCACATGACCAGCTCGATACCTTCGGCGCCGGCTTCGCGCGCGTAGTCGATGTGCGGCACGCTGGCCTGGCCCTCCGGGTCGGCAATCAGCCGGTCCAGGAAGGCGTTGTCGAATTCCTTGTTGATCAGCCCCGCGCGCGGCCCCTGCAACTGCTGGCTCTGCCGCCCGTGCCCCATATCTGCACCTTGAGCGGCTGCTCGAACGACTCGATGGCCTTGCGGATCGCCTTGCCCAGGTTGAAGCAGCGCCTGCCCGAAGGCACCGGGTACTGCACCACGTTGACGGCGAACGGAATCACCGGGCAGGCCAGCGGAAATCGTCCGCGGGGGACTGGCCGAACATCAGGCTGAGCGGCACGGTCAGGCCGTGGTCAACATCCATCCTGTTGACGGCGGTGATCTTGGCCATTCAGGCGCTCGCTTTCTTGTGTGACTGGCCTTGCGGCTGGTGCTGGGCCTGCGCATCGCCATCCTCGCCGACCACGCGGTTGCCTTCGGCGGAGCGTCCGCCCGCGATCATCATGTCGCGGTATTCCTCTTCGGTCATGCCGGTCATGCCGGTCATGGAGCCGGCCATCTGCTGGAAGCTCTTGCCGTCGGTCGCGCCGATCTTGGCCAGGAAGTAGATGTTGCCGCCCAGCGCGATGCAGCAGTTCAGGTCGCGTGCCAGCACGGCCTGCTTCTGGTCTTCGGTCATGGCCCACTCGTCGAGGTAGGCGCGCTCGTCGGCCTTGAAGCGCTCGCGGTTGGCGGCCTTCATCAGCGACATGCAGAACTGGTTCAGGTGGTATCCCTTGCGGGATTGCTCGGCATCAAAAATCGTGGTGCCGGGACGTCGAGGTAGCTTTTAAAGCGACATTTCAGGACTCCTCCGGCCAGTACAGGCGTATCGGGGTTGTCGACCAGCAGCTTGCGCTGCAGCGCGGCCGTGGTGGCGATATGCGGGATGAAATCGACCAGCGGGCCGTCTTCGGGCATGTGGTCTTTCAGGTTGGTGTGCGGCCAGTCGCCCACAGCACGCGGTCGGAGAACTCGTCAACGGGGCCAGGGCAATTGCATTTAAACCCGAGCCTGAAGGCCCAGGAGTGATTCTCTGTAATCGGTGAGGCGGTCAGCGGCAAAGCTTTCGCGCGCCTCGGCCGCATCCGCCACCTGCTACGCCATGGCGGCGGGCACCACCACGATGCCGTCGGCGTCGGCAATCACCACGTTACCCTGATTGACGAGCGCCCCGGCGCAGACCACCGGGATATTCACCGAGCCAGCATGGCCTTGATCGTGCCCTTGGCGTGGATGGCGCGACTGAACACCGGGAAACCCATCTTCTCCAGCTCGTCCACATCGCGCACCCCGGCATCGATGATCAGGCCCATGGCGCCGCGCGCCTGGAAAAAGAAAACGCCCGGCGCTTGGTAGCACCGGGCGTTTCGTTTGGAGCAATGGTCTGTTCCTGTCTGCCCTGTCAAGACATCACTGGGACAAATAAGGCATAACGCTTTAGTTCAGGGCCGATTTCTTGCCGTCTTTGTAGACATACAGGGTGATGGCCGGATTTTTCAACTCGCCATTGGGCTCAAAACCGATGGTGGTCGTGACGCCCTTGTAGTTGGATTTGATCAACTCCGGGGTGTACACCTTTGGATCGGTCGAATTGGCGCGCTTCATGGCATCGACCAGCAGGAAGGTCGCGTCATAGGTATAGGGGCTGTAAATCTGGAACTGGCCAGGGTACTTGGCGTCGTAGCGCTTTTTCCAGGCTTCGCCGCCAGGCATCTTGACCAGCGATGAACCGCCTTCAGCGCAAACCACATTGCCAATCGTTTTGGCGCCCGCTGCAAGCTTGGCAATTTCAGCAGTACAAATGCCGTCACCACCGAAAAACTTGACATTGCTCATGCCGAGTTGTTCCATCTGGCGCAACATCGGTCCGCCTTGGGCATCCATGCCACCGAAGAATACGGCATCGGGCGCCTTGGACTTGACCGCCGTCAGGATGGCCATGAAGTCGGTTGCCTTGTCGGTGGTGTACTGTTCATCCACGACCGTCATGCCTTTGGCGATGGCGGTCTTTTTGAACACTTCGGCAACGCCTTGGCCGTAAGCGGTACGGTCGTCAATGATCGCGACTTTTTTCAGTTTCAGTGCATCAGCGGCATAAAAGGCCAGACCGGCGCCCAGTGCGTTGTCATTGGCAATGATCCGGTATGTGGTTTTGTAGCCTGGCTTGGTCAGATTGGGGTTGGTGGCTGCGCCTGTCACCATGGGAATACCGCAGTCGTTGTAGACCTTGGAAGCAGGAATGGTAGTGCCCGAGTTCAGGTGACCGACCACACCAGCGACTTTGGAATCGCACAGTTTTTGTGCAACTGCCGTGCCCTGTTTTGGATCAGCAGCGTCGTCTTCAGCAACCAGTTCAAACTTGAGCTTCTTGCCGCCGATAGAGATGTTTTGCGTATTCAACTCGTCAATGGCCATGCGGGCGCCATTTTCGTTGTCCTTGCCATAGTGCGCCTGCGAACCGGACATGGGTGCCACGTGGCCAATTTTGACAATGGCATCCTGTGCCGAAGCCAGGCCAGCCACCATCGCGAGGGTTGCAACGACTGTCAGTTTTAGTTTCATCTGCATAAAAACACTCCGGTTAGAAAATTACCTGTGAAGGTTGAGAACAATTTTATTCACTCAACGGGGCAGAACATAACGCAATTTTTAGGCCCGCACCATAGCAACGGCCCTAGGTTGGCATTGATCAGAGGGTTTACCCGGGTATCGATGTTTATTTTGTAAATTTTAGTATCCAAAACAACCAAGGACCGGCCCATCATTGCACCTTCACAAGATCAGGCGACGGGGATGATTCCTGCTCAAAAGCTTGTGCCACAGACTCGCGCACGACCAACTCGATTTCCTCGCGAAGACGCGGCATCATGGCCTGCGTGTGCTCCTGGATCAACTGCTTGATAACGTCATGCAAACGACGCTCCAGCACCAGGTCTATTCGTTGCAAGACACGCTGCACGATCAGTTCCTGCGTTGCGACTGAAGTAGCCGCCGGTGCAGTGATGTTGTTAAGGGATGGTTCAGACAACGGCACCGGGTGAACGACCTCGGTCAATGTCGGCACGTAGCGGGGTGGCTCCGTCGGACTGCTCATGCTGCACTGCCGGCCAGGGCAAGGTCATGCCGGGTCAGGGCATAACCGCGTGCTATGTAGTGCTTCCAGCGCCCGCGTCCGTCCTTGATGTCCTCAGGGCGCTGTGCAACCACTTCAATACAACGCTCGAAACCTTCAAAGCCTGCAGCAATGCCCTGCCCCAGATTCACCAGGACTTCATGATGTGGGCAGTTCGCAAGCGATTCGGTAAGCAGAATCGGCGTCGCTGCCAGGGTGGCAGCGGGTGCACTGGCCGTGCAGTGCGGGACGAACTCTGCGGCCGAAAACCGCCAGAGCAGCGCATCGAGTTCGGCCAGCACGTCAGGCTCGGCGGTGACCGCTACCCGGGCGCCGCTGAGATAGGCTTTGCGCAGCAAGCGGCAACTGTAAGCTAGCTTGTCAGGCACATTGAAGTGAAAGGCAATTTCGGTCATGCCCGGGTTTTGGCGGCAGGCATGCTTCTTTTGGCGGGCCTGGCTTTGGAGGGCACTTCAGGCACCGCCGCAGGCACCTGGCCGAGCAGGTAGTCAAGCAGCAAGGGCACCGGGCGACCGGTCGCGCCTTTTGAGGCCCCGCCTTTCCAGGCCGTGCCGGCAATATCCAGGTGAGCCCAGGGGAAGTCGCCCGCAAAGCGTTGCAGGAATTTGGCGGCCGTCACCGAACCACCGGCGCGTCCTGCCACGTTGGCCACATCGGCAAAATGGGTTTTAAGGCCTTCTGCGTACTCGTCATCCAGGGGCATCCTCCAGCATGGGTCAAGCGAAGAGTCCCCGGCCTTGGCCAGGGAATCCGCCAAAGCCTCGTTGTTTGAAAAAAGTCCGCTGCGCACTCCGCCCAGCGCCACAACACAGGCACCTGTCAGCGTGGCGATGTCGATGACGGCCTTGGGCTTGAAGCGAGCCGCATAAGTCAGGACGTCACACAGCACCAGTCGCCCTTCTGCATCGGTGTTGAGGATTTCGATGGTCTGCCCGCTCATGCTGGTCACCACATCACCCGGTTTGACGGCGCGTTCACCGGGCATGTTTTCGCTCGCCGGAATCAAGCCCACCACATTGAGCGCCGGCTGCAACTCGGCCAGCGCCCTGAAAGTGCCCAGTACACTGGCTGCGCCGCACATGTCAAACTTCATCTCGTCCATCTCGGTGGCCGGCTTGATCGAGATGCCGCCGGTGTCGAAGGTGATGCCTTTTCCAATCAGCACGATGGGCGCCTCGGCCTTGGCCGCGCCGTCATAACGCAGAACGATAAAACGCAGGGGCTCTGCCGAGCCTTGTGCAACGGCCAGGAAAGCGCCCATGCCGAGTTTTTCAACCTCTTTGGGTCCAAGAATCTCTGCCTTGACGCGGGGCAATTTGCCGAGTTCCTTCGCCGCTCCTGCCAGCAAGGTGGGTGTCGCATGATTGGCCGGCCGATTGGCCCACTCCTTGGCAAGTTCGATGCCCTTGACCAGACCGATGGCTTTGTCGAATGCCGCCTGGGCATTCGCGGGGCCGTCCACCGCAACCACCACGTGCTGCAGTTTTGCAGTAGCTGGCTTGGACTTGGTCGTCGCGTAGGCGTAAGCCGTCTCGCTGCAGGCAACGATGGCGGCGCGCACAGTCTCGAACTGCGCATCATGGAGCGCGCTCAGGCAAAGAACGGCGCGCTGGGCGTTGCAGGTCTTCAGGGCGGCCATGGCGGCATTGACTGCAGTACGGATGCTTTTTGGACTGGCATCGCCCGCGCCCACCAGCATTACCCGCGTGGCAGCAATACCTTGCGTTCGGTAGGCGCTCAGCAATTTGCCGGGCTTGACCTCCAGGTCGCCCGACTTGATCGCCAGTGCGGCCAGTGTTGACAAAGGATCGTCTCCGAAAGTCAGGCCTTCGGGGATCAGCACAATCAGCGCGTCGGCCTTTTCGCTGCAAATAAGGGTTCGGGTCAGTGTTTTAAGTTCAAAGTCCATAATTCAGGGTCAGGTAGAAAAACCAACTTACACAAAGCAAAGCAGAGCTACTCAGTCAATGTTATTCCAATCTTCGATCCGCAAGGAGCTGGCACGCAGTTTCGGTGCGACTTTGGTGGTGCTCATCACCATCGTCATGACCATCGTACTGATCCGCACCTTGGGCCAGGCTTCGCGCGGCGCCATCAGCCCGCAGGATGTGATGCTTTTCATGGCTTATTCCGGCCTGGGGCGCTTGCCCACCATACTGACACTTTCGCTCTTCATTGCCATGGTGAGCACCTTGTCGCGCATGTACCGCGACAGCGAAATGGTGGTCTGGTTCACCAGCGGCCAGGGCCTGGCAGGTTTTTTGCGCCCCCTGTTTCACTTTGCCTGGCCGGTGCTCCTGGTGATCACCCTCATGGCTGTGTTTGTGTGGCCCTGGACCAATCAGCAGACCCGGGACATGCAAAGCCGCTATCAGCAACGCGGTGACCTGGACCGCATTGCACCTGGCCAGTTTCAGGAATCATCCAGCGGCAATCGCGTGTTTTTTATTGACCGCGATCTGGCTGGCGAGAAAGCCAGCAACAACGTGTTTATTGCCACCACGGAAAAAGGCAAGAAATCCATCACCACGGCACGTTCGGGCCGGCTTGAAATCAGGGATGACGCCCAGTTCCTGATGCTTTCCAATGGCCAGCGGCTTGAAAATGTGATTGGAGAATCAGCGCTCAAGGTCAGCGACTTCGAAGAATACGGTGTCAAAACCGGTGATGCTGGCCTGCTGGGCGAGCCCGCGCCCGAGGCCAAGCTGCTGTCCACCCGATCCCTCATCAAAGACCCCACACGCAGCAACCTGGGAGAGCTGGCGTGGCGGCTTGGGCTGGCGCTGTCAGCCATCAACTTTGTGGTTCTGGCCCTGGCCCTGGCCAGTGTGAATCCCCGGGGTGGGCGCGCCAGCAACATGATTTTTGTCGTGCTGGCCTTCGTGGTTTACAACAACCTGGTCAATCTGGGCCAAAGCTGGATTTTTGTCGGACTGATCAGTTTTGGCCATCTTTTGCTGGCCCTGCATGGCGGTGTCCTGCTGCTTGGGCTGGCGTGGTTGGCCAAGCGGCATAACCACTGGACCATTCGATTCAAGCGCCGGCCGCGACTTGAGCCGCTGGCGCTGCGCGCCGGAGGACAGTCATGAAAACCATACGTCGCCTGATTTACGGCGAAGTGCTCGCCTCGATTGGCTCGGTGGCGCTGGGATTCCTGGCGCTGTTCTTCTTTTTTGACCTGGTCGATGAACTGCAATATCTGGGCAAAAACAACGGCCTTGGCGACAGCATCTACCAAATCAGGCATGCGCTGCTTTACGTCGCCTTGCTGATACCCAATCACCTGTACGAACTGCTGCCGATTTCGGTCCTGATCGGCACTATCTTCGTCATGGCACGACTGGCACAGAGTTCGGAATACACAATATTGCGAACCAGCGGCCTGGGGCCTTGGCGCGCGCTCAAGCTGCTGTTGGGGCTGGGAGCTTTTTTTGTGGTGCTCAGTTTTGTTGTCGGCGATTACATCGCGCCGGTCAGCGAACGCGCCGCGCAGTTGCTCAAGGCACGTTACCAAAACAAGATCACGGTAGGCCAGACCGGTGCCTGGCTCAAAGAAAAGCAGGCCAGCAACAATTTCATCGTGAACGTCAAGGAACTCTCGCCGGACAATGAAATGCGCGGCGTGCAGATTTACGAATTCAACAGCAAGGGGCTGGTCGTATCGACCACCGAGGCGCCGGTGGCGGTATTTTCATTGGATGCGGCCTGGCTGCTGCGCAATGCCACGCGGGTAGAGTTTGAAGTCCCGGCTGGCGCAAGCGGCCCCGCCGCCGCCCGACAACAGGCAAAAGTCACGCGCACGGTCACAGAGAGCTTTCGCTGGCCGACTGACATCAGCGCAGAAATGGTGTCGGTATCGTTGCTCAGGCCCGATCGCATGGCCACCATTGACCTCTTCAACTACATTCGCCATCTGGAAGACAATGACCAGACTTCCCAGCGCTATGAAATCGAGTTTTGGAAAAAGGTGTTTTATCCGCTCAGCTGCCTGGTCATGGTGATGCTGGCCCTGCCTTTTGCCTACCTTCATTTCCGCTCTGGCGGCATCGCGGGCTATGTGTTTGCCGGCGTCATGATCGGCATCAGCTTTTTCCTGCTCAACAACGTGTTTGGCTACATCGGCAACCTGCGCAACTGGCAGCCCTGGCTGGCGGCAGCAACCCCCGGCCTGATCTACATGGCCGTTTCCATGGGCGCATTCGGCTGGCTGGTGCTCAGGCGCTGATCGGCAGAACCGGGCCCGACAAACTTGTTTCTCATCCTATGACCTCTACCGTACCGATAAGCCGCGGCATCATCCTGTTTGCCCATGGTTCGCGCGACCCGCAGTGGCGCGTGCCGATTGAAGCGGTTGCCGCACAGATCAGTGCCCGCCAGCCTGACGCCCTGGTGCGTTGCGCCTATCTGGAAATTTGCATCCCGTCGCTCTTTGAGGCGGCGGCTGATCTGGTGGCGGGTGGCGCCCGCCAATTAAGGATCTTTCCGCTTTTTCTGGGCGTCGGCAAGCACGCGCGGGAAGACCTGCCACTGCTGATTGAGCAGATCAGGGCGGCGCA
>Ga0123337_10005888_pt1 | contig 11902 bp, 10 predicted proteins | sample frozenSSSSmetaG_FD_89792 | JGI IMG/M metagenome (GOLD analysis project Ga0123337, IMG submission 89792) | Glacier valley bacterial and archeal communities from Borup Fiord, Nunavut, Canada, to study Microbial Dark Matter (Phase II) -... | ecosystem: Environmental > Aquatic > Freshwater > Ice >...
CCGTGGGGCGGGACGAAGGTGGGCACGCGCAGTTCCGTCACTTTCAGCGGGCTGGTTTCCGGAAAGAAGTATTCCTTCCGCATCCGCGCGCTGGGGCCTAACGAACTGGAAAGCCCTTGGAGCGACGAGGCGGTCTGCATGGCTCCGTGAAATTTTCCGGGTAACCGCAATCCACCCACACGAAATGAAGCTCCGTCTGGAAACAGGCGGGGCTTTTTCGCGGAGACAGGGCGGCGGGCAGGCGGGCGATGGGAGATTTCCCCCAGGGCCACCTCATTTTGAAACCGTTGGTTTTCAAGTGCTTATGCAGTGGCGGCGGACCGTGGTTGCTGCGTCTCGCAGCAACGTCACATTGCGGCGAGACGCCGCAACCACCTTTTCGCGTGGCCCGTCCTTGAGACACAGGCACTTCCAAAATGAGGTAGCCCTGAGATTTCCCCACTTACTGCTTGGATTCGGGCGGAAGATTCCGGAGAAAGCGGGGCGGTTTGTTTTTTCGGATGCGGGGAGAAGATGGTCCCCGGCGCTCGTTGGGGCACCGCTGCATTTTCCCGCCATCAGAAGAACAGACAGGAATGTCTGTATCACGCCTTTCAAGAACCTATCATGAACCTGCTCCACGGCGATTGCCTCGAAGTCCTGCCCACCCTGCCAGACGGATCGTTCGATCTGGTGGTGACGTCGCCGCCGTACAACCTGGGAATCGCCTACAAGAGCTTCAAGGACACGGCCCCGCGCGACGAGTATCTCGGATGGTGCCGGAAGTGGGCGGCGGAGCTGAAACGGGTGATGGCGGAGGACGCGTCGTTTTTCCTGAACGTGGGCGCATCGCCGGTGAATCCGCTGATGCCGCACCAGCTCATCCTCGCGCTAACGGATGGAGAGGAGCCGCTGTTCGTGCTCCAGAACACGTTCCACTGGATCAAGTCGATCACCATCGAGACGCGCGCGAACGAGCAGATCAGCGCGGGACATTTCAAGCCGATCAATTCGCCGCGCTTCGTGAACGACTGCCACGAGTATGTCTTCCACCTGACGAAAACCGGCAAGGTATCCCTCGACCGCCGCGCCGCGGGCGTGCCCTATCAGGACAAGTCGAACATCGCGCGCTGGGGCCACACCGGCGGCGCGGACATGCGCTGCCGGGGAAACAACTGGTTCATCCCCTACGAGACGATCAACTCCCGCGACAAGGACCGTCCCCATCCGGCGACGTTTCCGGTGGCGCTGGTGGAGCAGTGCGTGAAACTCCACGGCAAGGGCCCGGAGACGCGCCTGATCGATCCGTTTCTCGGCATCGGCACCTCGGCGGTGGCGGCGGAGCGGCAGGGCATCGCGCGTTTCACGGGGATAGAAATGGACGCGCACTATCTGGAGACGGCGCGGGAGAGGATCGGCGAGGAAGCGGGGAAACTCGCGGGAGAGCTGCCTTTCGGAGACTAAAATTCGTAACCGGGACGTTTTCGCTTCAACCTCCGGGGCGAATCCATAGGGTTTCCGAAAGTTTCCGAGATCCGATCTGAAAACCCATGGAAAACGCACTTCACCAACTCATCCGCGACGCCTTTGAGAACGACGCCTCGGATGTTTTCCTCGTCGAGGACGAGCCACCGCGCATCCGCCGCGACGGCGAGGTGGTGGTGCTGCATCCCGGCCCCATCCCCCGCTCCGGCATGGAGGAGTTCTGGAAAACCTGCGGCGTGGACCACACCGCGAAGCCGGAGGCGGACGTGTCCTGGCAAGTGTCTAACGGCGGACGCCTGCGGGTGAATCTCTATCACACGCTCGGCCGGCTGGCGGCGGTGCTGCGGCCGATCCGCAACGTGATCCCGCCGCTCGCGGAACTGGGCCTGCCAGCGCCGCTGTTGCAAGCATGGATGCAGCGCCGGCAAGGGCTGATCTTCGTGACGGGGCCGACGGGATCCGGCAAGTCCACCACCGTGGCCGCGTGTCTGGACTGGATCAACCACCACATGTCCCGCCACATCGTGACGCTGGAGGACCCGATCGAATTCCTTTTCACCAACGATCTCTCGCTGTTCTCGCAGCGCGAGGTTTTCCACGACTCCACCGATTTCGCCAGCGGCCTGCGCTCGGCCCTGCGCCAGAGTCCGGACGTGCTTTTCCTCGGAGAGATCCGCGATCATGAAACGGCCGTCACCGCACTGCATGCCGCAGCGACGGGACACCTGGTGATTTCCACTCTCCACAGCAGCAGCGTGGTGGAAACGCTGGACCGCTTCTGCCATCTGCTGGGAGACGACACGTCCGGCGCGCTCAATTTGTTAGCCTCGCAACTGGTCGGGATCATTTCCCAACAGCTCCTGCCACGCCTCGGCGGAGGGGTTTTCCCGGCGCTGGAATACCTCCAGAACGAAGCCGCCACGCGCCGCTGGATCGTGGAGAACCGCCTGACGGAAATTCAGGATCATTTGCAGAAGAGCACCGAGGCGACGACCTGTTCGCTGCTGGAGTATCTCGTGGCATCCGTCCGGCAGGGCTACCTTGATGCGGACGTGGCCCGCGCCGCCTGTGCGAGGCCGCAGGATTTTGATCGTGCCATGCGCGGCATCACCGGATAAACCACCCCATTCATGGCCCGCGACATCACCGAATACCTCCGAGAAACCGTCGCCCGCGGTGGTTCCGACCTGCACCTCAGCGCGTGGGCGCCCGCGTGTGCCCGGGTGAACGGAGCCATCGTCCCTCTCGACGAGGAACTGTTGGATCCAACAACAGTCCGCAATCTGATCCTCGACACGCTCACCGAATCGCAGCGCGCCTCGCTGGAGGAGGAATGGGAGCTGGACTACGCGCTGCAGGTGGATGGCGTGGGCCGGTTCCGCGGCAACGTCCACATGGCACGCGGTCATGCGGAGGCGGCGTTCCGTTTCATCACCCAGATTATTCCCGAACTGGAAACCCTCGGCCACCACTCCATCGTCCACGAGTTCTGCAATCTCCGCAGCGGCCTCATTCTGGTGACGGGCATCACGGGATCGGGTAAATCCACCACGCTGGCCTCGATGGTGAAGCGGATTTCCGACAGCCGGAACGGCGTGATCATCACGCTGGAGGATCCCATCGAATACGTGTTCAACCACAGCTCGTGCCTGATCAAACAGCGCGAAGTCGGCAACGACACCCGCAGTTTCCCGCGCGCCCTGCGGCAGGCGCTGCGCCAGGATCCGGACGTGATCGTCGTTTCCGAACTGCGCGATCTCGATACCATCCGCATCGCCCTAACTGCTGCTGAGACGGGCCATCTGGTGCTCGCCACGCTGCACACACCGGACGCGCCACAGACGATCGACCGCATCGTCGATGTCTTTCCCGCCGACCAGCAGCCGCAGATCATCACCCAGCTTTCGAGCGCGCTGGAAGCGATCGTCTGCCAGCGCTTGATCCCGAGGGCCGACGGACAAGGCCGCGTGCTCGCATCGGAAATCCTGCGGCCGAGCCACGCCGTCCGCAACTGCATCCGCGAGCGCAAGCTGGAGCAGATCGTGGGGCTGATGGAGATCGGTTACAAGGAAGGCAACCGCACCATCGACCAGAGCATCACCGCGCTGTTCGAGGGGAACGTCATCACCCGCGAGGAAGCTCTCTTCAACTGCCGCGAGCGCAAGCTTTTTGAAGCACCGCCGAAGGAGCCGAAAAAACCGAAATCAATCTGGACCTGATCTATCATGGAAGCACCTAGCCCGCGTTACATCCTCACCCGCGCCGTTTTTCTCATCGCAGCCATCGTTGTGGTGCTCTACGGCATCAGCTTCATCAAGCGCAAGCAGCGCCAGTCCGCCATCGTGGCGGAGCTGAAATCCATCACCAGTGACAGTTCGTTTTTCCAACAGTTCTACGCGGTGGACGCGCAGAAGTCGCTGGTGAAGGCCATCGCCCTGATGGCCGAAGCCAACCAGCTCGGCATGTCGCCGGACGCGGTGATCGACGGCGGGCTCGGCATCGAGCGCAAGTATTTCGCGATGGACGAGGACATGAAGGAGCCACCGGCGCACGACAAGATCATCCGCTCCAGCTTGAGGAGCAATTACGAGAATTTCCTCAAACTCGGCTACACCGCGGATTTCCACACGCTGCTGGCGATGAAAAACGGCGAGATCGCGGCCATCCCCAGCGGCCCGCAGGCCGGGCAGAAACCGGAGATCGGCACCATCATTGATCCAGCACTTTCTCCCGGAATGGAACGTGTCATCGCGAACCTCGTGCTCCGCCCGGCGCGGCCTGAGAACACCAAGCCCTCGGATGTCGAGATCGCCACTGCCAAACAACTCGCGCGGGATCTGCACGAAGCCGGTCTCATCGAGGAGTCCGCGCGCGACCGGATTCTCGAAAAGCTTTCGCCGGACGCAAAACCCGGCAAGTGACCCCGTGCAGAATCCGATCTCATCCGAAAAGACCGACGCGCTCGCGCAACGGATGGGCACGCTCGGCATCACGGAGACGGATCTGTTGGAAAAATTCGTGCGCGGCTCGGGAGCGGGCGGGCAGAAGATCAACAAGACTTCCAACTGCGTTTTCCTGAAGCATCTGCCGAGCGGCGTCTGCATCAAGTGCCAGATGGACCGCTCGCGGGAGATGAACCGCTTTCTCGCGAGGCGCGAGTTGTGCGACCAGTTGGAGGCGATTCGCGATGGCAGGGCGATCGCAAAAACGCAGGCGATCGAGAAAATGCGCCGTCAGAAACGGCCGCGCTCGCAGAGATCGAAGCAGCGGTCGGTGGCGGACAAGCGCATCACCTCGCAGAAAAAGTCGATGCGGCGGCCACCGAGTGGGGATTGATGGTGGAGTATCTCATGGACAAATCCCTCGTCCGGCACGACACCGTTGCCCGCTCATGTCACTGCTTCACGAATCCCGCCAGACGCTCCGGTTGGCGCTGCCCCTGATGATCGGGCAGCTCAGCCAGATGCTGTTGGGCGTGGTGGATACGGTGATGGTCGGGCATCTGGGCGTGAAGGATCTGGCAGCGCTGACTTTTGCAAACTCGCTGTTTCATGTGCCGTTTGTTTTCGGGATCGGGCTGCTGACGGGGGTTTCCGTGATGACCTCGAACTCGCGCGGAGCGGACGATCCGGCGCGGGTGCGCGGGAGCTGCCGGCACGGGCTCTATCTGGCGGTCGCTTTGGGTTTTCTGATAGCTGCGGTGGCCTGGGGGATTTCCTATCGGCTGGATGTCTTCGGCCAGCCCGGCGAGGTGACGGCGCGGACGACGGGATTTTTCAGGGTCATCATGATCTCGGTGATTCCTGCGCTGGTGTCGATCGCCCTGAAGAACCACGCGGACGCGCTGAACCGCCCGTGGCCGCCGTTCTGGATTTTCCTCGGCGGGGTGGGACTGAACATCGCCCTGAACTGGGTGATGATTTATGGAAATCTGGGCTGCCCGGCGATGGGATTCGTGGGCGCGGCGTGGGCGACGCTAACGGCACGGGTGGCGATCGTGGTGGCGATGGTCGTTTGGCTGCTGAATGCGAAGGGCCTGCGGGACTGGGTGCCTTACCGGTGGTTCCGCGCGCCGAATTTCAATGACGTGAGGCAGTTGCTGGCGGTCGGTTTTCCCGCGAGCATCCAGATGCTCTGCGAGGTGACGGCGTTTTCGGTGGCGGGATTGATCATGGGCCGGTTCGGCGCGGAGGCGATGGCCGCCCATCAGATCGCGATCACGATGGCAGCCACCGCTTTCATGCTGCCGCTGGGGCTTTCGATGGCGCTGACGGTGAGAATGGGCGAGGCCTACGGCGCGGGTGAAACCGCGCGGCTGCGGGTGATCGCTGTATCCGGCTGGCTGCTGGGCGCAGGATATTCACTGCTGGGAGCGGCGGTGTTTCTGGGTTTCGGGAAATTTCTCGCGTCCCTTTTCATCAGCGAGCCGGGCGTGATCGAACTGGCGGGCGCGCTGTTGGTGATTGTGGGGATTTTCCAGCTTTTCGACAGCCTGCAGGTCGTCTCATCCGCGATGCTGCGGGGACTTCGCGATGCGAAAGTGCCGGCGCTGATGGGATTTGCTGCCTATTGGCTGGTCGGGCTGCCGGTCAGCGCGGGGTTGGCGTTTTGGTATCACATGGGGGCGATCGGCGTCTGGTGGGGGCTGGCGGCGGGACTTTTTAGCGCCTGCATTACGTTGGTCCCGCGCTTGTGGAACAGAACCAAATCGGCTATGGTTGGTGTGTGAGAAAAGCTCTGGCCATTCTATTTCTGTCACTTACACCGATTCTACTGGGTGGGGAAATCACGAAAATTCTGGACTGCGTGCTCATTCCCACCGAATGGGCGGACGGCGACAGCTTCTCGGTGCGTCTTCCGGACGGCAAGGAGCAGACGATCCGCCTCTACGGAGCCGACTGCATTGAAATGCATTTGCAGGGCGATGATTCAAACGCCCGCCGCCTGCGGGACCAGCGCCGCTATTTCGGGATCAGGGAGATTCTGACGGCGAAGTCGATGGGTGAGGCGGCGAAAGTGGAGACGTGCAAGCTGCTGGCCCAACCCTTCACGGTTTTCACCAGTTTCGCCGATGGTCGGGGCGACGGCCGTTTCAACCGGATTTACGCATTCGTGAAAACGGCAGATGGCCGGGATCTCTCGGAGTGGCTTGTATCCCAAGGGATTGCAAGGGCGTTTGGCGTCGTGCACCAGCTCCCGGACGGCACCAGTGGCAACGAGTGGCGGGCCACGTTGGTGGATTTGGAGCTTACCGCCGCCCGCGCCGGCCGCGGAGCCTGGGCAAAAACGGATTGGGAAAAACTGCCGCAAATCCGCAAGGAGGCACGTGAGGAAACGGCCGAACTCGAAGCGGCCAGGGGCGAGAAGAAGGCCGACCCGGCAGACAAGATCGATCTCAACACCGCCGCCCGCGATGAATTGATGGGCATTCCCGGGATCGGTGAAAAAACCGCCGATGCGATCACTGAGGGCCGCCCGTATAAGACGACCCAGGATCTGCTCAAGGTCGGTGGAATCGGCACGGCGTCGCTGAAAAAAATCGAGCCGTTCCTGTCGATCAAGGCTCCCTGACCACCCGCAGCCGCCAAAGATCGTCCCGTTTCAGGATAAAAGTCCGCCGGGTCCCCTTCCCCCGCCCGGCGTTGCCGTATTCAACATCCACCGAAAATTCACCACTTCTGGGCCGGATGGCAAGGATCCGAAAAACCGGCTCACGCCGCATTCTTAAAAAGCAATGCATCGGAATGTCCGGATGCGCGGCGTTCCACAGATACTTCGTCGGCGGGAAATCCGGCGCATCCGCCAGCGCTACCAACACTTCACGCAGGAGCCGCCCGCCATGACTGCGAGCCAAGCGACCCGCAGAGCGTCTCGCCAAAAGTGTCTCGACCAAAGCCGCCGCCGGATTCTGGTGATCTTCCTCCATTTCGTGGATCAACTCCCTCGCATGGAGGGCCATCAGCGCGTGAACTTCATCGCGCTCGATCTCACCTCGTTCGAAGCTGGCGAAAATCTGATTGGGGGTCGGGGTCATTTCCAAAGACCCACGTTGATCGCACAGCCGCGTTCGTCCCGCAAGTGTCTGAGTCGATGGTTTTCGCCGTGTCCGATGCACCCGGATTTGAGTTTTTTATTCGCTATTCGCAGATTTATAAAAAAACCCATATATTTAAGTTTTGTTGAATAGTAATACAACTAAATCAAAAAAGTCTCACAACCCATTTAAAATCAAACACTTGAAAATCAGCCATCTGGTCGTGAATCGGACCATGATGATCAAGAATTGCCAAGCATCGAATTTTTGATTTTACTTTCGCCGTTCCCCCCAACCTATGAAAACACCTGTGTCCCCCCACATGGTTGCTTTCCTTCTTCTCGGCTCGTTAGCCCCACTGACGGCCCAGAACTTGGCAAGCGCCCCCCGCTCTTTCGAAATCAGCTCCAAAGCTGACTTACTCGACGATAGTAGCGTCTCCCGTTTCGCCGAAGACAGCATGCTGCTCGGCAAATACGAAGTTCCCACGCTGAAGAAGGCCCAAGGCCAGATTTCCGAAGGAAAAACCGTCTTCGCCGCCCAAGACGCCCTCACTCTCAACCCCGAATCCACTGCTCCGCGCAATGTGGAGTCCGTGGTGGATCTCAATGTGCTGCGCAACCCCTCGCCCTACCGCAAGGTCATGGTGAGCTCAAGCGGTGGCGCACCTTACGAAATCTCCGCAGACAGCCTACAAACCGGCCTCGCCCTCATTTCCGCCGTTTACCGCGAAACCGGGAAATCGGAAAAAGGTGCCGACTGCCTCAAGGTGGCTCTTTCCGTCGAGCAACGCATCAAGCTTGATCCGGCGAAGGTTCTCGAAGTCGTCGAGTCCGAAGTCGGAGCTAACCCGACCTGCGCCTGCGAAATCGTAAAAATGGCGATCAAGGCCAGCGAAGCGGACGTGCAACTCGTCGTTTCCATCGTCCAGACCGCCATCACCGTTTCTCCGGACAGCATGCGTATCGTCTCCCAATGCGCCATCGCCACCATGCCCGAGTCGATCACTGCCGTGCAGGCCTTGCTCGCCAAGCTCGATCCGAACAGCGGCGACGAAGCCGTCAGCTCGAAGAGTTCGAAAAGCGCCAAGAGTGCGAAGGTCGCCGCGATCGTATCCGAACCCCTTCCCAATCCGCTCGACCTGCCTCCTTTCCCACCGCACATCCCGCCGATCATCATCATCCCGGTGACTGATGTGAATCCACGGTAATCGGACCTATCGGAGGCATCTGTTTTTCATGACCAAAAAGAGTGCGGGCGTTGATCGTCCGCACTCTTTTTCATTTCCGATGATCAATGATTGAAGATGAACTCCTTCGAGTTCAGCAGCGCCCAGAAGATGTCTTCAAGGGTTTCCTTGATCAGGGCGGGCTCCTTCTGCTCCGCCACGGCGCTGACGAGCTTCTCTTTCTCCATCTCTGTCGGAGGACGGCAGAGAACGGTCAGATAGAGGCTGTCGATGATATCCGCAGGTGACTTCTTTTCGTTGAGAAGCGTTTCCACCTTTTTGCCTTGGCGGACGCGCTGCTGGGTGGTGTCGCCGTTCAAAAGATGCAGCGCCTGCGAGAGGTTCGGTTCCATTTTTACTTCGCAGGAACAAACCGTCGCCCGGCTGGCACGGCCGAAGGTGGTGAGGAAATAGTTCGAGGTGTTTCCATCGGCGATCTGAACGGCACGCGCGCCGAGCGGCAGGCCCTTGAATTTGTTCGGGGTGGCGGTGACTTGGGAAATGCAGTCGAGCAACACCTCGGCCCGCACGCGGCGGATCATGGCGTGGGAGAAATTGCGATTGTCCGTGAGATTGGTTTCGTTGGTGCGGGTGGAGAGCTGATAGGTGCGTGAGGTGCAGATGTCGCGGACGAGTTTCTTGAAATCATAGTTGTAGAAAACGAATTTCTCCGCGAGCGCCTCAAGGAGTTCGGGATTCGACGGCGGATTGGAAACTCTTACGTCGTCCACCGGATCGACGATGCCCACACCGTTGAAATGCGCCCAGACAATGTTCACCACGTTCTTGGCGAACCACGGATTCTCCGGCGACGCCAGCCAGTCCGCCACGGCCACGCGACGGGACTGTTTGCCCAGATCGGGCGTCGGACCGCCGAGGAACTTGGGTGCCATGTTCTTCTTGGTGACCGGATTCTGGATTTCCCCACCCTCGTCGTAAACGATGCGCTCGCGGGGATCCTCGGCGGGCTTGCGTTTTACTTGGGCGAAAAACGCGGCGAAACTGTAGTAGTCATCCATCGTCCAGCGGTCGAACGGGTGGTTGTGGCACTGGGCGCACTGGATGCGCGTGCCCATGAAAACCTGCGCGACGTTTTCCGTCAGCTTCAGCGTGTCCTGCTCGATCTGGAAAAAATTCGTGGCCGGGCTGGAGAAGGTGCCGCCTTCTGCTGATAGAAGTTCCCGGACCAGTTTGTTGAACGGCACGTTGCCGGCGATGCGCCCGCGCAGCCACTGATAGTAGCTGAGCGCCGCCTTGTAGGAAACCTGCTGCGGGCCGTTGTTGAAGGTGCGGATCTGCATCAGCTCCGCCCATTTCATCACCCACATCTCGGTGAACTCCTTGCGGCCCAGCAAGTCATCGACCAAGGCGTCCCGCTTGTCCTTGCGGGTGTCCGCTAGAAATTTCACGCGCTCATCCGGCGTGGGTGGCAGGCCGACGATGTCGAGGAAGACGCGGCGCAGGAAGGATTCGTCGTCCGCGAGTTCGGACGGGACGATGCGCAGCTTGTTGAGTTTTTCGAGGACGTGGTTGTCCACGTAGCTGAACGTCGTGATTTCCGGCCGGGTGTATTTCAAATCCGCAGGGACGACGATGGCCTGCGAGCCCTCGGTGAAGGTGTGAAAGCGTGCTAACAAGAATGCCTCGCCCCGGTTCTTGGAAGCGGCGGTGCCTTCGCTCGGCTTGATGGTCACCGAATTGTCGTTCGAGGTGGAGAAGCGGGAGAGCGTCGTGACATCGCGGTCAGTGCCGTCGGAATAAATGGCGCGGATGGTGAACGGAATGCGCACGTCGGGACCGGTGAGCACGAGTTGTTTCGGCTGCACCTCGATGCTGGTGGGTTTGGCGATCTCGCCCTCATCGAATTTCGCGCCGCCTCGGATCCATTCGATGAGGGTGTTGTAGAACGGGCTGTCCTTTTTCATCAGCTTGCCGCCGGTGTGCGGCACGCTGCCGAGTGCCTTGGTGATCAGGAGGGATTCGTCGGGCACGGCCAGATTGACCCGACGGCCGGCCATCTCGGTGGTGAGGCGGAAATGGTCGCCCTTGGGATCGAAGCCGAAAAGTGAGAGATGAAATCCATCCTGCCCGCGCGCGGAACCGTGGCAGGAGCCGGTGTTGCAACCGGCGGCGGTGATGACGGGCATCACATCGAGTTGGAATGAAACAGGGCGGGTTTTTTCCGCATCTTTCACCACGACGGGAACTTCGGTGGAGAGGCCCCGGTATTCGATTTTCAGCGTGGTAGAGCCGTCCTTTTTCGGAAGAAGCGAGGTGCCGGTGAGCGTGGCGAGCGATGAATCCGCGAGGGTGAGTTTCGACTGATAGGTGATGTCGTGAGTGGAGGCGTCCTTGAAACGGGCAATGACAATGACGCGGTGGAAATCAGCGGAAGTTTCCAAGCTGACCTGTTTGGGAAATGCCTTGATCGACACGATCCGCGGGTCCGGCGCGGCGTCCCAGCGCGGTAGGGCGGTTTTCGCCCTCGGTACGACCACCTCTCCGGCCGGCCATGGAGCTCCGGCTGTGATCCATTTTTCCAAAGCGGCGATTTCAGCGGGCTGGAGCGGTTCACCTTTTTTCTTCGGCGGCATCCGGTCGTCGTCATCGGCATCGAGCCGGACGCGGTCGAGGAGCGGTGAGGCTTTGGGATCGCCGGGTTTGAGTGCAGCCCCCTCTTTTCCTCCGCGGATCATGGCTTCCTTGGTTTCTAAAACGAGGTCGCCCTTGGCAGTATCCTTTGTGTGGCATTCGAGACAGTGGAGCTCCAAAGTCTCACGGGCAGCGTCGAACGGAGAAACACCCGATCCGGCCAAAGCCAAGCCTGGCAGGCACAGAAAAATCCCCCATTCCCATCGCATCTGAGCCATACGTATCTCCCGGAAAGATCATTGCACCTGAAATTTCCGCATCCGTTCATTTCCGCTGCGCGCTCGTTTTCAATCGGAATCACCGATGATCCGGAAAAATTCAGCAAATTTCTCAATTTCCTGCCACTGGCGGATTGACAACCCGCTTCCGACTCCTAAAGTTCGCGCCCCGAGCCGCTGACCGACTCGGACAAAGAACATTTATTGAGGCCCCGCCATGAGCAAACGTACTTATCAGCCATCCAAGCGCACACGGAAAAACCAATTCGGCTTCCGGGCCCGTATGGCCACCAAATCCGGACGCGA
>Ga0123337_10005890_pt1 | contig 11901 bp, 4 predicted proteins | sample frozenSSSSmetaG_FD_89792 | JGI IMG/M metagenome (GOLD analysis project Ga0123337, IMG submission 89792) | Glacier valley bacterial and archeal communities from Borup Fiord, Nunavut, Canada, to study Microbial Dark Matter (Phase II) -... | ecosystem: Environmental > Aquatic > Freshwater > Ice >...
TAAGTGGTCCAAGCGCCGGCGGCGAAGGTTTGCACCTGGTCGGCGGTGGTGGAACTGCTCCCGGCGAAGAACCCGCTGACGGGGAATTGCTCGCCCAGGGTCCAATGGCGGCGGATCAACACGCTGTCACCCGCTAGGCTGGCGGGTAAGGAACCGGTGAGCGTGTTGAAGGGCGGGGTGGCTGCCGACAGGCTGATGTCGGTGGCCAGGGTGACCACGCTGCCGGCGGCGGAAACCACGTCGAAGCGCTGGCCTTCGTTGTCGCCCGAAGTGACTTCAAGGTAGTAAGCGACGCCGGGTGTAAGACCCACGTTTCCACCGAGCGGGGCGAAATCGAGCGTTTGTCCGGCCACTGTGCCAACCGTGCCGGTGAAGACCTGGCTGCGTAGATAAGGATTGTTGAAAGTGCGGCAGCAGAGGCCGAGGGCGGTTTCCGTCCAGCCTTCCACTTCGGTGATGGAGGTATGGTCGACGACGTCGTCGAGCACCGCCTTGATCCGCACGAAACCTTCGCCGCCGGTGAGGCCGGTGTTAAATTCGAGATCCTTGATGGTGACGGTTTCGAGACAATTTCCGATGCTCACCACTTGGAGCATGCCAGGGGTGAGCACCAAGGTCGTCCAGGTGGTCGAGCCATTGAGCACGGAAGCGTATTCCAGCGTGTAGGTGACATTATCCGTGGCACCTTCCGGCCGGGTGAAAAAGGCCTCGATGGTGCCCGGTGCGGTGAGGGACGGACGGATCGTGTAGGGATCCCCTGCCCCGCCAGCGGCTGGCTGATTGAAGGCGAACTCGGTGAGGTTGTCGTAGGCGTCGCCATCCGGGTTATTTCCGGGAGCGTTCTGGCCGCCGAGCGGGTTGAGCAACCGCCACTCTTCCCAGGTGCCGTGGCAGGTGAAGGCGAAGTCGAGGGTGGCGTCGTTTTCACCCGAGCCAATGGCGATGACCGGGCTGGTCACCGGGCCGCCGAACACGGGCTGGCTGCCGTTGTTGTCGTTGTCGATTTGGTTGTCGCCGGTGTTGTTGACGTCGCTCAGGCCGGGGCTGGCGGTGGGCGGGACAGGCAGATAGATCTTGTAGCTGCCGGGCACCACGTTGGCGAAGCTGTAGAGTCCGCTGCCGTTGGTAGTGGTGGTGGCCAGTGGGGCGTCCACGCCTGGAGTCTGGGTGGAGGTGAAAAGCTGCACGGCGATGCCGGAGAAGCCCGGCTCACCTGGATCCGCGATGCCGTCGTGGTCGGCATCCGACCAGACGAGATTGCCGATGCTGCCAAGGTAGCCGTCATCGAGGAAGTCGCGGGTGGTGACATTCGCGCCGACGAGTGCCACGGCGATTTGGTTGTCGGTGAGAGAACCTTGGGCGTCCCAGTCGTCGATGGCTCCGGATGGATTGGTTTCCTGCACGACGTAGTTGCCAGCGGGCAGACCGGGGAAGCTGTATGCGCCGGATGCGTTGGTGACGACCGAGCTGAGTTCGGAATCGCCCGCGCTTATCACGCCGTTGGCGTCGCGGTCGAGGAACAGCTTGATGGTGACCGCGGCGATTGGAGCATCACCCGCGCCGATGACGTTGTTGTTGGTGGCGTCGGCGTCGTCGTAAACGGTGCCGCTGATGGAATAGACCGGAGGCAGGGTGTCGAGGAAATCGCGGCCGGTGACGTTGGTGCCGGTCATCACCACCGCGATGCGGTCGTCGTTGGCACCGCTGACGTCGGCGGTGCTGGTGCTGTTGGCGAGGTTGATTTCGACCACGGTGTAGTTGCCCGATGGAATGCCAGTGAAGAGGTAGTTGCCCGTAGAGCCGGTGTAGGTTTCGGCCACTTGCTCGCCGTCGGCGGGATTGCCGTCGCCATTCGGGTCGGTCCAAAGCTGGATTTTGACGCCGAGCGCGCCGTTGTCCGGATCGCTGAAATTGCCGTCGCCATTGGTGTCGTAGCGGACCTGGCCGGAGATGTTAGCCAGCAGCGGTGCGTAGCCGAAGTCCGCGGTGAGATGCTGAACGGAGGACGCTAGGATCACCGCAGTGACATTCGGGGTGCCGGTGCCATTCTCATCGAATCTCGGGCTGAAACCAACCGGCGGGGTGGCGATGGTGACCGTGTAATTTGCCGCGGCGAGGCCGGGGAAGCGGTAGTAGCCGAGTGGATCGATCACGCCGTCGCCATCGACGTCATTCAAACCGGTGCCGGTGAGTTGGGAAATCACGTTGCCGTTGAGGTTGCTGCGGAGTTCGACCGTGATTCCGCCGAAGCCGTCTTCGGTTGCGTCGAACAGGCCGTTGTTGTTAGCGTCGTTCCAGACGAAGTCGCCGATGGAACCGCCGACCGGTTTTTCGATCAGATAGTCTTCCACCTCACCGTCGGTGGCCACGCCAGTGTAGCTGAAGAGCGGGTAGTCCGGCTCGGTGGTGAAGATGCGGAAGCGGGAGAGCCAGCTTTCCGAAACTGCGCCGATAGTACCGGCGGGGATATTGAAGTTCACCGTGGTGTTGCCGGTGCTAACAGCACGGCTTGCGACGAATTCGCCGGAGTCGAGGAAATCACCGTCATGGTTCCAGTCGATCCAACCGACCAGCCAGCCGCTGCCGGTGACGTTCGCCTGGATCGAGCCGCCGTTAGTGCCGTTGATCCAGGATGCGATGGAGAGCGGGGTGATGCCGGTTTCGTCGTTGGATCCTAGCAGGTTGTCGCCATCGGCCTTGGAAGTCGGCACGCCGTTGGTGTCTACATCCGGAGCGCTGCCCAGATAGACCGTGGTGCCAGTGCCGGGAATGACATGGCGCGCCCCGTCCTGGCCGAGGGTGCTCATGCCGTAGTTGAGCGGCAGATCGCCGTAGTCATAGTTCAGGTTCGAGGTGAAGGCGAAGTCCACGTTGGTCACGTTGCTGGTGCCGATGGTGAGCGTCTGGATCACCGAAGTGCCGCTCGACGCGTTGACCGAGCTAACCGCCGGGTTGTTCGCCACCGTGGTGGTGAGCGTGGAATTTTGCAGGACCTGGGTGGTGGTGCCAATAATCACCCGGTAGCCGCCGCTTGGCAGGCCGCTGAAGCGGTAGTTGCCGTCCGCGTCCGTGGTGGTGGTGCCGAGGAAATCTCCGCCGGTGGTGTAGAGGTAAACCGTGATGCCGGAGAGCTCGATTTCATCCTGCGCACCCGCGTCCTGATCGACGCCGTCGTCGTAGAAATCGTCGATGTCGTCCGCGGTGCCGACCACACCGGTATCGTGGGTGGCGATCGTCCCCGCCAGCGAGTAAGCGCCGTTGAGCTTGTAGCCGAAGTCGAGGCCGAGGTTGCCCGCGGCGAGGTTCACCAGGCCGTTGGTAAGGGTGATGGCTACGCTGGAGTTGGCACCGCCGTCGGCATCATAGGTGGCGGCGGTATTTTCAAGCGCCGCATTGGCGATGAAATTCGAGGCCGGGATACTCACCGTCCAGTTGCCGTTAGGAAGGTTCGCGAAGCTCCAGAATCCGTCGAAATCAGTGGTGACGGTGTAAGTGGTCACGCCGTTGGTGATTTGCACGACCACGCCGGCAATGCCTGGCTCACCCGCGTCTTGCACGCCGTCCTGGTCGAGATCGAGCCAGACGAAGTCGCCGATCGAACCGGGCGGCTTGTAGCCGAAGTCCGCGCCGGAATAGTTGCCGCCGAGCGCGACGATGACCAGCGAGTCGGCGTTGTCCCCGGCAGGCAGCAGCGGGTAGGTGTTGTCGAGCACCGGCACGCCGTCGCGGTCTGGATCGGCGGTCAGCGGGATCGGTTGGCCGCCGGACTGGGGCAGCGAGGTAGTGAGGACTTTGACGAAATAGGTGCCGGCGGCGAGGTTGGTGAACTGATAGAAACCGGCTGGACTCGCGCCGCTGCCGGTGGCCGTCGTGGTGGTGGCGACCGGCGTCGGTGAGTCCGCGACGCCGTCCTGGTTGGCATCGAGGAAAAGTTGCACGGTCACGTTGGGGATTCCCGTTTCCGAGACGTCCTGAGTGGCGTTGCCGTTAGCGTCGAAGAAGACCATGTCGCCGATGGTGGCTGCGGCGGCAAAGCCGAAGTCCGCGGTGAGATAGGCTTGCCCGGCGGACAGCGTGACGTCGTGAGGGTCGGTGGTGGTTAGGCGGTATTTGATGCCGTATGAGTCGCTCGGGATGCTGGCGGCTGCTTCATTGACATCGACGAGGTAATTTCCTGCCGCGAGGCCGGTGAACAAATAAGTGCCGGACGAGCTGGTGGTGGCGGTGCCGATGACCGCGTCGGCGGCATCGATCACGTTGTTATTGTTCGCATCTTCGTAGAGAGTCACCAGCACGCTGGCGATGCCGGTTTCCACGGCGTCCTTGAGGCCGTTGCCATTTGCGTCGAGGAAAACAGTGTCGCCGATGCTGGCAGTGCCCTGGGGCTTGTAGCCGAAGTCGGCGGTGGCGATGCTGGTGGCAACGAGAGTCACGACCGCCTGATTGTCGCGGGTGCCGTCGTAGTCCTGGAGTTGGAAAACACTGGCGGGAAACTGCGGATCGAGGGTGCTGACCACCACGATGTAGGTGTTGGCTCCAAGTCCGGTGAAGCTGTAGGAACCGGTGGCACTGGTGACAGTGGAGGCTCTCAGCGAGTCGGTCGCCGGGTCGATCACGCCGTCGCCATTGACGTCGCGGTAGAGGAACACATCCACATTGGCGATACCTTCATCCACGCCGGCATCCTGGCTGCCGTTGCCATTCCAATCGACATAGACCGTGTCGCCGATGGACAAAGTGCCGGTAGGACGGTAAGCGAAATCCTTGTTGGGATAGCGCGCGCCGAGAGCCACGGCGAAGGTGGTCGTGCTGTTCAACACCCCATCCGGATCGAGCGTCTGGGCGGAGTTGGCGGGCGGTGAGGTGACGGTCACCGTGTAGCTGCCTGCGGCGGTCAGGCCGGTGAACTCGTAGTAGCCGTTGGCATCCGTGACGGTGGTTTTGGAAGCCGCTCCACTGAGTGTGATGGTCAGTCCAGCCAGCGCGGTTTCCCCGGCATCCTGCGTGCCGTTGGCGTTGCTATCGGTGAAAAGCTTGCCGGAAATAATGCTGGCGACGTTCGAATCGAAGCCGAAATCCTGGATCAGATTCTTGTCATTGGACGGGACCGTGTCGGTGTTGTTGATCACCACATTTGGCCCAATCGCGGCACCAGGATTTGTTACAGTACCACTCCCGACGGGGGAGGAGGTCGTGGTGGGATTCGTCCAGGGCAGTGAGAACGCGGCGTCGGCACTGTCGGTGACGATCCGGACGCGGTAAGTGCCGTCGGCCAGGTTGTTGAAGAGATAGGCTCCGGCGCTATCCGTGAGGACTGCGCCTACGTTCAATACCCAAGCCGAACTAACAAATTGATCGAGATACACCAGAACCCGAGGCAAGCCTGCATCGCCGGTGCCGAAGCTGCCGTTGCCATCGACGTCCCAGAACACGAAATCGCCGATCGAGCCCTTCGGCAGGATGGTGATGCCGACCACGCTGGAATCATCGTTGGTTTGGCGCCCAGAAACAAAATAGGCGTTGGTCGTGGCAGCCGTGTTGTTGGTTGAAACCGTGTCCCGCTGTCCGATGGGAGCGAGAACATCTTCGGATGGACTGATCGCGCGGAAAGACACCGTGATGGTCTTGCGGGATCCGGGATTCAAGGGGCCGAGGTTGTTCCAATCGAGGGTCGCGGCGGTCGGGATCGCGGTGGAAGTGGCGCTCGGGGCCACGGACGCGGAGACATACTGCAACTTGGTGCTGTCATAAGTATCCCTGAGCGGCAAAGGCGAGATGGTCGTGGGGCCATAGGTTCCTGGAGGGCTGCCCGCCGCAGTCACCCGGATACCGATGCTGTCCAGGTAGAACAGGCTATCGTCGGAAGTGGCGGATTTTGCGGCCTTCAAATCCACCACCAATGACTGGACTTGGGCGATGGTCCAGGTTCCGGCGACTTTCGTAGTAATGTCCACCACCCGATCCTGCGGGACACCCACGAGGGTGTTCAAATTGGCTGAAGACAAAGGCACCAAGCCGCCAGGGGCGAAAACCGTCTGTGCGGCACCGGAAACTCCTAGCGACAGCTCGACGGTATCGTCCGTAAAGTTACGCGTGGTGTAGCAGCGCAGCACCAGTTCCACCTTGCTGATGGCCCCGGTGCTCGGGTCCAAGGTGAACGCACCGTTCGTGATGAACTGATCCGAGTTTGCCCGCCAGTCGAGGGAGCCATAGGTGCCGTTGGGCGAACCGACGACGTTTGCCGGGACTTGTTTGGAAGAATTCTGGGCCGTCGCGCCGGTGGCATACACGGTTTGGGTCGCGGGAGTGGCGGCGGACACCGGTGCGGCATGGTTTTCAAGTTCGATCTTGTAGGTGACCAGGTCACCACCCGCGTAAGTCGAGGGACTCACGCTTTTCACGATTTCCAGAGCCGGAATGAAAGGCCAGTCCGCGGTGAGATTGTCCACGGCGGCTGAATTGGTCCGCGGCGCATCCAGAGCAATCGCCTTGGAGGCGAGTACCGAGTTCGGCAGGCTGTAGCCGGTGGGGATGTCGGTGTCATTTATGTCCACCACCACCACGTAGCTGCCATCGAGCAGGCTGGAGAACGCGTAGAGGCCGCTGGCGTTGGTCAGGGCGGTGGCGTAAAGCGGCTCGGCGGGATCGACGACGCCGTTGGCGTTGGTGTCCGAGTAGAGCGACACAGTGACATTGGCCAGACCGACTTCAATGCCGTCCTTGACCGAGTTGCGGTTGTCGTCCTTCCAGACGAGGTCGCCGATGGAATTGTTGCCCGAAAGCTGGGTGGTCGCCGTGGCGGTGGCCAGGGAGCCGGTCGAGCCGAGTTTTACCACTGCGGTGTTGATTACGGAAATCGACGGGTAAGCCAACGGCACCGTTGCCTGGAAACCAACGGTGGCAGTGGCCCCGGCAGCCAGCGGGGAACCGAGAGTCCAGCGGATGCGGGTCACGCTGGCGGCTGCGGGTTGCGTGGTCACCCAGGTGGCTCCGTTGTCGGTGGACCACGAGACGCTGATGGAATTGCCGGGAGCCGAATTGGCGGCGGTGGCGCTGTTGGCGACATACACCAGACCACTCGGGATCGCGTCCTCGAAGACGAACGGCAGGCTTTGCTGGATCACGCCGATTTCGGTGCTGCCGGTGTTGGTCGCGCTGAGCGTGTAGGTCGCGTTGCCGCCGGCGGCGACCAGGGTCGGGCCGTTCTTAGTGAACGTCAACAAAGGCGGCGCGGAGGTCAGCACCACACCGGAGGCGCCGTAGTCGCCGTTGAACTTTTCGTTATCGAAGCCCGAAGCGACTTCCTGGTAAGGAGACAACCTTGTCGTGACGCCGGATGACAAGGGCAGGAATTCATAGAACACCAGGCCCACTGCACCGGTGTTGTTGGCAGGGATGTTTTCGAAATAAAGTTTGTCTTCGAATGGAATGAGCTGCTCGGTGCCATCGTTAAGCTTGACGATTACCAGGCCGTAGCACTTTACCAAGCGCATGCCGAGGGGGTTGTATTGAGTCGGATCGCCGACCGGTTGCATCCAGGCGTTGCGATCCGGGAGGCCGTCGCCATTGTTGTCGAAACCGGCACCCACGTTGCCAAGGTCGTACCAGATACCTTCAAGCTGCACCCCTGAACCCGCCCTCGGCGCACCCGCATCAGGACGCCAGCCGAGGCTCTGCTGGATGGCGTCGAGGTATTCAGCGGGCACCTTGCTGGTCGTGTTCGGCCAGATCTTGTTGGCCATCGCGGAAATCTCGTTGCGCATGGTGACCTTCGAAATTTCTCCCACACGCCGCGTCGTCGACCCTTCCTGAGCGGTCGCCCAGACATCGTAGTTCAACCAAAGGTCGTCGCTGGGATCCGGAGCCGCCCCGGCCACGCTGTTGCCGGACGGGTCCTTCAAGGGATAGGTGACAAAAAAATACTGCACCACCGACTCGCCCGGCGCGAGACTCGGAATGGTGCGAACGGCATCCGCCGCGCCACCGGGCATTTGCAACGCGAAAGTGCCCGAATAGCCTTGGGAGCCACCCACCGTCACCGTCCGCGAAGGAAACGTGCCAGGCGTGCCGCTGCTCGTCAGCGGATTGAGGAGATCGCCCATGTTCACCACAATGCTGGTAAGCGGCACGGAGCCGGTATTGACGATCTTCACCCCGAGGTGGGCGGCGGACGGGCTGTAGGAGGCGGGCGTTTCCACATTGGAATCCACCACGAAGTTGTATGCCTTGATGACCTCCATCCGCAGCGCCCCGTCGGTCGTGGTCTGGGCTGAAGCCGTGGATGCGGCCCCAAGCAGGATGGCAGGGCAGACGCAACGGGCGACGCGGGCAAGGTGAAGGAGATGGGTGACCATGGCGAAGGAACAAGGCTGGGAAGTAAAAAAAGCAATGCCAGCCACTTTCACGACAGGCGATGGCTTAGATAACTTCGACAGATGGTCAGGAAAACTTTACAGAATCAACTTTTATTCACGAAATTTGAACATTTCCGCCCGAAAGGTTACTCTGCGGTTTTCCCCCTTTGGAAATTCCTGGCTCTGATGTTACAGTCCGAGCTCCTCTTCCATCACGCGGATGAAGTCGGCTTCGCCGGAGGGAAGGCCGTGGAGGATGCGCTTGCCGGTGATGAGGAGCTTCAGAAGTTTTTTCGTCTCGCCGGCGAAAACAATCCAGTCCGCGATGTTGGCTTGAACGAGTTCGTCGATCCACGGATCCGCGAGCGCCTCGTCCAGTTTATCGCGTGGGATCAGTTTCTCGGCCAAGGCGCGCGCTTCCGCCCAGGAGGCACCTTTGAGCGCCTTTTCGTGAAACTCGGCAAAGGCGATCGGATGGAATTTCCAAACCCCGAGCGCGAGGCGGGCATATTCACAGCTTCCGGGATGACCGGGTTCCTGCGGGTCCATCGAACGGTTGCAACCGCCATCCAAGGGCACCGGCAGCACGATGACACAGACGTCGCTCGGGTGCTTCGCCACCAGCGCGGAAATGAAACCGCTCATCGTCTGGCAGGCGGGGCATTGGTAGTCGAAATACTCGACCAGCACGTGCCTCGCCACTTCCAATCCGATGTGAGGAAGCTCACTCACGTTGTAAGTCCGGCCACTGTAAAACCCACCCTGCGCCCGTCGCCACGGGCATGAATGCCGGTCGGTTCGGAGACCGCGGGCGTGGTGCCGGTAATGATCTGATGGGTCGCGGGCAGCGGACCGTAAAGCTGGGCAAGTCCGATGGAGAAAAACGCGACAGCCCCCCAGAACGCAACCTGGCCGGTGCCCCCCTCGCCCATTCGAAGACGAACCAGGCCTAGCAGAACGACAGCAGCCCCCAGTGCGTGCGCGCCCATGCACCACGGGCAGAATTTCCCCAACAAAGCCGCCTGCGCGAAAACCAACCAGACCGCCGCGCCGGCGATGGCTCCGAGCAAGGGCGCTAGCAAACGCTGGCCGGTCCGGGCGAGCGAGAACATCAGGCCGGAATAAACCATCAGCCCGAAGACGGTGACGGGAATCCCGAAAACCTGCGACCAGAGTGAGGTGAGAATCTCCTCACACGCGCCGCCACCGCCACAACCGGCGATGCCAAGGCCCACCTCCATCAGCCGCCTGACGAGCAACAGCAGGTTGATCGCGAAGCCCCCGAGCGCGAGGACCAGAATCACGAGATCCAACAGCCAGGGCGCCGGGCGGGCATTCGGGCTGGCGGCTGGGTGGCTCATGGCAGGGTGGCTTTGAGACGCATGAAACGCTTCGAATTCGCGGGATCGTAAGGCGTGAGATCGCGGATGATCAAGGCCGCAGCGCTGTCCTCCACGGTCACAGTATGGGCCGCGCCGGAATTCCATTGGCCGAGGTCACCGGAGACCTCCACCGCCAGCGTCGCCGGATGATCGATGCGTCGGGGAATGCTGATCTGTAGGAATTTCTGGCCGCTGACGACCACCAGTGAAAGTGGAGTGGGAGTGGCGGCGTTCGGCACGAGTGGAGAAGTGCCGAAAACGAATTCCAACAGATTGGAAACACCGTCGAGGTCGGGATCCTGACTGGCCGCGTTCCGCGGCTCGTTTATTAGCTCCGCCACGGCCCACTGTGCGTAGGAGGCGATGGCGGCGGATTTCATCAGGAACGGAGTCCCGCCGGAATTGATGGAGCCGATGATCACCTGATCCGCCGCTGCGGCATTCCAATCATGAAAACCGGGAGGAAATGAACTCGCATTGGGCCAGGTCCAGGTTGCCTTGCGGAAAAGAATCCATTCGTCCTTGTTCGCAGCGGTGCTGCGCCCCCAGACATAAGCCCCGGTTCCGACCGTGAAAGGAGCGACATTGCCCGTTAGATTGAAGGATCCCTCAAACGCCGTTGTTGTTGGATTGTATGAAACTGAGTCAGCGGAAACCCAGTGGGCGGTCCATTGGCTGATATTCCCGACCGTGGGGACAAAACCTGCGGTGAACGCACCGAGTTGGAACTGAAAAGTCGAGTCCATGTTCTGGCCGATGCTGGTCTGATTCACTTTCTGCGGATCGTTTGACCAAAAGATGGTCTCGGCACGGAGGCCGGCCACCAGCAGTGGCGCTATCAGAAAGTGTTTCCAATGCGGGAAGACTTTCATGATCAGGGAGCTTTCAGGCATTCACCCTGCGGCGGCGGAGCATGAACAAGCACCCGCCGGCGAGCGCCAGCAGCGATGAGCTGGTTTCGGGAACCGCGTAGGTCTGAAGGTCGTAGTTGCCGAGGACTCCGTTGCCGCCACCTTCGATTCCGCCCTGGATTCCCCAGATCGGTGTGTCGGTGGTGAGATTGCTAACGGACCAGGTCGTCACCTCGCCGTTCGGACAGCAGCCCGGATCCTGCGTGGGGAATTTCCAGGCGTTGGTATCGCTGGGACGGGCGAGGAAAAACTCGGTGTTGGTATTATTCCTGACAAACAGATAGGCGCTCAGGCCCTGGAACATGCTGACGTAGGCAGGGACGTTCTGGACGTTCTCCGTGCCGGTGAAATAGCCCGTCGAGGTGCCCGGATCATAGCTGTAGGACCCGGTGTCGAACACATTCCAGTAACCCACCCATTGGCTGATATTACCCTCTTCAGGCGTGAATCCGGCATCGAACGCACCGAGTTCGAAAACATACGTGCTCTGGTCCAACGCATCCCCCTGGCTGTCCACGATTTCGCTGCCGGTGAGGCTCGCCCAGTTGAGGGTCTGTGATCGCGCGGACACAGCTCCGAGCAGAAATGTGAGCGCGAACAGCGGGGCAAAGCGGGCTTTCATTGGATTCTCTGGGGGTGCAGGGCGGATTTACCGGATTGACGGGCAAAAATAAAGGATCATTTGATAATTCAGGAATCTTAATTATCTTCGGCGGATCAAGGAATCCAAGGAGTTGGGATGATGTATCCGTCCAACCCATTCTTCGAACGGAGGAAGACGCTGGCATCGCCCTCCAGCAGGGTTTCCCCATCCTGCGGAAGGAGGCTGGAATCGCCGATTTTCACCCACTTGATCACGGACGGCACGCGCGGGGCGTTGTTGTTGAGGAAATAACTGCTGTAGCCGCTGGAGCCTGGCGTGGAATCGCCGTCCCAGACGTAGAAGGTATCCGCAGTGGCGATGTCGCGCGAACCGAAGAAGCCGGCGGTGGTCGTCATTTCGCGGCCCTCGGCGGCGGTCGGCGACTGGTCAACCGGATGGCCACCCGCAATGAGGTTGGAGCCTTGGGCCAAGGGGCGGACGAAGTCGTTTTCACGGACTTCCCCGTAGGCAAGGATCGAGGTGGCCGCGGTGCGTTTGTTGAAGAACAGCCCCTGCCCGGGTGGGATGACGCTCGCGCCCTGATCGGCATAGGTATTGTCGCCGGTTTTCACCCAACGGGCGGGAAGGACGCCGTCGTCATAGAGCCAGAA
>Ga0123337_10005893_pt1 | contig 11898 bp, 9 predicted proteins | sample frozenSSSSmetaG_FD_89792 | JGI IMG/M metagenome (GOLD analysis project Ga0123337, IMG submission 89792) | Glacier valley bacterial and archeal communities from Borup Fiord, Nunavut, Canada, to study Microbial Dark Matter (Phase II) -... | ecosystem: Environmental > Aquatic > Freshwater > Ice >...
CGCTGTGGGTGTAGATCTGCGAGTTGATGCCGACCACTTCGCCGCGCGTGTTGAACAGCGGCCCGCCGGAATTGCCGGGGTTGATGGCGACGTCGGTCTGGATGAAGGGCACGGCGCTGTAGTCGGGCAGCGACCGGCCCTTGGCGCTGACAACGCCGGCGGTCACGGTGTTTTCAAAGCCGAAGGGCGAGCCGATGGCCAGCACCCATTCGCCGACCCGCAGGTCGCTGGTCTTGCCCAGGGTGGCGACCGGCAGGTTGCTGGCCTCGATCTTGAGCACGGCGATGTCGGTCTTGGTGTCGGCGCCCAGCACCTTGGCGCGAAATTCACGCCGGTCTGTCAGTTTGACGGTGACTTCCCTGGCGCCATTCACCACATGGGCATTGGTCAGGATGATGCCCTCGCTGCTGACAATAAAGCCCGAGCCCTGGGCGTGGGTGGGAACTTCCGCTGGCCCGTCTGGCCCATTGCCCTGCCGCTGGCCTTGCTGAAAGCGACGGAAAAATTCAGAGAACGCGTCGCCCGACATGGCTTCACCGTCACCCTGCGCCATCGGCGATTCATTGGACACCTTGCTGGTGCCGGTCACGCTGATATTGACCACGGCGGGTCCATAGCGTTCGGTGATCCGGGAGAAGTCTGGCAGCGCCATGTTCCCCGTGTTCCCCGTGTTCGCGGTGGTGGCGACCACGGCGGGCTGCGGCGCCGCAGTGGCGGCGGTGTACAAGGCGCTGACAGCACTGACCCCTGCGCCGCCAATGGCGCCAGCGGCCAGCAGCGCCAGAACCAGCCGGGTGTTTTTTGATGCGGTGGATTTCATGGACGGGCTCCTGGAGTTGGCGGCACACAGGGGGGTGCCGTTAGGTTCAACTATGCGGAAGCCGTCTTAGGTGAAACTTAAACCTGTGCGCTTGGGGTCGCTGGAAAACGTACATCGATCTGCAAGCCGCCCAGGCGTTCGGAGCGGCCCAGCGCCAGCGCTGCGCCGTGGCGGTCCGCAATCGCCTTGACGATGGCCAGCCCGAGGCCGCTGCCTGGCTCAAGGGCGACATCGTTGGCGCGAAAGAATCGGTCAAATACGCGTGCCCGGTCTGCGGCGGCAATACCCGGGCCGCTGTCTTCAATCGTCAGCACCGGCTGGCCTGGCTGCCCATGAAGTGACACATCGACCTGGCCGCCCGGCGGCGTGTACTTGACGGCATTTTCCAGCAGGTTACGCAGCAAGATCCGCAAGGCTTCTGCCTGACCGTGGACCGAAAAATCCGCTATATCCGGCGGGTTGTCTGCCAGCCCCAGATCGATCTGCCTGCGACGGGCTGGCGGCAGAACGTCCGCCACGGCCAGCTGCACCACCGCCCGCAAATCAACCTGCTCGGCGCTTCCTCGGGCTTGCCCCGTCCCGGCTTCTTCGCGTGCCAGCAGCAGCAGCTGCTCCACCAGCCGGATCGTCCGGTCAAGCCCCAAGTTCAGGCGGGCAATGCCGGCCTCGCGCGCTGCCGGATCGGCATCGGCGCGGCGCAGGGCTTGCGCCTGAAGCTTCAGGGCCGTCAACGGCGAACGCAGCTCGTGCGCAGCATCGGCGACGAAATTTTTCTGCGTATCAAAAGCGTGGCGCACCCTGCCGAACAGCAGGTTGAGTTCATCGACCAGCGGGCGCACCTCGTCGGGCAGGCCGTCATCGGCCAGCGGAGAAAAATCGTCAGCGGCGCGACTGGCGACCTCGCGGCGTGCGCGCTCCACAGGCGCGAGCGACCGGGTGATGACCCACCAGACCGCCAGCATCAGCAAGGGCGTGAGCAGGGCAAACGGCAGTATGGCGTTCAAGGCCAGCGCGCGGGCGCGCGCGGTACGGGCGCCCAGGTCTTGCGCGATCTGCACGGTTTGCGAGGCCGTTTGCAGCGAATACACCCGGTAGTGGTTGCCGTTGGCCTCTACATCCGAAAAACCCAACACCGCACGCGGCGGCAGTACCGTGTGCGTGGAGCGAAACAGTGGCGTGCCGTCTGGCCCCCATATCTGCACGTAGAGGTCAAAGCCTGTCTCGTCATCGCCTTCCGCCAGAGGCAAGCCCAAGGGCACGCCGCTGCGCATAGAGCGTGCCATTTGCTGCAGATGGTCGTCGAACAGGGCGTCGGCCTGTTGTAGCGCGCCACGGTAGGCGCTGATGGCCTGCAGCACTGTAGCCAGCAAAATGGCGGCCAGCACAAACCAGAGCAGGCGCTTGCGCAGCGAGTGGCTGGCCCCCGCGCTGGTCGCTTCACCCGCTTGCATCATTCCTTTTGATTTGTTCATTGCTTGGGCACCACGTAGCCCAGGCCGCGCACGGTCTGGATGAAGTCGTTGCCGAGTTTTTTTCGCACGCCGTGGATGTAGACCTCGACTGCGTTGCTGCTGATGTCGTCCTTCCAGCTGTAGAGCTTTTCTTCAAGCTGAGTGCGTGACAGCACCGCGCCGGGGCGGGCCAGCAGCGGCTCCAGCACGGCCCATTCGCGCGCCGACAGCGACACCGGCTGGCCCTGCACCGTGGCTTCGCGGGTGGCGGGGTTCAGGCTTACGCCCTTGTGCGCATACACCGGTTCGCCCCGGCCGGCGCTGCGGCGCAGCAAGGCGCGAATGCGGGCCAGCAGTTCGTCAATGTCATAGGGCTTGAGCACATAGTCGTCCGCGCCGGCATCGAGCCCGGCAATGCGGTCTGCTACCCCATCGCGCGCCGTGGCGACCAGCACCGGAACGGTCGCGCGCCTGGCCCGCAACGCGCGCAGCACGTTGAGGCCGTCCCGTTTGGGCAGACCCAGGTCGAGCAGCACCAGGTCGTACTGTTCACTGCGCAGCGCCTCGTCGGCCATGACGCCATCGCGCACCCAGTCCACGGCGTAATGCTCGGCGCGCAGCACCTGCAGCACCGCCTCGCCAATCATGGCGTCGTCTTCAACCAGCAGTAAGCGCATCGGGGGGTCCTTGTGAAGTGGGAGAGTCTGGCGTGTGTAGCTTAGACGGGACTTAAAACGCTTGCCTGCGGCGCCGGCGCTCAGTCGTCCTGATTTGTAGCTGAGACAGCGTTTTTTGAAACCCGGGGGGATGCGCCGTCGCAAGCCAGTGGGTGCGTTTGGGGATGGGGCATTGCGCAAGCCGCGAATAACGCGGACTTGTGCACGAAGCTTGCCAATGTCAGGTTCTACCGCGTTTCTGGCTACAAACCCGCCAGCCTTCAGCGAATGACGCGATCAGACTGCACCGTAGTCGCGGGGATTTGCATGAACTCGAACAAGGTTTCTGTCACCTGCTGGGTCCGGGATGGGCTGGCGTTGTCCTGGTAGACCGTGTTGCGCAGCAACTCGGACAGGTTGAGCGAGATTCCAACGTAGGCGTTGCGGGTCGGCGCCGGCGCCCCGGGGCCGGCGTCGAAGTTGCGCGTGCCGTAGCCGACGTTGAACTCAAGGTACTTGAGCAGCGGGTGGCGCTTGAGGGCCGGCACGCCGCTGGCCTTGAGCACCAACAGGTAGCGCTGGCTGGAGTAGTTGCCAAACGGATCGAACTTTCCCCCCTCTGATGGCGAACTGTATTGAATCCGCAGGTCCATCAGAGCGTCCAGTTCGGGGTTGCGCTCCATCACATAGGCCAGCGCGCCGCCAGCCAGGTTGGCCACGGCATCTTCTTTGGAAAAGCGCCATTTCCGCGAGAAGCCGTCAATCAGCTCGACCCCCATCAAGGTGCCGACCGCAGTCCAGAGGCCCAGCTTCAGGGCGGTGTTTGAATCATGCCCCGCCCACTCGAAGCTTTGCGTCAGCAGCTGGCTGCCGGCGTAGGCAAACATGGCATGGCCGAGCTTGTCTGCGCCGCCATAGCGCGTGTCCTGCCCAAACCAGCCTTCGCGTGCGGTCTTGAAGCCGCCGCCGAAGCCGTCTTTCCACCACTTGGCGCGCCCGTAGGCCAGCGTGCCGCCGATGGTGGCCGTCATCAGTGCTGCCGTGCGAAGGCGTGTGGTTTTTTCGCTGACTGCTGCAGGCTGCGCGCGTGCAGGTGCCGTAGTTGCAGGTCCTGCGGGTACAGGTTCTGCTGCAGCAGGTGCTTCGTTCGCAGGCATTTGCGGCGCATCGCCTGCTGGCAGCGGAGCGGCAGTTTCAGCGGTCTCGGGCGCCGGTGCCACGGCGGTGGCCTCGTCCGGCACAGCATCCCCCCAGCCATCTTGCTGCGCCATCGCAAACTGCGCGGCGAAGATCAGGGGCAGTGCCAGCGCTGCAGCGGGCCGCAGCCGTCGTGTTTTCCCGAGGATGTCTGTGCGCATGGACAAGAGCCTATGCGCGCCACGTGTGTCTGGAATTGATTTGGCGCAATTTGCGGTTTGAAATGCTCACCATCACGGCAACAAGCCAAGGCGCCTAAAGAGGACCCCTGAGGCAAGACCAATTTGCACTCTTAAGCGGGGTGGCGCAGAAGACGGCGCGGCAAGCAACGCCGGGTTCAGCCCAGGAGCGCGCGGTGCCGCGCAATCTGCGCCAGTAGCAGCAGTTGAGCCGTGCGGGTCAATCTTTAGCGCCTGGGCCTGCAGCGTAACCGCGGCAAGCAAGGTGGCAACGGCTTATGCAATGGACAAGGGATGGATTTTCTCTGTGAGGAGGTAAAGCGTGGCCGATTTACAGGCAACATAACGCGGCCGGCCGCACTCAGAAAGGCCGTGCAGGCGGCGGCCGAATAAAAGCGGACCACAGCCGAAAGCCAGTCAGTTAATGTTTTTGCAGCCGAGGCAGGGAAAAAAGGGACGTGTTCATCACGTTCCTTTTTTAATTGAAACCTGCTGTAACATACTTTGGCGGATTCCCGAGGGTCCCGCTGCATTGCTGACCTGCGCCTGTTGCCCTCCACAGCGCTTTGGCCTTAACCAAGAAAGAACACATGCGTTGCTTTGCCCACTTTCACGGACTGGCCCTTGTATTTTCGGCCTGCAGCCTGCTTTCCGGCTGCATGGCCGCGCACTCTGTCATGGCGCCTATGCTGCAGGCAGGGTTCGAGTCTTTGGCCGAAAAAATAGAAACCCCTGAGAGCATGGGTGTGTCTACCGCGACATATCGGGGCATGGACTGTGCCTATCTCAATGAGTACGCCAAAAGCCTGGCGGCCACGAAAGAGCAGGGCCTGGCTGGAAAGATAACCGGCTGGAATGTTGATGCGATCAATCAAGTGCGAGCGGAGCAGGGCTGCGACAAGCCTGGGCAGGCCCGGTCGGCATTGGCGTCGCAGGTGCCGATCTACGGCTTTTGCTGGCACAGCGACATTGACAGCCGCAGACATTTCGTCTCGACCATCTTCCGTTATGCAGACTGGTATGCCGACAGGGGCGAGCGGGAACAGCAGCAATTCAGGGTCTTGCTGAAGTCCAGCTATGGGCAAGAGGCCGCCACGGCCCTATGCCAGGGGGAGGACAGCCAGCCCAAAGCAGAGGCTGCGCGGCAGAAGACCTTGTCCATGTACCGGTTTGCCAACGTGAGGAACATCAATGTGTCATGGACGCCGACCAAGCCGCGGGCGGTGGCGTCTGGCGCCAATCCAGGCGTAGTGGCTCCTGTGGGGTCGCGACCTTCATCCACTTTAGTCAGCTCTCCCGTGCAAGGTGCTTTCCGTGTCAAGGTCGACGCGGTGACACCGGCCTTTGCGCAGTCGCTCGGCCTGGCTTCGCCCGGCGGCGCCCTGGTGATCGACACAGAAAAAGGCAGTACGGCGGAAAAAGCCGGCCTGCGGCCGCTCGATATCATCACAGAGGTGGGAGGGCAGCGCGTGCAAACTCCAGCAGACTTGCAGGCCATCGTGGGGCGCATGCGCCCCGGCTATAAGGCAGCGATGCGTGTATGGCGGCAAAAGGCCATGCGTGACATGGTGGTCGAGGTCGCGGCACCGGCTCGCTAAAAACATGAACATGAACATGAACATGAACATGAACATGAACATGAACAGATTTTCTATGGAGCAACGATGACCCCCATTTTTCGCCGCGTATGCCAAGCTTGCTTTCTGGTCATATTTCTCCCAGGGGCATATGCGCAGCAAGTCACGCCAGGCCCGGATTACCTGCAACTGTACCGGTCCCGGGATTGTGCCCAATTGAAGACGTCAGGGGCAGAACTGGATGAGCTCTTTAAGCGGTCTGAGGCACAGTGGAATGACCCAAGGACTGTTCATGCCGATCCCACAACTCACGATTTGCAGCGTCAGCTCCGTCGTGAGGGCCTAGCGGGCCTGGAAAAGAAAAGGGAGACAGCCAGAGCTGCAATCGCCATGGCCACCGCTGAAAAAAAATGTAACCTTCCGGCTTCGGGCGCTGCGCCGTCCCCGGCGCCCCGCCCCCTGGTGGCGCAACAGCTGGTTCTGCAAGCTACACCCAGTGTTGCCCTACCCGCAAAGCAGGCGGGCGAAGGCTTGTTGCCGCAGATCGGCCTAAGCGTCGACGTGGTGTCACCATCCTTTGCGCAGTCTTTGGGCCTCAAGCAAGCCGGCGGCGCGCTGGTGCTGGATGCAGATGCCGGCGGCCCGGCACATAAAGCAGGGTTGCAGGCGCTGGACGTCATTGTCGAAATCACGGGTCAAATGGTGCAAGGCCCCGATGATCTGCGAGATACCTTGAGCCGCATTCGTCCTGGCTTCAAGGCGCCGCTGCGCGTATGGCGCAACAAGGCCATGCGAAACATGGTGATTGAAGTTGCCGCGGGCTTGCCCGTGGCGCAGACGCCCGCAATGGTTTCTCCCCCGCCGGCCGCAACCGTGCAAGTGGTTGTCCCTCCGCCTGCGGCATTGCCGGTCAACGCTTATTGCTATGCCACTTCATTTCCCAGTCCGGCACCGGGGGCCGTATCCCGCTTTTTTGAGATTCCGCTGAAAAATGGAAATCACGACGAAGCGCTCATGCGGGCAAAGCTGATTGATTTCAATACGGTCCTGCTGGCTGTCAAGGACACTCGATTCAAACCCATTCCACTGGAGGAGATTTACTGTGTCAGCGGTGTCTGTTCTGTAACCTTTGGTGGCGGCTTGTTCTCTCCCCCGCATCTAAGCATGGTGGCGTGCAAGACGAACCGCGCCAAATCCGAGGAGGAATGGCAACTGAATGCGAATGCGCACGAAAATGTTGATTGGCCTGTCAAACGCTGACCCCACTTTTTTGGCGGGCGTAGGCCCCGATGGTTTCATGATGCCCGAAGGGCGATTGACAAGACCCGGCGCCGAACTCTATCCCAGCCGCACCCGGTGCCGCGCAATCTGCGCCCGCACCTGCGCCGGTGCCGTGCCGCCCAGGATGTTGCGGGCATTGAGCGAGCCGCGCAGGCTCAGCACGTCGTACACGTCTTTTTCAATCGACGGGTGAAACTGCTGCAGCACTTCGAGCGGCAGCTCCGACAGGTCGACGTTGTGTGAAATCGCGGCCTTGACGGCGTGCGCCACGGTTTCGTGGGCGTCGCGAAACGGCAGGCCTTTCTTGGTCATGTAGTCGGCCAGGTCGGTGGCGGTGGCGTAGCCCTTGAGGGCGGCGCGCTCCATGGCTTCCGGCTTGACGGTGATGCCGCCCACCATTTCGGCAAAGATGCGCAGCGTGTCCTTGAGCGTGTCCACGGTATCGAACAGCGGCTCCTTGTCTTCCTGGTTGTCCTTGTTGTAGGCCAGCGGCTGGCCTTTCATCAGGGTGATCAGGCCCATCAGGTGGCCGACGACGCGGCCGGTCTTGCCGCGTGCGAGTTCGGGTACGTCGGGGTTTTTCTTTTGCGGCATGATCGACGAGCCGGTGCAAAAGCGGTCGGCGATGTCAATAAAGCCAAAGCTCTGGCTCATCCACAGCACCAGTTCCTCGCTCAGGCGGCTGATGTGCACCATGGCCAGCGATGCGGCAGCGGTGAACTCGATCGCAAAGTCGCGGTCGCTGACGGCGTCCAGGCTGTTCTGGCAGACCTGCGGCTGGCCTTGCTCGTCGACCATGCCCAGCGTGCGCGCCACGCGCTCGCGGTCCAGCGGGTAGCTGGTGCCGGCCAGCGCGGCGGCGCCCAGCGGCAGTCGGTTCACGCGCTTGCGCACATCCTGCATGCGCTCGGCGTCGCGGGCAAACATTTCGACATAGGCCAGCATGTGGTGGCCAAAGCTCACGGGCTGGGCCACCTGCAAATGCGTAAAGCCCGGCAGGATTACGTCGACGTTTTTCTCGGCGATGTCGACCAGCGCGGTCTGGAATTCGGCCAGCAGGGCGTTGATCAGGTCGATCTCGCCGCGCAGCCACAGCCGCACATCGGTGGCGACCTGGTCGTTGCGGCTGCGACCGGTGTGCAGGCGCTTGCCGGCGTCGCCCACGATTTGCGTCAGCCGCGCCTCGATGTTCAGGTGCACGTCTTCCAGATCCAGCTTCCATTCAAACGCGCCCGATTCGATGTCGGCGATGATTTGCGCCATGCCGCGCTGGATGGAGGCGTAGTCGGCGGGGGCAATGATTTGTTGCGCGGCCAGCATTTCGGCGTGGGCCAGCGAGCCGGTGATGTCGGCCTGCCAGAGTCGCTTGTCAAAAAACACGCTGGCCGTGTAGCGCTTGACCAGGTCGCTCATGGGCTCTGAAAACAGGGCAGACCAGGCTTGGGACTTTTTGTCGAATTGATTCACTGGGGGGCTTTCTTTGGGGGCGCACAGGGGGTCGGGTTGTGCGCTGTGGTGGACCAGTGGGCGGCGGGGCGCGGCTTCACCGGTGTTTCAACCCATGGCGCGAAGGCCACGAGCGGTGCAATACTCGATCACTTTATTTTATCTGTGCGCCAGCGTGCCCTTATTCCAATATGACCTGCAAAACCGATGAAACCGCTGCCCTCCTTGAATAGTGAAGACTCGACGCTGCATGGCGGCCTTTCCCCGGAGGGCGGGGAAGGGGAAGCGCGCCCTGTGGCGCGCCCCAGCATGTTTGACGCCTGCCACGTCGGGGTGGTGCTGCGGGTGGTGCTGTTTGTCGAGGCGGTGGTGGGCGTGGCCGCCATGTTTGGCGCTGATGAGGCCGTCGAGTGGCTGCTGCGCTTTTCTTTGCTGACCGGGGGGGTGTTGCCGGCCACGCTGGCCTGGCTGATCGCCGTTTGCGCGCTCAAGACGCGGCTGAATCGGCTGGCGCCCGCGCCCCAGTGGCTGGCTGGCATGATACTGGGCGTGGCCGCCGGGCTGTATGGCAGCGGTTTGCTGGTCCTGATGGGGCTGCTGCAACCAGCGCCCTGGTGGGCCAGCGCGGCGTCGGGTGCGCTGCTGTCGTCGGTGGTGCTGGCGGGCCTGTTCTGGCGTGCCAAGGCGCGCACCCCGGCGGCGACGGCGGCGCGGCTGGCCGAGCTGCAGTCGCGCATCCGGCCGCATTTTTTGTTCAACACGCTCAACAGTGCCATTGCGCTGGTGCGCGCCGAGCCGGCCAAGGCCGAGACCGTGCTGGAGGATTTGAGCGAGCTGTTCCGTCATGCGTTGGCCGATCCGGCCGAGTCGGTCACGCTCGGCCAGGAAATCGCGCTGGCGCAGCGTTATCTGGCGATTGAAAAGATACGCTTTGGCGACCGCCTGCAGGTGCAGTGGAGTCTGGACCCGCTGGCCGACCCGGCCCGGCTGCCGCCGCTGCTGCTACAGCCGCTGGTTGAAAACGCGGTGATGCACGGCGTGGAGCCCAGCGCCAGCGGCGCGCAAATCAAGATATCCACGCTCAGGCGCGGCAGCACGGTGGTGGTCAAGGTCAGCAATTCAACGCCGGCCGGCGTGGGTGCGCGCGGCCACGGGCTGGCGCTGGCCAATGTGCGTGAGCGCCTGGCGCTGATGCATGATGTGCAGTCACAGTTCAAAACCGTGTTTAAAAATGGTGTGTTTCAGGTCAGACTGGAGATTCCCGCATGAGCTTACAAGTGCTGCTGGTAGACGATGAAGCGCTGGCCCGCTCGCGGCTGCGCACCCTGCTGGCCGACTGTGTGGCGCCCGCGGCGCAAGTGGCGGCCGAAGCCGCCGATGCCGTGCAGGCCATGACGGCCTTGCAGCGCGGCCGCTTTGATGTGGTGTTGCTGGACATCCGCATGCCCGGGCTGGACGGCATGGCGCTGGCCCAACGCATGGCGGCCTTGCCCCGCCCGCCCGCCGTGGTGTTCGTGACGGCCCATTCCGAACATGCGGTGCAGGCCTTCGAGCTAGAGGCACTGGACTATCTGACCAAGCCGGTGCGGTTGGATCGCCTGCAGCAGATGCTACAAAAAGTGGAGCGACTTGCGCAGTCAGTGCGTGCGCTAGAGCCCGATTCCCCTGAGGAAATGCTGATCATCCAGGACCGGGGCCGGACCGAGCGGATACCGCTGGCCGAGGTGCTCTATCTCAAGGCTGAGCTTAAATACATCACCGTGCGAACGGCCCGCCGCAGCTACATTCTGGACGGTTCATTGAATGAGCTGGAAGCGCGCCATGCGGCGCAGTTCATGCGTATTCACCGCAACGCGCTGATTGCACGGCGCGCCGTGCGGGCGCTTGAAAGGCATTTCGACCCCGAGGAAGGCGACGGCTGGGCGGTGCGGCTCCAGGGCATTGACGAGCTGTTGACGGTATCGCGCCGCCAGCTCAGCGCGGTGCGCGAAGCGATGGTGGGCTGACCTGGGCACTTTTTACGAGGGAATAAATGACTGAAGCGATCGTTCCAGAGCCGACCACGCCTGAGCCTGAGGTGGTGATGCTGCCCGACCCGGCGCGCGTGATGCTGCATATGCCGGTGGACGTCCGCAGCGTGTCGCTGGCCGTGCTGGCGGTGCTGGCCTGCATTTTTGTGCTGCACTGGGCCAAGGCGGTGTTTATTCCTGTGATGCTGAGCGTGTTGTTCAGCTACGCGCTGTCGCCGGTCGTCAACTGGATGGAACTCCGGCGCATGCCGCGCTGGCTGGGCGCCGCGGTGTTGATGGTCACGATTGGCGCCTCGATCGGCTCGACCGCCTACCTGCTCAGCAACGAGGCCGCGCAGCTGGTCAATGCGCTGCCAGCGGCGGCGCAAAAATTCCGCCAGGCCGTGAAGGCGAAAAGCGGCAAATCGGACGGTGCGCTGGAAACCATGCAAAAGGCCGCCTCGCAGATCGAGCAGGCGGCGCAGGAAAGCGGGGGCGGAACCATCACCAGCCGGGGCGCGATGCGGGTGGTGGTCGAGTCGTCGCGCTTCAACATCAAGGACTACCTGTGGTCGGGCACCATGGGCCTGATGGCCCTGATAGGCCAAAGCACGGTGGTGGTTTTTCTGACTTATTTTTTGATGCTCTCGGGCGACACCTTTCGCCGCAAGCTGATCAAGCTGGCCGGTCCCACTCTGAGCAAGAAAAAAGTAACACTGCAGGCGCTCAATGAAATCACCGGCCAGATTCAGCGCTATTTGCAGGTGCAACTGCTGACCAGCGCGCTGGTGGGCGTGCTGACGGGGCTGGCCTTGTGGGGCATCGGGCTGGAGAACGCGGCGGTGTGGGGCATTGCGGCGGGCGTGCTCAATCTGGTGCCTTACGTGGGCTCGCTGGTGACGGCAGCGGCCTCGGCGCTGGTCGGATTTTTGCAGTTTGGCTCGCTCAATATGGCGCTGGTAGTGGGCGGCGCTTCGCTGCTGATTCACACCCTGGTCGGCAACCTGCTCACGCCCTGGCTGACCAGCCGCGCCGCCCGCATGAGCCCGGTGGCGGTGTTTGTCGGCCTGCTGGCCTGGGGCTGGCTGTGGGGGGTGTGGGGTTTGCTGCTGGGCATTCCGATTTTGATGATGGTCAAGTCGGTGTGTGACCGGGTCGATGATCTGAAACCGATTGGCGAGTTCTTGGGGGCCTGAGTAAGCGGGCGGCGGCCTGCGGTTTACCAGGTTTTTAAGCATTTTAGGCCTCTGGCCCAATAGCAGCGGGCGCTAGTAGCTATTGA
>Ga0123337_10005894_pt1 | contig 11896 bp, 10 predicted proteins | sample frozenSSSSmetaG_FD_89792 | JGI IMG/M metagenome (GOLD analysis project Ga0123337, IMG submission 89792) | Glacier valley bacterial and archeal communities from Borup Fiord, Nunavut, Canada, to study Microbial Dark Matter (Phase II) -... | ecosystem: Environmental > Aquatic > Freshwater > Ice >...
GCTCGCCGAGGTGATGAATGGACATCGCGCTACATTCGATATGCCAGCCGGGTCGTCCGGGTCCCCAGGGACTCGCCCATGCGGGTTCGCCGGCGGCTTGTGCCTGCCATAGCACGAAGTCGAGCGGATCCCGTTTGCGTTTGTCATCGGGAAAGTTGCCGCGCTCGTTGGCGATGGTGAGCATGGCCTGATAGTCCTTGAGGCCAACGGCACGGGCCATCACGTCAACATTGGGGTCGCTTTTTCCGCTAAAGAAGACGCAACCCTCGTTGACATAGGCGTAGCCATTTTCGACTAGCGCGGAGCTGATCGCGATGATGTCGGGGATTGCCTCGGTTGCCTTCGCGTACACATCGGGTCGGCGCACATTGAGCGTGTCGATATCACGCAGGAAACGATCTGTTTCGCGCCGACCCAACTCATCCCACGATATCCCCAACTCGCGCGACTTACGGAGTACATCGTCGTCAATGTCGGTCACGTTTTGTACGTATTTGACCTTGTGGCCCTGAAATTCCAGGTAGCGAATCATGGTATCGAACGAGACATAAGTAAAGGCATGGCCCAGGTGCGTGGTATCGTAGGGCGTGACGCCACAGACATAGATACGCACGGTATCGCTGAGTGGCACAAACGTTTCGAGTGATTGCGTGAGCGTATTGAATAACTTCATAATTTTTTCTCTCTTAGATTAAACAAACGAACGGCGTTTGCGGTTGTCACCTGCGCGATTGCTTCTATCGTCGTACCGCGCAACTCTGCAAGTTTCGCGGCGGTGTGACGTACAAAAAGTGGCTCGTTGCGCTTGGCTTTGAGCGGTTTTGGCACAAGGTACGGGCTATCCGTTTCTATGAGAACACGGTCCAAGGGGGCCATACGTGCCACATCGGGTAGCGCGTTCCCTTGCTTTGTCAGAGGGCCAGCGAACGAGAGCATAAACCCCGCGAAGCCTAGGCACTCTTCCGCCTGCGCCACATCTCCTGAAAAGCAGTGGAAGACGCCGCGTAACCCTTGCCCGTGAGTGCGGAGCAGCTCCATAACATCAGCATGTGCGTCGCGTACATGGATGATGCAGGGAAGATCGCAGAGACGCGCAAGCTCCAGATGGGCGCAAAAAACGGCGCGTTGCGTATCGCGTGGTGACAGCATACGGAAATAGTCCAGGCCGAACTCGCCGATTGCGACAACCTCCGGCTCACGCGCGAGTGCGCGGAACGTTTCGCCAATGGCGTCGGTGTAGGTCGTTGCCTCGTGTGGATGCACTCCGACGCCGGCGTATATACTATCGGGATGTGCCTTTGCGAGCGCGAGCGCGGCATGACTTGAGGCGAGATCGCAACCAGGGTCAATCATGCGCGTGACACCACCATCTAATGCAGCCTGAATAACGGCCTCGCGGTCAGCATCAAAACGGGGGGTGTCGATGTGGGTGTGGCTATCGACAAACACGTTGTTAGGTCCTTTCCTCTACTATTATTAGTATAGGGTAGGGCGTAGAGGTGTGTCAAATGATAGGGGGGTGATAGATTACGTCCAAAGCTCCATTTCACATTCAAACGGACGGGAATTTATCCGTTTTATGGTTTGTATCTATCTACATCAGGGGGCGCGTATAAATAACGACACTCTCGATAAGATAGAATAAGTGGAGATAGAAATTCATGGCTACATCGCAAAGTATGCAAGGCAAAATCTGTCTTGTGACCGGCGCAACGTCCGGCATGGGCAAAGAGACCGCGCTTGGCCTGGCCCGCCTGGGGGCAACTGTCGTACTGGTTGCGCGCAACCAGAACAAAGGCGAAGAGACGCGTCAAGAGATTGTGCGACAGAGCGGTAACAAAAACGTAGATATCCTGCTCACCGACCTCGCATCGCAGCAAGAGGTTCGCAAGCTCGCGGGTGAGTTCAAGGCAAAGTATCAGCAGTTGCACGTCCTTGTCAATAACGCGGGTGCGGTTTTCGTAAAAAGACAGACGACGGTTGATGGTCTGGAAGCAACCTTTGCGCTCGACCACCTGGCCTATTTCCTGCTCACAAACCTGCTGCTCGACACCATTCGTGCCAGCGCACCGGCGCGTATCGTCAATATCGCTTCAGAAGCGCAAGGGATTGGCAAGATCGACTTTGACGATCTGCAAAAAGAAAAAAGCTACGGTATGTTCGGCTTTGGTGCATATGCACAGGCCAAGCTCGCGAACGTTATGTTCACCTACGAACTGGCCCGTCGCTTGCAAGGAACAGGCGTCACCGTGAACGCTGTTGGTCCTGGCCCTGTCTCCACGAACTTTGGTATAAGTAACGGCGGCATCTTTAGCGGGGTTGTCAAGCTCATTACGCTTTCCGCCAAGACGCCCGCTGACGCCGCCAAAACAGCGATTCGTCTGGCCTCCGCCCCGGAACTTGAAGGTGAAACCGGAAAATTTTACTACGACGAGCGCGAAATCCACTCATCCAAACTTTCACACAATGTCGCAATCCAAAAACGCCTCTGGGAAGTGAGCGAGCAACTCACGAACGCCCCCGCAACGGTGTAAAAACAATGCTTTACAGCGCGAGGGGTGGGGCATGACAAAGCACGCTCTACCCCTCGCGCCGTTTCTCTAACCATTTTTTGATGCTGGCCTCTTTGCCTTGTTGTCCTGGCTCGTAGTAGTGTTTTCCTTGCAAGCGTTCCGGTAGATATTCTTGCACTTTTGTGGGTGGGGGTCTGTCGGGGTCGTCAATCTGCATCTCTTTATAGTAATCGTGGGCGTATTTGTACTCTTTGCCGTAGCCGAGGTCTTTCATCAAATTCGTGGGGGCATTGCGAATTTGTAGTGGCACGGGGTCGTTCAGGCTCTGTTGCACATCAGCCTGTACCCGTGCGTATGCCTCGGTGAGCGCGTTACTTTTGGGGGCGGTAGCCAGATGCACAACCGCCTGTGCCAGCGCGAGAACAGCTTCCGGCAAGCCCACAAAATGCACCGCTTGTTGGGCCGCGACACATACCAGCAGGGCCTGTGGGTCCGCCATCCCGACATCTTCTGAGGCGAAGCGAATCAGGCGGCGCACAATGTATAGTGGGTCTTCCCCCGCCTCGACCATACGTGCCAGCCAGTAGAGGCTCGCGTCTGGATCAGAGCCGCGCAGTGATTTGTGTAGAGCTGAAATCGTGTCGAAATGCTGATCGCCGCCTTTATCGTAGAGCAGGGCGCGATGCTGCATTACTTCTTCCACAAGCGTGAGTGTAAGTGTCCGCGTGTCCCCCGCCGCGCTCTCCGCGCTTCCCTGTGCCGCCAGTTCCAGCACATTGAGAGCCGTTCGTGCGTCGCCGTTGGCAAACACGGCGATTGCCGCCAGCGCGTCATCGTCGATACGCATGTTCATCGCACCCAGACCGCGCTTAGGGTCGGCGAGGGCGCGTCGCAGAATACTTTGTACCTGCTCCTCACTTAGCCCTTTGAGGGTGAACACGCGACAGCGCGAGAGGAGCGCGGCGTTGACCTCAAAGCTGGGGTTTTCGGTTGTCGCGCCGATGAGCGTCACCACGCCACGCTCGACATGCGGCAATACCGCGTCCTGTTGTGATTTGTTGAAGCGGTGGATTTCGTCGATGAAGAGCAAGGTGCGCTGATTGGAAAACTGGCGTAGTTTATTGGCCTCATCCATAACCTTGCGGAGATCGGCAACGCCCGCAGAAACGGCACTCAGCGTCACAAAACGCGCGTGTGTATGATGGGCGATTACCTCGGCAAGCGTCGTCTTCCCGCTCCCCGGCGGCCCCCACAAGATAATCGAGGTTAGCCGATCCGCTTCTATTGTTCGCCGCAGCAGGCGACCCGCGCCGACAAGTTGCTCCTGTCCCACAATCTCATCGAGTGTGCGGGGACGCATCCGCGCGGCCAGCGGCTCCCCAGATCGCGCAGGTTGCCCTTTGGGAATGGATGTTTCGTCTGTAGAATCGAAAAGCGATGTTTGCTCTGTCATAGGTATTTCTATTCAGCTTTTTCGTGATAGGGAATATTCAATGTATGCTTTAGAATACCATATTTCACGGGAAAAAAAACGGTACGAGACACTCGCCCATACCGTCTGCCTATGCTAGCTAATCGCTAATCATGGGTGCTTTTTGTAGGTAGGTGTCGTCGGTTACTTGTTTGAGCATGAAATCGGCAACGTCGGCGCGTGAGATGCGCGCACCTGTGTTGATGCCGACCCAACCCACGCGGTATTTGCCTGTGTATGGCCCCTCAGTCAACATTGGTCCACGCACAATCACCCAATTGAGGGTGCTGTCGCGAAGCACCGCCGCGTGCTGTTCCGCGTCCTGGAGAACCGCGCCCGACATGGCTTTGAGCGCGAACTTGATGATATGGTTCATCAGCTTTGGCTTGTCCTGTGGCGCGTCCACGCCCGCACCCGTGAGGCTCACCAGACGTGTAATCCCATATTTGTTCATTGCCGCGACAATATTTTTCGTCGCCACCGTCTGCATATCTTTAGGCGAGTTCTTGGTCTGGCCTAACGCGCTTACAACGGCGTCGGCTTCCTGCACAACCAGCTCGACATCGGACGCGTTCATAGCATCCCCGGGCACAACGGTCAAGTTTTTATGTTTAATAGGAAACGTCGCGGGCGTTCGTACCAGCGCAATAAGTGTATGTCCAGCGGCGAGTGCCTGCTGCACAAACGGGCGACCCGTGCGGCCCGACGCTCCAAAAACGGCTATCTTCATCTTTTACCCCCAGTAGGAATAGGATTATTCACAGAGATATTCAATGTAGCCAGTGTAGATGATAGAGGAGGAAAGCACAAGTACGCATAAAAATGTGAGCAAGTATGGTTTTTGATACTGTGTATATTCGCGTTTGACATCCTCCCCATGCGGGAAGCTAGGGGTTTTACGCGGCCTCTGGATAAAGCGGGGCGTGATTTCTCACGCCCCGCCCCTTGTGGTTTGGACATGTTAACGAGTCAAATTTGACCCTTAGCTTTGGTTGATCCGAGCATGTGTGTCTTGCAGTTCCGCGTGTGTGGCCTGCAACTCCTCTTGGAGTGCCAGCATCTGCTGGCGGAGGTTTTGCAGCAACTGGTCGCGTTCCTTCTGCTTTTTGACCTGCTCCTCGCGTCCCTTTGCGTCCTGTAGCTGCGCCTTTACGTCTTGCAACTGCTGCTGTAGGGCCGCGATCTGTGTTTGCAGTTGTAGTAGCTCGTCTTCGTGACTGGTTGTGGTGGGGGCAGCAACTGGCTGTACCATTGTCGTTGTCTCTGGTGTCACGATGTTTGTGACAGGCTCTTCTGTCGTGTCCGTGATCGGTTGCCCCGTGTGGGCTGTTTCAGGCGCGGTGGTTGGCTGCTCGCTCTGCACCTCTGCGGGCAAGCTGATGGCTTCATGCTCCACGATTGCGTCATGCACCAATGGCTCTGTGGGAGCATCGGTCAGGGCGACCTGCTCCTCTTGCGTCGCCTCCGTGTGCGGCTCTGTATGTACGACCTCTGGCTGTGACAAGGTATGTTCTTCTTGATGGATAGCTTCTGGCTGTACGACCTCTGGCTGTGACAAGGTATGTTCTTCTTGATGGATAGCTTCTGGCTGTGAAAGGGTGTGTTCTACCACTGGTTGTACCTCTGGTTGTGACTCTTGAACAGTGTGTACATCATGTGTGTCGTGTGCATGGTCTTCTCTATGGGTCTGCTCCGGTTCGTGTTCGTGAGTGGTGATGGGTTGTACGTCTTCCGTTGCGGGTAGGGTTTCCGCGTGATGCTCTGCGGCGTATTCCGATGTCACCGCTTGCGCTGTTTGGTGTTCCGGTTCGTAACTGGTCGCGCTCAGTTGTGGCTCGTCATGTTCCGATGCTGTCATGGTTGCGAAGGGGTGGGGCTCAAGTCCGTTTTCATGCTTTCCCGTCGCGTGGGCTTCTGGCGCGTATTCGGTTACGATTGGCTGCACGGTATCATATAATTCTGTGCTATGTTCTGGTGCGGTTGTGACATGTGTTGAAACGGGTTCCGCATTGTGTTCGGGGGTTGTGACATCGGTTGCGAGAGGGTCCGCGTCGTGTTCGGGGGCTGTGACGTGTGCTGAAACGGGTTCCGTGTTGTGTTCGAGGTGGGCCATCTGTGTTGCTGGGGGATAAGGGTAAAGGTCATGTTCTTCGTTGATTGTGTGGATCGTCTCTTCTGTCAAATCACTGCTGGGGGCGATAACGGGAATGACTGACTGTTGCGCTTCGTGATTGGTATGGTCTTCGACGCCCTGTCCGTGCGACTCTGGCTGCGCCCAGGTATCTACCTCGTGCAACGGCTCTTGCGTCGTCTGTGGTTCGTGTGTTGCGGTGAGGGTGTCTTCGTGTGTATGGAGTGGCTCGTGTGTAGCTTCTGGTTCGTCTGCTACATGTTCATTATGTGTGAAGTTGTTTGTTGTCTCCAACGGAGGCTGTCCCGTTTCTACTTTTGGCTGAGCGTTATACGCGCCATACTGCTGCATAATCATATGCGCCTCTTGCTCGCGGCCAGAGGCGTACACGGCAAGGATAATATTCCCATCCTTATGCTCCTGGGCATAAAAATGGGCCTCTTCGTCCGAAAGACCCATGTTTGTTAGATCGTTGGCAACGTGGTCACTGGCTGCACTCGCGCCAGTAAATAAGTTCTTGAGATCGCCAAAGAAACCGCCGGAGGTTACAGGCACAGATTTGTGTATCTGCTCATACGTGAAATCTGCATTATAAAATGCGTCCATTGCCTGCTCTGCTGTTGTCTCTTCTCTGAAAACGCCCACGATGGCGGAAGATGGTGTCACCGACATCTTTTGCTCCCCTTACTAGCTAACACCCCTCTCATGAAGAGGTGTCAGGAAAATCAGCACCAAACCACAGTTAGTATATCACCTTTTGACAATATACAAGAGTTATACGGGTCAGATTATTAAGGAGATGCATTTTTGTTTTAACGTGCTAAATCTTCGCTATCGAGCCAGATTGTGACGGGGCCATCATTCAACAATGTCACCTGCATGTGTGCCCCGAATACACCGCCTTCGACGTGGATGCCGTGCGCGCCTAGTGCCGCTTTAAAGCGTTCGATCAGGGGTTCCGCCAATGTCGGAGAGGCGGCACTAATAAAACTTGGACGCCGCCCTTTACGCACATCGGCATACAGTGTAAACTGTGAGACGACCAGAGCCTGGCCGCCGCTTTCGAGTAGCGAGCGGTTCATCTTGCCCGCTTCATCCTCGAAAACGCGTAGATGCACAATCTTGTTCACAAGTTGCTGTACTTCACCGTCGCTATCACCTTGCCCAATTCCCACTAGTACGAGGAAGCCATGTGTAATCGCGCCAACGGTCTCGCCAGCGACAACAACACTCGCGTGGCGTACACGCTGAAGCAACGCCCTCATATGTCCTGCTCTGCTATTCTGTCCGTTTGCACCCCTACCGCGATAGCGATTGAAAGGTGGGCAAGGTCGGCCATGCTCACATCGAAGGCACTCAGGCCGAGTTGCTCGGCGCGGCGTTTGGCGTTCCCGTGCAGGCGGACGGATGGCCGTCCGCTTCGGAGCTGTACAACCTCCATCTCGCGCCACGCCACCCCGTGTAGCCCTGTTCCAAGTGCCTTGCTGATTGCCTCTTTCGCGGCGAAACGGCCCGCGAGCTTTTCGACGCGCCCGCGACACTGGCGCACTTCAAGTTCCGTGAAGACGCGTTTGAGAAAACGTTCCCCGTGATGCTCAAAGACCTTGCGTACACGGTCAACCTCGATAATGTCGATGCCAATGGCGACGTTGACCCCACGTGGCAGGTGCAGTGGTGTTGGAAGACCAGCCACGCCCGCCGGCCCAAAGAGCCAATCCGCAGGCATGGCTCCTGCCGGCCCCACAAGTGGCGTAAAAAGCAGCGACTGATCTTCCTCTTCCATTATTTGGCCGTCTCCATATCGAGTGCTGGCTGCTCGACCTCTGTAAGCACCGTCGATGTATCGCTCGGTGGGAGTATGGTAGATGCGGGACTTGTGCCGCGTCCCATGCCGCGATAGATGAAGCCAAGCTCGTTCATTTCCGCGGACTCGTAAATGTTGCGGCCATCGATCAACACGGGGCGACGCATCGCGGCGCGAACCTGAGCCATGTTGAGCGACTTGAACTCGTTCCATTCTGTCACCAGCACAATCGCATCGGTCCCTTCCGCCACTTCGTAAGCGTTCTTACAGAAATGCACGTCGTCCTTGCGAATCTCGGCCCGTTCGAGGGCGACGCGGCCCGTTTCGGACGCGATGGGATCATAAACACGCACGGTTGCGCCCTGGCTTGTCACCCAACGAATGATGTCAACCGCAGGAGCTTCGCGCATGTCGTCGGTGTTGGGCTTGAAGGCCAGACCGAGTATACCGATCTTGCAGCCACGCAGTGACCCCAGGATAGCGGTCAGTTTAGAAACGATCAAGCGGCGTTGGTCGTGGTTAATCTCCATCACAGCATGAAGCAACTGCGGATGCAAGCCGGCTTCGTCGGCCATGTGCGCGAGGGCGCGTACATCTTTGGGGAAACAGCTCCCGCCGTAGCCCAGGCCGGCGTCGAGGAAGGCACGTCCGATGCGGGTGTCATAGCCCATGCCAACGGCCACCTCTTTCACGTCTGCCCCAAGCCGCTCACAAATCTGGGCGATCTCATTGATAAAAGAGATTTTTGTGGCAAGAAACGCGTTTGATGCGTACTTAATCATTTCGGCTGTATATAGGTCTGTGATGACAATGTGTGCGCGTAGGGGAAGGTATAGTAGCGCGACATGGTGAGCCGCCTTCTTATCGGCGGAGCCAAGCACAACGCGGTCAGGATGCTGAAAATCTTGTACAGCCGAGCCTTCGCGCAAAAATTCGGGATTGGAGACCACCGCGAAGGGAACCTCTGGCCGCTTCAAGTTCGTGCGAATGATGCGTGAAACCACGTCGCCACTCCCGACGGGGACGGTGCTTTTGTTGATGATAACCGCGTAGTGGTCAAGTTTCTCGGCGATGCTGCGGGCCGCGTTCTCCACATAGCGCATGTCCGCGCCACCCTGGGTTGTGCCAGTTGGTGTGTTCACAGCGACAAAGATGTATTCGCTATTCTTCAAACCCTCGTCATAGTTTGTCGTAAAGTAGAGCCGACCCGCCTGGACGTTCCGCTCAACCAGTTCTTCGAGACCTGGCTCATAAATAGGAAGAATGCCGCGATTGAGTCGTTCAATCTTTTCCGCGACGATATCGACGCATGTCACCTTGTTGCCCATATCGGCGAGACAGGTTCCCGTAACGAGACCTACATAGCCAGTGCCGATAACACAGATAGTTGCCACAATATTACTCCTCGATAGTTACAAATGGATTTTCATATTTTTCAGCTATGATAGTAGTTTGCTCGCCGTGACCCGCAAAAACTATCAGGTCATCCTCTAAGGTATAAAGCTTTGTACGAATAGATTGAACAAGTTGTTCATAGTCGCCCCCTGGCAAATCCGTCCGCCCTATGCTCCGATGAAAAAGCGTATCACCACTAAAAACGCAATAGGGACGCGCCACAAAGCACACGCCGCCCTGCGTATGACCAGGGGTGTATAGCACCTCTAGTTTGAGTGTCCCGAAGCGAATCACATCGCCCTCTTGTAGCAGTATGTCTGCCTTCCGCTTCACGAGGGGCGCGCGCCGCCCAAAGTTACGCGCCGTCCGCTCGTCTGTGTACATAGACGTATCAGCTTCATGAATGGCAAGGGGAATAGGATATACGGCACTTACAGCGTCGATAGCACAGATATGGTCGATATGCCCATGCGTATTGAGAATGTACTTAGGGAGTAACTGTAGCTCTTTAATACGTTCCAAAATCCGTTCGGCCTCGTCTCCGGGGTCAATAATAACCGCCTCACGCGTTGTGGGACATGCATAGAGATAGCAATTCTCCGCGAACGACCCGACGGTGATGCATGAAACTATAGGGGTCGCTAACCCGTTTCTATTGTATGTGGTCTCAGCCATAAACATCCTTTCTTGTGGTTTGTATGGCTCTCCTGCGGCGTAGTGTAACGCATGGAAATTAGTATACCATAGTAGTCTCACCTGTCTGTGACAATTCACACAAGAAACAGGGGATGCTCACGTTGAACGTCATTACGCGGCGCAGGGGCGTTGTGGAATACGGCCCGTCAATTGTTTGTATTTCTTGTGGTGCATTTCTTGCCATTGTAGGCGACGTAACATTGAGACATCCATAGTAGAGAATTTGGACATAGGGATGACAAAAGACTACACAAAGTGTTATACTTATAGGAACACGATTTTGCGCGTATCGAACGTTCAATATCAGGTGAGTAGGCAAATATGCCCAAGACGACGTGCGAAAACGACGAATATAGCCGAAAAGTAGACGAAGGTGACACGATAGTATAGAATGAAAAAGCACTGGCTTTGTACGTCACCGTTTTTACAGCCTGATTGCTAAACACTTTTGGACTTGCGTTGTTCAGAAGGGATGAAGAGAAATATGTCGAAAGATCGTTCAGAGCGGAAAATGTATCACAAGAGTCCTGGCCGCCAGTATGGATACGAGTATAATCCATTACGGGGTCAGGGTGGACAAAATGGTCAACACGAGGGGGAAGCGACCACGCAAGATGAGCGGTCACGTCGGGTGAGTACCCAGCTCGTGCAGAGGCCGGACCCCCGTCGCACGAGACAGCTTACACGCAAGAGTATTCTGGCGAGCAAAGGCCGTGCGACTGGCGAAGAGCAGCAGGCTGAGGAGCTTACCGCGGAAGAGTTATACGAGAGTCCCACGCGCCTCCACGCCGATGAGGACGAGGACGACCCCACATTCTACAGTCACCGCCGCCAGGTACGCGACGATATCGCGCAGCCCCGCCTTCCCTCCACGCGCCAACTCTTAGACGCCGACGAGGATGACTACGCCGAAGATGAGGATCAGGACGTAGACCCAGATCAGGGCTATGATGAAGAGAACCCCGACCCAATGGATGTGCGCCTGGGTTACGCGCCTGTTCCTGTTGCGCGTTCGGGAACTTTCGCGCCCCGCGCAGTCGCGCCACGTACCCGTCAGCTCATTGAGCCAGAAGAGGAATACGAGTACGAAGACGACTATGAGGACCCAGAGCCGCAACGTTCGCGCAGAAGTGGTAAAAAAGTATCACGGCGCGGCGTACTTTTTGGTCTGGGAGCCGTCGCACTAGGTGGCGCGGGTGTTGCCGTTTATGAGCTAGGCCCGAAGATTCCAGGGGCTGTCAACGGGGCCGCCGCGAATATCGAACATCAAATTGAAGATGCCTTTCAGAAGGGTTTGACACAAGGTGCTGACAACGCGCGAAAAGAGTTGCTTACAGCCCTGCAAAATCTCGAAGGCTTCACCCTTGATGGCGCGATTAGTGCCGCTAAATTGACCCGTGTCGCCTATGATGTCTTTGTCTCACCTGTTGTCAAAGTAGGAGCCGTGATTACGGGTGATTTCCTGAGTTCCATGCTTAACGCGGTTACGAGCGCACGTAAGTACCTCAAAGCAGCCTTTTTAGATAATGGTACGCTCGAAGCGATACAGACGGTGCTACAGGCGTGGGTCAAGCAGGTGTCAAGCATCCCGCAGCAGCTTGACGCGATCACAAACACTGATCTTGATGGCGCACAGTCATACCTGAAAGCACTAGAGGCAAAGATTCAGGACGAGAAGAAAAAGCTCAATCAAAGTGGTACACCCACGCCCGCGCCCACCCAAAAGGCGAAATAGGCAATCTCTACGTTTGGATGCGAAGATGTAGGGGAGACCATTGCGGTCTCCCCTACATCTTCGCATCCAAACCACTATAAGGCTTTTACTCAATTTGAGTAAACACCGTAAGCTATGCCCCACTATTCCCTTTAGCGATGAAAATAATATA
>Ga0123337_10005896_pt1 | contig 11893 bp, 11 predicted proteins | sample frozenSSSSmetaG_FD_89792 | JGI IMG/M metagenome (GOLD analysis project Ga0123337, IMG submission 89792) | Glacier valley bacterial and archeal communities from Borup Fiord, Nunavut, Canada, to study Microbial Dark Matter (Phase II) -... | ecosystem: Environmental > Aquatic > Freshwater > Ice >...
ACCTCGACCTCAATTTCCCCGAGGACGATCCCCGCCGCACCGACGTCCGCGTCATCAGCGAAAAACTTGACCAGCTCGAGGCCATCGTCTCCCGCGTGCTCAGCTTCGCCAAGGCCCCCGCGAGCCTGCATTCCCGCTGGTCGCTCACCGACATGGTAAGCGACACCATCGTGCTCATCCGCCTGAAGCTCGCCCAAAACAAGATCCAGCTCCGCTTCGAGCCCCCCGCCAAACCCCTCGTGGTGGATGTCCACAAGGGCCAGATCCAGCAGGTCATGCTCAACCTCCTGATCAACTCCATGCAGGCCATGCCCGACGGCGGCACGATCACCATCCGCTGCAGCACCGAGGACCGCAGTGGCGCCCATTTTGCCATCGTTGACATTATCGACACCGGCCGCGGCATCCCCGAGGAGCTGCGCGCGCACATCTTTGACTCCTTCCTCTCCGGTCGCGCCGACGGCACCGGCCTGGGACTCGCCATCGCCAAGCGTATTTTGATCAGCCACCACGGCGACATTACGTTGGTCTCGACCGACACGAGCGGCACCACCCTGCGCATGGCACTCCCCGTCTCATCCTAACTCCGCTTCGCCATGCCTTCCATCGAGCAAAAGAAAAAACTGATGATCGCGACCATCGTCTTTCTGGCGGTCGCCGCCGCCCTCGTGCTCCTGCTTCCCCTCAAGCTTCCGCTGCCCGTCCGCCTCGCCGTAGCCGGCACCGACATCATCGCCGCCCTCGTCGTCTTCGTCGCCTACCGCCAGCAAAGCCGCGACTAGCCTCCTCGGACCATGGCCGCCCACCCCTTGATCATCGGCCACCGAGGCGCCTGCGGTTACGCGGCGGAAAACACCCTCGCCTCCGCCGCCCTCGCCCATGCCCAAGATGCAGATCTCATCGAACTCGATGTCATCCTCTCCCGAGATGGCGAACTCGTCGTTTGCCACGACCTTCACCTCGACGACCTGACCGACGTCGATACACGTTTTCCCAATCGCGCCCGCGCCGACGGCCTCACCTACGTCCTCGACCTCGACTGGTCCGAACTCCGCACGCTCCAAGTCGGCCCGCGCCATGACGGCACGCCCGCGCCGCGCATCTTCCCGCCGCAGCCGCTCGCCACGCTCAATCAACACCTCGATCAACTCGCCACGCTCAACCGCGCCACCGGCCGCACCGTCCAACTCTACCTCGAACTCAAATCCCCCGCCTGGCACACCGCCGCCGGCCGCGACCTGTGTGCGGCCGCCCTCTCCTGCCTCGCCCGCCACAACCTCAACCGCGTCACCGATCCCGTAATCGTCGAGAGCTTCGATCCCGCCGCCCTCAAGCGCCTGCGCGCTGAATTCAAAACGTCTCTCCGCCTTACCCAACTCCTCGGCGAAAACGTCTGGAACGAAGCCGTCTGCGACTACGATGCCCTGCGCACTGACGCCGGCCTGCGTGAAATCGCCACCTATGCCTCCGCCGTGGCGACCAACCTTGAGCACGCCCGCACCCCGTTCGTGCGCGCCGCCCGCGATGCAGGCCTCGACGTCCACGCCTATACCTTCCGCACCGACGCCTTGCCTGCCGGTTTCACGACCACCGAGGCCGCTTTGCACGCCTTGCTCAACGAAGCGGAACTCGACGGCCTCTTCACCGACCAACCCGACGCGGTAGCGCGTTTCCTTGGCCGCTGAACGCGCGGTCACGATCAAGCTGGCTCAACTCTTGCAGGTCGCCTTCATCAAGCGGCGCAAGCAGACATACCGTCCTGCACTCCTCCTGTCGGCAAACCTCCAGCTCCATCATCATGTCTGCCCCCTGTCTGCGTCCGTTCCTCGTCGCCCTCTTCGCCCTCCCCATCCTCCACGCCGACGAAGTGATCACCCTTGCCCCCATGGAGGTAACCGCATCACGCCTGTCCCACGGCCCGTTTACCCAGCCCACGCCTGTCACCACCTACACCGGTGATTTTCTCCGAGACAATCACATCACCGATTACACCGACCTCGCTCCACTCGTCCCCGGACTCTTCGTCAGCACGCAAGCCATCAACGACCCGAGCCTGAGCATACGCGGCATCACCAGCGACAGCCTCGACCCCCGCAAAGAAGAACGCGTCTCCGTGTATCAAGACGGTGTTCCCATCAGCCGCGCCATCGGCAGCTCCGTCGCTCTCTTCGATCTCAACTCTATCGAAGTCTTTAAAGGCCCCCAGCCCACCCTCTTCCTGCGTGGCGTGCAAAGCGGTGCCATCTCCATCACCGATAACCCCGCTCGCGACGAAACCTCCGCCCGCCTCACCGTCGGTGCCGGCGACTATCAAGCCCGCTCCGCCCAAGGCGTCGTCAACGTCCCCGTCTCAAAAGCCGATCACCTCTTCGCCCGCGTCGCCGTTTTCTATGCCGAACACGACGGTTACGTGAACAACCTCGCCGACGGCTCCACCCTCCAAGGCCAGAACACCCTCGCTCTCCGCACCAGCCTCCTCTGGCAACCTACCGACCTCACCACAGTGGATCTCGTGTTCAACCACCAACACGACACGCCCCCCGGCGCCGCCTTCAAAAGCATGGTCATCCCCGCGGCAGGCAATACCGATCCCTACACCGCCGCCAACCTCAACCGAGGCAGCGCCCTCGGCATCGACCGCACCCTCGACAGCCTCACCGCCACGCTGCACCACGCGCTCTCCCCCGATTGGATGCTCACCACCACCAGCGCCGCGCGGCGCATCGACGCCCAAGACCAGTTCGATGCCGACGGCTCGCAGTTCTACCTCATCGAAGTAGGTGACGACCAACTCACCCGCCAGCTCACCCAGGAAATCCGCCTCAACTACGACGCCCAAGAAAGCCTTACTGCCCACCTCGGCACCGGTGCCTACTGGCAGGATGGCTACGAGACGGTCACCTTCAACACCGACGAACGCCGCCTCTTCCCCTTCCTCTCCCACGCCTACAGCTACACCCTCCCCGACGCCTTCCTCCCCACTCATCTTCCCGGTTTCCTCGGCGGCGGCGCCCTCGCCCCCCGCTACGCCCAAGCCTACTCCAACGACTCCGACACCCGCTCCCTCGATCTCTTCGGCGGTGCCGACTACAAAACCACCGACCACCTCACCCTCGGTGCCAGCCTCCGCCTCACCAGCGAAGCCATCACCTCCGGTTACCAGTCCTACAACTCCGGCAACGGAGCCATCGGCTTCCTCACCGGCGGCGGCACCAACGACATTTTCCGACCCACCGCCGGCCGCCTCGAAACCTCCGAGACCACCGCCTCCTGGGTCGGCGACCTCCACGCCCTCTACACCCTCACCCCCGACCTCAACACCTACGCCAGCGTCTCACGCGGACGCCGCCCGCCCGCCCTCAGCTTCGACCAGACCACCCTCGCCCCCGTCAATCTAGACCAAGAAACCGTCTGGAACTACGAAGCCGGCCTCAAAGGCACCGCCCTCCACCGCCGCCTCTCCTACACCGCCTCCGTCTTCCAATATTATTACGACAACTTCCAAACCCGCCGCATCACCGGCCCCGGCACCAGCACTGCCTTCGACGGAGGCCGCGCCCGCGGCCAAGGACTGGAAACCACGTTGAACGCCACTGTCACCGACCACCTAACCCTCTTCGGCACCTACGGCTACACCGACGCCCGCTTCGCCGCCCTCAGCGCCGAAGGCCAGCCCCAGCTCTATGCCGGTAACACCTTCCGCCTGGAGTCGCGCCACACCCTCGCCCTCGGCAGCACTCTCGCCGTGCCCGTGGCCGACCACGGCGACCTCTCCCTCTCGCCGATCCTCCAATACAAATCCGCCGCCTACTTTGAGGACAACAACGCCCAGTTCGGAGGCCGCCTCCGCCAAGGCGGCTTCAGTCTGCTCAACCTCAACGTCGCCTACCGCCCCCGGCACGGCCACTGGGAAGCGCGCCTCACCGTGCAGAACCTCCTCGCCAAAGACTACCTCATCGACGCCGGCAACACCGGCGCGAATTACAACATCCCCACCACCGTGCGCGGCACCCCCCGCACCGTAGGAGCCGAGTTCACCGCTTGGTTCTGAGCGCGGGCACCCTGCCCCACTTCACGCGCTCGGTGCTCCCGGAGGCTTCGTAGGCCTCGGAAGATTGCCATTGTTGACCAACGATCCCGTCAAAAGATACAGCACCGACTTCGCAAGCTCGCGCGTTATCCAAGGATATTTGGTATTGGAGTGGGAACTCCCGTCGTTTTTTCGGCCAGAGTCGCCAACGAGATTGGGGCAATAGATCAAACGTCCATCCCCATCAAAAAAATCCCAGACCTTTTCATATTCACCCTGAACACCACCGAACATCGATTTATACCAGTCGCTCACATAGGGTTTGCGACGCCGCAGATGCTGTTCGATGGGCAACATCCGATCCCCGAAACCGGCGTTCTCGGCCACACCCGAAACAAAATAAAGAAGCGACGCCGGGTAGACGATGCTCGCCAGATTATCGCTTTCCTCCTTCTCACGTTTTAACACAAACGCCCGGAAATTCGTATACGTATGCGAAAACGCGACAATGGTCTCGGCAAACAGCTTTAGGTTCACGGCCGGGACCAACATGATGATGTTATCAAGCTTGGGGCCATTATTACGCGCCAAGTAAGCCACGAGATAAGCGATGGCGATCGCCCCGGCCGAATGCGAAACCACATGAATCGGAAACTGCCCTCCCCTCTCCGTTCGTAATTGGGCCAAAGCGGCGATCAAACGCTGGCCGTTGTTATTCGGTATCCAGCATTTTTCCGTATTCTCATAAACGATCTTCCAATGATTTTGGGCGAGCTCCGCGAGCCCGAGAAAACTCATCTCACGAAGAAATTCCTCCATGATGGTCGGCTCAATCTGATGTCGGGTGCCCAAAGCAAAACGCGCCGCCACTCTTACGATAAATTTGGCCGGCTTGAAGACACCGATGTCGGCAGACGCCGCGCCCTTTTCCTCGGCAAACTGTTCTATATCGCGGGCGATGCCGGCGATTTCGGCATCCGCCTTTTCGATTTTCCCCTGCAATTCTCGCTGCGCCTCCTCATCCCCGAGCAAATAGCCGATCTGCTCATCCGAAAAGCGCATGCCAGATATCATGAGAATCCCGCGCCCCGCCTCGGCCCAAGCCGCATCATTATCCCCGTCCGTGTTGACAAGCTGTTTGACCTGCTCGCACTGAAACCGGCCTATAAGCGCCTTCACAATCCGCTTAACGATGAGCTCTTGCAGGAAACGGCGAATTTTCTCCCAATCAAAAGGCCCGGCGTCGTAGTTGACAAAAATAGGGTGCAGCCCGCCAGCCCCACCGAGGTTCGTATCCTGAAAAATAGAATCGAGCAGCCATGGCCCGAGCGTGCTCTCCATATAGTTCTCACTGCTCAGCCCACCGTGAAAATAGAGCACGACGCCGCTCGCCCGTCTGGCAACCTCAAGAGCCCTATCCACCTCGTGTTTATCGTCGGTCAGACCGGAAATATAATGGGCGTCGGGCGAGGTGGTGGCGGGCATAAGAACGATTTCTTGATAGGGAGACATATTTGAAAGGCCGGATCGAGCATCGTGTGAAACCCTCAAAGCACCTTGATTTCCGTAAGCGCGGCGCGGTAGCGCGCATCGGTGCCGTCTGATGGCGTAATCCAGTCCTTGGTTTCCTGGATTACCTTGTCGGCGACTTGAGGAGCATCACGTTTGACGATTTCCCCGATGCTATGCACCGCTCCGGACGCATCCTCGGCCAAGCCATGCGCCTCGCTCAGCGTCTTGGCCCACAAGCCGGCCCATATCCCATGGAAAACACGCGCAATCCCGCCAAACACGGGGAACGCCTTGGAAAGCACCGGCAGAACAAAGGCAATGAATACATAGCCTCCACCCAGAATCCATATCCAAAAGAAAACCCGAGCACGGAAGGCGCTCGCCTCCGCATCGTGCGCAGCAAGGGCTTGATCCAACTTGGTGCGCTCGGACCGCAGATCCGCGAGTTCGCTTTCCAATTTCCCAACATGCTCGATGGACTGCTGTAACTCTCCATCCTTGACGCCCAGCGCCCGCTCGGCGGCGGCCTGTCGCGCGGACGCAGCACTCGTGGCGTCCGCCACGATCGTTGCCACCCACTTCTGCTGCTCGGGCGTGAGCGGCCCGAGCGCGAAATCAAAGGCCGTGCCCGCTTTCTTAATCGCCTTGCGCGCGAAGTCCACAGCCGGGTCTTTCTGCACGTCGGGAGGAGCGGCATCCAGTGCCGCGCTTCCCGCAGACGTGAGTTGCTGTCCAGTTTTGGCCTCGGCGGTTTTCTCCCCCGTAATTTTCGCGACCGCCGCGTCTTGTTTATTTTGATTATCCATCACGGCCTTACCCGCAGCCGTCAAAGTGCTAGACGAAGTTTTGTGTCCCAAAAACCATCCACCCCAAGCAGCCACAGCCAAGCCAATGACGACAATCGTAACAACTTCACCGCGAATCGATCGAATGTTCATAAATTAGAAGAGACCGGCTCAATTACGCTCCTTACCCAGTGATCGCCTCCACCACCGCACCCGCTGCGCTTTCGCCTGCGGCGTTCACGGCGGTGATATGCAATTTGAGGGTCTTACCCACCGGCAGGCCGTGAATCGTCGCGTCGCTGTCGTCCACCGTCGCGATGGCGACCGCCGCCACGTCCACGCCGACTACCTGCTTCCACACCCGGTAGCGGTCGGCTCGCGGGGCGTCGTCCCAATCGAGATAGAGCGTGCCACTACCGGCAGGACCGACAGTCACGACCAGCCCGTCGGGCACATCGGGCGTGGCGGAGGCACCGGGAGCGTTCAGCCCAAACGCCGCCCAGCGCGGGTCGGTATCGTCCAGCAACGTCTCCAGCTCGCCGATAAGACCGCGCATCCGCGTGCGCAGGCTCTCCTCGGCAGTGTCGCGTGCGGCCTTGGCCTCGGCGGTCGCGCTCAGGTGCTGGTTTACGGCGCTGCGCGCATCGCCAAGCGCGATAAACAAGGCCTGCCCGCGAGCGGCGGTCACGTTGAGCGGCGCGTTTTCCTTGGCCGGATGGGCCGTGAAATAGGCGGCGAGACTAGCCAGCAGTTCCTGCCGCGCGGCCACCGTGCCGGGCACGGCGAGGGAGTTATTGGGGAAACCCACCGCCTGCCACGCCGCCGACCACTCGCCGCCGAGGGCGACTTCGAGCACCTTGCGCACCGTGCCGATGTAGGCCTTGGCATTGCTATCGGCTAGGGTGGTGGCAGTGGTGAGCGCGGCCTTGTTCGTCTTCGCATCGGCGTAGGCCGCCTGCGCGGCGCGGGCGGCGGTGAGCGCGAGCTGCACCGTATCCGCGCGGTTTTGTTTGATACCCACGTTGTCCTGCTGCGCGCTCAGACCGTCGATCATGTCTTCGGCCAGCGTAAAAAGCCCTGAGAGGGCGTCGGGGAGTCGATTATTAGCCATAAAATAAAGGGAGCACGCGCGTGGCCGGTTCACATGAGCGTCGCGCCGGGTCGGCACAGGCGTGGCGACACTGGAAGAGCATCAAAACCTCCCGCCCCACGCGTGGCCGTGCTGGCGAAGCGTTGCAAAAGGCCGCCACCGGCGTGCCCACCCCGCGCGTTGCACAAAAAGCTCGGCCACGCCTGCGGCCCCTGCGCCCGACACTCGCACGCGGCGGGCACGCGCAGGCGCACCGTAAACAAGACTCGCGAACCATCGCCACGCCCGTGCCCGCCTTGAAAGGCGTCGAGCCGGTGACTGCTCAGGCATGGTTGCATGCCGGCTACTTTAGCAAGAGCGCCCGGCGAAAACATCAGGCGATACGGAGGATTTCCGCCTCAGTAATTTACCTAGCCCAGAATCCGCAAGAACACCTGATGCGCCGCGTGCGATAACCCGATAACGTATCACTTATAACCAGCCTCACGGCCCGTGTTACTTCTTAAAAAATATGAACAAAACCATACTCGGGCTGAGCTTTCTCTTGATCGCACTCGTTCCTACCGTCCGCGCGAATCCCATTACCTTCACCGTAACCGCAACGGCCTATAGCGGCAGCAACTACGGCTACATCGAAGGTCAATCTTACACCTTTGTTTACACAACAGGCGACAGTTTTACGAACTCCGGTCGCAATAATTATTTCGGGTCAGCCGACAACTCATGGACGCAATATACTCCTTCCGAGGACACTGTATGGTCCACCTTAGGCGGCACCGCCCTCACCGGGTCATTTACCTATTCCCAGACAGATGGCGCAGAAGTTTCCCTCCTCGCAATTTCTGCCGTCTCCGAAAATAGAAATCAACTTACTCTATCGGCAGCACTTCACGTTCTTCCTGGAAACCTAGGCCTAGCAACTGCGGACGCATCCGTGCAGCCCGATCAAATTACGGCCAATATCGTTCTCTTGAACTATGGTCCGTTTAATTACACCAGCAGTTACACGGATCCGAGAACTTATTTCTCAGATCATACTGGGGAGTATGCCTTCTCGGGAGATCTGGCGGGAGATGTTGATCTTGTTCTTAACCACTCCCTTCTTTTTCGCTTCATCCCCACGCACCTGACGATCAGCACCACTACAGCGGTGCCAGAGCCGTCCACCTACGCCGCAATCTGCGGCGGAGTGGCACTCATTGGCGCCACCCTCTGGCGGCGCCGTCCCCACTGCTAAAATCACCTAGCCGGGAATCAGCCCAAGCGCCTGATGCACGGCAGACGATAAACCGATAATATAGTGCCATCCCACTTTATAGAATGAATCGTCTCACTCACACTCTCTCGCTGTTTTGGTTGTGTCGTGCGATCTCGGCGCTCGTTCTCACCGGTTCACTCTGCTTGCACGCGCAAGTCGGCTCTTCTGCAAGCAACCCAGGAATTTCAGCAAAGGACATTCTGGCCAATGACGGTAGCGCCTCCAGCGGAGCCTACTTCATCCGTCCCGAAGGCCCCACCACATCCGCCTTCCTGGCCTATGCCGACATGACCTTTGCCGGCGGCGGTTGGACGCTCGCCGTTTCCAGTGTCACTGGGGCAGAACCGACCTCAAACGATATCACCGCGAATACCGGCGGTGCCTTCTTTAGCCCCACGGGAGCCGGCACGCGGGATCTGACCGCCCTCGCGGTCGATACCACCGCACAAATTCGTTTCGTTGTTAAAACCAGCACGGCCACTTTCGACGGTTACTTCACGGGCACCTTCGGCCCCAGCACCATGCTCCCGACCCTCAGCTCCTGGACCGTCGTCACCAACACCAATAGCGCATCCAATCTCCTCAGCGCGAATTTCGGCCAAACGTGGAAGACCACCGGAGCGCTCGGCACCGGGTGGTATTACGACGGCCCAGGAGCCTACGGCACGACGCCTTCGTTTCCCGGAAACGGCACCACGCAAGGCCCGGCCAACTACCTCGGCACAAGCGTGACCAGTTTTCAGATATATGTGCGCGAACTGGTCACGCCGAGTTACTCCAGCATTCCCGAACCCTCAACCTACGCTGCAATCTTTGGCGGCGTGGCGCTCCTCGGAGCCGCCATCTGGCGTCGCCGCCGTCGCTCCTAACCAAACCTCTCTCGCCTCATAATCCAAACAACAAACCACAAGAATTCAACACCATGAAAAAATACCTAACAATATGCCTCGCGCTATTCTCACTTTTAACCGCAAGCGCCAAGGCGGGAGGCCCCGAAAATGGCAGCCTCACGATAAGCCTTAAAAATCAGCCGATCACTTCGGTTGATATCAAATACAACATTTCCCAACTAATGGGAGAACCCACCGTCCAAGGGGTTTACCGCTGGCACAGCACTACGATAAAAACCATCGAATCCAATGCCGTCCTCTGGCTTGAAGTCAGTTCCTCGGACGGACGCAATCGGGGCTATATTCAAGTGTCCCCTACGGTTCCAGAGGAGGGTGAATGGGGGATGGACACGACGGGTTCCCCCAATTGGGACGAAGTGATCGTGCAAAGCTTCAGCAAAGGGAAAGCCGATAAATACTGGTCAGCTCACGATGCTAAACTCTTCTGGAAGGCCGGATTTTCAGTCACGGGGGCCATCCTCAACTATTCCTACGACCGCAAGAAGAGCCCTTAAGCACACCGCCGGACAACACTTATGACCGATCCCACCTTATAGTATAAATCACCATGAAATCGCTCAACAAACATTGGATTAAAACGACCGTGCTCGCGACTTTGATTGCGGGGTGCACCACCCATTTATCGGCCCAATATGCGACCGGCATGAGCCCCGCTGAAGCCGCTGCACGCAATCGAGCGGCAGCCCAAGCCCGCGATATCGCAGAAGCCCAAGCTCGAAACCAAGCGGCGGCACAAACCCGGGAACGCCTGGAGGCTGAGGCTCAGCAGCGCGCGGCGATAGAAGCTCAAAATCGAGCCGCCACCGAAGCCCGAAACCGGGCCGCCGAAGAAGCAAGAGAGCGGGCGATTGCCGAACAACAAGCGCACGCGGAAGCTCATGCACTGGCAGAAGAACGCGCCCGTGAGGCGGAAGAGCACAAGAAAGCCTATGAGGCGGAAGTTTTTAGGCAGAAGCAGGAAGCCTCAGACCGCATCGCCGCACAAATGACGGCGCAACTCGAAGAAGATAAAAAACGTATCCAAGCAGCATCGGATGCACTTCAGTCGATTACCGCCAAAGCCCTTGCCCCCCAGGAAACCGAAGACCGCGAAAAAACCAGTGCAGAGAAACAACAGGAGACCTTGGATAACATCAATGAGGCAGGACGTCTCATGAAAGAAAAAATGGAGGCTGGTTATGCCGAACGGGCGAAAGAACGCGCTAACCGACCCAATTTGTATGCGCCATAATTAAACATCATGAAAAAACTATACCTTGGCCTCGCCCTGGCCGCACTACTCGGTCTTTCCGGATGCGCGCTCATCACGCCGCCCAATGAATACAAAGGGAACACGGCTCTCATAAATTACAATCAAGCGTCTGTTGATGCCCTGATCAAAGACGGGCAAACCACCCGCGCACAGATCAATGCAGTTTTAGGTCGCCCGGCTTTCACACCCGACGGCCAGCCGTTTGAAATCTATATCGTCAACGTAATCGATTATACAAACTCAGTCGCCTACAATAAAAGCGTGAGTGTTAATTTTGACAAAAATGACGTGGCCACAGATCACAAATTCACGGAATCTCGGAGTGCCTTTTAACAAGTCACGCGCCCTTTTCTACTAACCACCCACCGGGCGGACTCCTCACCGAGTCCGCCCTTTTTATGCCCCCTGCGGACCGAGCCACAGCGTCGCCGCGCGGATGACCTCGACCGAGCTGTGCAACCCGAGCTTGTTTTTTATGTTCTCCCGGTGCGTCTCCACCGTCTTGATACTCAGCTTGAGTTCTTCCGAGATCCGACGCGGACTCAGTCCCGTCCCGATCAGTTGAAACACATGCAGCTCACGATCGGTCAGCACACTCACCCCGCCCGCCGCCGATGCCGCCGTCGTCGTCGGCCGAACGGCGCGCTTGAGCAGCAGCAGCGTCACCTGGCGGCTCACCGCCAGCTCGCCCGCCGCCACCGCATGCAGCGCCTTGAGCAAATCCGCCGCCGGCTCGCGCTTCATCACATAGCCATGCGCTCCGGCTTTCAGCACCCGTTCCGCATAGACCATCTCATCATGCACCGAGAACACCAGCACCGCCACCGCCGGATACGCCGCCCGAATCTCACGGATAAAATCTACTCCATCCCGTCCGCCCACCATCAAATCCATGAGCAGGATGGCGGGCGCGTGCGCCGCTAGTTGTTGACGCGCGGCCGGGTGGTCAACCGCCTGCCCGACGACGTCCACACCCGGCTGCTGGTTCAACCATGACACCAAGCCCTCAAGGATGATCGGGAAATCCTCCAGCACCACCACGCGGATACTGGAAG
>Ga0123337_10005897_pt1 | contig 11890 bp, 7 predicted proteins | sample frozenSSSSmetaG_FD_89792 | JGI IMG/M metagenome (GOLD analysis project Ga0123337, IMG submission 89792) | Glacier valley bacterial and archeal communities from Borup Fiord, Nunavut, Canada, to study Microbial Dark Matter (Phase II) -... | ecosystem: Environmental > Aquatic > Freshwater > Ice >...
CCGGCATCACCTGCAATGTATAAAGCGGAGATAAAAATAAAAAAAGCAAATCAAGTCATTGATGAATATAGCCTGCGGTTTGGGATCAGGAAGATTACATACAGTACTGAAAAGGGCCTTCAAATAAATGGTGAAACAATTAAATTGAAAGGTGGGTGCATGCACCAGGACAATGGGATACTCGGTTCTGCTGCAATAGACAGGGCTGAAGAACGCAGGGTGGAGATGATGAAGGCAAATGGATTTAATGCTATCCGTTGCAGCCACAACCTCCCCTCGCCAAAGTTTTTGGATGTTTGCGACAGCCTTGGCATGCTGGTGATTGACGAATGTTTCGATACCTGGACAAGACCAAAAGAGCCACAGGATTATCACCTTTATTTTAGTGAATGGTGGCAAAAGGATTTGGAAACGATGCTGCTCCGTGACCGCAACCATCCCAGTATAATTATGTGGAGCGTTGGAAATGAAATTAAGGAAAGGGCTTATCCTGATGGTTTGGTTATGACAAAAAAAATAACGGATGTAATCCATAAATATGATAACAGCCGCCCCACTACGGAGGCCATTCATGAATTTTTGGCTGCGGTTGGAGATGTGCATCCCTGGAGTTATACCACTCCCGCTTTTGAACTGGTTGATATTGGCGGTTACAATTACCCGTGGCGTTTTATGGAAAGCGACCGTAAACTTTTCCCTAACCGGTTAATGATGACAACAGAATCATTCCCTGCAGATATGTTTGATGTGTGGGAACAAATTAATAAATGTCCCTGGATTTTAGGTGATTTTGTGTGGACGGGCATGGATTATCTTGGTGAATCGGGTATTGGTCATGTGTCAAGAGAAAATGAAAATTGTAATTATGCTGCTGGGAATTTTGGAAGGAGCTGCCCTTATTTTGTTTCAGGTTCTGGTGATATTGATATTACTGGGTTTAAAAAACCGCAATCGTATTACCGGGATGTTGTATGGAACCGCAGCCAGATGGAAATGTTGGTGCAGGTTCCCGATTCATTGGGAAGAAAACAAATGATAAGCCTTTGGGGCTGGTATGATGAAATCCCCTGCTGGTCATGGCCCGGGTACGAAGGCAAAACAATTACTATAGATGTTTATACCCGTTGCACTTCAGTACGGCTTCAATTGAATGGTAAAATAATTGGCGAGAAAAAGGTTTCTGCCAACTTTAATGAAGATAAAAGAACGGGTGAATACAACATGAAATTTATCCCTAAAACACAGCTTACGGCCCAGTTTGATATTCCATATACACCCGGGGAATTAAAGGCAGTAGGCCTGGTAGATGGAAAAGAAGTGGTTACAAAAATTCTTAAAACCACCGGGATACCTAAAAAGCTTTTGTTAACGCCTGACCGTACACGAATTAAGGCAGACCGGAATGATTTGGCCTATATAAAAGTTGAAGTGGCTGATGAAAATGGCAATATCGTTCCTAATGCCAATATACCTGTTAATTTTACCGTAAGTGGTGAAGGCGAATTAGCAGCGACCGGCAACGGTAGCCCCAACCAAATGGCCAGTTTCAGGCAACCTAAATGCAATCTTTACCAGGGGAAAGCAATCATCATATTAAGGCCTTTTAAAAAAGCGGGAAATATTAACCTGAAGGTTGAAAGCGGTTCATTGATTCCGTCATCAGTGGATATTAAAACCTATTAGCCTTGTTAATAATGAAAAACAAAAAAAGTATTATAACGTACATAATTTCCATGGTTTTATTTGGAATGACGGGCTTTCCTTGTTTTTCGCAAGCAGTAAGTAAAACTTTTTGCAACCCGTTAAACCTGAATTACCGATTCATGACGGACACGCCATCCCGCCGGGAAGCAGCAGACCCTGTAATACTGTTATGGAAAGAAAAATATTTTCTTTTTGCTTCAAAATCTGGCGGGTATTGGTATTCAGATGACCTTTTAGGCTGGGGATACAGGCCATCTGTCACACTACCTGTAGAAGATTATGCCCCTACGGTGGCAATCATTAACGATACTGTTTTTTTTGTGGCTTCATCTAACACAAAATGTATAATTTATTACAGTATAAACCCGATAGAAGACAACTGGAAAGTATATAACCCAAATTTCCCCTTGGCGGTTACTGATCCCTGCATCTTCAGGGATGACGATGGAAGGGTTTATTTTTATTATGGTTGTTCCAATGTTGAACCAATTTATGGAATTGAGTTAAATGTCAGCCAACATTTGGATACCATCGGCAAGCCTGCTGTTTTTATAGGTCATAACCGTGAGAAATATGGATGGGAAGAAAATGGCGAGTTAAATGACAATATAAAAGACAAAGGTTGGAACGAAGGCGCCTGGATGGTTAAACATAATGGCAAGTATTATTTGGAATATGCTTCACCCGGCACTCAGTTTAAAAATTATGGAGACGGGGTTTACGTTTCGGATAAACCACTTGGTCCTTTTACTTATATGGACAATAGCCCTTTCGCCTATAAACCAAGTGGCTTTATTGGGGGCACCGGGCATAGCTGCACTTTTTCTGATAAATATGGTAACTACTGGCATATTTCAACTATGACTATCTCTGTCAAGCACATGTTCGAGCGCAGGCTTGGGTTATTCCCCGCAGCATTTGATGCCGAAGGCGTTTTGCGGACGTTTATGGCTTTTGGCGATTACCCGATGAAAATACCTGACCACAAAATCAACCCTTCAAAGGAAAGTATGGATCCTCAATGGATGCTGTTGTCTTATGGTAAACCTGCAAAGGCTTCTTCAATTGCTGATGGATTTTTAATAAAAAATGCGTTTGACGAAAATGTGCGTACCTGGTGGTCTGCAAAGTCAGGTGACAAAAAAGAATGGCTGAGCGTTGACTTAATCAATTCCTCTACCATCAATGCTATACAGGTAAACTTTGCCGATGATGGATTTAACCTTACCAATAAAAATAATGGAGTTTCTTATAAATACAGGATATATGCATCAAACAATGAGAAAGATTGGGTTTTGATTGTCGACAAAAGCACAAACCAATTTGATGCTCCGCATGATTATATCGTGATAAACAAACCAGTTCGGGCACGCTATGTAAAAATTGTAAGTGAAGGGATACCGGAAGGTAGTTTCTCAGTTTCAGGGTTAAGGGTTTTTGGGAAAGGCAATGGCGTTAAAATAAGCAAGGCTCCAAATTTCGATATTTCCCGTGACAGTAATGATACCAGGAGGGCGGTTATTAGCTGGAAAAAAACAGATAGAGCTACAGGTTATGTTGTTAATTATGGAACAAAGAAAAATAAATTATACACTTCAATTATAGTGTATGGTACTGACATTTTAAAACTGACTGGTCTGAATAAAATGAGCAACTATTATTTTAGCGTGGATGCATTTAACGAAAATGGAATTGTGAAAAGTACAGCGGTAAAAGGTTTTTAATAATCATAAAATAGTCACTAAATATTATACAATAACAATTAATTATTACACATGAAAAATCCTATTTTGTTTGGTATAGCAGCTTTGTTAATTACAGGCTGCAATGCACCAAAAGTCAATGTAGTTTCAACAACTTCCGGAGAACCCTGGGTAAAGGAAACCTCCATAAATATTGAAAAGGCAGATACCACCAAGCCCTTCGATGTAACCATTTCAACCAGCAAAAAAGGACAGGTTATTGATGGCTTTGGAGGCTGCTTCAATGAATTAGGCTGGGATGCCCTTCAAATGCTTGATACAACCAAACAGGCCGAGGTATTGAAAGGGCTCTTTACCCCTGAAGGATTAAATTTTACGATATGCCGTATGCCAATTGGCGCAAACGATTATTCCCGTAATTATTATTCGTTGAACGATTCGGCTGGTGATTTTGAAATGAAACATTTTAACATTGATCGTGATAAAAAATGTTTGGTGCCTTATATAAAACAGGCGATGACATATAACCCACAATTAAAAATATGGGGCTCGCCATGGACACCTCCCGCCTGGATGAAATTGAATAAGCATTATGCCACCTTGCCCGACCCGAAATACAACGACCTGCCTGCTGCCAACCCGGGCATATCAATGTTTACCATGGATAGCAGCTACCTGAATGCATACGCCAACTATTTTGTAAAATACATACACGCATACCGAGATGAAGGGATCAACGTTTATGCCGTTCACCCGCAAAACGAAATAAGTGCCAGGCAAATATTTCCCAGTTGTATATGGAATGCCAAAGAATTAAATGTTTTTATAGGAGAATACCTTGGACCAACTTTTAAAAAACAAAAAATGGATGCCGAAATATGGTTGGGTACCATCAACGATTCTTCATTTATAAAAATAGACAGTATTTTAAGCAACAGCGAATCATCAAAATATATTACGGGTGTTGCCTATCAATGGGCAGGACAGAAAGCGATTGGTGAAACACATCAAAAATATCCCGAAATGAAATTAATGCAATCTGAAAATGAATGTGGTGATGGCTCAAACAACTGGACTGCTGCCCAGCATACCTGGGGATTGCTCAAACATTATTTCAGCAATGGTGCCAACTCGTATATGTACTGGAACATGATGCTGGAAAAAAATGGTATAAGTATTTGGGGCTGGAAGCAAAATGCCATGATTTCAATTGACGGTACCGGTAAGTTCTTTTATAATCCAGAATATTACCTGATGAAACATTTTAGCCATTTTGTAAAACCCGGGGCCCACTTATTAAAGACCAAATCTGTTGAAAATGCATTGGCATTTCAAAATAAAGACAATGAAATTATACTTGTTATGGAAAATGAAAAAATGGAGCCTGCTGTTAAAACGATAAGGATTGATAATAAACAAATCGCGGTTACACTTAAGCCCGAATCATTTGCTACTTTTTCTGTTCGTTTATAGCTTACCGTATTTGACTAAAATTATTATTTGATGAAACAAAATAATTTCACCAGGTTGTTTTTCATTATTGGCTTGTTTCTTATAAACAGCTTAAATGCTTATAGCCAAAATAAAGACAGGTCGCCTTTGGGATTGGTGCCTGATATTCCGAATCCTTCACCAGATTATTTTTGCACCTGGCAAACCCAACAATATTTTGCAAGTGGTGGTGGCCCGACACTTCAACGTGCAAATCTTGTTGAAGCAAATATTTTAGGAAGCGGCAAGAACCAGGGATGGGTAAATTTTTATCCTAAGGTGAGGAAAGATTTAATTTTTGTAATGGACGATAGTTGGGATATTCCTTTAAGCGGTGATGTGAAAAGTTATTTTGGGAGCCTTATTCTCAACAAAGAGCGGTTTCCCGGTTTTGCAAAAACTGGTGTTTCAAACGGGCAGGCAATCAAAAGCCTTTGTACTGCTATTCAGCAAAAAGGATGGAAAGCAGTGGGTGGCTGGGTTTGTGCGCAGGAGGCGGATATTTTTTTAAATGGGAAAACGCAAAAAGAATACTGGGTAGAGCGCGCAAAATGGGCAAACTATTCAGGCTTTGCCTACTGGAAAGTAGATTGGGGAAAACATATTTACGATTACAATTTCAGGAAATTGCTTACCGATATTGCTCACCAATATGCCCCCGAACTGTTTGTTGAGCATGCACAGAACGATACTGTTGTTCCGGTTTCAGACGTTTTCAGAACATATGATGTTCCGGCTGTTTTATCAATTGCCATGACAATGAAAAAACTAAAAAATACTATGGCGCCCTATACAACAGAAAAGGGTTATAAAGGGCTTATTTGTGCCGAAGATGAAGTATATATTGCCGCCGGTTTGGGATGCACGATGGGCATCATGCGCCACCCTATGACGGGCAATCTGCCCAATGGAAAACCCGACCCATCATTTCCTGTGATACACCGCAATTTAAAAACAAAAATGGATGAAGTTACCAGGGCAGTTCGATGGCATAAAATAGCCCCTGCATTTGCAGTAAATGCTGCACAAACTTATGTTGATTCGGTAAAACTTACTGATTCATGGCAAATTCAGAATATGGAGGAGGAAATTGAATCGTGGTGGTTTGAGCCGTGGACAGGATTCAAAAAAAACGGAAATGTTATTGCAGAAACCGCACCTGCTGCAATTAGCCGTGGCATGCCATTACCAGTAGTTGTGCCCGATGAAAAAGGCGACATCCCATTTGTAGTTGCTTCCAAAAATCCAAATGGCGCCGTATCAATAACAGTCGCTGCACGAACAAAGGATAGACAATACTGGGCACCAAACTGTGCTATTTCAATCAGTTCCGGCAATGCAAAAACATTCGGGATTTTTGGGTATTATAAAAACCTTACTATAATTACAAACCTCAATTTAAATAAGGTTACTATTAAAGCCCAGGATTTAGCAGGGGTTAAAGTGATGGATATCACATCTAAGATTATTATAAAAGGAAGTAGGTTGATTATTCCCGGCAAACTGATTACTGAAATTGGGACAGGTGAGCAAACAGCCGGTGATACATCGGAACCAGGGCTTGTTTTGGAGATCTTTAATAATTAAAAGGTGCGAAAATATTTGTTTTCATATATCTGCTAAAAAATATATTCTCATGAACCATTCACAATTAACAAACTTATTTTTTTATCAAAAAGCCTGCAACAAGCTAAATGCTTGCGAGGTAATGAAAATGTTTACAAATATATCACCGGTATTAATGATCTTATTTTTCCTGTTTTCTTTCATCAACCAAACAGGGGCATTCACACCAATTAAAAAATACATTGACGCGCCAGGCATTCTAATAAGCCCCGATTTTTCCTTAAAAGTAAATGGAACAGCATCCATTTCCGTAGAGAAAACCAGGTACCTCAGCTATGCAAAATTTGCATTGGCCGGAAAGGGTGGTTCAATTAAAATTCAAATAACCGTTTTGGCAAATAGCTTTAATAGTGTGAACTTGTGGCCTCGGAAATCATGTATTGTTCCTTCCGTTGAAAAAAAATTAAAAACCATAACGTTTACTGTTAGCGGCAATTTGCTGTCAATACCGCAAAAATTTATAGTAAAGGCCGACAGCATGTACATGGCCGTATTTATTGACCTCCCTGAAATTAACAAACCAAAACTTACCGATGTAAATGTGAAAAATATCCTGGATTTTGGAATAGATAATATTGGCGCAACACTTCAAACAAGCAATATTCAAAATGCCATCAATTGGATGGCCAACAATAGGGAGGGCAAAACCATTCTTTATTTCCCCAACGGGATTTATAAATCTGCTTCAATAACGATCAGCAATTCTCTTCAGATATATCTTCAGGAAGGTGTACGTGTGCAGGGTTCCCAGGTTACTGGCGACTATCCGGGAGCAGAGAATGATGAGGGTGGATATTTTTCTGCATCTTTTTTCAGAGTAAAAGGAAATGGCACTACATCTTTTAAATTATTTGGCAGGGGAATGATAGATGGTCATGGAACGGAGATATTTATAGGAACTGGCAACCGCAACATTTCATTGCTTTACATCACCAATTGCTCCCGTGTTATTATAGACGATGTTATTTTTCGGGAATCAAGCGGCTGGACCTGTCATGTTGAAAATTCATCGGATATCCGAATTAACAATGTAAAAGTAGTAAACCCATCAGTTCATACCGGTCCTTTTATGACTTCGCATTTTTGGAACCATTCGTTTGATGCCACCAGTTGCCAAAACTATACCAATAACAATTCTTTTGCGTGGAGCAACGACGATTGTATTGCCATCATGAGCCGTGACCGTGATAACAATAATATTACATTTAATAACCTCTTAGGGTTTACCATATCTTCTGGTGTAAGATTAGGATGGAACAGTAGTATGAATTCTAAAAATATCAGTATTATCAATTCCGAATTTGTACAAACTGCTTACGCTACCATTTCATTACACGAATTGAAAAATAATGCTGTTTACGACAAAGTTACTTTTTCAAACTGCTGGTTCGATACTGAAACATCGGTAGGCTGGCGGGATGACAGCATTAAAAAATATGTTTTCTTCAGGGTATTTAGTCCTAATTGGGGATCCGGATTTGCGAAAATCAATACACTTGCTTTTCGTAATTGCAATATCGAAAAGCAGGGATATATGTTCTTTGCCGGCGACTCTGTCCATACCGTTAAAAATATAATATTTGACAATGTAACGATCGGCAATAAAATTATTTCGAACCAAAAAGACATTACAAACCTTACTCTGCTACATGTTACCAATGTCTCATTTTTAAAACCTAAAAAAACACTTCAAAAACTAATGGCGAAATAATCAGTAATGGGTGGGAAAGAGTAGGGTAGCAATAAACAAGTACCATGACTTATTGAAGTTTTAAAATATTGGGTATCATAAACTGCTTTTCATTCAAGGCGTTTATTACACATTCTTTTGTTGACCTTAAAATATGAATTACATGTGAATGCCTTGCTAAAATAATAATCAAAAAATATGCTGTACAAATTTAAAAAATTGAAAATTTACTTGTTGTTATTAATGGGTATTTGCAACACTGCCCTGGCACAAGTTCATCCAATGCCTGAATTAAACAATGCTAATGTCTCCAAATACACGAAAATATGCCGTGAAAATATTTATAAGGAAATGAAAGGCATGTACCGGGAAAAGGGCAAAGCCATGAATTACCCTTTTTTGGCACCAGGTAGTCAGGCGTACAATGATATGATATGGGATTGGGATTCGTGGCTAAGTGATGTTGCCCTTCGTCAAATCCTACAGGAGAACGGTACTGCCAAGGACCGCCAGGAAGCATTTGCGTATGAACAAGGTTGCATACTTAACTTTTTAAGTTTTGGCAGCTTAGAAGGGTATATACCAGAATATATGGTGAGGGACGATAAAACGGGTGGCGAACGAAGGCCCGCCAACTATACCGATTGGAACATGCATAAGCCAGTGCTTGCGCAACATGCAGCTTTTATTATTAAAAATAGAGGAGGTCATGCAGAATGGTTGAGGGAATCTTTTTTTAATTTGCAGGCTTTTGAAAATAATTATTTAAGCCATTACCGTAACCAGCCAACCGGCCTGCTTTTTTGGGCAACAGATGCTGGCATTGGGGTTGACAATGACCCCTGCACCTTTGGACGTCCCAATAAAAGCTCTGGCTCCATTTTTTTGAATTGCCTGATGTATAAGGAAATGTTAGCGATGGTGTATTTGGCAAATCAACTCAACCTTCAGGAAATAGCCAGCAACTATCAAATATATGCTGACGAGTTTAAGACTGCCATTCAAAAAAATTGCTGGGATGAGCGCAATGGGTTTTATTACAGTGTAGACTTTAACCTGATACACCACAAACCCGAGACCCATGGAGGGCTGCACGCTGGCGGCCCGCTTTCATGGAACTGCCTCATTCAGCGCATTGACGTATGGTCGGGGTTTTTGGCTATGTGGGCAGGCATTGCAGAACCAGAACAGGCAAAACGCATGGTGGAAGAAAATTATAAAAACACCAAAACTTTTAATTCCCCTGCCGGGATAAGGTCATTGTCTAAGCTTGAAAAAATGTACACTATTAAAGCTTCGGGTAATCCATCCTGCTGGCTTGGGCCGGTATGGATTAATGCTAATTACCTTACCTGGAAGGGATTGGTAAAATACGGGTTTACTGAGGAGGCAAAAGAACTTGCAAAAAAAACAATTGTAGTGCTAGGTTACGATTACGAAAGGTACGGAGCTTTGCATGAATATTATCAACCCGAAAATGGGGAACCTGTTTTGAACAAAGGATTTCAAAACTGGAACTTTTTAGTACTGAACATGGCGGCATGGCTCGATGGAAAGCCAGTAGTGGAAGAGTTTTAACCAGCTAATCTATTTTAAGGATTTTTAGTTCGGTTTTTAAAGTTAGTAATAAAATCAATTTTAATATTTATTTATAAAACAATTTTCAAAATGAAAAAAACGCTGATATTATTAACAATATTGACTGTAATTTATACCTGCAGTTACGGACAAAAAACATACCAGGCAAGTTTGTTACTTGATGCAAAGGCAGGAATAGGCGAAACGGCAATTTGGCATCCTTCCGAGCAGAAACTTTATTGGATTGATGTAGATAAAAAAATGCTTAATACATTCGATCCTGTAACAAAGAAAGAGGCTAATTACCCCCTGCACAAAATGGTAGGCACTGTTGTGCCGGTTGACACAGGCGGAGTGCTGGTAGCTTTGAAAGATGGTGTATATGCATTTAATATGAAGGCCAATGAGTTCAGGTTGTTAGCTGCGCCTGAAAAATACCTCCCCGATAATTGGCTCAATGATGGAAAATGCGATCCGGCAGGCCGTTTTTGGGTTGGTAGTATGGGACCCAAGTTTAAAGCTTCATTATATAGAATATCCGCTTCCGGAAAATGTGATAAAATGCTGGATAGTATTACAATTTCCAATGGCATTGTGTGGACATCGGATAAATCAAAAATGTATTACATCAATACGCCTACCCTACAGGTACGTCAGTTTGATTATGATAATGCAACCGGAAATATTTCAAATTCAAAAGTGGTGATAACGTTCCCGGATGGTGTTGGTTCGCCAGATGGAATGGCCATTGATTCCGAAGGGAAACTTTGGATAGCTCATTGGGGTGGCAGTTGTGTAAGTTGTTGGGATCCCGCTACAGGAAAAATGATAGCCAAAGTTGAAGTCCCTGCTCTAAATGTTACCTCCTGTGCTTTTGGAGGGGAAAAGTTGGATATGTTGTATATCACCACCACCAGTCTTTTCATGGATGAGGCTTCTCAGAAAAAATTTCCGGCGAGTGGAGGTGTGTTTAGTGTAAAGACAGGTGCCAAAGGTATTCCTGCTAATTATTTTAAGACAAACTAAAATTAAGAATAATGAATCGTAGAAAAATGATTAGAAACTTGGGAGGCACATTGGCCTTATCGGCAATTGGAATTCCCATAAGCCATGCGCAGGTTGGTAATACAACGGCTATACAAAAACTCAAAGGCAATATTAAACATTCTGTTTGCAAATGGTGCTATGAAAGCATTCCATTGGAAGAGTTTGCAGCGGCTTGTGTTGATATGGGTATCCAATCCATAGAACTACTGGGGGAAAAGGATTGGGCTACAATTCATAAATACGGTTTAAAATGTGCTTTAGGCATTGCAACCGATTATGGAATTCCCAAAGGTTTTAACCGATTAGAATATCATGATAAACTGATTGCCGATTATACGGCAATTATCCCCAAGGCTGCTGCCGCTGGTGTACCCAGCTTGATCTGTTTCTCTGGCAACAGCGATGGGCAAACCGATAACGATGGCTTGATCAATTGCGCCATAGGATTGCGCAAACTTATGCCTGTTGCCGAAAAATATGGTGTTACCCTTAATATAGAACTGTTGAACACAGATTTACATAAAGATTACCAGTGCAACAAAACATCATGGGCTGCAACTCTCTGTGAAATGGTCGGTTCTGAGAGACTCAAAATATTGTACGACATATATCATATGCAAATCATGGAAGGAAATATTATCGATACTATAAATAAATATTATCCCTATATCGGGCATTATCATACCGGAGGGGTTCCCGGGCGTCACGAAATTGATGAAACACAGGAACTCAATTACCCTGCGATAATGAGGGCCATTGTTAAAACCGGATATAAAGGTTACGTAGCCCAGGAATTTTTTCCTTTGCAGGAAAATAAACTAGAGTCGCTGCGAAAAGGAGTAACTATTTGTGATGTATAAGATTTTAAATATTAAATGATGAGTGAAACATGTTTTAATGGGTGCAGGGAATTATGCGTTTTCAATTTTAAAGACACTTCTATGAAAAAAGTATTATGGTTCAAACTGATCGTATTAGTGATATGCTTTTTATCGTTAAGGGCAAATGCTCAAAACAATGTTGGTTTATTGAACGAAAAAGAATTTAAAAC
>Ga0123337_10005898_pt1 | contig 11889 bp, 7 predicted proteins | sample frozenSSSSmetaG_FD_89792 | JGI IMG/M metagenome (GOLD analysis project Ga0123337, IMG submission 89792) | Glacier valley bacterial and archeal communities from Borup Fiord, Nunavut, Canada, to study Microbial Dark Matter (Phase II) -... | ecosystem: Environmental > Aquatic > Freshwater > Ice >...
AACGAATGAAAGGACTTACGGACATTCCGGGCATTCGCGTGGGTCATCTTTCGGATTACAAGGGGCTATCTGGTTGCACTGTGGTTCTTTGCGAAGCGGGAGCGGTGGCGGGAGCAGACATTCGCGGCGCGGCAACCGGGACCGAAGAGTTCGACGTGCTGAACCCGATGCATGTCACGGACAAGATTCACGCGGTGGTTTTTTCGGGAGGCAGTGCGTTCGGTTTAGAGACCGCCTCCGGCGTGCGGCGGTATCTGGAGCGCAAGGGTGTGGGATACGCTTTTGGAAAGCACGTTATCCCGATTGTGCCGGCGGCAATACTGTTCGATCTGGGAATTGGCGAGAACCACCGGCACCCTACGCGCGAGATGGGCGAAGCAGCGGCAGCGGCCGCTAGCGCAAATACCGTGGAAGAGGGCTGTGTGGGTGCCGGCACTGGAGCCACTGTGGGGAAGCTGCTGGGCATGGACCACGCGATGAAGAGCGGCATTGGAACATTCACGATCACGTTGCCGGGTGGCGCGATGGTTTCGGCATTGGTTGCTGTGAATGCTTTAGGCGATGTGCGCGATCCCGCGAACCGGGCGATTGTGGCGGGCGCGCGCATTTCGCCGGAATCGAAAGAGTTCGCCGATACGGAAAAACTGATGCTGAGCGGGAAAGCCGCGCTGCCCGCCCATTCGAATACTACGCTGGCGGTGATTGCCACCAACGCGAAGCTTTCAAAAGTAGGTGCAACGAAGCTGGCTCAATTTGCGGCACTAGGCATGGCGCGAACGATCGCGCCGGTGAATACTTCCGTGGACGGCGACCTGGTGATTGCTCTCTCGCTGGGGAGTTTGGAAGCCCAGAGCGACGCGCTAGGCGTCGCCGCGGCAAGTGCATTGTCAGAAGCTATTCTGCGGGCCGTTCGGAGTGCCCGAACGCTTGGCGGAGTGCCTGGCTTAGCCTAAGTTACGGCTTGTAGGCGATGCAATCGATTTCGACTTTGATATCGGCGACAAAGTTGCAGACGATCGTGCTGCGGGCGGGCTTATCATTACCGAAGAACTCCGCATAGATCGCGTTCATTTTCGCAAAGTCTGACCCTTCTTTCAGGAAGACACTGCACTTCACCACATCAGCCATGGATGCGCCCGCACCTTCGAGAATGATCTTGATGTTGTTCAGGACCTGGCGGGTTTCGAGCTCGACGTCGCCGCGCTGCTGAGCAACCTGGCCGGAAACGTAGATGAAGCCGCTGGCGCGAACGGCTGGGGAATAGGGCCCGGCTGGCGTAGGCGATCCGGGAGGTGAGAGTCTTTCAATCATGGCTTCTAGTGTCCCTCAGCTTCCAGCATTTTTTCGACTTCGATTGCAGCTTTGCATCCGGCACCTGACGCGGTGATGGCCTGGCGGTAAATACGGTCTTCCACATCGCCAGCGTGAAACACGCCATGAACGCTGGTGCGCGCGCCGCCCTTGCCCACAATGTATCCATCGGGATCTGTTTCAATTTGGCCGCGGAAAACTTTTGTGTTTGGGATGTGGCCGATCGCAACGAAGAAGCCGTCTACTTCCTGATCCCACGTGGTGTTTGTGAGCGTGTTGTGCAAACGCACGCCGGTGACGGTGTTCTGGCTGACGTCGTGAATTTCTTCCACAACGGTGCTGGTGAGGAACTTAATTTTCGGGTTGGCGGTGGCACGGTCCAGCATGATCTTGGAGGCGCGGAAGGAATCGCTGCGATGCACCAGAGTGACTTCAGAACCGAAGCGGGTGAGGAAGTTTGCCTCTTCCATGGCGGAATCTCCACCACCGATTACCATGATCTTCTTGCCCTTATAGAAGAAGCCATCGCAGGTGGCGCAACTGCTGACGCCGTGGCCAATCAGCGCTTGTTCAGAAGGCAAGCCGATCCAGCGGGCCGAGGCACCGGAGGCGATTATCAGCGTGCGCGTTTCCACCGGTTGATCTTCAATTTTCAGCTTGAAAGGCCTTGAAGAAAGGTCCGCTTCCTGCACCGATCCATCCATAAAAAAAGCACCGAAACGTTCGGCTTGCCGCTTCATGCTGTCCACCAGTTCCGGGCCATTGATTCCTTCGGGAAAGCCCGGGAAGTTTTCGACTTCGGTGGTCCAGGAGAGCTGCCCGCCAGCGTCGACTCCCTTCACGACGAGCGGATCGAGACCGGCCCGCGCGGCGTAGATGGCTGCGGTGTTCCCGGCACAGCCGGACCCTATAATTACAACGTTTCGCATTCAGTTATTCTAGATGCTCGCCAGCACGGAAAGCTTCTGCATGGGGTCGGCGATCAGCTTTTCATCGCGGCCCTTCTCGCAACAGGTGCCTCGCGGGATGGAGGCACCGTGGGGGCAGGTGGCGGGGTGGCCAAGGAAAGTGCAGATACGGTCAGTGAGTTCCGGGCTGAGGATGTGCTCAAAGGTGCAGGCATTGCTTTCGATGGCGGCGGGATCGCGGATGGAGAGCACATCAGTGAAGAGCCGCTCCGCCAGACGATGACGCCGGATGACGCTGCGTGCGCGCGCTTCGCCCGCAGGGTTGAACTGAACGTCCCACCCGTTTACTTGGACCAAGCCCATTTGGGCCATGGTGGCTGTGAGTTTGCGATGCTGTGAGGTGGTGAAGTGCGTCGCTTCCAAGTGCGCGGCCTCACCTTCTTCGCGATGTTCGCGCTGCACCCAGAGCTGTTCCAGCACTTCATCGAAGTTTTGGTTTTCTTCCGCGGAGAAGTGTTTGGGAGTGATGATGCGGCCGTGTTCCAGATTGAGACGGCGGTCGGCTCTACGGCCTACATGGTCATCGTGCGTGACCATGAGGATGGTACGGCCTTGCGCATGGAGACCGGACAAAATATTCATCACTTTGGTCTGGTTTTCGGCATCCAGGTTGCCAGTGGGTTCATCGGCAAGGATAATTTTGGGATCGTTGACGAGAGCCCGGGCGATGGCGACGCGCTGCTGCTCTCCGCCGGAGAGTTGGCTGGGCAGGTGATGGGCGCGCGTTGCTAGGCCGACCTGCTCAAGCGCGGCACCCGCTTCCTCCTTATCGGGCATGCTGTGGAAATATTGAGCCAGCATCACGTTTTCCAGGGCGTTCAAATGCGGAATCAGGTGAAATTGTTGAAAAACGAAGCCAACCGTTTCACAACGAAAGCGTGCCAGTTGGGACCGGTTCAGAGTGGACGTATCCGTGGCACCGATTTGGACTATGCCGCTGGTGGCTTGGTCGAGACAGCCAAGAATGTTCAGCAGGGTGGTTTTGCCGGAACCGGAAGGGCCCATGATGGCAATCCATTCGCCCGCGTTCGCCGTGAGATTGACGGAATCGAGAGCGCATACCTGCTTTCCGCCTTCGCCCTGGTAAACCTTCGACACATTTTCAAGTTGCAGGAAAGGCTTGTTCATTCGCCCCTCAGAATGCGTGCGGGCTCAATCCGCCAGATGCTGGCGCCAGCGAGCGCGGTGGCGACAAGCGCCACGGCAAGCGTGATGGCCGCGGCAAGAAGAAGAACAGGAAGTTCCAGGCGAACCTGGAACGGGGCAGCGAAAACGCTGCGGCCGATCCAACCCGCAAGCACGATCCCCGCGGCATAACCAGCCAAAGCGGAGGCGAGCGCAAGCACCACGGTTTCGGTAACGAATAGGGATGCAATTTTCCGTTCCGCCGCGCCGATGGCTTTCAGAATGCCAATTTCGCGGCTGCGCTCCATCACAAGCTCACTGAAGTTGCTGGTCACGGACATTGTGGTGATGACCAGAATGAGAGCCAGCAACAGGAACAATACCACGCGAATTTTGCGTACAACGCCTGTTTCCGTTTCAGCCACTGCCTGTACAACGCGGACGTTTACGCCGGGATACGCGCTTTGCAATTCGGCGCGGACCTCTTCCAGGCGCTCACCCGGGGCACGGACTTCTATCAGGCTTGCGGCATTCGCCGTTCCCGCCAGCTTAGCTACCGTTTCGAACGGCAGGAATAGCTCGTTATCCTCGGCGGCTCCAGTGGAAACGATACCGGTGATATGGCAAGCTGCATTTTCGAGAGGGGCTTCGGAGCCCACATGAAGCTTGAACCGCTGCGCCAGATTGATTCCGGCGAGACAGCCTTCCCGCGAACCTTCCACGTGCCAATACTGTGTAAGTTCTTGAGCGGCCTTCAGGTCTACCCCCGCCAGAGATACCGGCTGCCCGGAAAGCTTACCTGTCGAAAACAAAAACGGTGCGGCCACGGCTCCAGCGTTTCTGGCAAACTCGACGGCGCTGAGCGGGACCATGCTGGCGGAGGTCAGAAGTAAATTGGCACCGTAGGAGGAAAATTCAGAACGGACGCGGCGTTCGACATCGGAATAAATGCTGAACAGTGCCGTGGCAAGCGCAGCGGCTACCGCCAAAGCAGAGAAGGCGAGCAGCAACCTTCTAGCGCGCAGTTTCATGGCATTGCGGACAAAAATCCAGTACATCAGAGACGCTCCCGGAGTGCGGTGGCCGGGGCGCGGAGAAGCGACTTCCGCAAAGGCGGGTATGCGCCAGCCAGAGCAACAGCCATCGCCAGAAAAATGGAAAGCGGCGCGAGGACCGGAGGAATTTCTATCCCTGTCCGAAAAACTGAGTTGCCGACCCAGTGAGCCATCTGAAGACCAGCCAGGACGCCAATCACGCCGCCTACTAAACCTTCGACCGCGATTTCAGCGCCGAACAGGGAAGCGATCATTCGGTCCGTCGCCCCTGTTGCCTGCATGATGGCGATTTCTCCCCGGCGTTCCAGCATGGTGGTTGCGACGACGCTCCACACCGTGAGGGCGGCTGCGGCCAGAGCGGCCAGCGCGATCAGCAGCATCAGGCCACTGATTTTAGAAAGTACACGGCCTTCACTATCGGCGACGCGCCAAACGGGACGCGCGGTGGACATGGGCAGCACTTCCTCTATCTGATGAGTAATGGAGCGAACGTAATTCGTGCAATTCCAGCGCTCCAGCTCCTGTGAAGTCATCCGGGCAGGATCTTTACGCGCAAACTCGTCTTCCGGCTTGGTGAGAGCGGCAACCTGGAGAGCGTCCACATCGCCGGGGTGGCCGGTGAGCCGCTGAAGGTCGGCCAGTTCCGTAAGAATTTGATCGTCTTCATCAGCACCAGTACGGAGGATGCCGGTGACCCGGAACGGCTCGCCAAAGAGAGTAACGGTGGAACCAGGCTTCAGATTGAGACGCGCGGCCACGCTTCCGCCGACTAGACATTCATTCGGCTTCTTGATCCAGTGCCCGTGCACTCGCCAGGAGGGGTTAACCGCAAGTGCGCCAGTGCGCAGAACACGCCCATCCGGGGTGCGGTACTGGCGGTCAAACCAGACGCCCCTGACCGGGACCGGCGAGCCGCCAACCTGCGCGATTTCCGTTAAGGACGGCATGAAACCCGTGAGGTTCAGTTGCCAAAAAATGGTCTTGAGCTTCGGGATTTGGGCTTCCGGCAGGAAAGCGCCCGCGGTCTTAGGGGTGACCAGGATATTCGCGCCCAGCGAGCGCAATTCCAGGTTCATTTTGTCACCAATATCGAGCATGACGCCCAGCATGGCCGTCGCGATTGCCGTACCCATGGCGATAGCTAGCACCGTCATGGCTTTCCTGCGCGGGGAACGCCGCAAACTTTCTGCCACAAAGCGGAAAAACATTAGCTGGCGGTGCGGAAGTACCGCGCTCCCTTAAACAGCTTGTCGGCTGGGATGACCAGGTCAGCACCTTCCACGCTGGAGGGGAGCGGTATGGGGTTGCAGCCGCCTCGCACGCCAATGGTGGGAATGAAGATAGCAGACGCGCAGTTGCGGCAGACCACATTTGGGCCTTTCTGGAAGTAGCCCTTGTTGCCGCAGATCTCGCAAGCATCGAAGGCGGTGGCTAGGGTTTTGTCCGGACGCTGGATCACGATGATGCGGACAGTGGCGCCGTCCGATTCGGCCGAGAAGCGATGCAGGTTGCCATCGCTTACCGAGGAAACCGGGATTTTCACGATGCCGTCCGTGACTGTTAGCGGGGTGGCGGCAGAGAGTTCGCTGGTGGATTTCGCATAGATGAATTCCGCGGTAATCATCAACATGAAAAGCCCGGAAGCGGTACAACTGCCAATCATCCAGAGGCGTTCGCGGCGTGCCGACCAACGCGCTTTGCGAAGCGCCGCACCTTCCAGCCGATCGGTCGCTGGCTGCGCGCGGCCGCGCCATTCCAGGAGAAGCATGGCACCGGCCAAGGCAAGAATCGCAATAAAAAAGAACACCTCGTCGCGTACAATGGGGCCGATGAGCGCCATTTCAGCCGCGCTGGAGGGGAGGATCTGGCCCTCGCTGAGCTCATGAAGGCCGGTGATGGTGAGTTGGAAGACCACCACCATCAGGATAACCGTGGTGATTCTGAAGAATGACCGCAGATTCACGCGGATGGTGCCGCGCACGAAGCTTACGCCAAACAATACCGCCAAACCGAGGCCGAGCAGGATGCCAACAGCTTCGAGGACGCCTGAGGTATCGAGGCGGACTGCCGCAAGAAGGAGTACGGTTTCGACGCCTTCCCGGAAAATCATGAGGAAGACGAACGCGAAAACGCTCCAGCCGGAGCCGGAGTCAGGCGCATCGGGGCCACCACCGCTCAATTTGCGCTCGATTTCGCCCTTCATTCCCTTTGCATTTCGGTTCATCCAGACGACCATGCTCAGGACAAAAACTGCGCTAATCAAGAGTGTCCAGCCGCCGTAGGCTTCTTCGGTAACCTGGAACCGGGTGAAAACCCACGCCAGTATGCAGCTTGCGGCAACCCCGGCGAGGATGGCGCGATATACCATTGGGAGTAACCGTTCACGGCCCGTTTTCTTCAGATAGGCGATGGCAATGGCAATGACTAGTGCGGCTTCGACGCCTTCTCGGAGCGCAATGATGAAGGTTTGGAGCATAAATTCAGCGACAATTTCAGTATACGACCATTTAGGTCCGAGATCGAGTGCCCAGGCGCATCAAGGTAGTGATGGGTGCGAATTTCGCAAATGGGAGTATAGTATCCCTTCATTCAAGGTAAGCAGTACGAGGCGACTAATGAGCAGAATTGGATGGATTTCCCCTGGTTTGGGGTGTGTGGTTGTGCTGTTGGGAGCTATTTCTGCTGCCGGGCAGGCGATTCCTGGGAAATTTTACGAGTACTATCCTGTTGCGCGGACAGGCTCGACATTCACCAGCCTCGGTTCCGGACCGTCCATCGCCGAAGATCGGCGGGTTGCATTTCAGGGAACCGCCAGCAACGGAACCGGATTATGGATCGGCTCGGGCGCGAGTACTGTAACCAATTTCAACGCTGGGCTTACGAATCCTTCCAGCGATTTTTACGGCACTTCGGTTCAAGCGAACCGCAGTGGGCTGGTGGTGAGCCAGGACCGCATCACTACCACCACGCCGGCGACGACCAGCATACGGATCTTCAACAGCTCCTTCAGCGACACGTTCACGTACGCGGGCCGCGGCGGTCCTTCCCGCACCTATGATGCCGTCTTCGCCAATTCAGCGGTGAACGTGAATGGCGACGTAGTTTTTACGGCCTTTCACCCCACTCCCCAGAAATTTCTCGTGCTCGTGCCGAACGGAGGGGCAGCCGTCGAGGTGCCCATTGTCTCCGGAAATCCCAAGCCGATGATTGCAGACAACGGAACAGTCGTTATCCAGGTAGGCGGCTCCGGGAGCCAATCCAACCAGCAAATTCGGGCGTACCCTTCCGGGCTGGGAACTCCGGTAATTCTTGCGGATACGAGCGGCCACTGGCTTTCTCTGGACAATGACCCGGGCATCAGCAGAGATGGACGCATTATTGCCTTTCAGGGCAACATCGATGCCGTCGGCGGAAACTCGCTAGGCACCACCTCAGGGCCTGGGATATTTGTGGCCGTGGACGAGAACAACAACGGCTCGTTCAACAAGATTATGCGTCTTACCGGAGGCAAAGTAGAAAATGTGCCCGCCGATAAGACAGCAAAAATCGGCAATCTCGATGGAATCTGCGACCCAGGTGAAAATTGCCTGACGGCGGCGGAACTCGGCTACGACATTGCCGGTCAACCGATTACTTTCGCCTCGTACGCAGCCGATAGCCGCGTGGGGGTCGCTAACGTGGATTTCGGAGCCTCAGGAATTGACGATGACACCTTCGTGGTGTCTTTTGTGGCAACGCCAACCGCGGCGAGCCGAGCGAATCCGCAGATCTTCTCTTTCCCTCTTCTATTTTCCGCGCAGCAAGGCTTATGGACCATTCGCGTTGACGTCCAACGCATGCTCTCCGGATCTCTGGCACGCGTTTACCACCCGACTACGCCCATACCCGTCGTCCAGATTGGCGACAAGCTGGGCCTTGACACAATCACGGGCCTGGGGGTTTACGATCCGATTGCGAACGCCGGGTACGATGAAGCCGGCACGATCCGGACCATGCGACGCGGGGATCACCGGGTTGCGTTTTGGGCAAGTACCAATAATGGGCAAGCGATTTACCGCGCCAACCACCTTGATTCCGATCAGGACGGGTTGCTGGATCATTGGGAGACGACCGGTATCGACATGGATCAGGATGGGATTGTCGACCTGAATCTTGCCGCTTGGGGAGCTGATCCGTTCCATCGGGATCTGTTTCTTCAGGTAGATACGGCCGTGGGGTTTAAATACCAGCCGCAGCCAGGTGTTTTCTCGTCGGATATTGCAGGCACGCTTAGCTATTTCGAGAACAACTTCCAGAGTGCGGAGGCGCTGACCGGGCCACTCTATGGCGCGACGCTTGATGGTTCCGTGCCCACATCAATTCTCCAGGGCATTTTTACCCATGTCGACGCGGGACCGAATAACGATCTGCTTGGCTTCCCTTTATCTCTCAATTTAGGTGCGGCTGTGGCTCGGGGCGGGAACGCAGTTTCCATGCCGGGAAGCCCGGGGACCGCTCCAGACTTGATCTACTATGGCCTCTCCGGTTCCATCAGCATTCCGGGCGTGAATGCCCTGGCCTTTGAAGATGTGAAACGATCCAATTTTGGAAATTTTGACAAGAACGCCCGGGAATTGGCTTTTCACTACGTGGTGCTGGCTCCGTATCAAGACCTAAAGCCAAATGTGACACTCGGACTGGGGAACCCGGCGAGCCCGTTTATCGGGGCCTTGGTTCCCAGTCAAATTCCCTTAGCCATTGAGACATCCGGAACATTGCCCGCGAGAATTGGCAATGGAGACTTCCTGATGATCACCACTGGACCAAGTGCAGGCTTTACGGGACAGGTTACCGGCTTTGCAACGAACCTCACGAATGGCAACAGGGTTATCTACTTGGACTCAAGCCTAACTACCGCGGCCAACGCGGGCGATAACTTCGTATTTTTCGATGGAAGCACCGGCCTTGCGGAAGTTGCATTCGCCCATCAACCGGATTTCAACTCGCTCCCTGGAAACGACGTGATTGTCTCACTGAAAACGATGCCTCTGGCGGCAGACGGGGTATACGGATCCAGTTGCGACCAGTGGCAAACGATTATGCACGAACTGGGGCATACTCTGGGCTTGCGCCACGGCGGGACGGATCACATGACAAGCTCAACTGCTAAAGGAACGGCTTATAAGAGCATGATGAGTTACAGCTGGCAATTGAATTGTAACCAGCCCTATCAAGTAGTAGGATATTCGCATTTAGGCGACACCACCTTCGATGACTTTGCAAATCTTCGGATGGATATGTCGAACGTGATGTTCAATGTCGGTAACAGTTTAGGTTTAGGCCTCGGCTCCGGCAGTTTTGGGGACTATATTCAGCAAAACCCTGAACCGAACTATTCCCTTCATGTGGCGCACAGCGGGCCGCTGGATGTTGTTAATCCCTCGGTTCAAATCAATTCCCCGTCCGGGGGAGTTGGAGTAAGCGGCAGTGTGACCGTGACCGTCACGGCCACCGACAATACGGCTATCGACAGGGTCACCGTTATTTTCGACGCAAATGGCAACGGCGCCATCAACACTGGTGAAGCGGTGACGGCGAGTTCCCTCGGGTCCAATATGTATCGCGCAGTTTTGCCCGCGGTCTCCGGACCGGCGGGTACGCGAGCCATTCGGGCAATTGCCTACGACACCACTGCCAACTTTGCTTCTACCTCCATTAATGTGACAGTCGGCGGCTCCACACCTGTGCCGAATGTGGTGGGCCAAAGCCAAGCCGCGGCCAGCAGCGCGATCACCAGCGCGGGGCTGGTGGTAGGAACCGTCACCAGTGCTGCCAGCAGCACCGTAGCATCGGGAAACGTTATCAGCGAGACACCCGGGGCGGGGACGGCAGTCAGTTCAGGATCGGCTGTAAATCTGGTGGTCTCAACGGGCTCAACATGCACTTATGCGCTCTTCCCCGTGAATCAGTCGTTCGGCGCGGCTGGCGGCAGCGGCGCAGCTTCGGTAACGGTACCGGCGGGCTGCCCCTGGACGGCAGTTGCAAGCGCCGCATGGGTCACCATTACTCCCCCAGGTACAGGGACCGGCAATGGCAGCATTAGTTTCTCGATCGCGGCAAATCCGGGATTGGGGCGAGTGGCCAGCGTAGTAATCGGCGGTCAAAGCGTCACAATCACACAGGCCGGGACTTTAGCACCGTTTAACATTGGATACTTTCAACCGAGCGGTCCCACCTGGGTCCTTGATTCCAATGGGAATGGAGTCTACGACGCGGCTGACAAGCTGTTTGCTTTTGCCGGGCAACCGGGAGCGGTTGCTGTAACGGGCGATTGGAATGGCGACGGCAAAACCAAAGTCGGCTTCTATTTGAATGGCTTCTGGATTCTGGATTATAACGGCAACGGCGTCTACGATGGCACCGGGCCGGGCGGCGACAAGTTCTACGCGTTCGGCGGCGCCAGTGCGGCGTACGTACCGGTGGTGGGAGATTGGAACGGGGACGGCAAGACGAAGATTGGCTTCTACAACAATGGCTCGTGGGCTCTGGACACAAACGGCAACGGAACCTTCGATGGCACCGGCCCAGGGCAGGACAACTTTTACGGGTTCGGCGGTAATGGCGCCGGCGAAGTTCCGCTTCTGGGGGACTGGAACGGCGATCACCGCACCAAAGTCGGATTTTTCTACCAAGGGAAGTGGGCTATGGATTATGACGGCAATGGCACCTTTACGGCCGCCGACAAATATTACACGGCTTTCCCTTATGCGCCGGGCGACAAGCCGGTCACCGGCGATTGGACCGGGGACGGCAAGACTAAGATCGGCATCTTCCGTGGAGGTTTCTGGATTCTGGATAATAACGGAAACGGAACCTACGACGGAGTTGGCGCGGGCCAGGATAAGTTCTACGGCTTTGGCGGGAACACGGGAGAAATTCCATTAGTCGCGGATTGGAACGGCTCCGGAACCAGCAAGATTGGCCTATACATCAATGGCTTTTGGGTGCTGGATTATAACGGCAATGGGAGCTATGACGGCACTGGCCCGGGGGCGGACCGCTTCATCGCTTATGGAGGCCAGGCTGGAAACCAGCCGATTATTGGGCGTTGGTAGCGCGCCTCAGATTCAGCGCCGAACGCTTCAGCAGCGGTTGGAACTCTTACCAACCGCGCGAGTTCAATACTGATTCCGTTCTTAATCCCGCGCGCCGGGTCTGATCGATGCCGCAGGCGACGAACTCGAATTCTTCGGTAGCATGCGCGTTGGTGACTGAAAGATCCAGCCGGTCAGGGCTGGAATTAATTTCGACGAAGCAGCCGTTTTTTCGGGCGTGTTGCAGCACTCGTTCGGCATCCATCTGATAACCCGGCCGCTTTAGAAGCTATCGACCGGTCGCTTGGCCCAGAATTGTGAAGTAGCGATTATCCATGGCGCGCAGAATCCCGTTCC
>Ga0123337_10005899_pt1 | contig 11889 bp, 10 predicted proteins | sample frozenSSSSmetaG_FD_89792 | JGI IMG/M metagenome (GOLD analysis project Ga0123337, IMG submission 89792) | Glacier valley bacterial and archeal communities from Borup Fiord, Nunavut, Canada, to study Microbial Dark Matter (Phase II) -... | ecosystem: Environmental > Aquatic > Freshwater > Ice >...
AACAACACAAGCGTCAGCTGCCATTTGCGAATAGCGAACTCCGCGATATGCATAGATTAGGGCTGCCCCTTGACGATGCGCACAACGGACCCGGTGCGCAATTTCTCCAAGCCTGACGTGACGATCCTGTCGCCGGGCCGTAATCCACCCGACACGTTCACAAAATTATCAGTTACCTGGTCAATTGCGACATTGCGCGTTTCAACGCGGTCTTTGTCGCCTACGACATAGACGAGGCCTTCGCCGGTGCGGACGCCAAACAAGGCGCTTGCCGGAATTTGCAATTGCTCCCCGCCTTCGGACGCCGGCAATCTTATGGTCGCTGTGCCTATTTGTCCCGACCGCAAAGTTGGCCGATTGGGAAGCCGGAACTGAACCGAAAACGCGCCCGTTGCTGCATTTGCCCGGCCGTCAATCTCCGATATCTTTGCGGTCAGCGGCGCCTCGCCCGCCGACTCAATCGAAATATCCGCCGCCATGCCGACACGCAGTTTGGAGGCGTCGCGGTCAACGATTGGAACGCGAAAGACAAAACCGTCGTCAGCTTCGCCCAACATAAGCGCTGGGGTTCCAGCGGCGATCACTTGCCCCGCCTGCACATTGCGCATCAGCACAACACCGCTTGATGGTGCATAAAGCTGGGCAGTGCTGCTAGCAAAGCCAGCCTGCCGTACGCGCGCCTCTGCGCCCTTTAATGATGCTTCAGCGGCTTCAAACCGCGCTTTGGTTATCCAGCCATCGGCATAAAGCGAACGCACGCGGTCAAACTCTGCCCGCGCGCGGTCACGCTCGGCGGTCGCAACGCTCATGTCCGCGCCAACATTGGTTGTATCGAGCGCAGCCAATAATGCGCCGCGCTTTACAAAGTCGCCCTCTTCGAAACGCACCACGGCAACCTTGCCTGCTGTGGTAAAACCCAACGGCGTTTCGCGGCGGTAGCGTACAGTTCCGACGGCATTAATTGTACGCTCAAGGCTCTGCTTGCCTAAAGTGAAAATCTCGACGGGTAAGACTGTCTCAGCTGCGACCTTGGTTTCTGTAGCGCTGTCGCCACAGCCGGAAAGCGGAGCAAGCAACAAAAGCCCAGTAAAAAATTTCGAAGATACTGGCAAACGGCCCTCCCCTGCGCTGCTCGCTTATGGTGATAGGTGAAATCGTCGCAGGATGAAATAGCGTTTTAATATGCAACTTATTTTACAGTTTGCCTGTTGTTAGCAACGGTGGTCGTCTAAGACCATTTTCGGCAACTGCTTGCTGTATCGAGGTAATTTCCTGCTGCATGACGCGTTGCCTATTTTTCCATCGCAAATGTGTGCCAGCTGAAAAAATGCCAAGGCCGGTTTTGCGGCCATAACGTTCGATAAATCGCAACGCGGCCGCAGTGTCATAGCCTGCATTCGCCATCAGCCAGATCGACAGACGATCCGCCTCTATTTCCGTCGCCAGTGTTTGCATGATGCTCTTTTTGGTTGCGGCAAGTCGTTGTCGGTGACCAAGCAAATTATGAGACATTTCATGCGCGACGACCGCCGCCAATTGAGCCTCGTCCTCGGCGGTAAAGGCTATCAACCCTTCAGTCACGCGCACCGACACCCCGTCTGCGCCTGCGTCCAGTTTCGATTTCGTATCCACCCAGAAGCGGGAGACGCAAATAGCTGGAGGTGTAAGTGTGACCTTCTTTTGGCCATCCGCCGACATCAACGTGATTTCCACAGCGCCAGTCGTGTCCAGCGCTTCACCTAGCATATCTTGAAACTTCTCCAGTCGCGCGCTGGTTCGCTCGTCTTGAACGAAATCCGCGTCAAAAATATTCGCGTCGTTGACCGCGACAATGCCGTCACCCGGCTTGATCCCCAACATTTCTGCCGCGCCGCCGGGGACAACAGCGGACACAGCGATCGGCGCGCGAAAACCGAATGCTGCCTGTGCGGTATCGGGATTTGGATATTGCGCCTTGTCATGCAGCACCCAGCCGGGGTTGCGGCTTTTACGCGCACAAAACGGCGCGTTCAACGACGCCAACCGATAGCCTATAATCGCCAGACGCAGGTCCTGCTTTGCTAATTCTTGGTAATTGCCGATATCCGGCTCGGCTGCGGATGCTGCTTCTGTGGTCGCCAGCGCCGCCAAGAGCATGATAGCGGCCAGCAGTTTCCTCACCGGACTGCGGCTCTCGATAGTCGGTCGTTGATGGCGATGCCAATACCCTCATGCGGAATGGGCGCGATGGCAATGGTTTTCGCTTCGTTTGCATCGGCGTTGTGAAGCGCTTCAAACAAGTTCGCGGCCGCTTGTGCCAAGTCACCCGTTGCCGACAGATTGGCGTCGCCCGCGACCGCACCGAAGCCAATCAGATATTCGTCCAGCTCTGGCGTTGTGACGTCTAAGCGGACAGGTTTCGAAGGCGCATAATGGCTGGCCATTTGGCCGGGGGCCTCAATCGACGCATCTTCTTGCGGCAGAGGCGCGCAACCCAACACATTTTCAATCTCAACGGAAGTGACCGGCCCGGGCCGCAAAACCTGCCACCCGTCATCGCGCACGGCAACGATGGTGGACTCCAATCCCGCCGAACAAGGACCTCCGTCTAGTATCATCGGCACAGCCCCTCCAAGCCCCTTCAGGACATGATCTGCGCGCGTTGGGCTGATCGACCCACTCGGGTTCGCAGAGGGCGCAGCGAGGCTTAAATCGCTCTTGATGAGCAATGCCTGCATCACCGGGTGTGCTGGGCATCGCAAGGCAATCGTGGGAAGCCCAGCGGTCACGGCGCGGGCAACAGGTGCGTCGGGTTGCAACGGCAGAACCAGCGTCAATGGGCCGGGCCAGAACGCCGCCGCAAGTTGCTGCGCAGTAGCATTAAACACGCCAAGCTTTTCTGCAGCTTTCCGGTCGCGTACATGCACAATTAACGGATTGAAGTCGGGACGCCCCTTGGCCGCATAAATATGCGCGACAGCCTCTGCGTTCTGCGCATCGGCGGCGAGGCCATAAACCGTCTCTGTGGGAATCGCGACGATCTGTCCGGCACGAAGAAGCTGTGTCGCAGCCGTTATTGCAGCGTCATCAGCAGGTACAACCCAGCCATTCCCCAAGGTATTTGAGCCAAACATCATTCGCGGCTATAGGCGGGTGCAGACCCGATTTAACAGGATTTTTTATCAACCATGGCGTTTTCAGCACCCGTCGCAGAACAGAACTTTGTCCTTAAGCATATCGTTGGCATCGATGCATTGGCGCAACATGCGCGCTTTGCCGACGCTACACCTGACATGGTGCAAGCGATTGTCGAAGGTATTGGCGCATTTGCGGAAGGTGAATTTGCCCCGCTCAATCGCATTGGCGACACCGTTGGCGCGCGCCTGATTGATGGCAAGGTGGTCATGCCCGATGGCTTTGTCGCGGCGTATAAATCCTATGTCGCCAATGGCTGGGGCTCAATCAACGCGCCTGCAGAATTTGGCGGCCAAGGCCTGCCCTTCTCTCTGGCGACGGTTGCGCTCGACTCTCTCGGCGCCGCCAACATGGCCTTTGCCCTCTGCCCGATTCTCTCCGTGGGCGCGATTGAAGCTATCAACCACCATGGGACTGACCGCCAGAAGGAACTCTTTCTGCCAAAGCTATCGACAGGCGCATATTCAGGCACCATGAACCTGACTGAGCCACAAGCGGGTTCCGACGTCGGCGCATTGAAATCGACCGCCACACCGCGCGGCGATGGCACCTACCACATCAAGGGTACCAAGATTTATATCAGCTTTGGCGACCCCGACATGGCGGAAAATATCGTCCATTTGGTGCTGGCGCGCACGCCCGATGGCCCAGCCGGAACGAAGGGCATTTCGCTGTTTCTGGTTCCGAAATACCAAGTCACGGCAGACGGCAACATCGGCGAAGCCAATGATATCAAGGTCGTATCGATCGAGCATAAGATGGGTATTAATGCTTCGCCAACCTGTGTTTTGGCGTTTGGCGAAGAAGGCGAATGTGTCGGCGAATTGATTGGCGCCGAATTTGGCGGCATGCGCGCGATGTTCACGATGATGAATAACGCACGACTGAATGTCGGTCTGCAAGGCGTTCAAGTTGCGGAGGCCGCCACGCAAAAGGCGATCTGGTTTGCGCGTGAACGCATTCAATCCGCCAAGGCCAACGGCCCATCGCGCGAATCTGTAGCTATTGTTGAACATCCCGATGTCCGCCGCATGCTCATGCGCATGAAAGCAGGAACGCAGGCGATCCGCGCCTTGCTGTATCTCGCCTCAGGCTATGTCGACCGCGCAACGCTTGGCGAGGCTGGTGCGCAGGACATGGTTGATCTTCTGACGCCTCTCGCCAAAACCTATGGCACTGACATGGGCAGCGAAATCGCATCGCTGGGCATTCAAGTGCATGGCGGCATGGGCTTTGTCGAGGAAACGGGTGCAGCCCAATATTATCGCGATATCCGTATCGCGGCGATTTACGAAGGCACAAACGGCATTCAGGCGGCGGACCTCGTTGGCCGGAAACTGGCGATGCAGGGCGGCGATGTCATCCGCAACCATCTTGCGGCTATTTCATCTGATGCTGCGGAACATGCCGGTCTGTTGGCGTTGGCTGCAGCTTGCGCTGAGGTCACCGAATATATGCTCGGCGCTGAGGTCGATGATCGATTGGCAGGCAGCTACGCCTACACCAACATGATGGCGGTCGCGACGGCGGGTTGGCTGATGTCAAAACAATTGCGCGCCGCACAAGCCGAGATCGCCAATGGCGACACCAGCGCCTTCCTGCGAACCAAGGTTGCCGCTTGCCGTTATTACCTAGATGTCATGGTTCCCGAAGCATTGGCGTTTAAGGTCAGCGCCATGGCGGGGGCAGAATTGCTGTACGCAGTTGATGCCGCGGAACTGGCAGCTTGAACGAGCAGACGCTTAAACGCATCGCCGAAGCGCTTGAGCGGCTGTCTCCCCCGCCAACGCCGCCTACGGACCTGTCGTCGTTCCCCGCTTATCATTGGAACGGGACGGCCTTGGCGGCGGTCCATGATTTTAAGCCACTGCCGCTTGATCTCATTGTGGGTGTCGAACGGCAAAAGTTGGATCTGTACGAGAATTGCCGACGCCACGCCTCAGGCGCGGCGTCGCATGATGTATTGCTATGGGGCGCGCGCGGAATGGGAAAATCCGCGTTGGTCAAATCGGTTGTCGCCGCGCTTCAGGAGGCTGGGTTCTTTATCGCTTTGGTAGAAGCCGCCTCGAGCCAATTGACGACCCTGCCTGCCCTGTTTGAAGAACTCGGAGCATCGGGCAGACGCTATTTGTTGTTTGTCGACGATATTTCGTTTGAGCCACATGACCAGAACGCCCGCCTGCTACGATCACTACTAGAGGGCGGCGTGGAGGCGCGTCCGAACAATGTCCGGCTCTGCGTTACATCTAACCGCCGCAATATTGTCGAGCGCGATGGCAGCGATCAGGCCGACGGCATGAACGCACGCGACGCGATCGACGACAGCCTGGCGTTAGCCGACCGCTTTGGCCTTAAGCTTGGCTTTCAATACCCCGATCAAGACGCATATCTGCAAATGGTCGGCAGCTACGCCAGCCATTTTGACCTTGACTGGGATGAGTCAGACGCGCTTGGCTTTGCCCAGGGGCGCGGCGGTCGGTCAGGCCGGATCGCGTGGCATTACACTGTCGAGCTTGCTGGCCGCGCGGGCCGGAAGATTTAGTTGTGTTTAGTTTTTCGCGCGCACCCGCCAGATGATATTGCCGACATCGTCGCTAACCAACAGCGCCCCGTCCTTCGCCATTGCGAGCATCGTCGGACGACCTTGCGCATTGCCGTCCTTGTCAAGGAAACCGGTTAGCACGTTGATTGGCTTGCCAGCCGGCTCACCTTTAGGAAACGGCACGAAAATCACATCATAGCCGGATACGGGCTTGCGGTTCCACGAGCCATGGCGTGCGACAAACGCACCTTCTGTAAGGCCCGCACCCAGTTTGCCATTAAAGCCAAAGGCCAAACCAAGCGGCGCAGTGTGCGCGCCCAATGCGTAGTCCGGACGACGTTCATATTCGCGCTTCTGCGGCTTGGGTGGTTGGACGCGGGCATCCGTAAAACCGCCCCAATAATGCTGAGGCCAGCCATAATCGGATCCAAATTCCACCAGAGCCAGATAGTCGGGCACAAGATCGGAGCCAAGCATGTCGCGTTCGTTCACGACCGTCCACAAGCGACCGGACTTGTCCCAATCAAGACCGACCGGGTTACGCAGGCCAATCGCGTACGGAATTTTCTTGTCCTTGGCGATATCGTATTCAAATACCATGGCACGGCCATTTTCGGTCTCCATCCCATTCTCGCCAATGTTGCTGTTCGACCCAACCGCAATGTAAATTTTAGTACCATCGGGTGAAGCCGCAAGGTTGCGAGTCCAGTGGTTGTTTGGCGCAATTGCGTTGAATTTCGTCAACTCTTTGCCCTTCACCGCAATCTTGGTGTCGCCTTCGGTATATGGGAAAGCCAGCAATCCGTCCGTGTTGGCAACATACAAGGTGTCACCGATCAGGACCATGCCGAATGGCGAATTGAGCCCCGTGAGGAATGGCGTTTTTAGTTCTGCCTTTCCATCGCCATCGGCATCACGCAGCAATGTGATTCGATTGGCGGAAGGGACGCCAGCACCGGCCTTGCCCATAAGCCATTTCATGACGAAGCCTTCAATACCGCCTGTTTTGCGGGGCGGCGAATTGGTTTCAGCTACCAATATGTCGCCATTGGGCAGCGTGTACATATTGCGAGGATGGTCGAGGCCTTCAGCGAAGCGTTCAACGATCAGGCCTGGCGCAGCAACGGGTGTCTCGCCAGCTTTCCAGCGGTCAACGTCTGCAACCTTGATGGTCGGGAAGATTTGCGCACGCCCCGCGGTGATTTGAGGTGAGGTACCTGTAACCGCATCAAGCGGAAGTTTCGCAACGTCAGGCCGCGTGATGTACCAAATGCCCGCAATCGCCAGGACAATGACGATCAAAACGATGTTGCGCACGTGCTTCCACATATTATTCGATCCCTTAACGACGCTTGCGGTCAATGATCCAGATCAGCACCGCGATAGTGGTACCGATGACCATACCGATAACCGTCCCGGCGGATGGTTGGTCCACGGCGACACCAATGATGGCACCAATCAATAGCCCAAAGGCGATAAAAATACCGCCGGCGAGGCGTGGCTGACTGTTTTCTGTTCCTGACATAACCTCCCCTTGCCACCAACTGCGATGTCCAAGCAAGCCCGATGTTTATCCTTAATTCGCGCTAACCAAGTGCTTTGACAGAAATGCCAGAGTGTATTGGTAAAAGGATTTTGCAGACAGGCTCATGCACCCAAGCCTGTCTGCCACCAATAAAAATGGAAAGTCGCGCTTTTTATGTTTTTGCCGCTCTACGTCGAACCAAGAGATGTGTCGGATGCGCAGATGCTTATGGACAAATATGGTCATTTAGCAGGCATCGAAGCCGCCGAACGGGCGAACAAGAGCCGCAATGTCGGTAACCACCTGCATTACTGCCGCTGGCGGCAGATTGAGCGGCTGATCATTGTATTGAGTGCTGACACGACGCTCGGCACGGTTCACTGATCGGATATTTAGACTAGCTTCCGTCATCCAGCGACAGCAACGACGCATTTCCGCCCGCACTGGTTGTGTCGGTGCTCGTTGTCCGTTCCGCGCAGAATCGGTAAAGATAATGTGGACCGCCTGCTTTGGGGCCAGTACCCGACAGCCCTTCGCCGCCAAAGGGTTGGCTGCCAACCACCGCGCCAATCATGGATCGGTTGATATACAGGTTACCAACCCGTGCCAATTGTTCGACCAACGCACTGCTGCCGGCGATCCGGCTGTGCAGGCCCATCGTTAGGCCAAAGCCTTTGGCGTTAATCTTGGCGACGGTCGCTTCCAACGTACCAGCCTTCCAAGTTGCAACGTGCACCAGCGGGCCGAACCATTCGCGGTTTAGTTCGCTTGCGTCATCCAGCTTAATGACCGTGGGTGGAACGAAGAAGCCTTCTGCCGGAACCGGTATTTCATGGACAATCCGTTCCTTTACGCTGGCGCGATACGCCATCAAAGAATCGTAAGCAGCCTTATCGATAACCGGCCCAATGTCCGTGGCGGGGTCGGCTGGATCACCCACATCCAGGGTATCCATTGCCCCACGCAGCATCTCCAGCGTATGTTCGGCAATGTCTTCTTGCAACAGCAACAGCCGCAGAGCCGAACAGCGTTGGCCGGCGGATTGAAAACCCGACAATATGACATCGCGCACGACCTGTTCGGACAAAGCGGTGGAATCAACTATCATCGCGTTCAAGCCACCGGTTTCGGCGATCAGCGGGACAAGCGGCCGGTCATCATCGGCGAGCAGGTTACGCGCAATAGCCTTTGCCGTCGGGACGGAGCCAGTAAACACGACGCCAGCGATGCGTGTGTCAGCCGTGAGGGCAGCGCCAACATCACCTGCGCCAGTGACGATCTGCAAAGCCTCTTCCGGAATGCCAGCCTCATGCGCCAGCGCGACTGCCAATCTTCCAATCGCTGGCGTTTGGGGCGCTGGTTTTGCAACGACGGTGTTGCCGGCGACTAAAGCGGCGGCGACCTGACCCAGAAAAATCGCGAGCGGGAAATTCCACGGGGCAATCGCGACCCAAACACCGCGACCCTCGTGGCGCAGGACATTGCGTTCGCCCGTCGGCCCCGGCAGCTCAATCGGTACCAAATCAATTCGTGCGCGCGCCGCATAATATCGGCAGAAATCAATTGCTTCTCGTACTTCGGAAAGCGCATCGGGGATGGTCATGCGCGCCTCTTGAACCGCAATGGCCATCAACCGGCTACGGTTTTCCTCCAACAGATCGGCCAAGCGATCAAGGCAATCAGCACGGACATCTATCTGGGTCGTCGACCAACCGGGATAGGCTGCGAGCGCCGAAGTCACCGCATCTGCCGGACTTACGCTCGCATCGTCGTCCAATTTCAACGGGACCGCGATTTCGGCAGCAGTTGCCTTCAATATGGCCGCATCGTCCAGATCGATACCGCTGCTATTCACGCGCTCCGGTTGAAACAGGTCAGCAGGCGCGGCAATCGCGGGATGACGCGTGCCACCCACTGCCATGACCTTTTCAACTGGGTCAGCCAGCAATTCGTCTTCACTGACCGATTGGTCTGCCAATTGATGGACGAAGCTGCTGTTCGCACCATTTTCCAGCAGGCGGCGCACGAGATAGGCAAGCAAATCACGGTGGCCACCGACGGGCGCATACGTACGGCAATGATAGCCATCCTCGCGCACCAGACGTTCGAACAGGCCCTCACTCATGCCGTGCAGGCGTTGAAATTCAAAATCGCGCTCTTCGCCCGCCCATTGAAGAATCGTTGCGACTGTCAACGCATTGTGCGTCGCAAAGGCTGGACGGATATTACGCGCGGCGAACATGTCTTTGGCGCAAGCGAGATAAGATACATCTGTTGCCGCCTTTCGCGTAAACAGCGGGAAGTCCGACAGCCCTCGCTCCTGCGCATGTTTGATTTCGCTATCCCAATAGGCGCCCTTGACCAAACGAACCTGCATGATGCGCGACGTATCGCGGCCCAATGCGTCAGCCCAAGCAAGAACGGGCCGGGCGCGCTTGGAATAAGCCTGAACAGCCATACCAAGTCCTTCCCAACCTGACAAAGCCGGATCTCGCGCGACGGTCTCTATAATATCTAGGCTCATCTCAAGCCGCGCAGCTTCCTCTGCATCGATCGTGAGTTGGACCCCCAAGGATGAAGCCGAACGTGCGAGTTCGCGAACCATGCCCGCAAGCTCAGGCACACATTTTGCGCTTTGCGCGGTTTCGTAACGGGGGTGAAGCGCGGAGAGTTTCACCGAGACGCTATGACCTCGCGCTGCATTGCGACCAACAGCAGCAATCGCCGCCACGTAAGACTGAAAATATCGCTCCGCATCCGCCTTGGTGCGGGCGGCCTCGCCGAGCATATCGAAGCTTGCCGTGAAGCCGCGATTGTCTTTCGACTCCATGCGCTTCATCGCTTCATCGATGTCGCGGCCCATGACAAATACCTGCCCCATGAGACGCATCGCTGCACCAACTGCCTGACGCACGAACGGTTCGCCTGCTTTGGCGATCAGGCGCTTGAGCGTGCTCGTGCTGTCCCCGAGGACGGCCTTGCCCAGCACAAGTCCCCAAGTAGCGCTGTTTACCAGTAAGCTTGAAGATTGCCCTTTATGGTCGCTCCAGTCGGCCTCGGTCAGCTTGTCGGCAATCAACAGGTCCGCAGTCTGCGGATCAGGCACGCGCAGGAAAGCCTCTGCCAATGACAAAAGCGCCGTGCCCTCCTCTGTGCCAAGGCGGTATTGCTGAAGAAACGAATTGACCCAGCCATCGGCCTGCGCCTTGCGCAAATCGTCCAATAAGTCACGCGCGCTGCGGACGATGTTGCCTCGCGTCGCCCCATTTACTGTCGCAGAAACCACTAAAGGGGCAAGCACCTCTGGCTCCGACTTGCGGTGAAATGGGCGGATGGAATTACGGGCGGATTCGAGCGATGATGTCATGCGTGCGCTTTGCCGGATAAAGCCCAACCAGACAAGTTTCAGTTGAAACGAAAAAGCCAGCCTTCGTAAGAAGACTGGCTTTAACAATTCAGGTCGAAACCTGAATTCATATCCTGCCCGGCGCCTAAATGGGTTCAGGGGCGCGGCCGGACAAAATCAGTAACTTTTTTAGCGATAACGACGGCAGTTGCTGTCCGACTTGTCGATTGCGCGACCAGCCAGGGCGCCGACTGCTGCACCGATGATGCTACCTTCGGTTTTGTTACCACGACGTGCGACTTCATTACCGAGCAGACCACCTGCAACCGCACCGATTATAGTGCCGCCCGTGCCCTTGTCGCAACGCGCATTGCTGCGATAGTTGTTGTTGCGGTAATAACGGTCACCGCGGCGATATTCACGGCGCTCATAACTGTCCTGACGGTCGTCACGGCTGTAATAACCATCGTTGTAGCGTTCACGTGCCATTGCTGGTGTTGCTGAAAATCCGGTTACGGCCGTTGCTGCAAGAACCAGCGCACCGATGCTTTTTTTCAAATTTCTCATCTTCGATACTCCTATGTTATTTCAGGTTCGGCCCGGGATGGGCAAATAGGCGATTTGTTTTGCCAACAATTGTCTTATGGACATCCACTATTGAGCCGAAGCTGAATGCGATTGTTATCGTTCGTTCATCTTTAGAGGTAAAATGATGAACGTACTTAGGAGTCCCATGCCGACAAGAATGAAGCGTCTGGCGCTGAGCATGGGGTTGGCTGTGCTGGCCGTAGGCGGCGTTCGCACAATTTATCCAAACGACAGCCAAGACATTAGCTTGCGGCGGCTTGACCTCAACACTGAAAATCTCGCCCAGCGCCAAGTGGGTGCCCTTGAATTTATAGCCGCATGGGAGTTGCGTAGCCGAAATGACATTTTTGGTGGCATTTCAGCGCTTACCGCCATTAGCGACGGGCGTTTTGTAGGTATCGGCGATGCTGGAACACTGATTGGCTTTGGACTAACTGCCGATGGCCGAACAGACCGACCGTTCATTGCGGCGCTGCCGAATTTGGGTGGCCCGGACGTCAGTTATAAGGACCGCGATAGCGAAGGAATCGCTTACGATCCGGACAGTGGTCAATATTGGGTGAGCTTCGAGAATAAACACGCGATCCGACGCTACTCCAGATCTTTTGTTCGCCAAACCGGAATAGTGCGTCCGCGCGAAATGCAGGAGTGGCCACGCAACAAAGGTGCCGAGAGCATCATCCGCCTAAAAGATGGTCGCTTCCTTGCGATTGC
>Ga0123337_10005901_pt1 | contig 11881 bp, 9 predicted proteins | sample frozenSSSSmetaG_FD_89792 | JGI IMG/M metagenome (GOLD analysis project Ga0123337, IMG submission 89792) | Glacier valley bacterial and archeal communities from Borup Fiord, Nunavut, Canada, to study Microbial Dark Matter (Phase II) -... | ecosystem: Environmental > Aquatic > Freshwater > Ice >...
GCACACAAAGGCACTGATTATGCAGCTCCTTACGGTTCGCCAATCTCAACCACAGCAGCCGGAATTGTAGAGCAAACGGGATTTACAACCGGTAATGGTAATTTTGTAAAAGTAAAACACAACCGTACCTATTCTACTCAATATTTACACATGTCCAGAATATTGGTGAGGCGGGGGCAGCATGTAAATCAGGGACAAACTATTGGTTTGGTTGGCAGTACTGGTTTGGCTACGGGTCCACATGTATGTTATCGTTTCTGGAAAAACGGAGTTCAAGTAGATGCTTTACGGTTAAAATTGCCAAACGGAGAACCAATGAATTCCAAAAACAAAGCGCGATTTATAAAAAAAATTGCACCTTTAAAATTCGAATTGGATAGTGTTTCAAATTTATAAACACCATTTAATAAGCGAAAAATAAATCTAGCTAATTATTCCTGTAAATTGATATGAAATTGTTATATAAGTGGCGGATTATAGTCCAGTCAAACTTATTTGAGTAAATTTGCGCAACATAAAAAATACTAGATATAAATGGCTTTAGATACAATAAACCCAACCGAAACGCCAGCTTGGAAAAAGCTTCAGGCACACTATGCCGAAATGCAGAAGGCTTCAATGACAACAATGTTCCAAGCCGATCCTTCGAGAGCTCAAAAATTCAATTTGAAATGGAATGATTTTCTTATTGATTATTCAAAAAATATTATCACGCAGGAAACCATTGATTTACTGATTGAATTAGCAGACCAAACGGGTTTGAAAAATGCAATTTCAGATTATTTTGGAGGAACGATTATCAATCAAACAGAGAATCGTGCCGTTTTACATACCGCTTTACGCACAAAAGAGTCTGCAGTTATAAATGTTGATGGAATTAATATAATGCCTGAAGTGTATGCTGTAAAAAATAAAGTAAAAGCATTTACAATCGAAATCACTTCAGGACAAAGAAAAGGATACACCGGAAAACCATTTACAGATGTTGTAAATATAGGTATTGGAGGTTCAGATCTTGGTCCTGTTATGGCGGTAGAAGCATTACAATTTTATAAAAATCATTTAAAAGTACATTTTGTTTCGAATGTGGATGGAGACCATGTAAATGAGATTATCAAAAAACTAAATCCAGAGACCACACTTTTCGTAATCGTTTCTAAAACATTTACTACTCAGGAAACATTAACCAATTCAGAAACTATTAAAGCTTGGTTTTTAAAATCAGCTAGTCAGGAAGATGTTGCCAAGCATTTTGTGGCAGTTTCTACAAATATTCAAAAAGTAACCGAGTTTGGTATCAACCCAAACAATGTATTTCCTATGTGGGACTGGGTTGGAGGCCGTTTTTCTTTGTGGAGTGCCGTTGGACTTTCTATAAGTTTAGCCGTTGGTTTTGATAATTTTGATGAATTATTAAGCGGTGCAAATGAAATGGACGAACATTTTAAAACTACCGAATTCGATAAAAATATCCCAGTAATAGTAGCATTATTAAGTGTTTGGTACAATAATTTCTTTGGTGCCGAAAGTGAAGCTTTAATTCCATACACCCAATATCTGCAAAAATTAGCACCTTACTTACAGCAAGGTACGATGGAAAGTAATGGTAAAAGTGTTGGTCGTGATGGTAAACCCGTTAATTACGAAACCGGAACTATTATTTGGGGAGAACCAGGAACGAATGCGCAGCATGCCTTCTTTCAATTAATACATCAGGGAACCAAATTGATACCTTCTGATTTTATAGGATTTGTAAAACCATTATACGGAGATGAGGATCATCATGATAAACTAATGTCTAACTTTTTTGCTCAGACAGAAGCCTTAATGAATGGAAAATCACAAGAACAAGTTCAGACAGAATTCGATAAGCAAGGGCTAAGTGCAGAAAAAGCAACTGTGCTTTTACCCTTTAAAGTATTTACAGGAAACAAACCTACAAATACAATTTTGATACAAAAATTGACTCCAAAATCATTAGGTTCCTTAATCGCTTTATACGAACATAAAATTTTTGTGCAGGGAATTATCTGGAACATCTTTAGTTTTGATCAATGGGGAGTTGAATTAGGCAAACAATTGGCCAATTCTATTCTTGATGAAATCAATACCAAGCAAGTTAAAAACCACGATAGTTCAACAAATTTTTTACTGAATTATTTTTTAGAAAATAAATAAATCATTTTGTACAATTTACAATCACAAAAGCCTTGATTTTAAATAATCAGGGCTTTCTTATATAAAAAAAGTTTCAAGAATGTCTGTAAGATAATAATAAAAAGAGAGAAATGGAATTGAAAAATAGATATTATATTCTTATTTTTTATGATCAAAAATGGTGGATTCGGTAAAAGATTAACGATAAAATTACAGTATGTTCTCTTTGGTTTTGAGAGTTATTAAAAGATTAATTTCTTAAAGTTTTCTTAACGTTGTTTAAGTTAAATGTTATAATTTTGCCAAAAATATTTAAACTAATAAGAATGAAGACAATGAAAAATTGGTTACTCTCTGGATTACTATTTTTGATGGTTTCGACCGTTTTTTCACAAGGAAAAATCATAGGAATCATTACAGATGGACAAGGTCCTTTATCGGGCGCTAATATTGCTATTAAAGGTACATCAACCAGTACTTCAACAGGTTTTGATGGTAAATTTGCTTTAAGCTATTCTGAAAATGCTGGACAATTAATTATTACTTACATTGGTTATGAAAATCAAAGGATTAATTTCACAACTTCAAGTAATGGAACTACAGATTTAGGAAACATTGTTTTGGTGTCTAATTCTAATGAATTAAGTGAAATAGTTGTTAAATCATCTATTGTAGATGTTGCAAAAGACAGAAAAACACCTGTTGCGGTTTCTACTATTAGAGCAGCAGAAATTCAACAAAAATTGGGAACTCAAGAGTTTCCTGAAATTTTAAAAAGCACCCCATCGGTGTATGCTACTAAAACTGGTGGTGGATATGGGGATTCAAGAATTACAATTCGCGGATTTGCTCAGGAAAATGTCGCAGTTATGATTAACGGAATGCCTGTAAACGATATGGAAAACAGCGCTGTATATTGGAGTAACTGGGCAGGTTTGTCTGATGTTACTTCGGCTATGCAAGTACAAAGAGGTTTGGGTTCTTCAAAATTAGCAATTTCTTCTGTTGGAGGAACAATTAACATATTGACTAAATCTTCGGATATAAAACAGGGAGGGTCTATTTCAAGTGGCTTCGGGAACGCAAATTATTTAAAGACTCAAGTTTCTTATTCTACAGGTAAGCTTGAAAATGGACTTTCTGCATCAGTTTTATACAGTCATACTCAAGGAGATGGATACATAGATGGTACTAAATTTAATGGGGATAATTATTTTATTGCATTAGGCTATGCTACTAATGATAATAAACATGACTTTCAATTTACTTTTACTGGTGCGCCTCAATGGCATAATCAAAGAACTTCAAGTATTAACATTGAAACGTATCAAAAATATGGAACCAAAGAAGATCCAAACACAAGATACAATTCGGATTGGGGTTATTTGAATGGTGAAGAGTTCAACATGAGAAGAAACTTTTTCCACAAACCAGTTGGATCTATTAACTGGGATTACAAAATAAATGAAACTACAAAGTTGTCATCAGTGCTTTACGGATCTTGGGGTCGTGGCGGAGGAGCTAGGGGAGCAGGTGGAATTAGAGGAGCTAATTACCTAAATAGTGCATTTAGAACTGCAGATGGTTTGGTAGACTTCGATAAAATTCAAGCTTACAATTCTGGACAAACTGTTATGATTAACGACGTTGCTAGAACAAGAGCTGAAGTTAATGGAAATTATCAAAATAGTTCAAATACAGGTAGAAGTGGAGCAGGAACTACAGCTTCTCCATATGTATATAATAATACTTCTGGTATTTCCAGAATATCATCAATCAATTCTCATGACTGGTATGGTGGTGTTATAAATTTTAATAAAAAATTTACAGATAACTTAACTTGGGATATTGGTTTTGATGCAAGAACTTATACAGGTATTCATTATCAAAATTTGAATAGTATGTTGGGTGGAGATGTGTATTTTGACAATACTGATATAAATAATCCAAATAGAGTTTTGACTAGTACTTATACTGTGAGTCCTTCTGGAAATCCTTTTGCAAACGCTACTGGTGGGGATAAAATTAGTTTCAACAATGATGGAAATGTAAATTGGTACGGTGCTTTTACTCAATTGGAATATTCTAATGACAATTTAACAGTATTTATTCAAGGTGCGGTTTCGCAACAAGGTTTCAAGAGAGTTGATTACTTTAAGTACTTAGCAACAGATCCATTATCTTCTACAAATTATGAAAAGATACTTGGAGGTAACGTAAAAGGAGGTGTAAACTACAATATCAACGAGCAACATAATGTTTTTGCTAATGCAGGATATTACTCAAAACAACCATTTTTTAATGCAGTTTACCCAAACAACGCATCTATAGTTAATGGAAATTTAGTAAATGAAAAAGTCACTGGTTTAGAAGCAGGATACGGTTTCCGTTCAACCATTTTTACTGCTAATGTGAATTTGTATTATACAAATTGGGCCGATAGATACCAAAGGTCAAATGATGCTGATGTTTTGAATCCTGGAGGATATTATGACTTCCAAGGTATTACACAAACTCATACAGGTGTGGAATTTGAAGGAAATGCTAGAATTACTGATAAATTCAAAATGAATGCAATGTTCTCTTATGGTAACTGGGAATATAGCGGAAACAGTACAAGTAATAGATTCGATGCAGCTAATAATCCTATTGGAGGTGGGACAGCAACTACTCTTTATTTAGATGGTGTAAAAGTTGGAGATGCTGCTCAAATGACAGCAGCACTTGGAGCTTCTTATGAGGTTTTAACAAGAGTGTTTTTGGATGCTAACTACAATTATTTTGATAATCTGTATGCATCAATTTCTCCAGGAAGCTTCTCTAAAGAAGATAATAAAGGATCTTTAGAATTGCCATCTTACGGTTTATTAGATGCAGGTTTCTCATATAAAATTCTTGTAGGAAAAAGAAAAATCAATTCTGTAAATTTCAGATTCAATGTGAATAACGTTTTAAATGAAACTTATATTGCAGAATCTAGAACCAACATCTTTGCAGATGACATTAAAACACCTGCTGTTGGAACAACACCTGCTGCTACATATCAACAAGCGGGTGCTATTTATGACGGCGTTGCAACTGCTAATGAAGTTTACTTTGGTTTTGGAAGAACTTGGAACTTTAGTTTGCGTTACGAATTCTAAAAAGAATCAAAATAATGTTAGAGAAAACCTCAATCGCTTTTTAGTGAATTGGGGTTTTTTTATGGCATTTTTGCTTATATTTGTTAGAACCTAAAACGTAAATTTATGTACAACTATATTCAAAAAATGCATTCTGGCTGGGCTTACATAGCACTATTATTATTAGTAATTGCAATTGTTAATTCATTATTTGGACTATTTTCGAAAAAAGAATTTACTGCAAAAGACAGAAAGATTGCACTTTTTGCATTAATTGGTGTACACATACAGTTTTTAATTGGTTTAATTTTATATTTTGTATCTCCATTAGGACTTAATTCTTTAGGACAAATGGCTGACAAAGCACTGCGATTAACATCTTTAGAACATCCATTAATTAATTTAATTGCAATTGTATTAATTACAATTGGGTGGTCAAAACATAAAAAACAACTGAATAGCGAATCAAAATTTAAAACTTTTTCTCTGTTTTATGGGTTAGGCCTACTCCTAATCTTGATCAGAATTCCTTGGTCTTTATGGTTCTAAAAAATCATTCTTCAAAGACTCTATATCAGCGAAAATTTCGCAAATAATTCTAAGCAAAAAAATATAATGAAAAAATTAACGCCCCTATTTTTTTTCTTTATAATAAACTTTGTTAGCGGTCAAAGTGGTATTATAGACAAGCAAAAACTGAGTCAGAAAGACTCCATTAAAAAAGAGAAGTCAGTTACTATTGGTCAAAAAACAAGTTTAGACTCTCTTATTATTGAAATGGGAATATTCAAGCCCTACAAAAAGGATGCACATGCTTCTTACTATCATGATATGTTTAACGGTAGAAAAACAGCCAGCGGAAAAAGATTTGACAATAAAAAATTGACAGCTGCTCATAGAAAACTCCCATTTGGCACCATAGTGAGAGTTACCAATGAAGCAAATGGTAAATTTGTAATTGTAGAAATTACAGATAGAGGACCTTTTGCAAGAGGAAGAGAAATTGATCTAAGCAAAAGAGCTTTTATGGAAATCACTTCTAATAAAAAAGGAGGTGCTGTAAATGTAAAATTGGAGATTATGAAGAACTAGTTACCAATATTTATAAGGATTGTTGCTTAGATACGAATTATAATATCGTTTGTCATTTGTAACTTCTTTACCGAGCCATATAGGTCTTTCAAAAGTTTCTAGTTCTGATTTTAATTCAATTTCAGCAAGAATCAAACCCTCATTATCACCATAAAACTCATCTATTTCTACAATATGATTGCTTTTTTTTACTTCAAAACGTGTTTTGTCGATTATCCCTTTTTCGCACAAAAGCAATAATTTTTCAGCCTCATCTACAGCAATTTCTTTTTCCCACTCAAAACGGGAAAGTCCTGCCTCGTTAGAGACGCCTTTTATTGTTAAAAATCCTTTACTTCCTTTAATGCGAACACGAACCGTTCGCTCAGGAATTGAACTCAAGTAACCTTGTTTGATTCTGTTTTGTCTGAATGCTTCCTTTTTGAATGCATCAGAAGTAACTAAAAACTTTCTTTCTATTTCTATCATTTTCACGATCTCTTTTTAATATTTTTTCAGTAGCTTTTTCCAGCTGTCCGCTATATCCACGCAAAAAAGCGTGGGATGCCGCTTCCATCTGGGCTAGTACGTGTATCAAAGATATTCATTTATTTTTAACCGCTATTTGTATTATTTTTTTCAAATTTTTTTCAAAACGTTTTTTAAATTTGTAACATGCCCGAACTAATTCCAAATAGAAAGATCATACACATTGACATGGACGCTTTCTATGCATCAGTCGAGCAAATGGACAATCCATTATTAAAAGGAAAGCCCATTGCAGTTGGTGGCGCAGAGAATCGAGGAGTAGTTGCAGCGGCAAGTTACGAGGCTAGAAAATTTGGAGTCCGAAGCGCCATAAGCGGTGTGATGGCTAAGAGAAACTGTCCCGACTTAATTTTTGTAAAGCCTCGATTTGATAGGTATAAAGAAATTTCCAAAAAAATCCAAGCTATTTTTTATGAATACACAGATTTAGTCGAACCGCTATCGCTTGATGAAGCGTATCTTGATGTAACCAAAAACAAAAAAGGAAATCCAAGTGCTAGTTTATTGGCGCAAGAAATCAGATTGCGAATTTTTAATGAAGTGGGTCTTACGGCTTCGGCAGGAATTTCAGTTAATAAATTTGTAGCCAAAATTGCAAGCGATTATAATAAACCAAATGGACAGAAAACCGTTAATCCTAATGAAGTTATTTCATTTTTAGAAGGATTACCCATTCGAAAATTTTATGGAGTTGGTAAGGTTACTACTGAAAAAATGTATCAGTTGGGAATTTTTACAGGTTTAGATTTAAAAAGTAAATCGGTAGAATTTCTTGAAAAACATTTTGGGAAATCTGGCGCCTTCTATTATAATGTGGTTCGTGGTATTCACAATAGTGAAGTAAAATCGGAACGAATTTCAAAATCAGTTGCTGCAGAACATACTTTTGATGTCAATCTTTCTTCCGAAATATTTATGGTGGAAAAGCTTGAAAAAATTGCCAGCGAACTGGAACGTCGTTTAAAAAAACACAGTATTGCTGGGAAAACCATTACGCTAAAAATAAAATACAGTGATTTTACCCAACAAACGCGCAGTAAAACAATGCCTTATTTTATTTCGGATAAAGCATTGATATTAGAAATAGTCAAGGAATTATTGTATCAGGAAAAGATGAAGGATTCGGTCAGGCTGCTCGGAATTTCTTTAAGTAATTTAAATACCGAAGTAAAAAAGACAGTAGTTGTGCAGCTTAAGTTTGATTTCTAAAAATCTAATTTTTTGATTCAACAATTGTTAAACTCAACTAGCAAATTCAACGGTAATTAAATAATTTTTATATTTGGAATATTAAAATAGAACCATGAGAAATTTGACAGAAAGTAAAAATGCAAGAGAGAAGTATTTCAGCGTTTTGAAATTGAAAGCGGCACCAATAATTTCATGGGAGTTTAAAGATAATTTTCAAATAGAAATGAAAAAGGCGATTATTGATTTGTGTAAACTGAATACACTTTCTGTTCAATGTAAATGGGAAAAGAAAGATTGGGATTTAAAATCAAAGTTAAAAGAAAAGGTGATTATTATAACTGACGACAAACTAAATATTGTTTTTGCTTCTCATAATATGTACACTATGAATGGTTACAGAGAAAAGGAAGTTTTAGGTAAAAGTCCAAAAATATTTCAAGGTGATGAAACGTCGGTAAAAGTTGCCAATGAGATTAGAGAAGCGATTGCGTTGCAACAACCATTTGTTAAAGAGGTTATGAATTATAAAAAAACGGGAGAGCCGTATTCTTGTTTAATAGAAGGATTTCCTGTTTTTAATACCAAAGGAATGTTGGTTAATTTTATTGCTTTTGAGAAAGCTGCTTAAAATACAATGTTTTGGGATAAGTATACATCCTCTTCTTTCATTCTATAAATATGTTATGCATAATATCAACAGAGCTTGTCTTAAACTATTAAGTTTCAACTCACTTTCTTTAAAAGATTAAGACATAGTTTATAACTTTTTTTATAAGTTGAAAAAACGAATTCTTTTTAGCAACTGGATTCTGTAAATCTAATCTGCCTTTTTTAGATCGTTTAAGGGTGGTGAAACCTCTTCATTTTCATTAAAATTATTTTCAACCAAATCAATCGCTACCATTTCTTCGCATATAGTAATTGTGTTTTCTTTTTCAGGTATTGAACTTTCGATGATTGTTGTTTTTACGGGTTGGTTTAAATGTTCTAAAACCATTGTGGGTAAAAAGGCATACATAGGTTTGTTATTGTTTTCAGTATTTATTGTATTTTTTTCCATTTTTATAGATTTTAAACTTTAAAAGGCAACTTATAATTTAAGTCTCTTCATGTTGCAATGGGAGAGCATTTATGCTAATTTATCTTTTTTAAATATTTCTTATTGGGCTAAAATATTAATTTAAGCCCAGTCGAATGAATGTTTTAATGGATATTCAATAATTTATGTTGTTTTCTTTATCTAAGAATTATTTTTTTAAAGATTCTTTTTTATTTATTAATTTATTTTTGAATTCGTATTCTATAAATTGATAGTATAGATTACATATTTCTTGAAATGAGTCGTAACTAGCGGGGCTCTGATTAACAGTTTTCGCTTTTATTTATCTTTGAGTTACAAAATAATATCGGGATATTTAATGAGGTTTTCGATATAGGTTTTGCTTTTCATTTTGTTGATGTGTTTTTCAATGTTCAGTGCTTGAGTTTTATTTTCACAGGGAATTTTAAGAAACAACTCCCAATCATCTGCGTTAGCAGTAAATTTATGTGATTCTGTATGTTTATGAAATTCAAGTCTTGTATCAAAATTTGATATGAATCCAATGCAGATGCGGTTTAGTTTAGCGAAATATTAAATGTAAACACAATTCATTGTAAAGGATTTATGTTAAACCAAAAAAGACTATCATTTCTGATAGTCTTTAACTAATGCTTCTCCAGATAACTATCGGGACTTGGGCTCGAACCAACCCCGATAGTTATCGGGGCTCTGATTAACCAAAAAAGACTATCATTTCTGATAGTCTTTAACTAATGCTCCCTCTCTTGGGCTCGAACCAAGGACCCTCTGATTAACAGTCAGATGCTCTAACCAACTGAGCTAAGAAGGAAAGTGTGATTCACTTTTGAAGCGGTGCAAAGATAAATATTAATTTGAATGTAGCAAATGTTTTTTTTGATTTTATGAAAACCTTTTGAGGCGCTGGATTTGCTGAATTCTTCGTATAAAAAAGACCATCATTGCTGATAGTCTTTTTAACAATGCTCCTCCCGATCACCATCGAGACTTGGGGCTCGAACCAACCCGATAGCTATCGGGGCGCTGATTAACAATTTTCACTTGTATTTATCTTGTAGTTCAAAATAATATCAGTTTACTTAATAAATACAGTTCATAATTAAAAGTTTTTCGCAAAAAAAAAAGACCATCATTTCTGATAGTCTTTTTAATAATGCTCCCTCTCTTGGGCTCGAACCAAGGACCCTCTGATTAACAGTCAGATGCTCTAACCAACTGAGCTAAGAAGGAAAGTGTGTTCACTTTTAAAGCGGTGCAAATATATCATTTTATTTGGTTGTGGCAAACAAATAAAGGGAAAAAAAGCATTCTTTTTTACTTGCCTACTATGGCTTTGTAGATGTCGTTTCCATTGGCAAAAAGCAATAAACTTATAAGTAAAACGAAACCAACCATTTGGGCATTCTCTAGGAATTTGTCGCTTGGTTTTTTTCCGCTGACGATTTCAAATAATAAAAACATTACGTGTCCGCCATCAAGTGCAGGAATTGGCAATAAGTTCATTACTCCAAGCATTATTGATAATATAGCCGTGATTGACCAGAATGCTTCCCAGCTCCAAGTGTCTGGAAAAACATTATAAATAGCATGAAATCCTCCAACTTGCTTGTAGGCTTTGGTTTCTGGATTAAAAATCATTTTTAACTGTTTTCCATAACCAAATAGCTTGTCTTTTCCTTTTTCAATTCCAACTGGGATAGATTCTAATAATCCGTATTCTTTATAGCTAACTTTGTAATAGCCAAGTTTTTCTAATGAAGTCAGGCTAATTCCTCCAGCACTCACTCCTAGTTTTCCGTCCTTAGATACAATTAGAGTAATTGGAGTTTCTTTTAAATCACGCAAAACGATTGCAGGAATTGTTTTGTTTTTAGTAGCGTCTAAGATAGGTTTCGCTTCATCAAAATATTTAATTTTTTGACCGTTAAGCGAAACAATTAAATCTTTAGCCTTTAAATTTTGGTTCGGAGATTTATCAGCAACAGCACTAATTGTAAAAGGCATACGCATTTTGACTAAGGATTCTTTTTCGTACTTTGATAATTGATCGATAAAATCATTAGGAATTGTAAGGGTTTGCTCATGTCCGTTTCTTTCAATTAAAACGTTTTTACCCATTACAATATTTATGTTCATATCGCCGTCAAAATTTTCTACTTTTTTGCCATCTATAGCAATAAGTTTATCACCTGTTTTAAAACCAGCCTTAATCATTGCAGGATTTTCAATTAAATAACCATCTTTGATATCAGAATTAGCAATAAAAGTATCACCGTAGACATACGCCATACCAATATATATAATGAACGCTAGAATAAAGTTCACCGTTACACCACCCAACATAATAATCAAACGCTGCCAAGCCGGTTTAGATCTAAACTCCCAAGGTTGTGGAGGCAAAGCCATTTGTTCCTTGTCCATACTTTCGTCAATCATTCCGGATATTTTTACATAACCGCCAAGAGGCAACCAGCCAATACCGTATTCAGTTTCGCCAATTTTCTTTTTTAGAAGAGAATATTTTACGTCAAAAAACAAATAAAATTTTTCGACTCTGGTTTTAAATAATTTTGCAGGAATGAAATGTCCTAATTCGTGAAGTATAATAAGTAATGATAAGCTCAATAAAAATTGAGAAAGCTTGATAACTATTTCCATTTTTTAATTTTCGGTTCTTTAATGACGCACAAAAGTACTATTTTCTATTTTA
>Ga0123337_10005902_pt1 | contig 11880 bp, 8 predicted proteins | sample frozenSSSSmetaG_FD_89792 | JGI IMG/M metagenome (GOLD analysis project Ga0123337, IMG submission 89792) | Glacier valley bacterial and archeal communities from Borup Fiord, Nunavut, Canada, to study Microbial Dark Matter (Phase II) -... | ecosystem: Environmental > Aquatic > Freshwater > Ice >...
CGGAAGACTCCGGGACGCACTGGATAGGTGATTTGACCGTTGGCTGTCTGCGGACGAATGCCCTCGACGAACTCCTCATACGCGAAGGAGGGATGAAAGGTGATGAACTCCAGATAGTGCTGCTGAGAGGCTCCCTCGCCGTCCGTTCGCCTCTGTGCCGCCTCACGCAGGTCGCTCGCAGTGGCGTCATCGTTGTTTTGCACCGCCTGCCAGTAGGCTTGCGCTTTGTGAGGCGAAACATTGTGATGCAGCAAAAAGTAGGTGGCGAAGTGACCGACACGCCACGTTTTGCCCGTTCCCGGTGGTCCATAGGAGATGATATTTCCGGTGTGTTCGGTCATCTTCATCAACGATTCGAAAGGCTGCCGACAGGACTCTGTTCTGTCCCCTTCTTTCCGGATATGGATTATTTTTTCGGTCTCCGCCTCGTTCATGGCGAAATCGTCCTCCCCATACCACTCGGCTGTCCCGTCGATTGGGTCGATTCGACTCCGGGCGCGAGCAGTTCCCGCAGCCGCGTTTCGAGCAGTCGCCGCGCTTCGGGATCGCTAAAGTCGGCGCACAAATCGATCGTAGCTGCGGTGATCGTATGTCCCGTGTCGGAATGCAGGTGAAATTCTCGGTACAGCGGAGCGTTCATATCCGCCGTTTGCGGGTAGATCAGCAGCACACGCGGGCTGCGGCAGCGGGCGGCATAGGCGTGCATCTGATAGAAATCGGCTTCTGCGATGCCGTACTTCGAGCCCGCAGGATCGAGGCGTTTGTATTTTGCATCGAGCAGCAGCGGGAAGTCTTCTCCGTGGCGAAAAACCAGATCTGGCTTCAACTGAAAAAGACGCTTTCCATTGGCATGCGCCAGATGCAGGAGCGAACCGGACGCCTGCGGATGCAGCGTACAGGCATGCAGTTTCCCTGAAAGCAGCCTATCCCGTTCTCGAAGGATATAGCCGACGACGAACGCCTCGAACAGCGCATTCATATCGAAGACGAAAGCGCAGGTCGCCATGTCACCGGCAGTCAGCTGAAGCGCTCCGCCGTTCAGGAAGAGACGGGCGAGGTTCAGCAGAGGAAGATATTCACGCCCGAAGCGTGGGTCACCGCAGGACAGTTCACATCGCTCGCAGTCGGCTGCTGAAACAGCATGCAGGAGCGTGACCCCGTCCATACGCTCACGGAGGTCGCCGAGCAGGGAACGGTTTTCTAGATCATGGGTGAGCAGCCAGAGACGCTCAACGACGAATCGCATCAGGCGGTTCAGAGGGTTATCGTGCGAAAGATTATCGGTGGTGACGGCGAACCGGTACGGTCTGTCGGGGCGGCGCAGTTGATCGGGGATGCGCAGTCGTCCTCGCAGCATCGGCAGCTCTTCATCGCGTGTCTGATAGCGGCGTGATGCGCCGCGCCTCCATATCTCTCGCAGTCGTGTGGCAAACAGGCGTGTCAGCAGTTCGAGCCAATCCGAACATCGACTCGTGATTGGCAGGCTGTAATCCTCTGCGCGAATGTCGAGGTTCTGTACGTACGACAGAAAGTAGAGCAGATTCCGGGTCGCCGCTTCCTGATTTCTACCGTTGATTTCTGTGGTATTATGAGTTTCCGCACTGTGCCTACGGTGCATTTTGGGTAGTATCTCGAAAGTATGTTCGCCGAACCGCACAACCCCGACGAACTGTGTCGCTTTCAGCCCGCGCCGCGCCTGCTGTACGACCGGGCGCAGTATATCGGCGCCATCGCGATTGATTCGCGCCAGCATTTTCAGGTCGCGGTCGGTCCAGTCGAACGGACAAAATTCATGCTCATAGAGTGTGGTCGGGGTCATGATATATACTTAGGAACCGTAAATTAATAACTTCCCAAAGGGAAGAGGGCGCGGCAAGCAGCGCCCCTACGGACTTCGTTGGGCGTAGCAAACAGCGTCCCTACGGACTTCGTTGGGCGCAGTAAGCAGTGCCCCTACAAATGCTCGGGAGAGTATTCTTTTACGGTCTCTTACGCACTTTACGCAGGCAGTGATCTTGGTCAATACCAGTGGTTGCAAACCACTGTCTCAGTGGCGTACCGCCAGTCGACCTTCGGACGCAAAAGCAAGGCAGCGTGTATTTTCTTCCCCTCTTTACGAAGGAGGGATCGGGGGGTGGTTAGCTACCTCACGAAGAAGGAGTTGTGGGGATAGTGTTTCCCTCCATACGAATGCACACACTTTACGCGGATTGCTCCGTCCTTGTTCCCAGATTTCCCGACATGTTCTCCGCCTCGCGAAATAGCGCAACAGATTTGCTCGTTCGAGCGTCTTATATTCAGACGTGCTGAAATGGCTGTTTCATTCTGAAATGGCTGTTTCATTCGAACTCGCATCGTACGCAGAATAAATCTCGGTCGCAGCTGAATCGCCTGCTTTGGGTCCACTTCCGGTAGATTGTGGTGCGATGCACAGTCGACGAGAGCATTTTGTTTTCAGGAGCCTCGGTGTCAGACGCTATGGCAGACGTAATTTCCGGTGCGAATACTATCGTCAGTAGTGGTGACGGGCAGGTCCATAACGACACTGCCGCCGCCGAGCATATCAGGCTTCTGGCGCTGTCGTCCGATGTCGGGCGGGCGCTCACCGAAGAAAACTCGCTTTCGGTCGCGCTGCAGCGCTGCACCATGAAAATGGTACAGCATCTCGACGCCGCCTTCGCTCGCATCTGGGTACTGGAGGAAGATGGCGACACGCTGGAACTGCGAGCGAGCGCGGGCTTGTACACACACCTCGATGGCGCACATGGGCGGGTCCCGGTCGGCAAGTTCAAGATCGGCTTGATAGCTCAGGAGCGCAAACCGCATCTGACGAATAGCGTTCAGGGCGATCCTCGTGTCGGCGATCAGGAATGGGCGAGGCGCGAAGGCATGGTGTCCTTTGCGGGGCATCCCCTTATTGTGGCAGACCGGCTGATCGGTGTGATGGCGCTGTTCGCGCGTCATCCGCTTCCCGATGCGACACTCGCCGCACTCGCCGCAATCGCTAACCAGATAGCGGTCGGTATCGAGCGGCAGCAGGTTCATCTGAAACTGCAGGAGCAGACGGAGGCGCTGGCGACGATTCATCGCATCGGGCAGGCGTTGTCGGCAGAGCTCGATCTGGAAAAGCTGGTTCAGGCAGCAACCGATGCGGCGACTCATCTCACAGGGGCTCAGTTCGGCGCATTTTTTTATAATACCATAAACGAACAGGGCGAGTCCCTTACACTATATACGCTTTCAGGGGCGCCCCCGGAGGCGTTTTCTTCTTTCCCTATGCCGCGCAATACGGCCGTGTTCGCTCCTACTTTCAAAGGCGAAGGCACGATGCGCAGCCGCGATATCACCCAGGATGAACGCTACGGTAAAAATCCGCCCTACGAGGGAATGCCCGCCGGGCATCTGCCTGTGCGGAGCTTCCTTGCGGTCTCCGTGATCTCGCGCTCGGGAGAAGTAATGGGCGCACTGTTCTTCGGGCACGCGCAGCCCGGCATCTTCACAGCGCGCCATGAACAAATCGTAGAAGGACTGGCATCGCAAACGGCGATCGCGATCGACAACGCGCGACTCTATCAACAGGCGCAGCAGGAGATCGTCGCGCGTGAGCGCGTTCAGCTCGCCCTGCGAGAGAGTGAAAAGCAGCTCCGTCTCGTGATGGATGCCGTGCCCGTTCTGATTTCGTATGTCGACGATCAGCACCGCTACCGGTTCAACAACAAAACGTATGCGGACTGGCTCGGGCATTCTCCCGATCATATCAACGGCAAACATGTCGCAGAAGTTGTCGGGGAAGAGGCGTATCAGGCAGTACAAAAACAGATCGAAGCGGCTCTTGATGGACAGAATGTCGTCTGCGAACGAGAGATGTATTACAGAGGCTCAGAGCCGCGCTTCGTTCACTCCGAGTTCGTGCCCGATCGCGGCGATCAAGGTGAGATCAAAGGTTTCGTCGCCGTCGTCAGCGATATAACAGAGCAGAAACGCCAGCGGGATGCGCTGAGCGAAAGCGAGCGCCGCTACCGATTCATGGCTGAGTCGATCCCGCAGATCATCTGGACCGCCAGACCAGACGGCGGGGTGGATTACTATAACCAGCGCTGGATGGAATACACCGGGCTGACGCTGGAACAGATGCAGGACTGGGGATGGCGTGCGTGCCCGCACCCGGACGATCTGCAGGCAGTGATAGATGCCTGGCAGGAGTCGCTGCGGACGGGTGATGACTATGTGGTGGAGTGCCGTATCTGCAGCAAAGAAGGCGCGTACCGTTGGTTTCTCTCTCGCGCGAACGCGATGAAAGACGCAAACGGCGGTATTCTGAAGTGGTTTGGCACGACTACCGACATCGATGACCAGAAGCGCGGTCAGGAGCGAGAGCGACTGCTCGGGCAATTGAGTGAACAAATTCGCGCCAGTATCGATCCTCAAGAAGTGTTGTGGGCGACTGTAAACACAATCGGCAGATACCTGCAAACTTCACGATGCTACTTTGTCGACGTCGATCTGGCGGGAGGTCGCGCTACAATCGGGCGCGATTACTGCCACAGCGTGGAAAGCTGGGCGGGCGAGTACCCGCTGAGTTCGTTCGGAGAAGCGGTGATTGCGAACCTCAGCCAGGGCAGGACGGTTGCGATTGCTGATACGAAGGTCGATCCGCGTACTGCGCCATTTTACGACATAGCTTATCGCCCGTACGCCATACGTGCTTACCTCGCCGTACCGATGATCGAAAATGGAAACTGGACTGCGTCGCTCGTTGTGAGCGTAGCGGGGACGCCTCGTGCTTGGACGGCGGACGAAATCGAACTGCTCGAAACCGCTGCAGAGCGCACCCAGCTGGCAGTCGACAATGCCCGGCTGTGGCAGGCGGAGCGCGAACGCAGTGAGCAGCTCGCTCGCGCGATCCAGGAAGTGCATCACCGCGTGAAGAATTCTCTGCAGGGCGTGAGCGCTCTGCTGGAAATGCAGCTCCCATGGGACAGCGATATGGTCTCGGTCGCCACTGTGCAGGAGGGCTTGAATCAGATCAAGACGATCGCGCTCGTGCATGACCTGCTCTCGCGCGACCAGCCGATCGGAGCGGTGAATGCCGCGCAGGTTCTCACGAGTCTTGTCGAACTGCTCTCACCGGGCTTGAAGACGATGGAACATCCTGTGCCGATTCTCCTTCAAACAGAAGCTGTTCTGATACCGACAAAAGCGGCGACTGCTCTTGCACTCGCGGTCAATGAATTGATCAGCAACGCCGTTAAGCATAACCGAATACTCGATCGAGAGGACGCACGTAGCAATGAAGCCATCGAAGTCAATCTTACGAAACAGAACGGAAGTATCCACGTCACCGTCCGGGATAACGGACAGGGCTTTCCGTCGGGTTTCAACCCGAAACAAGATGCCAATATCGGTCTCGAACTTGTTTACACGCTCGTCGAACACGACCTTCACGGCGCCATTACCTTCTCAAATCGAGGCGGGAAGGACGAGAATTCCGATGAACACGGCGGAAACGTCGAGATCGTCTTCGGAGAAGACGCCCCCGGTTAGCAGTTTGGAGCAGACACAGACGCCAAACTCCGGTCTCGAATTGATCGGCAAGCGTGTCGTCGTCTGCGAAGATGAGGGTATCATACTGATGCAGTTGAAACGATTGCTGACGCTTGCCGGTTTGGTCGTCGTCGATCTCGCCGACAACGGAGAGTCCGCCGTCGAGACTGTTCTGCGCGAACAGCCCGACCTCGTGCTGATGGATATTCGTATGCCGAAGCTGGATGGCTTGACGGCTGCAGCCAGCATTCTGGAGAAACATCCTGTCTGCATCGTGATGCTGACCGCGTACTCCGACGATGAGTCGCGGCAGCGAGCGCAGGATATCGGAACGAGCGGCTATGTCCTCAAGCCAATCACGCGCGATACGCTGATGCCGCAACTGGCAGCGGCATGGCATAAGTTTCACCTCCCCTGAACAATTACGCAGGCTGGAATATGCGGGCTTGCGGAGGAGATACCATTTTAGACTGGACACACGCAGGACCAAGTATCATCGCCTCCTTTCTTGCTTCGCTGGTCGAATTCGTCGAGGCTCTGACGATCGTGCTCGCAGTGGGAACGGTGCGTGGGTGGCGTTCCGCAATCATCGGCACTGTGGCAGGAGTCGTCTTTCTGGCGCTGCTCGTGCTTATCTTCGGTCCGAGGCTGCAGCGTATCCCGATCACGACTCTGCAGTTGGTGGTAGGTGTCCTGCTGCTGCTATTCGGGATGCGCTGGCTGCGAAAAGCTATTTTGCGCGCGGCAGGCATTATTGGCCTTCACGATGAAGACGCGATTTATGCGAAACAGACGAATGCGCTTCGTAATGACGGGACCCCGGGAGCAGCGCGCCTGGACAAGATTGCAGTCGCGACCACGTTCAAGGCAGTGGTATTGGAGGGTCTGGAGGTCGTCTTTATCGTGATCGCGACCGGAGTAGTGGGGCACACGCTGCTTCCTGCCAGTCTCGGCGCAGCGGCTGCGGGTATTGTCGTGATTGCGCTTGGTCTGATCGTTCACAAGCCACTGTCTCGTGTGCCTGAAAATATGCTCAAGTTCGCGGTAGGTATTCTGTTGTCGGCTTTCGGCGTTTTCTGGATCGGGGAAGGACTGCATTTCGGATGGCCCGGTGAGGACTTATCGCTGTTTGGTCTTGTGGGAGGTTTTCTTGCGGTCTCAGCACTGTTGGTACTCACAGTTCGCCGCACAGCGAGCACTGTTGCATCACTACCCGTAGTTCACGCTTCTCCTTCAGCAGACCGGAAAGGCGATGCATCATGAATGTGATCGTAACCGCGCTAAAAGAGGTGTTCGGTCTGTTCGTCGAGGATGGCATTTACGCCGTGGCGATCATCGTCTGGCTGCTAATCGCCGCTTTTGCATTGCCGCATGTCGGCGCGGTCGCCTGGCGCGCCCCGCTGCTGTTTGTCGGCTTGATTGTAATACTGGCAGAAAACGTGATCCGCAGCGCGAAAAGAGCGCGATAGGCTGTAAATATGTAGCTCCTCGAAGGGAAGTGGGCGCAGCAAGCAGCGCCCCTACAGGTGCTCAGGACACTATAGTTTTCCTGTCCCTGAGGGCTGTTCTTACACCAACCTCGTTTTCATGTCCTAAAGCTGGCGAGTGGAGACGACAGTCGCGATGGCGGAGGCTTCGATACCTTCGCTTCGACCGACGAAGCCCAATTTCTCTGCAGTGGTCGCTTTGACGGAAATACGCCCCGGTTCCACCCTCAGACAGCCCGCAATCGTCTCCTGAATTTCGATCCGATGCGGCATAAGTCGTGGAGTCTCTGCAACCACCGTTGCATCGATGTTTACGATGCGCCAGCCAGCTTCGGTAAGGCGTGCCCCGACTACTTCCAGCAGCCTCAGACTCGCAATCCCTTTGTAAGCATCGTCGGTGTTGGGAAAGAGGATGCCGATGTCGCCGAGCGAGGCTGCGCCGAGCAGCGCGTCACAGATAGCGTGCAGGAGAACATCGGCGTCGGAATGTCCCTCCAGTCCCCGATCGTGCGCGATTTCGATGCCACCCAAAAACAGTTTTCGGGCGGCGGATGGAGAAGCGAAGGCGTGTACATCGTAGCCGAAACCAGTTCGGATTTCGGGGTAAGTGGGAGCATTGACGGTGGGCAGGTGAGATGCGGAAAGACCTTCCCCGGCAGGAGACATTATCGCGGGTTCTGATGCACGCGGTGCCTGAGTTGAGAGATTCTTTGTATCTCCTGCAATCAGCCGTTCGGCGAGAGCGACATCTTCGGGGCGAGTGATTTTGATGTTGACAGGATCGCCAGGCACAACCAGCACGGGTTCGCCGTAGTTTTCGATCAGCGAAGCTTCGTCGGTCGGCTCGAATGTGCCCGAAGAAGAACGATCATAGTGTTCATATGCGGCACACAGCAGAGCGACACGCGCGCCCTGCGGAGTCTGTACGGAAGTCAGACCGAGCGTAACCGTTCCGTCAGTCGCTGACTCTACTGCCGCTGTACGCGGAATGGTAGTGAATACCAGTCCTGCTGCATCGACGCGCTTGACGGTATCGGAAAGCGGCAGACCCGGAACCGCCGCTCCCATTAGTACAGTACCTTCGATCACACGGTCGATTAGCTCCGGGGAAACGAGCGGGCGGGCGGCGTCGTGGACGAGTACAATATCCGTTTCTGCTGGAATAGCATTCAGCCCGCAGCGCACCGAATCCGCGCGTGTCTCTCCGCCAATGACGACGGCGGTTACTTTTGTGAAATCAGCAGTCGCTGCTCGAACGCGCTCCTGCTCCTCCGAGCCGACCACAAGCACTATCGAACCGACTGCGGGATGAATCTCGAAAGCCGAAAGTGTACGATCCAGCACACTACGTCCCGCAAGCATCGTCCAAATTTTGTTTTCTCCGCTACCGAACCTTCTTGCTCGGCCCGCGGCGGGAATAATCACCGCGACTCGCGCCGGTACTGCCGGTGAATCCCCCACCGGGTGCGTCGCGATTGTTGGTATAGTCAAACGTGTCTCCCTCGTCCTCGGAACGTGTCCGCGCGAAAATCATCTTGCCCGCTACCGTCTGCAGAACACTCGTCACGATCACGCCGAGCGTTTTATCGAGAAATCGCCGCCCGTCCTCAACGACGATCATCGTGCCGTCATCGAGGTAAGCGACGCCCTGATTGGGCTCCTTGCCTTCTTTGACGATCGCCACCATCATCACCTCACCGGGCAGTACGACGGGCTTGAGCGCGTTGGCGAGTTCGTTGACGTTGAGCACCTGGACGCCCTGCAGCACGGCGACTTTGTTGAGGTTGAAATCGTTCGTGACGATCGAGCCCTTCAGCGCTTTCGCCAGTTTGACGAGCTTCGTATCGACCTCATCGTGCTGCGCCGCTTTCTCGAGTTCCTTGTCCCAGACGCGAACTATGAGCGGCAGCTCTTTTTGCATATTGTTGAGGATATCGAGACCGCGCCGGCCGCGTGCCCGCTTCAGGCTGTCACCCGAGTCGGCGATATGCTGAAGTTCATCCAGCACGAAGCCGGGTACATAAAGAGTACCTTCAAGGAATCCGGTGCGGCAGACGTCGGCGATTCGCCCATCAATGATCACGTTCGTATCGAGGATTTTGCAGCCTTCGGTCGGGTTTGCTTCCTCGACGACCTGCGCCGCAGCCGCTCCGCCGATGAATCGAAACTCGTCTTTCATGCTTAAGGTGGCACGAATACCCAGGTAGACGAATGCCACAGCGAGCAGTATCGCAAGCGATAAGCCGATCGCGTTGCGTGACCCGAAGATGAAAAAAGGTGTAGAAATGGCTATACCGATGACCGTCCCGAAGCCAACCGCTATCTTATCCTTGGCGGACATCTGCTCGAGAGAGTTGCCGGCATTGATGAGCGTTTGCGCTGCCTTGGGACCGATAATCGTACCGAACAGTACGCCGAGGGCGCAAAGAGCGCCGGTCACCCCATTCAAATAGTTCGGGTTGACCTTCGCAAACCCTACGAAAGTCTCGAGCCAGATCGGATAAACAGTGAGCGCGGGGATCGCGCTCCGAATCGCCAGTCCGATACTCAGTCCTATGAAGCCCAGAATCAGAGCGAAAACGATACTGAATGCGGTCTTGAAATTACGAATACTCATGTGGAACAGTCCACCTCCTCACGGACGGCTTACAGTTACAATTTGGGCTGTGCCACGACATATGCAGACCGGGGCTTCCTCCTGCAGATCGGTTTATCGCACGCTGCGCTATTATGACGCGACACGAACGCCTCATGACGCCCTTGGTCAGACTATTTTATATCGTAACTACTCACTCTCACCTCCTCTCTCGGAGCTTCAGGAGAGGGGGAATAAATATGGATACGCCACCTGGCAGCCAGAAATTCGAGCGGGGGTGAACAGTTATCTTCTAATCGGAACTCTTCAAGCAGCTTGAGGAACGCGAACTTTTAGTCGCTGCGAATATGCAGCTTCCCGATTACGCCGACGACATCGTACATTCGCGCGACATCACCCTGAGCGAATTTGATGTGTGTGGCATCGACGTAAGGGAGTGGATCCGCAGGATTGTTGAGTGTCGGATCGACGGCAATCCACTTTCCGACATAACTTTCCGCCCAGGCATGATAGAAAAATCGCCCCGGTGCGCTGCTGCCTCCGACGCCATCTGCATAGACGATACCGCTGCAGAGGCGAGTCGGTATACCCGCCGCGCGCGCAAGCGCTGTGTAGAGGGTGGCATAGTCGCGGCAAACCCCGCGCCGTCGCCCGAAGATGTTGGTCGCAGTGCGTGGCACGCCGATCGTCATGTCGGGGGTCATGTTTGCGCTCACCCAGTCGCGCAGTTTGAGCACAACTCTGGCAGCATTGCTGTCGCCGCCACGCAGTTTTTTCGCCATCGCACGAATGCCCGGCGAATCGATATCGAGAAAAGCCGCTTTGCTCAGATAGGACGCGCAGGCAGTATCGGTAATCGGCAGCCGTACCGAATGAGAGGGATCGATTGCATCTGCATGTATATCGAGACGTACACTTATCCCGGAAGTTTCAGAGACTGATCCCGCACCAGTCGCGGTGGCAGATGCCCCAGGCTCGGTCGTGACTGCAGAAGCTTTTTGTCGTGCGTCCGACAGTACGAACTGACTGCCCGGTATCCCACTGACGATTACGTGCATACTTCGCAGGTGGCGCGGGTCGGCGATACGTCTGTCCGAAACGACAGCGGTAGCGATAGCGAAATCTGCGGGCGGCACATAGGCTGGCTTCGTCCCCGACGAAAAGGTAGAACTCGCCTTTTTGTCGGCAGGGATGCTGCCGAGCGCGACCTCTTTGGGCTGTGCGATCATCGAAATCGTGATTCCACCGACATGGGTTTCGGACTTCAGCGTATCACCGTTCTCGTCGTCCCACTCCACCGAATCGCCGACCGGCATCTTCGAGCTGACGAGGAATGCGCTGATGTCTTTGCCAGTTATTGCGCTGTGCACGGTTTCGCGCCCCGTGACGGCAACTTCCGCAGTCTGGAACTCTACCGTCAGCGGATAGAGATAGGCGAATGTGAATTTCTGCCCGACTGCGAGTTTCTTGCCTTCGACCATCAGGCTGGAATCGGCGGCGAGCGGTATATCTTTGGGCATCGCCAGAGTTTTGGTCGTGCGATCTCTGTCAGTGCCCGAAACGCAGGCTACGGTGTGCTTCACATAATCGTAGACTGCTTCGAGGTGCAGCACGCTGCCGTTGGAACGAATGTCCATGATCTGCCGCAGCGGGCGCTGCTGCAGGTCGGCAAGTGTTTCGGTCTCCTCATCCTGCTCCACCTGTGCACCAAAAAGCTTGAGTTTCGTGACCCCTTTGCTGGTCAGCTTGAGTGCGGGTCTGCCTTTATAAGTTGCGGGTTCGGTGTGAATATGCGAGTAGCCGATTCGCTCACCGCTCATATACATACCAAGCCAGACGTCTTTTGCCGTCGTGGCGGAAGGCGATGGCGCTGTCCCTGCGGCGATAGTGGGCACTGGCTGCTGCGCATTTGCCGGGGAGAGTGAGAAGCTTCCGCCTGTGAAGACGAAAGCAAGAAAAGTCGAGGCTATTGCTGCGCCGAGCAGATTGCTCGCGGCGCGAAAAATCGTGTATTTGCTTTGGAACATCGGACTGACTCCTGACAAACGGAAAATCGATTCTGGAGAAGGGAGGTGCGAAACGTGCGGCTGACTTGCCGGACACGGTTTTCGAGAATTATACCACGTTTTAACCGAAGGCGAAGGAAGCAGCGTGCGAAACGCGAATGAAAACAATCCTGGGCGTCCACTCATTGGAAGTGAGAGCAGGCGCGGCGTGCCTGTGAGGGTTCCTGCCGGCTTGAGCAGGAACCAG
>Ga0123337_10005903_pt1 | contig 11880 bp, 8 predicted proteins | sample frozenSSSSmetaG_FD_89792 | JGI IMG/M metagenome (GOLD analysis project Ga0123337, IMG submission 89792) | Glacier valley bacterial and archeal communities from Borup Fiord, Nunavut, Canada, to study Microbial Dark Matter (Phase II) -... | ecosystem: Environmental > Aquatic > Freshwater > Ice >...
CGGAAATTGAAGAACTTAGCATGCGCGATGAGGTGCTGCTGGGGTGCGTTGATGCCCCGACCGAGGCTCGGATGAAAGAAGTGGTTGATGTGGCCTATCGCACTGGCGACACCGTTGGCGGAGTCTTCGAGGTGGTTGTAAAGGGCGCGCCCATCGGTCTGGGGTCGCATGCTACCTGGGACACGCGCCTTGATGGCAAGCTGGCGCAGGCGATTGTTTCCATGCAAGCGGTAAAGGGCGTAGAAATTGGGTCTGCGGAACAAGGCGCGGCAAGCTACGGATCGGTTGTACAGGACACCATCCATTACAGGAAAGAGCAGCGGGGATTTTACCGTGGGGCAAATCGCGCGGGCGGAATTGAAGGCGGCATGACGAATGGCGAAGAAATCCGCGTGCGCGGCTTGCTGAAGCCGATCTCGACTTTGAGACGGCCTTTGGAGTCGGTCGATTTGACGAACCGCGAACCGGCTAAAGCAGCCTACGAACGGAGCGATGTGTGCGTGGTTCCGGCGGCGGGCGTAATTGGAGAAGCTATGGTGGCAATCGTGCTCGCCGGGGTTTTTCTGGAGAAATTCGGCGGCGATTCGCTTCGGGAAACTAAGCGGAACTTCGATGGCTACCAGGAACAGGTGACGCGGTTTTAACAATGGTTTACAAGATAGTCAGATATGGCAATCCGGTGCTTGAGCACGAGGGCCAGAACGTCACAAACTTCAACACGCCGGAACTCGACCGCTTCATTGCGGACATGTTCGAGACCATGTATTCCGCGAAGGGCGTTGGGCTAGCGGCTCCGCAGGTGGGCGTAAGCCAAAAGCTTACCGTCATCGATTGCGGCCGGGGTGAAGACGAAGAGCCCGCGCCACTGGTTCTGATCAATCCAGAGGTGATTTACAGGGAGGGCAAGCAGGTGGGCGAAGAAGGCTGTTTGAGCATACCTGGCTTTCGCGAAGATGTGAAACGCGCCAAAGTGGCAACCGTGCGTGCGCAGAATGCGCAAGGCGAATTCTTTGAGATCACTGGCGACGACCTTCTTGCTCGCGCGATGCAGCACGAAATCGATCATCTCTATGGGAAGCTCTTTCTGAGTTATCTCAGTCCCCTGAAGCGCGATGTGATCAAACGGCGGATTCGCAAGCTGATCAAAGCGGGCGAGTGGGATTAGTAGTGCCCCATCGTGTTGTGTTTCTGGGCACTCCTGAGTTTGCAGTGCCGTCTCTGGCATCGCTGCTCGAAGCAGGGCATGACATTGTCGAAGTAGTGACTCAGCCCGATCGGCCTAAAGGGCGCAAGCACGAACTGACCCAATCGCCTGTAAAGAACTTTGCTCTTCTGCGCGGTCTTCACGTGTTTCAACCGGAGCGCGCCCGACGGGCTGAGGCGGCGGAGCGCTTGCGTGCCCTAAAACCGGACCTGATGGTAGTTGTGGGTTACGGTCAGATTCTGCCGCAATCGATCATCGACATTGCGCCACTCGGCATCATCAACGTTCACGCATCCTTGCTGCCGAAGCTGCGCGGTGCGGCGCCCATACAATGGGCCCTCGCGAACGGGGAACGCAAGACTGGCGTAACCACCATGCAGATTGACGCAGGTCTCGATACCGGCGACATGTTGCTGCATAAAGAAACGCCGATTGAACCGGAAGACGATGCCGTCTCGCTCAGCGAACGCCTCTCTCATCTGGGAGCGGCGCTACTGATCGAGACGGTCGCGAGGCTCTCAGAAATTACTCCCCGGAAACAGAATGCAGCCGAAGCGACGCTAGCACCGATTCTGAAGAAAGAAGACGGTCGTATCGATTGGAGCCGCACGGCGCACCAGATTGGAAATCAAATTCGAGGCCTGGTACCGTGGCCCGGGGCGCACACCACGTTCCGCGGGCAACTGCTGCATATCTGGAAAGCGCAGGCTGTTTTTGAATCTCAAACGCTTATGCCGGGCACCCTCAGGGCTGGCCACGTGGCCCATGTCGCATGCGGCCAAGGAACAGCTTTGAGAGCTGTGGAATTGCAAGTGGAAGGCCGAAAGCGCGTATCGGGTGAGGCTTTTATGAATGGCATTCATCTGCACGAAAATGAAATTTTGGGAGCCGTTCACAATTGAATCTGCCTCTTGGTTTCCGGTATGCGAGTACTTATGCGGGTATTCGCAAGGAAGAGCGCGACGATCTGGCCCTGATCGTTTCGGGAGTGCCGGCTAGCTCCGCGGCAGTGTTTACGCAGAACCGTGTGGCTGCCGCGCCGGTGCGTCTTTCACGCCGCAACCTGCGCGAATCGCGTGGTGTAACGGGTGCCATACTGATTAACGCCGGCAATGCCAACTGTGCCACGCGCACGGGCGACAAAGTAGCGTTGTCCACTGCCCGCGCGACCGCGAAGATGCTTCGCCTGCCAGCTTCGCAGGTGCTAACCGCATCGACTGGCGTTATTGGAGTCGAGTTGGCTGCCGATTTGATCATGAAGGCGCTGCCTGTCTTGAAAGAGGGGCTTACACAGGACGGTTTCGAACCTGTGGCGCGCGCAATTATGACTACGGATCTGGTACAGAAGACGGAGTCAGTGGAACTGAAGTTCAGGAGAGGAACGGTGCGTATTGCCGGCATGACCAAAGGTTCCGGCATGATTCAACCCCGGATGGCGACCACGCTCGGCTTTGTGATGACAGATGCGTTGCTTGCTCCAGCCTTAGTGAACCGCATGTTGCGCATTGGGAACGCCGGGAGTTATGACCGAATTAGCGTGGATGGCGATACCAGCACGAACGATACTCTTGTCATGATGGCAAATGGTGCTTGCGGATTTCGACCGGATCCGAAAGAACTGCCTGCTTTCCAGCAAGCGGTCACTGCGCTGCTACAATCACTAGCCAAACAGATCGCGCGGGATGGGGAAGGCGCTACCAAACTGATTGAAATTCAAGTCTCCGGCGCGGCCAAACCGGAGAAGGCGGTCGCCATAGCCCGCGCGATTGCAAACTCGCCGCTGGTGAAAACTGCAGTCGCGGGGAATGACCCAAATTGGGGCCGCGTCGTATGCGCGGCGGGCAATGCAGGAGTGGAGTTCGATCCCGCGAAGGTGACGATTCAGATGCAGGGCATCACTGTTTGCAAACGGGGCTTGGCGGCGCCATTTTCAGAATCGGAACTGAAAACCAAGCTCGATTCCAAGGACGTTCTGATTCAGTTTTCCCTCGAAGGCACCGGACGGGGTGAAACCAAGTTCTGGACCTGCGATCTGACTGAAGGTTACATCCGAATCAATGCCAGTTATAGAACATAGTTCCCGGCGCTTTTTCCTTGGCTTGTGTGTATCCCTTACGTTGCGCGCGGACGAGGGACTATCGACTTTGAAGCTAGTGACCAATCTTGCTGCCAAGTTAAGCGACGGCAATCTGCCCGGCGTCTTAGAGGCGTTCGCAAAAACAATGAACGGTTATCAAAACCTGGTTGCGGACTTGGGTGCGTTGACGAATCAGTATGACGTGATTTGCGTGATTGAGATTAGACAGGAATCGGGCGACGAAGCGCAGCGAAACGCAGATACGGAGTGGTTTGTGCAACTGAAATCCAAACAGGACGAAGGGCCTACCGAGCGACGTACCGTACCTGTCAGGATTTCAACCGCGAGACTTAAGGGCAAGTGGCGAATCATGGCGATAGAACCGCAATCTGTACTTGCTCCTCCACAGGTTCGCTAAGGTCTGGAAGATACTTGGCAGACATGGATCGGTAATCGTCCTCGCTGATCTTGTGAAAACGTATTTCTAGGGTGCAAAGCCCTGCTAATTCCAAATGCATCGCATCGGTGGGTGCCGTAATTCCAGCCAAATGCAAGTGTCCGGCAGAGATCTGGAATGGAAGCATTTGCCAGCGGCGTGAGAGTGCCGCAGGCAAGGAGCGGGTAACGGCGATCGACACTGCATCTTCCAAAGGACAAGCAACCGTCTCGTGGTTCACGAGGGTGGTGCGATTCGGATACGCATGTTCGGTTTTGAGCCAAATAAGCGGTTTATGCGTAGCTTTCGCCACGGCATAACGGCGGACTGCTGATGCGGAAGCGACAAAGTTAATCCAATTGCCCCAAACGATGCGGAGCGGAGTGGCCGCTGCGAAGCCCCATCCGTAAACGCGTGCCGAACTTCCGGCCCGAATGGAGATGTGAAAAGCGGCGATCAACACTAAGGCCCAGTTTACGAAAGGTGGGAAAAAGCCGGCCATAGCCCAAGGGGTATGTGTGGATGCGCTGAGTGTGAGCGTCACGACGCCGTAAAGTGTAAGCAGTTGGATAGCGGGCGTTAGCAGATTATTCAACAAGGCTTTCCGGTCGCGCCAAAACCACCAAAGTTGGGCGACGGTTTCCCGAAGTCCGTGGTATTCCCAGGACTGCAGCGCGATGCCGGTATTCCAGCGCGTTCGCTGCCGCACAGCTGCTTTGTAGTGACGAGGAAAATACTCGCGCGTGGCTGCGAATGACTCCTGAATCTTTCTCAGCGGAATAAACAACTGCCGGAAACCCAGCCTATGCACTCGGTAGCCATTCTCGTAGTCTTCGGTGAGACAGGACGGTTCGAAGATGCGATTGCTGTGCGCTGCCGCCAAGGCCTCAATCGCCTGGCGCGAGAACCCGGTACCTACACCGTTTGAAGGAACAAAACCACCCACGCGGTTCCGAACGGGCATATCGCGGAATTGAAACTGCGCGAACTCATCGCAATAGACACCGTGCGTCAGTTCCCGCCAGGGTGTCGGTAGCGCCAGCACTGGAATCTGCACCATGCCGTACTCGCGGGTAAAGTGATCAATCAGCCGTAGCGCTTCGGGATGGATCAGATCTTCCGCATCGTGGGTGATCACAGTTTCAAAACGGATCCCATGCTCTTCTTCATAGAGCAACATGCGTTGATAAATCCAATTCAGGCAATCGGCTTTCGAGGTTGGGCCCGCGTGAGGACACTGTGCGATATGGACCTGCGGGTAGCGCCCTTCGAGATCGGAGAGAGCAGCTAACGTGGGCGCATCGTTTGGATAAGCACCGATGAAGAAATGAAACGAACCGAACTTCTGCGAGGCAATGTTATGTTCTACCATCTGGCGGATGACTCGATGCTCGCGCCACAAGGGCACAAAGATCGCTAAAGGCCGCTCCGGTCCAGCCTCTTGCGGGAACTCCAACGTCTTTCCGAACAACCAGGTCCAAAGCCAAAGTGCATTCAGGATAAGGTCATCCAACCCGTTGAGTAGGATCCAGAATGCTAGCGGCGGTAGTATGGCGGCAGCCCACCGGTCAAGGAACATGGCTCTTTCGAAATTGTCTAGTGCGCGAAGGCGGCTAAACTTCTCAGTAGATGCGGCGCTTACTGGTTCTCTCTTTTCTGACGGCGGTGTTAGCAGCCGCAGAACTCCGTTTCGTAATTTTGGGAGACCGCACCGGCGGTGCCGATCAGGCTGTCTACGAGAAGATCTGGGCCGAAGCGGCGCGGGAGCATCCTGCCTTCGTGATTAACGTTGGCGACACGATAGAAGGCATGAATGATGAACATGCCGCAGCGGAGTGGAGGGCTTTACGCCCTTTGTGGGCCAAGTACGCCGCGATCACGAAATATTTCACGCCTGGCAACCATGACATCTGGTCGAAGCTCTCTGAAAACATCTACACGGAAGAAACCAGGCGCCCTCCATTTTACAGCTTCACATTCAAAGATAAGGTGCACATAACGGTACTGGACAACGGACGCACCAACACGCTTTCTGAGGAACAGCTGCGCTTCCTGGAGGCCGACATGAAAACAGCCCCTGCGGCAATTCCCCGTATGATTTTTTTCCACGTACCTTTCTGGATTGTGCCTCTTACCTTCCGCAGTGGGGAGTTCGAATTGCACCGGATTGCCATGCGATATGGCGTGGCAGCAGTGGTGAGCGGACATGGCCACCAGTTCGTAAAGTTGGAACGCGATGGAATACAGTACCTGGAGGCGGGCAGTTCGGGAGGTAGCTTACAGCGCGGATTGAGTTCAGGCCAAGGCGCTGCGGAAGGTTGGTTTTATGGCTGGACGCTCTGCACAATCGAAGGCACCCGCGTCAAACTTGAATGGCGCAAGATTGGCAAAGGAAAGCCAGTCAATTCTGGAGGCCGCCGAACGGGGCTAATGCCTGACCCGCAGTAGCTGCCGTCGCGTTTGGTGTTTCCCGCGTCTGCTGTGTTTTGCTGAACGAGCTACTTGGAAATCGATGTCCAGGAAATTTCAGGCCGCAGATTCGCCACTCCTGCACGTAGCAAGGGCGTGAAGACTTCGAATCCGATCACATCGTCCAGCCAGTCATGACTAGTGCCGTCATCATTCTGAGTTGCAACGGTTAACGTATATGGCTGCGGAGTTAATATTGCGGCAAAGCGAAATTGTATGGACAACTCGCTACCGGCCTCGAACGTTCCTAGCGCGAGCCCTTCAATCTTTGTATTGGTTCCGAACACATCCATGCCGATCCGAGTTCGCACCAAGACACCCACAATCGGTTCGATACAAGAACGGGCGAACCGCACCCGGATTCTTACTGTGATGTGTTCCCCTGAAGCAATGCTGGTGACCGGGCGGCCCGAAGTATCCGTTAACAAGACACCGGTCACCTCGCTCGTGCGGTCACCATGACGATGGCTTGCCGTTTGCCGCTCGCGCTCAGGCTGCGTTTCTTCAAACGTGTGTTGTCGTTCCAAGACAACGCCTACGTAACGGTTAATAACCATATTCGGCTCTCCAACAGATGCTATGGTCCCATTCAGAAGCAGCAGTGCGCGGTGCGAAAGCTGTTTCACCAACCCGAGATCATGGGAGACAAACAAGATGGTCGTCTTACTCTCGCGCAACTCCTCAAACTTGCGTATGCAGCGGTTTGCGAACACGGCGTCTCCCACCGCGAGAGCTTCGTCGACAATTAGAATTTCAGGTTCTACATGAATTGCCGTAGCAAAAGCGAGCCTTACATACATGCCGGTGGAGTACTCTTTCACAGGCCGGTGAAAGAAGGCGCCGATCTCCGCAAAAGCTTCGATCGAGGGAAGCGCGTCAGTCATCTGCTCCCGCGTTAGCCCCAAAATCTCCCCGTTAAGGAGCACGTTTTCCCGGCCTGAGAACTCAGGATTGAATCCAGCTCCAAGTTCGAGCAAAGCCGCGATTCGCCCTTGTGTGACTACCCGGCCCGTTGTGGGCTGCAAGATGCCGCTCACGATCTGCAGCAGTGTGCTCTTTCCGCACCCATTCGGTCCGACTATGCTCAAAATTTCACCGCGGTCTACAGAAAAATTGATATCCCGCAATGCCCAGAATTCTTTTGCTCTTGGAAGGCGACACCAGGGCGTCAACTCTCTGAGCCGGTCAGCGGGTTTCGCGTAAAGTTTATATAACTTCGATACGTTCTGGGCGAGAAGCACTGTTCCGTTTATACCGCTATACGCTCACCACGACGGCCAAATCGGTTCCGGGCAGCGTACTCCCTATTCCAAGGACGTCGACGCTCAACCTGTCCCCCTGCCGCATCACCGGCAAACTTGCGCCCCGGATGCTGTTCGATACCAGGGCACCGGGGTCGAATTGCAGTGTGCCTACCTCAATTGAATTCAGGTTGACTCTGATTGTCACGATAGGGCCTACGGCTGCTTCGCCTAAAAACGCACGAAGGTCTCCAATTACGTGATCCGCATCCAAAATGGTTTCAGGAGAAGCAGAGTTCTGGACCGCTAGAGGGCCGGAGACCTGAAGTGAATACTGGCCGCCCGACAAGGTTCGCAATCCCCAATCTGTCGTATTTGTATAAGACTGAGCCGTGACTGGGCTATTTCCCTGCGAGTTCGTTACGTAAAACTCAGCCGCAGCAACTCGCGCGTCATGAAGCGGAATGGAATATGTCCAATCGCCACTTGCGGCAGTTCCGAAAAAGTGTTTTACAAACGGTACGGTCACGGTACTCTTACGAAGAAGCAGGACTTCCGTTCCCGCTGAAAATGCGGCTGGCGTAGTCGAAAACATTCCTCTGTCTATAGATGCCTGTGTTCCCCCCGCGGTGGCTTGACTGACCCGTAATACTTCGCCTGCCAAGCGGACGAAACTTCCAGCTGAAAGAGCCGACCGGTCAGTCACCATCGTTGCGTCGGTGTCGGATAGTGCACTGGCTAGCAGCAATGGCGGCGAGCGAGTTAATTCGTCCTGCCAATAAATGGTTAATGTTCCCACCACAATCGTCGCGGTGTTTGCAAGGTCTGGAAAGCCAACACCGCTCAGTTCCACAGTCCCGTCAAGGCGTTGTGACAACCCAAGAGCAAAACTGGGAGCCGCTGATACTGCGAGATCCACTGTACGGATACCAGCTCCGCCGATTACCCATCTGGTCAGCGGTGAAATCTCGCTGGGACACTCAGCGCCCGCAGCATTCGCGGACCGTCCAAGAATCTGCACCACGGTTCCTTCCCGGTTCGGAACCTCAAATTGGAAATGGCTACCTTTGCCGGACGCGCCACTTTGAAATCCCGCTTGTGAGACAACGAACACGCTGGTCGCATCGGGCTCCGCATCCCAGACAGAGATCAGTGTGAGAAGCGTAGAGGTATTACTCGCGACCATTCTTTCCTGGCCAGCACCCTTACCTCGCAGGATGCGCACCACCAGACTGGCATACGCGTTATTGCGCATCCGCAATATATTGTTCCCCACGGTTAACGGAGAGTGTAAAGTTGCGTTCACCTCACCTTCAGTTTCCAGGCGCCAGTATAGGTTACTGTGATGAAAATTGGGGTCCGGAGGTAGCTCGGGAAGTACCGGCAATCCCGTGTCGGTAAACTTACTTGACAACGCTACTAGGGTAGCAATGCGGTTTAGTTGAACGGGAGACACCCCGCGGTAAACGTGGAAAGCAACAGTCTCCGCGGAAAAGCTCAGGTTTTTCAGGGTCACAGCGAAACCGGCTCCACCCGAGGGCAACTGCGCCCTCATTACAAAAGACAACAGTCCTTCGTTCCCGTTCACATCAATGCCGCTTACAGAGTAATACAAGTTTTGCGATGGGGAAAGCGCCCCAGCTTGTGACGTCAGGTCCGGCGTGAGACCAACGATCGGGATAGTCGGTGCGAGCTCAGCCACCGCTGGCGGTGTTGCTAAATCCACATCTAATAACACGGTAGCCGTTCCATCTTGAGCGGTCGTCGAGCTTTCCGAAACCTTGAAAACCAAAATTTGATCCTGGTCGGGAATAAGTCCAGAGAGAGGTCTCGGTATCCCAGACGTAGCGCTAGGCAACCGTCTTCCCGTCCCAAAATTGTCCAGTATGATGTCGGAATACCAACCGTCGTCGTGAACTTGAGCAGTGATCCCTACCGTACGGAAGTTCTGTCCCGGTGCAATCTTAACCACTCGCAGCGGCTGTCTTTCGAAACCTTCCCTCAGGTAGGTGAGCGTAATGATATCACCTGGCGTGATGCCAAGAGCTTTGACACTAGTTTGAAATTCCACCTGCCGATTCCCTTGTATCGACTTACTGAGTAGAAATTGAAGAGTGCGCGCCGCCTGATGATAGTTGGGGAGGCCAAGCACGGGTGGCGTACTATTAATCTCCTGTCCCGCCTTCGCTACGTCATCAGCGTCAGACAGGGAGTAGCTGTCCTGTTGAAACTCATTGAAACTATCTTGAAATTCTACAGCAAGTCTGTTTGGAGTGTCGGAAGCCCCTCGGCTGCTTAGACGCAACGTGGAACTTCCGTCGGAATTCCGTAGAATTCCGGAAGTAGCCCCCGTCCCATCGCCAAATTCGTAAGCCGGCCAGCCCCCATTTAACTGGGCAACTGAATTGGAAAGCGCCGACTTTACGGGTTGCTGGGCGGCGACCGTGTTTTCAATTCGAAGCTGAAGCAACCCTTGGCTACCAAAAGTAAGAAATAAACGAGACGCATTGCGTATGCCCCGAAGAACATCACCCGTGCTTCTGCGGCTCTTCAAAACCAAATTGCATTGGAAACGTGAGATCTTCCCAACATTCCCGTGTAGGTCTTTCGCATCAATTTGCTCATCACAATAAACTGCCGAAACGGCGAAACTGGTCAGATCAATTTCTTCTGCACTCCAACCATTACGCAGTAAAACGTCAAGGACAATCCAGACTGGATTGTTCGTGAATGATCTTGATAGCGGCGCTCCGTCTAAACCGTATTGCACCAGCTTCAGCCCATCCGCGAGCACCTTTACTTCCGGCAGAGACTTGCCGTCATTGATTCGATTTGGAACGACCACGGATACCAGTGCCAAGCCTCCATACGGGTCGCCTAATGGAGTTCCAGAGGAATCGGTAAAGTCACGATTGAACGCTCCGTTTCGGGTTCCAAGCGTCACAACATTGAACCAACCGGTTCCAGTCATGTTCAGGCCAGACTGGCCCAATGGAATTTCAATGTCGCCTACCAGTACCTTGTGGAGAGTATTCATTTCGCCCACCCCCAATAGAACTTCCATGCGGGTCAAATTTCCATCGTTTCTCGCAAAGACGATGCTTGGCGTATACCAGGCAGTTCCGTATACCAAGGGAATGAAATCGTTGTAACGCGCTTCATTCAGACTAACTGCGGACAAGTGCGAGCCCTTCTCGCCTGCGCTCCGGACCGTGATAGTTGACGGCACGAATTCCACACCGCTAAACCGCCCAGTCAAGTTGCCCCGAGAGTCGCTCTTAAACATGCCTCTGGCTTCACAGTCCGGACGCGTAAACCCGCACGAGGTATAGCATCCGGACCCGTTCAAATTTCCTACGCCCCCCGCTTGGTCAGCTGAGTACCCGCATGAATAAAAACGTGAGAACTGGCCTGTGTTTCCACCCGAAACTGCCTCGGCGCGCTGGTCCGCCGTCGCTGGAAAGTCCCAGGCACACCTTCGCTGGATTCTCAACGAGGGGAGGACTACCCGTTGCGCAGACAGCCTGTTGATTGCTGTAACCCGCAGCGTAGTTTCAGTAATTGCTTCGGGTGAATTGAAGATGCCTTGAAAGAGGACTGTCGGAGCAGCCCCGACCGCCTTTCCGGCAAGATCGTAGAAGACAAAAGAACACGTGAGCCGTGCCCCTTTAAACCCTATGGTTCTTTCTAATTCGGAGGCAATCGAATCTGCATTGGCAAGCTCAAGCGTTATTCGTGGAATGGTATCTACACCCTGATCGGAGGCCGTTTGAACTTCGAAGAGATTGTTCCTGCAAATCCGGGGCTCGTATTTGACTAATCCGACCGTGAGACCTTGCGTGCACCAGTGTTCCCTAGTTCCGTCGGAAAACGTGCAATCAAAAAGAAGGAGCGGTGTGAGAGTGGTTTCGTCTTCTTTGAGCTGTAGCAGTGTCCGCATAGTTAGTCGAGCCTGGAAGTAAGTTGGACCGAACAGGAGAAATCGTCGTCACCGGTGGCAATAGTCAGAAAATGGTCCTGATTGAACCGGGTATTCTGTTTGATTCCACAGGTCTGTGTGGTTCTCAGGTAGAACGCCGGGGCGGGTTGTGCATTGACACTGATGCGAGTTACCTGGATGGGGGCAAGTGCGTTCAGAGAGATTTCCGCTGTCTTCGCGGACCCTGCTCCATTCCCTGCTTGCGTTACAAAATACTGCCGCCAGGTAGCGTCGACACCAAACCACTTTTCAACCCGATTACTGACATCCGAAAGTGCAAGGTTGATTTGGCTGGGCTGATCTGCCCGCGCATATAGGCTGAAGCAGAGCAGAGCTTTAGCCGGGCAGGCCAGCGCTTGAGAAAGGAGCGCCGTTCCAGGGCCTGTCCCACTCAGTTCGAACGATACATCTGTTCCCGCCGACAGTGCTGAAATACCGAGCAGAGGAGAGCGGTCCCAAAAAGGCTTAGCGAGA
>Ga0123337_10005904_pt1 | contig 11877 bp, 9 predicted proteins | sample frozenSSSSmetaG_FD_89792 | JGI IMG/M metagenome (GOLD analysis project Ga0123337, IMG submission 89792) | Glacier valley bacterial and archeal communities from Borup Fiord, Nunavut, Canada, to study Microbial Dark Matter (Phase II) -... | ecosystem: Environmental > Aquatic > Freshwater > Ice >...
CGACCAAACTCAGGCGTGGAAAGCCCCTGAAATCCATTTGGACGACGGCCGCATCTTGGTTCTCGAATACACCTAAGAAAGGAGCACGGGCGTCCCGCCTGTTTTCCAAATCCTAAAAACCGCCGCCAAAAAGCATTCTTGGCATAGCGGTCTGGAGAGCTACGCTCGCGGCAAATGAATTTGACCGCCAAAACAAGAAACGGCCGTTGCGACACTGCTGTTGCGTCGCGTTTTTCTTCTCTGATCACTGCTCACTCGGCACTTTTCACTTCTTCCGCCCCCCTTTTCCCCCGCAACCCCCTTTTTCCCCACCTCCGGTCCGGCCACCCGCTCTTTCAACGGCCTTCACCTCAAAAGCAAATTCCTAGCAACAACACCATTCACCGCATCCTCTCTATCGCACTCTGCCTGCCCATGATCGCCATGGCGGAGATGCCACTTCCATCCGTGGACCTGCGGGTTTCTGAAAAAGCGCCGCTCCTCACCACTTGGGCGCATGCCGGTGGCAAGGTCGCGATCCAACTCGAAGCGGCTGGAGCCTTAGCACTCACCTGCGACATCTATCAAGTCGATGGCCGCAGCGCGATCCCCATTTCCCGCGATATCGTTCTGGATGAACTCAAGCCTGGTGCTAACCGCCTCGAAATCCCACTTCCTGAAAAATCAGAGCGAGGGAAACTGCTTTTTAAAATCACCGCATCTATCAAAGACGAGTCCATCGCCAATCTGATGGTGGATATCCTGCCAAAGGACGCCTTGGACAGCTTAGTCAAACAATCAAAACAAGGCCAAATATGGATCGACCCGAGTCTCAAAGTCTTCCACGCTTGGGCCGCATCGCACGGTGTATCCAGCACCGCACCCAGTTCAGGAAAGCCCGTCGAGTTTCACTTCGGCAAGCCCACCGGAAACCCGAAGCTTCCTCTGCTAGGCAGGGTGTTCATCTATGAGCGCGATCAGCCTGACGCCTTTCCCGTGATAGAAGTTCTCATTACTCCTGAAGTCACCAAAATCCTCACCCCTCCCGGTTTCCTCTCAGACCTCCCAAATTCCGCCACCGCCCAAGCCCTCCTCCTCAAACACCTCAAGCTCCTGCCCTGAACGTGGCGGCGGATTGCATCCGCCAAGCCCTCTAATATTCCCCCTTCATCCGTCCATCCGTAGTTTAAAAATCTCCCATCCCAAATTCCACATGAAAACCATCCGCCTCCTCGCCACCATCGCACTCAGTTCCTTGCCGATCCTCGCCCAAGAAGCTGCCACCAAGCCCACCGTCTTTTCCGTCGGCGTGCTACCATTTGCCGAAACCGAAGACACCAAAAGCCTCGGCTCTTCCGCCTCCGAACTCGTCGGTGTACAACTCGGAAAATCCGGCAACCTCGTGCTGATCGAACGCTCGTCGCTCGACGCCGTTCTCTCCGAACAAGGCATGGGCCTCACCGGTGCCGTCGATCCGCAATCCGCCGTGAAACTCGGCAACCTCATCGGTGCGCAGATCCTCGTCACTGGCCGCGTCTTCAAAGCCGGAAAAAATACCTACTGTATCGCCAAAGCCATCAGCACCGCCACCGGCCGCAGCTTGCCCGCGCAAACCCAAGTCAATGGCGACGACTGGATGGGCGCGGCCACCAAACTTGCCACCGAACTCGATGCATCCATCGCCAAAAACGCCGCCGACATGGCCCCGAAATCCGAAACCGCCGAGGCCCGCATCGAACGACTCAAGAAATGGGTCGAAGGCAAAACCCTGCCCAAGGTCTTTATCCGCATCCCTGAAGAACACCTCTCCCGCATCATCCCCGATCCCGCCGTGCAGACGGAAATCGAATTCACCCTCCAGAAAATCGGCGTCACCGTCGTCACCAATGAGAACGACGCCCAAGTGGTCGTCGTCGGTGAGGCTTTCAGCGAGCGCGCCATCCAGCTCGGCACCCTCGTCAGTTGCCGCGCCCGCTGCGAACTGACACTCACGAAAAAATCCGCTCCCGGCACCAAACAAGTCAACCGCATCACCACCGGAGCCGTGGACATCGCGGAAAACACCGCCGCCAAACAAGCCCTCCAAAACGCCGGAGTAAAACTCGCCGACTGGGTCGTCGCCGAACTCGTGAAGTGACTCTCTCACCGTGGCTGGAGCGTCCCGCTCCAGTCCGTCCAAGGAGCATCTTGCTCCGAGTTCATCTTTTTCATCCCACCCATGAATCCCATCCGCCGCCTCGCCCGAATCCTTTTCTTCCTCACTCTCTCCACCCTCGCCCGCGCCGCAGACCTGCCGCGCGTCGCGGTCGTCCCGGATACGCCGGAGCCATCGGTCGCGGCGTTCGCGGATTTTCTTTCCGTTTCGCTGGCGAAGGCATCAAAGCAATACGCCCTCGTCGAACGCGCGGAACTCACCAAACTCGCGTCCGAAGCGGAGATCCAAAAACTCGCCGCCGACCAGCGCCCAGCCGCCCTCGCAAAACTCGCCAAGGCGGACGGCTTGATCCTCGTCGGCGTGGACAAGGGCGATCCGAAACTCCCAAAACTCACGCTTCGCCTTACCTCCACCCACAACGGACTCGTTCTTCGCTCGCTGATCCTCGGCGGCAAGGAAGACGAATACCCGCAAGCCGCCGATCTCGCCGCCGGAGTGCTGCGTTTCCCCTGCGAACGCCTCGCCCACGGCGACATGAAGCCGCCGATCATCATTTCCCTGCTCGGCATCCGCCCGGCATTTGAAATCGACCGCGCGCTGGAAACCACGCTCAACCTCGCCGTCGCCCAACAGCTCTCCGCCCAATCCGGCATCGCCGTTTCTGAACGTTGGAAAATGAACGACCTCGTCTTCGAGCGATCTCTCACAGACGAAAAACCGCAATCCTTCGCCACCGGCACCGTTTTGCTCGATGGCTCCTACACGCGGAAGGGTGATGAGATGGAGTTTTCCCTCCGCCTCCGCAAAGCCGAAAGTGAAACAGGCAAAAATCTCGAATTCAAAGGCCCCGCCACCAAGCCCGTCGAACTCGCCCAACAGATCGCCAAGCTAGTCGCCACCGAATCAGGGCAGAGCGGGGAAGCGGTGGCGTGGAATGCAATCGAAGAAGCCCGAGTCTTTGCTGGTCTGGCAAAGTTTCTGGTCGAGCGAAAACTCGCATTGGAATCCGCCCAAGCCTACGAATCCGCAATCGCACTTGGCGACGATACACCGGAAACTCAAATCGGACGTCTCCGCGCATACACGAGCTTAGTCAGTCCAGAACGCGGCATCGACAGCTACCCACCTACGGAAGAAGACTCTGAAGTGCTTCGGAACTGTCCGAAAGCTGAGTTCAGCGTGGTGGTTTCATGCACGCTCAAGCTGGTGCGTGCCATGAATGCTGTTGCCGATTCAGGTTGGCGGGGATTCGAACGATCACCTTACAAGCCTTACCAACGCTGCAATTTTCTTCAAGCCGTCCTCTCAACCGGTCAAATGACACTTGAGGCCATCATCAAGCGTGGCGAGATCTCCGATTACGCCACTGAAGCTCGAATCATCAGGGAGCAATGCCGTCGGATTGTGGATAGCACAGGGCCTTTCGTGCAAGGCTTCCAAGGCTGGGATATCCGGGTGGGCTACATCTTCGAAACACCTGTGGAGACAATCTCCGCCTACCGCAGAATGTTCGATTCGCGTTATCTGAATCCGACCAAAGACTCGATCGGCAGTAAAATCCGGTTCTTCACATGGCAAGTCGCACTGGAGCGACCCATCCCAGTGGTTGATTGGTCCGGCAGTAATCCACGGGCAGCCGATAACGCCTGGCAGGCATGGCTCCACGAACTGGCAAACTCCGATGCGCTGCTTAGCCGGGCGGATGCACTCGCACTGAGATTCCAGACTGCGGATGATGATGTCACTCGTGACAAGATCCTCGGCGAGTATTGTCAGTTTTTAGAAAAACACCTCGACTGGTGCTTGAGCCCGGAAGGCCAGCTCGCGTTCAAGGCTTTCGGCCACTCATGGATGAATGGCAATCCCTCGTTCGACAACACCGAGCGGTTCATCGAAGTATTTGCCGGATTTCTTGAAAAGGTGCCATGGGTCGAGCCGAACGCCTATTTCACGATCTCCGGAGTCCTCTCTAAGTTGCCACGCCCGCAAGCCAAAAAAAACGGCCCGTTTGGAAAGGAGCTGGCGAAACGCTATCTCGTTGCCATCGACGCCTATTCCATCAGAGCCGCACAAAATCCGAATTGGCGCAAGGCGGACCAAGCGAAGATATTGTATCATCTCCGGGATTTTCGCAGCCGCATCATGGAAGCTTACCCAGAAATCGCACCCGATCGACAAAAGGATATTCCTGCTGCGGAAGGCGCTGTAGCCATCAACGCCTGGATGCCGGACGCATCTCTATCATCGTCCGGTTCATGGATCGAGTCCAGCCATTTGCGGTGGGATGGGAAACGGCTGTTGGTTCCTCTGGCAGGTCCGCGGATGATTTCCCTAGAGCCCCAAACGCTCGTGGGGAGCGCGTTCGATTTTCCCAAGCGGGTCAATCCAGACTGGAGCATGGCGGTGAGCGGGGGGCGGATGATGGTTTATGCGGACGACGCGCTTCTTCTCTCCGACTACGAACAAAAACCCGGCGTCTGGAAGGAAATCGAGGATATGGGGGCGGCAGGTTCCGGAACCAATTTTCAAGTTAGCGCACATGACGGATCGTTCTTCATCGGAGCTATTCCCACCTATGAGCAGTTTGGCAACAGCGAGGTGAAACAAACCCTCATTGGGAAATATTCCGACGGTCGGTTCGACTGGATTGTTTCCAGTAGCAGGCGTCCCGAGAAACACCCCTTGGATGCAATCAAGCCGATTGGCTTTCTGGGTGTGTTCCCGGGCTGGCAGGGACGCCCGATGGTTCAGTTAGGTGTCTGCCATGGCATATTGTCCCGCCAAGTCCATGATCTCGAAACCGGGAAATTGGTGGCCAATCTCGGCTTTGGATCAGGAAGATATCTCGATGGGAGCGGTGATCTGCCTCTGGCATACGCCCATGATCACGGGGAAATGATGCACGCCTACCTGTTTGATCCGGCGAGGGAGAAGCCGCTCCTCCTCTTCCGGAATTCCAAAACGAAAACGGGGTTTTGTGGAGTTGACCGAAGCTGGGAAAAGGTGAAACCCGTATTCGACCACAAACGTCCAGAATTCCAGGGAGAAGTGATTGCTCTGATCTGGCGTTCCGGAAAACTGTGGATGCTGAAATGGGATACTGGAGCGGCTGATGTTTCCGCGAAGCACGATCCCGATAGCTTGCGGTTGGTCTGCGCCGATCCGGCGACTGGCAATGCGGTGGTGGTCCCGTTGCGATACGATGTTCCCGAAGGTGTCAGGAAATTCAAGGCGGGAAACTCGGATATGTCTCATCCGGTGATCGATCAGGAAAGCGTGCTTTCAACACCCGACCGCCTGTTCTTCGCGGCCGGCAGGAAGGAGGATTTCACGTTTCATCGCCAAAGTCTGAGTCCCGTTCTCTTTTATGTCAGATGGAAGAACGTGATCACATGGATCAATGTGAATCATCCGGAATTTCAAATGTAAGCAAGTGTGAATTCTGCCAGAATTGGAACAGTTATATCAACGGGAAACCAAATGAATGCCCTCGCCGTTATACTCCTCGTAGCACTTCTGATTGTATGGGGTCATTGCTCACGGATTAACAAAATCCTTGCCGGCATCAGCGGGACACTCCAGCCTTGCGCATGGCCAGACAACCTCGCTTTCAGTATCCGGGTGCGGTTTACCATGTGATGGCCCGCGGCAACTGGGGAGATACCGTATTTGTCACCGAGGACGACCGGAAGGCGTTTCTCCACCGGCTCGGCCAGGTCTGAGCGAGCCATGGGTGGAAGGTTCATGCGTGGGCGCTCATGGGCAATCACTTCCATATCCTTTTGGAGACGCCGCAGGCCAATCTCGTCACCGGCATGACAACCCCCTTTTTCCCCGCCTCCGGTCCGGCCACCCGCTCTTTCAACGGCCTTCCCCCCAAAAGCAAATTCCTAGCATTGATCGTCGGGGTGGCGTTGTTCGGCACCTTCGCCGGTTTTGTGGCCAGCCTGTTTGTGGAGCCGGACATCAAGCGTGAGGAAAAGGAGGTCCACGCGCTCGCCCAGCAGATCAAAGCGCTGCGGGGTGAAATCCAAGCCATTGATGACAAGATTTCCCGCCAAAACCGTAAGATGAACCGCGACAACCAGAAGATGCTCGCGGCAAATCATCAACCGCCGCCACCCCAGAATCCAGCGGCCTAACATTCGCAGGAAACTAATGATGATCTCTCGCTTCCTCGCCTGTTTGCTCTGCATCCAAGCCGCCTCACCCGCTGCCGAGCTGCCCGCGCTAGGACTGATGTTGGACTTGGATGCAGCGAAAGGCGTCGGCTTGGAAAACGGCACCCGCGTCGCGAAATGGGTCAGCGAGGTGCCCGGGCAGCGTTACGAGTTTCTCCAGCGCGACGAAGGCCGCAAGGATCCCGGCTCCGGCAGACCGACCTTGCGGGAAAACGTGGTGGAACTAGGCGGCGCACCGGCGCTGGTATTTCTCCAACAGGAACTGGTCTGTCCGGCCGAGGACGCCTTCGACTCACTGACCACCGGCAAAGGCCACACCTGGGCGGCGGTGGTGGCCGTCCACCCGCAGCGAGTCGGTCTAGCAGAGGTGAATTCGTTTTTCGGAAATCTCCGCAATTCCGGAAACTACGAGGGCATGTGGGGCTGTTTCATGGACGACAACCGCCCGTGGTATGGCGTGCGAAACGGTCTCAGCTTCGGCAGATTCGATGCGAACAACCCGCAGTTGCTCGCACCCGTTGCGTTCGTGCCCGGACGATTTCACCTGCTCATCGGCCGCATGGGAGCTGGAACTGGCGGGGTCCGGCTGGATTTTTTCATCGACAGCGCAGAACCCACCGCCACTGCCAGCGTCCCAGTTTCCGCCGCGGCGAACCCTTCGAAAATGGCGGTTGGCCAAGAGCGGGACGCCATCCAGCACCCCGGCCACGAATCGTTCGATGGTGAAATCGCGCGATTGCTGATCTGGCAACGCCCGTTAGACGATGCCGAACTCGGTCAAGTCGTCGCGCTCCTGCAAGGGCGGTATCGGCTGGTGGCCAAGTGATTTCAGCGAAAGCCGCATCTGAAGTTTGTTGCCGATGGAAGCGGACAAGTCCGCGTGGGAGGCTCCTCGCGTGCTCATCATCGCTGCGAGGACGCCGTTGGTATCGATGACGGCACGCATGGCAGTTGGAATGCACAGGAATTACATGGATGTTAGTTTCAGGCGAAATAAATTTCCCGGTCCAATTCGCTGGAAACCACCTTTGACGTCCTCGGCTTGAAGAAGCACATTCCGCCTGCCATGGCTTTTGCGGATGTTTTTCCTGAACTTTTGAAGCGCCCGACGCCGTTGATGCGGCGGTTTCTCCAGCTTGTGTCCGAGGAAACAGGCGGACTGTTAGATGCGCTCGCGCGGCAGAGCCAGCAAGTGACGCGGCGACATTTCGGGAAAACCATGCGGTTGTTCGCGCCGTTGTATGTCTCTAACGAGTGCGTGAACAATTGCAGCTACTGCGGGTTCTCGCGCGATGCGGGGATTTACCGGACGACGCTGACGGTGGACCAGGTGGTGACGGAGGCGCGGCACTTGCACGGGCTGGGATTCCGAAATGTCCTGCTAGTGGCCGGCGAGCATCCGAAGTTTGTTTCTGAAGGCTATTTGCAAAACTGCTTGGACGCGCTCAAGCCGTTCATACCGACGCTGGCGCTGGAAGTCGGGCCGATGGAGGACGACCAATATGCCGAAATCGTCGGCCACGGCGCGGAGGGATTGGTGGTCTATCAGGAGAGCTATCATCAACCCCCTTTTTCCCCGCCTCCGGTCCGGCCACCCGCTCTTTCAACGGCCTTCACCCCAAAAGCAAATTCCTAGCAATCAATCGCCTCGACATCAGTGTGGAAACCGTCCGCGTCCATCTGCGCCGCGTTTATGAAAAACTCCACGTTCACTCGCGCACCGAAGCGGCGATGAAATTCCGCGATTCCAAGGAGGACCAGCGCGGGCCGATCGGCTAGACGTAGCCTGCATGCGGATATTCCCTGGCCGATTCCGAAAAATGAGTTGCGTTAATGTAATTACGGAGTAACGACGGTCTTACGTCGATTTAAAACACCCCATGAAAGCTCAAACCGCCCCTCTGCATTCCAAAGGCTTCGCCTTGATCGTCACGCTCAGCCTGATGATCCTGTTGACGGTGATCGCCGTCGGACTGCTGACGCTTTCCTCCATTTCCCTTCGTTCGACGAACAGTTCCACCGCGATGGCCGAAGCCCGGAGTAACGCGCGACTCGCCGTCCTACTCGCGCTCGGGCAGCTTCAGTTGAATACGGGACACGACACAAGGATCACGGCCAGCTCGAACGTCCTCGATCCCAACAAGCCTTCAGTTACTGGCGCGTGGCGGAGTTGGGAGGGAGCCGATCATGATGCCACCGGCAAACCGATCGTCCCGGATTATAAATCCAAGAAAGTAGCAGGGAATCCGAATGACATTCCGGGATCTTCTTCAAGCGGGCGCTTTCTCGGCTGGTTGACTTCCGCGACGTCCAACGTCGCCGCAGCAGTAGATCAATTCCCGGATATCTCAAAAACCGCTTCTTTGGGCTATGTGCCATTGGTTTCCACCGGCAGCGTTTCGGATCCTAACCGCGAGGTTTACATGAAACCCACCTTGGTGAACGTCTCAAAGGGGGCATTCGCCTGGTGGACCAGCGGCGAAAATTCCAAAGCCATGATCAATACCGACCGCACCGCGAAACCGACTGACGCCGTGGCATGGCAGGAGCGGGTGCGTTCCAACGGAAGAGCAGACGCCAAATCCTTTGGACTCGAAAACTTGAATACCTACACGCTGGGAAAGGTGATCCCCAGCACCGGAAACCTGAAACTCGTGAATCCCGCCGCAGATCTGAAAAAGATCCACGATCTGACAGCCTTCAGCCGTGGCCTACTCACCAACACCGCCACCGGCGGTTGGAGGCGTGACCTCTCGCTGATGAGCGAAAACTTCAGCTCGCTCCCGTCGTCGAACCTCCCGTTTTTCACCTTGTCTCCGGGGAAAGAGCAGACGTCCTCCAAGGCCCAGTTGAATTCAACCAGCGGCAGTCCCATCATTTATCCTTGGGCAAAATACCGGAATAACGGCACAGGCGACGGCTGGCAGCAGGCACCGCCCATTTGCTCGTGGAGCGCGCTCGTGGATTACACCCAGCAATACACCAAGCTTCCTGCCAGCGGCAGCGCTACGAAAACCACCATGAGTCCGACTTTCGGCACGCTTGCAGCCGCTCAGCGTTTGGAATTCCAAGACAAGGTGCGGCGCGTGCCACAAATCGCCCGGATTCAGTGGATTTACTCCATCGGTTCAAGGCCCTCGCCTACAGCACCAGGCAAGTTCAATCCGGGTATCCTTGTCACTCCAGTCCTCACACTGTGGAATCCCTACAACGTCGAGCTGTCCATCAACAGTTTCGGTGTCAATCTTCAGGAAACCGCACCGATTCGGTTCAGGCTCAAAGTAGCAGGCACCACGTTGCCCGATGTTTCCCTGAGCGATATTGCCAGTGCTGGCACCGGTTACACGCGCTTTAATATAAAGGTTGATAGCGCCATCACGCTCGCCCCCGGGGCTTCGAGAATTTTCAGTACTACGGACAGAATTCCGTCCGTCAACACCGCCGCGAACGACGTCAAGCTCAAGCCTGGCTATTCGCCGGGTGGTGGCGTGCTTTTTACCAAAATTAACAAAACCGGCACAACCGCAGTGGAAGTCGCGGCAAATGCGGCAGACTCCTTCGGGGTTGATAAAATCAGCTATGATGCCCTGACCGATGAAGGTGGGAAAAAGGGCCTCGGGGTCATCTATGACGTCGTTGTCAACGGGACAGGTATGTCCGCAGCCCGGATGATTTACAGCGCCGCTGAACTCGGTGGCCAGTCGATTGTTGACCAGCTCTATCCGCCGTTGCTTAAGAAGATCGCTGCGCCGGTCTCTTCCATCAACGTGATTGGTGCAACCGCCGGATCGATACTAAGCCAGCCATTCGCCAATGCCCTGTTCGGCTACCGCATGGCAAGCCCTCTTTCCAATGATCCTAAGCTCAAGCACCTCATTTCCAAAGGCATGCTCCAAGCTAACCCGCTCTGTTTCTACTCTGAAATTGGCTTCGGGGATGATGCCAATGCAGTCACTTCGATGGCCGGTACCGGAGTCTATCACCCCATCAATTCACCCTATGATTTCGCCTTTCAAGAAATGAACGGGTGGAATGATACGCTAGCGCCACAATGGGAGTCCTCTTCTGGGAGCTCCTACATCGTTTCAGGCCTAACACCTGGAAGTGGTTTGACCCGCTGCGTGGTTGCCGAGTTACCCACCCGGCCGCTACAAAGCCTTGCCGAGTTGCAGCATTTCGACGCACGCAACAACAATCCAATTCCACCGTTTCAGTTCAACTTGATCGGAAACGGATCCGCGCACCCGATATTCGCACCGGATCAAATTGCCGTTCAAACCACATACAACGACGGGATGTGTAACGACGATACCTACATCCTCAACCACCTGTTGTTTGACGACTGGTTCGTCTCTTCCATCACCAAGGACGTCAAGGATTTTAGTTCGGCAAGCGATCAATCGATCAACACGGTTTACCAAAAACATCTGACACTTGCCACGCCCTTGCCGAACCGCTTCTACCTGCCTGCTCCGAGGGCGGACTCGCCGAAACTCAGTGATGCAGTCACTGCCGCGATGGCCACTGGCAAGGACCCCAAAACCGATAAATACCAATTCGAAACCATCGCTTCAAAACTTGTGGTGGATGGCATGTTCAACATCAATTCCGTCTCGGTAGAGGCGTGGAAAGCCATCCTGCGCCAGAGCCGTGACATGCAGGTTCCCTACCTCGCCGCCGACGGCAGCACCAAAGTCGGCAATTCCAATTCGTTTTCCTATCCCCGCACTTCGATCGCGGGCGATCAAGGCTCAGATTCAGGATCAAAAGCATCCGGCTCCTTGTTCCCCGCCGCAGCGGAATTCGCCGGCCACCGGGTGCTGACCGACGAGCAAACCGACGAACTCGCCACGCAAATCGTGATCGAAATCAAAAAGCGCGGTCCCTTCCTATCGCTTTCCGAATTCGTCAACCGCCAGCTCACCACAAACAAGGATCTCGCCATTGCATCCACCATCCAGAAAGCGCTCGATAACCTTGCCAACCTCGGATCATCACCGAAAAATCCGTTTGCCGCGATCCAAGCTGTTGCCGCTAACATTACCAGTCAACCGCCTGGGACAACTGATTACAAATTCCCGGAAGCCGCGTATGGCTCCTCCGCCTTCGGTGTGCCCGGGTGGATTCGCCAAGCTGACATTCTCAAGCCGTTGGCACCCATTTTATCCGCCCGCGATGATACCTTTACCATCCGGGGTTATGGTGATTCCCGGGAAAAGGGAAATTCCAACAAAGTCGTGGCAAGGGCATGGTGCGAAGTCGTGGTGCAGCGGCAAGCCGATTATGTGGACCCTAGCGATCCCGCAGGCGTCGCGCCGTTCTCCGCCCTCATGAAATCGCAAACTAACAAGCGCTTCGGCCGCCGATATGAGATAGTCTCCTTCCGCTGGCTAAACGAAAAAGAGATCTAATCCACCGACTCGCATTCGTTTCTGTTTCATCCCAATTATTGTCATCATGATTCCCTGGCTCCCGTCATCCTCCCCCCAACGGCTCTTGGCCGCGACTACCTGCGTTTTCCTATTGCTCGTTCCCGCCACCGCCGCTTGCAAGGTGAAGGCC
>Ga0123337_10005906_pt1 | contig 11874 bp, 8 predicted proteins | sample frozenSSSSmetaG_FD_89792 | JGI IMG/M metagenome (GOLD analysis project Ga0123337, IMG submission 89792) | Glacier valley bacterial and archeal communities from Borup Fiord, Nunavut, Canada, to study Microbial Dark Matter (Phase II) -... | ecosystem: Environmental > Aquatic > Freshwater > Ice >...
AGAGGAGCCAGCGGCGGGCGAGGACGGCGGCGGTCTGGGGTTGGAGCGCGAACAGGCCGGCGCCGACCACGGCGCAGCCAAGCGCGAAGCCGAGCCAGCGAAGGGCGGGGCGGGCGGGGGCGGCGTCGCGCCAACGCAGGCCGGCGAGGGTGGTGGCGGCGTCCTGGACGACCACGCCGACGAGCTCACGGGAGATGTTTTCCTTCTCAACCTGACGGGGAAGTTGGACGGCGGCGATGACGCGGGATTGGAGGGCGGGGAACACGCGCTCGAGACGGAGGGCGGCGGTTTCGAGGCCGAGGCGGCGTTTCCAAGGTTTGCACCAGTGGCGCCAGCCGAGCCAGCCGATGATCGCAATATCGATGACGAGAAACACCGCGCGCACGGCCCAGTCGAGTTGCACCCAATAATCGAAAAGACAGCGGACCACGCCGAGACCGAGGAACAGCGTGGCGATGCGGCCGGCCCCGGAGAGCCATGAGACGAGAAGGTCGCGGCGGGCGAGCGCGCGCAGCGTGCCCGTCAGCGAGGACGGGATGGCGATGGGCGTCGGAGCGGCGGCGTGTGTATCGTCGGTGGACATTATTTCAGGCGGAGCAGGCGGCGGAACAGCCACTCGAGGGAGGCGAGGAAGATGAGGGCGCCGAGCAGCCAGGCGTTGAAGGCCGGCTCGAGGCGGCGGACGACGGTGGTGACGGGAAGCCGTTTGGAGATGGCGTCGGGCAGGCGGACGAGATCCTCCTCGCGGAAGACGGCACCGCCCGTGGTCTTGGCGAGTTGCTCGAGGGAGGCGAGGTTGAGGGCGGGGTCGCGCAGCTCGATGTCGAGCGCATCGACGGAGAACACGACGGCGGCCTTGGGGTCGCGCTCGGTGACGACGGTGTAGCGGCCGCGGGCGCTGGCGGTGAGCTCGGCCTCGAACTCTCCGGGCCGGCCGGGACGGGCGCGCAGGAGGATGTCGGACTCGATGGCCGGTGAATCGGCAGGCTGGATACGGAGGGTGCCCTTGACGGCGGCGGCCTCGAGGGGCTGGAAGCTGGCGTCGAAGATACGGCCGGAAACCACGATGCGGTCGCCGGGCGCGTAGTTGGGGCGCGGGGTGTTGAGCTGGACGAGGTCGGAGGCGCCGGCGAGACGCTCGACGCCGAGCTTCAGGAAGACCTGGCCCCAGACGCGGAGGTAGTATTTTTCGCCCTCGTGGCTGCGCCAGCGCCAGGTGTCGCCGGTGCCAAAATAGAAGACCTGCCCGCGGCCGGCGGCCATGAGGGCGAGCACGGGCTGGGGTTGGCCGTCGGAGCGTTTGTCGGGAGTGGGGTCGACGAGGAGGACCTCGGCGGCGGGTTTGGCGGGGCCGGTGCGCGCGGTCCAGCGGGCGCCAGGGAAACCCTGCCAGATCGCCTCGTTGTCCACGGGGTTGTCGGCGAGTTTCAGCAGGGGCGAGGTGCGACCGGCGGGAGTGAGGAGCAGGCCGGCGGGCGCGGGGTAGGACGGGGATTCGGACGGGCCGTTGACGGTGACGGGAAGCAAGGATTCCAGGGGGGTGCCCTTGTAGGCGCCGGGGCTGAAGTGCGGGCCGGCGAGGAACACGAGGCCGCCGCCGGTCTCGCGGGCGAGGCGGCCGAGGGCCTTCATGCGGTCGTCGCCGAGGCGCTTCGGGTCCACGTCGCCAAGGACGACGATGACGTTGTCGAGAATGCCGGCGGCGTCGGGCAGTTCGCTGAGGAAGGAAGAGCCCTTCTCGCGGCCGAGGCCGGGGTCGCCGTCGAGCATGACGGCATGGACCTCGATGCGGCGGTCGCGCTGGAGGGTGTCGAGGAGGTAGCGGAATTCCCAACGCGGCTCTTGTTCGATAAGAAGCACGCGTATCCGGCGATCGATGACGCGCAGGATGCAGGAGGCGCGGTTGTTTTCCAGGGTGGTCTCGCCCTCGGCGGGCAGGGCCTCGACGGTCAGCACGAGGTCGCCGGCCTTCGTGGGCTGGTAGTTGAGGGAGGCCTCGGTCTCGCCATCGGCGTCGAAAGTGACGTGCTGGCGCTTGAGCTCGGTGGAGCCGGCGCGGAGGACGAGGTCGGTGGATTGCCCGGCGAGGCCGGTGGCGCGCAACCGCACCTGGAGCGGGGCGTCTTCGCGGGCGAAGGCGACGGCCGGACCGGTGAAACTGACGACGGCGAGGTCGCGCGGGGCGGTGATGCCGGTGGCGATGACGAAAACAGGCAGGCCGCGGCGCAGGGCGGCATCGGCGGCGGCGGCGGCCGGCGCTCCGCTGTTGGACGCGCCGTCGGTAACGAGCAGGATGCCGGTGAGCGGTTGGCCTGCGGTGGAATTGAGCGCCTGAGTGATGCTGTCGCCCAGCGCGGTGGTGGAGCCGCCGCGGGGAAGGGCATGGATGGCGTCGGACAGCGCCTCGGGACCTGCATTGGCCGGGACTGGTTTCGCGGAGCCGGCTTCGCTTGCAAAGGAGGCGAGCAACACGTCGGTCTGCGCGAGGATCTTCCGGCCGAGGTCGAGCGACGGGTTGGAGAAGGCGGCCTCGACGAGGTCGCGGCGGGTTTTCTTGACGAGGCCGGGAGCGGAGGATGGCGAAACCGGGCGGTCCACGGTGCCGGGAGGCAGGGCGCCGGTGGCGATGGCTGCGCGAGCGAGATCGGGGCCGACGCGGGGATCGGCGATGTCCTGACTGGCGCTGGTGTCGACGAGGGTGAGCAGGGTGCCGCGGGTGGGTTCGTCGCGGGTGAGCTGGATCACGGGGCGCGTGAGGAGCAGGAGTAGGCCGGCGATGACGAGGGTGCGCAACGCGACGAGGCCGATGCGGGCGGTGCGGCCGAGGTCGCCGGGGCCGCGCAGGTAGAGCCATGCGACCAAGGCCGCGAGCACGCCGACCAAAAGAAGAGCCCAGCCCGGATTCAGTCCGTCGAAGCCGAACCACACGTCGCGCACACTGGTGTCACCGGCGGAAATGCCGGAGAGTCGGAGCAGCCAGTCGATGAAATGGGAGGAACCGTTCATTTGGAGCGGCTGAAACGCTGGGCGAGCAGGAGCTCGGCGAGCACGAGGACGAGGGCGGTGCCGGCGAGCAGCCGCCAGAGGTCGCGGGTGAGCCAGGTTGGCAGGTGAAAGCTGGAGGCAACGGGTTTCGCGCCGGGGGCGACGGGCGCCTCATGGGTGAGGGCGGTGATACGGGCGGGATCGACGGGCGTCAGGTCGGATTCGTCGGAGTCGGGGTTGACGGCGAAGACGGCGAGGGGAGTGGTGTCGGTGTCGTTGAAAATCTTATACAGGCCGGGTTCGGTCGTGGCGGTGAAGCGCACGGAAGGCTGGCCGGCGACGAGCTCGACGCGGCCGGCGGGGACAGGCGTCCCGGTGCGGCCGGGGGCGAGCACGCGGAATTCGCGGCCGAGCAGGGCGGGGTCAACGCGCATGGTCAAAGCCTCGTCGGGGGAAAGTGCGCCGGGAGCGGAGGCACCGCCTTGGAGCCAGGCGAGGCCGCGCTGCACGAGCGGCACGAAGACGGGAAGGATGGGAATGTCGCTCCACACGGTGTCGGCGGGAATGGCCGACTGGAGGATGCGGCCGCGGCCGAGGGGGCGGGCGACGAGCAGCGGCGATCCGTCGGCGAGCTTCACGACAACCTCGGGTTTCTCGGTGGCATCGGCCGACGCGCGCAGCGTGAGCGGAAGGTGGCGGCGGATGATGACGGAGGTGAGCGTGCCGTTGGAGGGATCTTCCCACAGGCTGGCGATCGGGTGGGCGTAGGGCGGGCCGGCGGGGGTGATGGCGCCAGCGGCCTGGGGCGTGGCGGCGCCGGTCTCGGCGGGGAGCAACGCGGCGAGCGGGTCGCCTGCCACGGCATCGCCGGCGGCGGGAAACACCCAAAGGCCGCCGCCGTTGCGCACGAAGTGATCGAGGGCGGTGGCGCTTTCGGCGGAGAGCGGAGGCGCGCCGGCGAGGACGACGGCGCGGATGCCGGTCAGACGGGCGGCGGAAAACTCGGCGGCGGAAATGCGTTCGACCTGGATGGGGAAGGACGGCCTGCGCGCGGGCGGCACGGGGGCGAGGGCCTCGGCGAGGAAGAAGCCGGGGCGCGTGCGCGAACCGGCGGGCGGGCCGCCTTCCACGAGCAGCACGCGGACACCGGCGGTGACGCGGAGGGCGAGCGTGCGGGTGTCGTCGAAGGCGAGAGAATCGGACGGCACGCGGGCGGTCACGGCATGGTAGCCGGCGTCGGCGAACGTGAGGGTGAACTCGGCCTGCATGCGCGCGCCGGGGGCGAGCGTGGGGATCATTTTTTCGGCGGCGGGGGTGTCGCCGTCGGGCGAGAGCGTGAGGCGGATTTGCGAGGCGGGCGCGGTGCCGCCGTTGAGCACCTCGACGAAGAACCGCACGGGCTGGCCGGAGACGGCGTCGGCGGTGTCGGCCTCTAGGCGGGTGACGGCGAGGTTGACGGGCGCGTCGCCGGCGGGAGCGCGGAAGGTGACGGTCACGCCGGCGTCGGTGGCGCGCTTGGCTTGGGTGTCGAGGGCCTCGCGGCTTTGCCAAGCGAGTTTCTGGCGGTCGCCGAGAATGATGATGCGGCGCGGGGCGCGCGGGAGGGTGTCGAAGAGATCGAGGGCGGCGCGGAGGGCGGGGGCGAGATCGGAGCCGCGGGTGACGGGATGGAGACGGGCGAGCTCGCGGCGCACGAGCGCGAAGTCACGGGTGGGGCGGGCGATGACCGGAAGCACACGATCAGAGTAGGCGATGACGGCCACGCTGGCGCCGCCGGGGAGGGCGGAGAGTTCTGTCTCCGCGAGATCGCGGATCTCATCGAAGCGCGTGCGCACGCCATCGCTCCAGCCCATGCTGGCGGATTGGTCCACGAGGAGGACGACCTGCGCGGCGTCGCCGCCGGCCGCCGCGGCGTCGGCCCCCGGCTTGAGGTCGGATTTGAAAAAGGGGCGGGCGAACGCGAGCACGATGAGCGCGAGCAGGAGACAGCGCAGGAGCAGGAGAATAAGATCCTCGAACTGGAGGCGCTGCTTGTTGCGCTTGATGCTGGCGATGAGGAAGCGATGCGCGGCCCAAGGGATGATCTGGAGTTTCTTCCGGCGGATGAAATGGATCAGCACCGGCAGCGAGAGGCCGGCGAGACCGATCAAAAATGCGGGGAAGAGAAACGACATCGCGGATCAGCTGTGCAGGCGGTTGCGGAACGCGAGGTAGGTGCTCAACACCTCGGCGGGCGGCTGGGACGTGTCGGCCAGGATGTAGTGGCAGTCCATGCGCTCGCAGCCCCGGCGGAAGGCGGTACAATAAGCCTGCACGGCTTCCTGATAGCTCTTGCGGAAGTCGGACGGGCGCGTGGTCAGAGTCGGTTCGCCCTCGAGGCCCTCGAAGCGGACTGTATCTTTGAACGGCAGCTCGAGTTCGGCGTGGTCGAGCACGTGCACGATGATGACCTCGCAGCCTTGGAAACGCAGGCGCGGCAGCACAGCGAGCACGGCGGCTTCGTCCTCAAGAAAATCGCTCATGATGACGACGATCGAGCGGCGGCGGATGGCCGGGGCGAAACGCGCAAGGTGGTCGGCGAGATTGGTCGGGCCGGCGGCTTCGGCGGCAGCGAGAGTCTCCAGCATCCACGGGAGGCGTTGAGGCGTGTCGGTGCGCGGGAAGAGCTGGCGTGCGTTGTTGCCGAAGAGTCCGAGGGAGACGGCGTCGCGCTGGCCGAGGATCACGTGCGCGAGGGTGGCGGCGAGGATCTTGGCGTAGTGGAGCTTGGTGAGTTTACCGGAGCCGTAGGCCATCGAGCCGCTGGTATCGAGGAGGAGGTGGGCGACGAAGTTCGTGTCCTGCTCGTATTGCTTGAGGTAGAGACGGTCGGTGCGGCCGAGGACTTTCCAGTCAAGATGGCGCACGTCGTCGCCCGGCGTGTATTCACGGTGCTGGGCGAACTCGATGGCGAAGCCCTTGAGAGGCGAACGGTGTTCGCCGACCTTGTAGCCCTCGACGATGGTGCGCGCGACGAAGCCGAGCGACTCGGCGCGGTTGAGCGCGGCGGGATCGAGGAGGTCGCGATGGTTGGGGCCGGCCATGGGCGGGGAGTTTTCTCGTTAGGATTATCCGTTCTCGCGGCCCTTTCTCTCCGGGGAAAGAACGAGAAAGAGAACGAAGAATGAGAACGAGACGGAGGTCAGGAAGCCGCCGCCGCCTCGTAGGCGGGGATGTTTTCGAGGAGGTATTGGACGACTGCGTCGGTGGTGATGCCTTCGCCTTGGGCGGCGAAATTGGTCGAGATACGGTGGCGAAGCACCGCGCCGGCGACGGCGGCGACGTCCTCGCAGGCGGTGAAGGCCCGTCCGCGGAGGAGGGCGTGGGCGCGAGCGGCGGATACGAGGCTCAAGCTGGCGCGGGGACCGGCGCCGAAGGAGAGCCACTTTTGGCAATACTCGATGGAGTCGGGCTCCTTCGGACGGGTGGCGCGCACGAGGGCGTGGGCGTATTGCACGACGTGGTCGGGCACGGGCAGGCGGCGAACGATCTCCTGCGCGCGAAGCACGTCCTCAAGGGAGAGCACCGGCTGGGGTTTCTCGTTGGAGGAACCGAGGCTGCGCTTCATGATCTCAAGTTCTTCCTCGGCGCTCGGGTAGCCGACGGAGATGAGGAAAAGAAAACGGTCGAGCTGCGCCTCGGGGAGGGGATAGGTGCCTTCCTGTTCGAGGGGATTCTGCGTCGCGAGCACGAAGAATGGATTCGGCAGCGTGTGGGTGGTGCCGCCGACGGTGACGCAGCGTTCCTGCATGGCCTCGAGGAGCGCGGCCTGGGTCTTCGGCGGGGTGCGGTTGATTTCGTCGGCGAGGACGATGTTGGCGAAGAGGGGGCCGGCGAGGAACTTGAAGTTGCGCTGTCCGGTGGTCGGATCTTGGTGGATGACCTCGGTGCCGGTGATGTCGCTCGGCATGAGATCGGGCGTGAATTGCACGCGCTTGAACGACATCTGCATCGTTTTCGCGAGGGTGGCGATGAGGAGGGTTTTCGCGAGGCCGGGCACGCCGACGAGGAGCGCGTGGCTGCGGGTGAAGATCGCGATCATGATCTCCTCGACGACCTTGTCCTGGCCGACGATGACCTTGGAGAGTTCGGCGCGGATGGCGGCGTAGGCGTTTTGAACGGAGGCGACGGCGGCGACATCGGAATCGGCGGCGGCATCCGGGGCAAGCGTGGGGTCGGTGCTCATAGGAGTAGGAGGTAAAGGGGGGAGAAGAACAAAAGCAGGGCGAGAATGTGAGAACTATTTCGGATTAAGGAGCAAATAAGATGTAAATCGGAGAAAGCCGGGGGGCGTGGCGGTTCCATCCAAGTTTGCTCAGCAGGGCGAAAACCGCCAACCGGAGCACCGTCTCGCAGGCGGTGGATAAACCGGTTTTAGGGGCGCAAAGTGAGGTAAGCTGCGACAATCGGATCGTCGGCGGCCGGGAGATCGAGGGTGGGGAGCTCGGCGGGGGTGATCCAGCGGAGAGCGACGTGTTCGTGGGGGTGTGGTTCGGCCGAGCCTTCGGCGAGGCGTGCGATAAAGGGGATCATCTCGATGGTGATTTTCTCGTAGGCGTGCGTGGTGCGCGGGAGGGCGTGGAGGATGTCGATAGTGCAGCCGAGTTCTTCGCGGATCTCACGGTGAAGGGCGGCCTCGGCCGACTCGCCAGACTCGATCTTGCCGCCGGGAAACTCCCATTTGAGGCCGAGGTGTTTGTGGGGCGGGCGCTGGGCCATGAGCATGAGGCCGTCGCGTTCGATCAGGGCGCAGACGACGGGGATGACGGATGGCGAAGGCATAAAATCGGAATTTATAGGGAACTCAGGAGATCAGGAACGGAAGAAAGCAGCAAAGCCGAGTGTCGGTTGGCGAATCGACTGTATTTTCCTGATTTCCTGAGTTCCCCATTTGGTTTGAGTCTGTTGACTTGGATTCAATATGGCGAAATCGGCGGATGACCCGCGCACGTTTATTTCTCAGGTCAGCCTTGTCGGTCGCGGCGGCGGCGCGGTGAAGGCGCTGGCTGGTTTTAAGAAGACGCATCATACCGTGCCCGATGCGGTGAATGCGGCGACGTCGCGGTTTCTCGGGCAGTTGTGCACGAGTGAACTCACGGCGGAGGCGGAAGGATTTTTCCAGCGGGCACGGACGGGGATGAACTACAAGCGCACGGCGATCTCGCTGGATGTCACCAGTCCGGTGGCGGTGCTCACGGCGAAGGATTTTACGCTGGATATCACCTATGCGTTGGAGGAGGGCGATCCGGCGCGTTATGCGGTGACGCGCACGTTGCACAGTCTGCGCAACGGCGACGTGGTGCAGACGCCGGAGTTTGATGCGTTGTTTGCGGGGCAGTTTTCCACGATCGCGTTTGCGCTTAAGAAGGCGGTGCGGGTTGAGGCGGTGATTGATGCGGTGGAGGGGCTCGACGAGGACGCGACGCTGCGCGTGACGTATCCGTCGGACTACCGACATTGCATGCTGTCGGTGGAGGGAATCGGTGCGGAGGTGACGTGCGACGGCGCGACGCTGGCGATGGATTTCGGGCGGAACGGTTCGCCGAAGGAATTGGTGGAGGCGTTCGCGGCGGTGCGGTCGGTGTTTAAGCTGACGAAAGATCGCGTGCTGTCGGGGTTGTTGTGAGGGCGCAAAAAAGCGGCGCCCGGGGTGAGGCGCCGCCCGTCCAGAACCAACTAGACGGAAATTGAAGACTTAGGCGGTGATCATCGCGAGGACGGCGGCGCGCTCCTCGACGAGTTCCTTGTTGGTGGCGGCGATCTTGGCCTTGGCGAAGTCGTCCATGGCGTAGCCTTCGATCACCTCGTAGCTGCCGGGGGTCGTGGTGCGCACGGGCATGCCGGCCCAGACGTTGGCATCGAAGCCGTAGCGGCCTTCGCTTTTCACGGCGACGGAGTGAATCGCGCCGGGGGTGACGAGGCTGCGGACGTGGTCAACAAGGGCGTTGGCGGCGGACGCGGCCGAAGATGAACCGCGGGCGGCGATGATGGCGGCACCGCGTTTGCCGACGGTCTCAAGGAACGGGCCTTGGAGCCAGGCGGAGTCGGTGATGACCGAGGTCGCGGGCTTGCCGTTGATGGAGGCGTGCGTGAACGACGGGAACATGGTCGGGCTGTGATTGCCGTAGATGAAGATGTCTTTGACGGCGGTGAGATCGGCGCCGGCCTTCTTGGCGAGCTGGGTCTGGGCGCGGTTCTGGTCGAGGCGCACCATGGCGGTGAAACGCTCGGCGGGGAGGCGTTTGGCCTGCGAGGCGGCGATCATGCAGTTGGTGTTGGCGGGATTGCCGACCACGGCGATGCGGGCGTCGTCGGCGGCCACGGCGTCGATGATTTTGCCCTGGGCGATGAAGATCGCGCCGTTGTCCTTGAGGAGATCGGCGCGCTCCATGCCGGGGCCGCGGGGCTTGGCACCGATGAGGAGGCACCAGTTGGCGTCCTTGAAGCCGACGGCGGGGTCGGAGGTCTGGACGATACCCTGAAGAAGGGGGAAGGCGCAGTCGTCGAGTTCCATGGCGACGCCTTCGAGGGACTTCAGGGCTTTCTCGAAGGGGGCTTCGATGAGCTGGAGGATGACGGGCTGGTCGGCGCCGAACATCGCGCCGGAGGCGATGCGGAAGAGGAGGGAGTAACCAATCTGACCGGCGGCTCCGGTGACAGCGACGCGAATGGGAGTTTTCATAGGGAGATGTTAAGTTAAGCAGGTTTGCCTCGGGCGAGACACGCACGAATTGGTTTTGGCCGTGCGGATTTAGGCGGGTTGAGAGGGGGTATTAGCGAGAACGCTTATTTGAAGCGCGGGGCGAGGGCGGCGTGGAGATCGCGGATCATGGTCTCGGTGGTGGCCCAGTCGATGCAGCCGTCGGTGATGCTGACGCCGTATTTGAGTTTTTCGAGAGGCTGGGGGAACGACTGGTTGCCCGCGCCGATATTGCTCTCGACCATCGCGCCGATGATGGAGGTGTTGCCGGCGCTCATCTGGGTGATGAGGTCGCGGATAACGTCGGGCTGGAGCTCGGGTTTCTTGGCGGAATTGTCGTGGGAGGCGTCCACGAGGATGGCTTTGATGAGGCCGGCCTTGTGGAGGACGGTCTCGGTCTCGGCGATGTGGGCGGCGGAGTAGTTGGGGCCTTTGGCGCCACCGCGGAGGACGACGTGGCAGTTGGGATTGCCGCGAGTGACGATGGCGGCGGCCTGGCCTTCGAGGTTTACGCCGAGGAAAGTCTGGGGCTGTCCGGCGGCCTTGATGGCGTTGATGGCGACGGTGAGTCCGCCGTCAGTGCCATTTTTGAAGCCGAGGGGCATCGATAGGCCGGACGCCATCTGTCGGTGCGTCTGGGATTCGGTGGTGCGCGCGCCGATGGCGGACCAGCAGATCAGATCAGCGATGTATTGCGGCGTGATGGGGTCGAGCAGCTCGGTGGCGGTGGGCAGGCTGAGGTCGAGGACTTCGCGGAGGAAGGTGCGGGCGAGGCCGAGTCCAGCGGCGATGTCGTTGGAGCCGTCGAGGCGCGGATCCATGATGAGGCCCTTCCAGCCGACGGTGGTGCGGGGTTTCTCAAAATAGACGCGCATCACGATCATCACGCGGTCGGACACCTCGGCGGCGAGGGCGGCGAGGCGCTTGGCGTAATCACGGCCGGCGACGGTGTCGTGGATCGAGCAGGGGCCGACCACGAGGAGGAAACGCTTGTCGTCGGTGAAGATGATGCGGTGGATTTCCTGGCGCGCGCGGGTGATGAAAGCGGCCTGGGCCTCGGTCTTGGGCAGCTCGGCCAGCAGGTGGGCGGGCGAGGGGAGGGCCTTGGTCTCCACGACATTGATGTCGGACGTCTTGTGCATGAACCGGTGACCTTGGCCTAAAAAGTCAGCCGACCGCAAGCCTGCGAGTCGGAGTAGTATTCGAGCACAAAAAAACCGCATCGAGATGATGCGGTGCGTATTCTGATCTTAAAAATAAGTTGGCCGGTCGCCTACCCCTAAGCGACCGGCCATTTGCTTTCTTAGTTACCCCAAAACTCCTGCTAAGCAGGAGAAGTGTTTTAATCTAACGTCCTCAGTGATACTCTGGGCTTGAGATTCGTCAATAAAAAGTTCTCAAAAACTCTCACTTCAGTTTATAACCATTTTTTGTGCATATAGATAAAAACATAGATATTTCGTCCGCAATCGGGCACTGGGTGCATGGATTGGCCTTGGGTGCCTGTCTGCATGTCACGGGTGAAGATGCGTTATCTTTTCTGCAGGGACAGTTTACGCAGGAATTGAGGTCTTCGGCGAAGGCCTTCGCAGCCTATGGATTGTGGCTTAATCAGAAGGGGAAGGTGCTGGCGGATAGTTTTGTGCTTCGGGAAACGCCTGAAAGTGTGTGGGTTGTCAGTTTTTCGTCGAAGGCGGCGGTGATCCGGGAACGGCTCGAAAGCTACATCATCGCGGACGACGTGGTGATCGATGACGTGACGGATCAGTGGAGCGGGCTCGCGATGGGTGGCTCAAAGGGAAGCGAGTGGCTCGCCGGGCAAGTGGGCGGAGCGGTGCCGAGCACGGGGGAATTTTTGCGCACGGCGGATGGGTTTGTTTTTCGCGGGCGGCGCGGAGTGGGTGAGAGTTGGGAGTGGCTGCGACCGATGGGCGCGGTATTGCCCGAGGGACTGACGCCGCTGTCTGCGGAGGAGATGGAGCGCATGCGCATCGCGGCGGGGATTCCGGCGGTGCCGGCGGACATCGGCGTGGGCGAACTGCCCAACGAGGGCGGGCTGGAAACGGATGCCATTTCCTACACGAAGGGATGCTACCTCGGGCAGGAGGTGATGGCGCGGTTGAAGTCGATGGGGCAGTTGCGCCGCAAGC
>Ga0123337_10005907_pt1 | contig 11872 bp, 9 predicted proteins | sample frozenSSSSmetaG_FD_89792 | JGI IMG/M metagenome (GOLD analysis project Ga0123337, IMG submission 89792) | Glacier valley bacterial and archeal communities from Borup Fiord, Nunavut, Canada, to study Microbial Dark Matter (Phase II) -... | ecosystem: Environmental > Aquatic > Freshwater > Ice >...
AGGAGGCATATTCGGCATTTTCTTCTTCCCATGCCCGGAGGCTGTCGGAATCGGAGGTGGAATTCCAATTAAAATGGAAATGAAGTTCGGGGTTTTCAACATTGAAATTTGCGGAGGTTTTGGAAGCTGTTTTCATGATACAAAAATTTAAGTTTAAAAATTATATGCAAGTGATCAGCTTGATAATTAGTGGCAGGCAAGGAGGAACTGGAATACCGGATCCGCCAGCTGGCGGAGAGGATATGCCGGGAAAATCCTTTCGTGAGTGAAACGTACGCGCGGGGATCAGAGCTAACTTAGCGTAGAATTTTAACGAAATTTGTCAGGGAGACAGCGAAACGTCAGCAGAAATATCACAGAAAACCCCCATACCAGGTAAATGCATTGAAACCACCGGGAAGCCTGGCAGGCATGGGTAAATGCAGAATGGGTGTTGCCTCCGGAAAGTAATAAGAGAAGGATACTGCACCAATCGGAAAAAGCTTCTCCCGGGCTTGAAACTTTAGGGAGTGTTATTTGATTTATTTTGAGTACGAACAAAACAAGAGGCTCTTGCGGAGCCTCCTTGATATCTAATATTCCGAACCTGGAGGTTTTGCTTTTGTATTTTAATTGATTGTACGATAATAAAAATGTTTTCTTATTAACGATTTCAATATGGCTTTGGTATAAGGTTTCGCAATGTAATCATTACATCCGGCGGCTATTGCCTTTTCGCGGTCCCCAGTTAGTGCGAAGGCAGTTTGGGCAATGATTACCACGTCGGTGTTAAATTGTCTGATTTGACGGGTAGCTTCATACCCATCAGTTTCGGGCATTTTAATATCCATCAAGATCAAATCAATATCGGGGTTATTGTGGCAGGTTATAACCGCTTCAGCACCGGTTTTTGCTATTAAAATTTTATTACTGTACATTTTGACCATCGCAGTAAGAAACTTTTCGTTTATGTCATCATCTTCGGCAATTAATATTTTGAGATTATGAATCTGATTTTCGTCAAGATCAGCTGATTTTTCATCATCTGTGATATTAACCATTTCTGCTTCAATATTTTGAGGAATTGTAAAATAAAATGTTGAGCCTTTTCCCAGCTCACTTTCGACCCAAATTTTTCCACCCAACATTTCCGCATAAGCTCTTGAAATGGCTAATCCCAATCCAGCGCCTTCAAAATTTCTGTTGAGAGCCTCATTACTTTGCCTGAATCTATCAAAAATAAATTTTTGATGCTCGGGATTAATACCGACACCCGAATCTTTAACATAAAATTTTAATTCGCTTAACCCACCATCAATTATAGGAATGTATCCAAATTCAATTGTACCGGTCAGAGTAAATTTCAAAGCATTTTTAACAAGATTTGTAAGAATAGCATAGATTTTTTCTTTGTCCGATTTAATGATGAACTTTTTTGAAGGGGAATTTAATTTAAAGTGTAGGTGTATCCCTTTTTTCTCAGCTTCTGGTTTAAAAAAGGTATATATATATTCGAACTGTTTATTAATATTTGTCTCCTTAACCGAAACTTCCATCCCTCCTGATTCTATCTTTGAGATACTGATTATATCGTTAATGATATTAAGCATCCGAGCACCGCTTTGCTCTATGATATCAATATACTCTTGTTGCTCCTCTCCTGTAAGTTTTGGCTCTCTGAGCAACCCGGCAAAGCCAAGAATACCGTTCATGGGGGTGCGTATTTCATGGCTCATATTGGCCAGGAAAGCTGATTTCAACCGATCGCTTTCTTCAGCCTTGTTTTTTGCTGATATCAACTCCTTTTCTGCAAGTTTGCGCTTGGTAATATCTACTCCTGTGCTTACGAAATGAGTAATGGTGTTATTTTTATCAAAGATAGGTGAAATGGTTTTTTCTTCATCATACAAAACGCCGTTTTTCTTTTTATTAACTATTTCTGCTCTATAAACTTCACCTGATAAAATTGTGTTCCATAACACTTTATAATATTTTGAATCATTAATACCTGATTTAAGTATCGCAGGTGCTTTGCCTAAAACTTCGCCTGAAGCATATCCGGTTAAAACTTCAAAGGCATGATTAACATATTCTATTACACCATCGCGATCAGTTATAATTATCGAATCGGCGGTTTGTTCAACAGCTCTGGAAAGTTTGATAAGTGTTTCTTCAGCATGCTTGCGTATAGTTATATCAGTTGCAACTCCAATTAATCCCATTGGATTACGATCTTTATCCATTATCACTGAAGTTGAAAGAAAAATAGGAAAGTCAGTCCCATTCTTTCTTTTATTCAACAGTTCACCTTGCCATTCCCCTTGAATTGTGGCGGTCAAAATTTCATTAGCTTGTTTCGGATCATTGTTTTGTGAAGTTATTTTGCTTATATGATTTCCAAGTAATTCATCTGATTCGAATCCATAAGTTTTTAAAAATGATTCGTTAACGAAAAGAATTTTATTATGTGTATCTGTTATGCTAACACATTCAGTTACGCTTTTTAAGGCATGAGCAAGCATTGCAATTTCTTTTTCTGCGAGTTTTCGTTCTGTTATGTTATTTGAAATTCCAATCATGCCTGTTAAATTTCCTTCAGAATCGAATATAGGCGTATCAGTTGAATAAGTTGGAAATTTGTTCCCGTCCTTTCCTTTAACCACGAACTCGCCGGACCAATTTTTTCCGGCGCTTAATTCTTTCATTATCGCTACAGCCTCTTCTTTGGTTTGCTGAGATGCTATTAAATCGAAAATATTTTGTCCTAATGCTTCGACCGCAGACCAGCCATAGATTATTTCTGACGCATTGTTCCAATAAATCACGCGGCCTTGCAAATCAGTAGCAATAACCGACTGACCTACATTATTTAACAAGTAGGCCTGAAATTTAATCTCGTTTTGAATCTTGTTGCGTTCGGTGATGTCGCGTATGATCATACTGGTACGATCAAGATCCTCGATATTTTTGAAAAAGGAAGTTGAAATCTCAGCAGGAAAAAGTATTCCATCTTTACGGATAAATGTTACTTCACCTTGTGCTTTTCCATTTAATTTGCGCTCTGCCAATAATACGGATAATCGTGGATCCGTTTCATCTTCGATACCTAATCTGCCAAGTTTTATAAGTTCATCCTCTGAATACCCAAACATCGTGCAAGCCGCCTGATTAGCTGATATTGTTCTCCCATCGGGTGATGTTAACAAAATAGCATCCATACTGGTTTCAAAAAATGCACGATATTTTATTTCGCTCTCAAGTAATTTATCTTCAGCTTCCCTGCGTTGAGTAATATCACGCCCGATACCCAGCACACCAACTAAACTACCGTTAACATCGTACATCGGCGCTTTAATGGTTTCCAGAAAGGCACGATGGCCATCGTCCGCGAAGGTAATCCATTCTTCATTGCTGGTGGGTTTACCGGCTTGCATGGCTTGCCGATCATGCTCACAAAAGAATTCGGCTAATTCATGATCTACAAAATCAAAATCGGTTTTGCCTATAATATCAGCTTCAAGTGCACCAAAATAACGCTCGAACATGGTGTTGCACCCGAGATACACCCCATCCGTATCCTTTAGCCAAATCAGCTCGGGGATAGTTTGCAAAAGTGTACGAAGGTGGGTTTCGTTGTTATGCAGCGTCTGCTCAGCCAACTTACGGTTGATGATATCAACATTTAGCAATTTATTCTTAACCCTGATTTTAATTAAAAGAAAGAGGGTAAGTAATAATAACACAAATGAAACACTTGACTCAATCACATCAAGTAATAAAAAATTAGTCCAGGACTTCGCGTTAAAATCCATTCCGAATACAGCAATTGTTTTGCCTGTCACTTCATCTTTAATAGGGATAAGCACACTTGTCCAGGTTCCCCACCTGTCGGAGATGGAAACTGCAATTTGCTCCCTGCCATCTTTAAATGGTTGTCTGAATATTGATTTAGCTTCTGTATATTCTTGTCCGGGAGGTGAATAGTCTTTTGATTCCTCAGACTCTGAATCTGCAATAATGTATATTTTGCCGTTTTGTTCAGTGTACAGGTATGCAAATCTTGCATTTGTATTGACACGTATTATTGCTTTTAATGCAGTTTTTATAACTTTATACTGTGGTTTATCAATGTCGCCAGGTTTAGCTTCAAGTGCTTTAAGAGCCTCTAAAGGTAAAGATGCAACAATTGATCTGGCAATAATTTGTGCCTGATCAAACTTGTCATTCTTGGCACTGCTCCAGGTATTATTGATATAGGCTATACCAAGAATAACAATTAGTACAAAAATTGTTTTTTGAAGTGCTGAGTAATTATTTTTAAAATAACGCATAAATATTTAAACAAAAATGTAAATATTTTACAAATGTAAACTTTTATACATGACTTTAGATTTTTGCATCTGAAATATTAATTAATTTATTTACAAAGGAATAACAGTCCAGTCCGATGACGAAAAATGAAGCCCCGGGGAAAATCCTTGATGTTAGCCATAGATAAATGCAGAATGAGTTCAGGCTCCGGACTACCTAAAGTTGGTCGTACACCTGCAGAAGAATTTCGGTAAATGATTTCATATGATTGATTTTATGGTTTGAGATTAAAAAGCAAGAGGCCCTTGCGGAGCCTCCTTGGTTTGAACTGCAGGTTGTGTTGGCCTCAGTTCTTCCTGATGTGTAAGGATATAATCAATCGACTTTTGTGCCTGGGCAGCTGCCAGAACCAGTACCTTCGGATCATCCTTGAAAGTTCGGATCCAGCTTTTAATGTAGGCAGCATTGTTTTCAATTGTTTCCTGTTCTATGTTGGTTATTCCGCATAAGTAGGCAGCACCCATCTCGGCCACAAGTTCTTCTTGGCTATAGTCCTGAGAACCAAACTGATGATCTTTTATTTTCTCATGCCGTCCAAGCCTGGAACGGTGCCCTACAGAATGCGTAAGTTCGTGAAACAAAGTTGAATAGCATTGTTCGTCACGGAAAAACGTTCTTTGGTCTGGCATGCAGACTGTATCAATAGCCGGAGCGTAATAGGCATGATCTTTACCCCATTCAATCTTCGGACAATCGCTCCAGTTATGAATAATTGCATCAGCAGCACCAATTGGATTAAAGTCATGATCGAAAGCCTCGGTTGCCGAAACCTTTGCGGGATCGATTCCTTCGGTCTGAGTCAGATTAAAAACATTGTAGTACCGGAGGAAGGGCGTTTTCTTAATTTCACCGGCTTTATCTTCGGACTCAAGGATCTTCCAGAAAACCACCATCGTCGATTTTTCGCCCTTACGGACGTTTCCATTCAGCGATTTCACCTGGTCAAATGTCAGGTAGAACGGAGAGGTGTAGTTCAGTGATAGTAACAGCCAGAAGTTGATCCCGTTGTATGGCCGTTTCGTGATCAGGTTGCTGGGCATTCCTCCGGAGTTTCTCCAGGGTTTCTGCCAGGGAATCACTCCAGCTTCGAGGCGGTCAATAATTTTCTGAGTAACAACTTCGTATAAATCAAATTTATTCATGTGTTTTGCTGCTGCCTTGCAGACTTATATTGGCTTCTGGCACGCCGGTTAATTTTTATTGGGCATACCAGGTTGAGCCGGGCGGATTCTCGTCAAGGGTGCATGTCAGTTTCATACTGTACTAGCGGAACACAAAAGCGAAAGTGACCAAACACGAAGTGACGGTGGGTGCTGCTCCTGAATTTAAACGCTCCGGCAACCATAGTCCCTTGACGTTTCCGGGCGGCGATCAATAACTTTGTCCAATAAATGAGTAACCAGCGCATATTTCTCAGCCATTCTTTCTGAGAAGGGGTTCTTTTTTGGTTCTTTTTTCTTGACCCTTATTTTTCAAGAAAAAAGAACCACGCCTGTTTTTTAGGCCGTAGGGGTCCCTGAAAAACAGCAGCGGTAGCTGGCGTGCGGTTCTTTTTGCCAGCTTTTTCTTCCAAAGAAAAAGCTGAGTGCACTCTTAAAATGCTTATGCAGTTTATTTTCTCGTAAACATTTAAAAACCAATGCACCAAACAATGAATTTTCAAAAAAAATTCATTGTTTGAGTGGATTAAACCGAACTCGCCCTATCCTGTAAGCGGAAAAAAACGTGATTTTTCATAGGATATATGCATTGTTTAACATAATGTGCGGCCGCACAACGCATGACAAAAGCGATTCAGAGGCAGTCCTTACACCATCACTTATCACAAGGATAGAATGTAGAAGAATGAGCAGAAAATCCTTGTGATAAGGGATACCGCTTATATGTGAACATGCTTGGGAGCTGTTCACATCAGTCCTATAACAGCAACTCTTTCCGCATTTGGGCGGAATGTGTTGATACCGCTTCAATCAATTCTGCTTATATGGAGTTACGGGCAGAATTGATGGTTACAAACGTGGGGAAACAAATGTACTTTGATTCATGTGCAGAAGATGACCATACTTTGTCCAGATGCGTTTGTCAACTGCATCGCCAAAGTGAGTGGCTTCCTCAGGCAGGATAGACTTTTTACGCTCTGATCCTTTATCTTTCTCGAACTTGCCATCCTTATCAATGACCTGGGTATTATTCATTGATATTACTGTGTACTTGCACTTCCTACCATTGATAATGAACTTTGGATATCGCGGATCTTTGCCTTTCAGTATGTTCATCCATAGCAGATACTTATCGTGTTGTGGTGGTTCCATTCCTTTATGTACTCTAGCCTCTACTGTCCATCCGTTCTTAGTAAAGCGATCAACTGCCTGCTCATTATATGTCTTGGAGTTCTTGGCATTGGGCTGCCTTGTATCACCATAGCGATCGCGGAAATAGGTGATGCGCCTGGTTGGATGTGGCGAATAGTATTTGCATACCTTATCAACCAGGTCATCAATCATTACTCCTGGTGTATTTGGTTTTACAAAGAATTCATTTATTGTGCAGTCCACAGGTTCTACAATCTTAGTGACGAAGTTGTAGTTACGCTCCTGCCCTACTGAGAATAGCGCAATGTGTGATCCCCAATCAGGAACGATCTCCAATGGCCGGTTTGGATCGCAATCGAGATCAAATTTACAATTCTCATTCTCCAGCTGTGCAATATCCCAATTGCTGTTTTCGGCTACACCACGGATATAATCATCATTATAAGCATCGTAATAAATATGCACCTGACTGTCGAGACTGTAATAGCAGTCCTCAATCTGGTCAATGATCCAGTTCAGTATCTCGACCATAAATGTAAGCAGGGTTTGTTTATCGTATTCACGGACAACGTATGACATGCCCAAATTCTGAATATTGTCGAAAGCATTTGCCAGTGTGAACAACACCCCATCTTTTGAAACAAATGGTGCAATTTTCTTCTTTTGCCTGACACATTCATTCCAGATATCTTTAAACAGGCGCTTATCATTGATTTTATAGGCTTCGATCAGTTGCAGCTGGAGCTTAACAATGCGATTCCATGTATCGAACAACGGAATTCCGGCTTCCTCCATATAGTAATTACCGAAATTCAAAAGCCACATTTGTTCCCGGGTGTAAGGCATGGATGATACATACCTGAACCCGTGATGCTGTTTAATCCGTTTGGGAGATTTAAAGCCAAAATATTCTTCATTTCCGCGATTTGCAGGAGATACCTCTTCGTCGTAGCGCTGCTTATTGAGTGTAAGCGCTTCGTCAACAATTTCACGATCTAGATTTGGTCCGCGAGCAGAACCTAATCTTTCCTGCGAAAGCATCAGAAAGCCTGTGCCATTCGAAAATGAAATGAAATTATCGTATTTCGTCACCTTTTCGTAAGGGGTCAAAAATCCTTTTCGGGGTTTTACTCCGATTACATAGTCCTTGTCTTTATCGTACCCTAATTTTTCAAGCAATTTAAGGGTTGATGGCATAGTTCGGGTAAGAACCTGGCCATAAGTCCGGCCAGTAATAGAAGTAATTGACCTGGGCATTGAACGAACAATCTGGCTTAATTCCCAACCAATGTTGTAAGATTTCCCGGTACCGCGTCCCAGGATATCAACCTCACTTTTGGCATCGTTAATTACTGCCAATTGCTGGGGTGCGTTAAAGTCAATTACCTCTGTGATCATGATTTCATTATTTCTTCAGCATCGGTTTCGGTGATTTCGCTGCCACCATATATTGCACGGCTCAATTCGCGAAGTGCTGCAGTTGGCAGGTTCTGAAGATTATTCAAATCAACCTTTACCTGCCGGTTATCGTTTTGAATCAGTATATAGAACTGGTGTTTTTCGGTACGATTAGGATCCGGCAATTCTTCGGGGCGTTCGCCAATTACTTTCAACAGATTGGCATGTGCCGCTTCGATCACTGCACGATCTTTCACTGTATTATTCGAGCGGCATGCCACAATATTGCGCACAATGTCGTTAATGAGCCAGGTACGCCAGAAATCGTAATCGAAGGTATAAAGCGTGTTGAATAACCTTATGGCGATGCGCAGATCTTCATAAGCTTGTCGCCGGCAGATATCGGGGTATTTCTGCTGGTGTAGCGATACCGCCTGTCGTTGGATGGGGTTTTTATCGAGCAGCTTCGAAGCTGAAATTAATCGCTCGAGCATCTCCTGTTTATCTGGAGATAACGGCGAATTTTCAGGATCAATTATATGCGCCTTGATCATTTCATATTTAATATCTTCGAGTGCAGGCCTGCTCATTTTTTCGATTCTTTTTGAAAGTTCAACATCATTTGCTGTGCAGGACTGCTTCCGTTTAATGCAGCCTGTTTGATTGATCTTCGCAACTCTATTTTTGCTGTCAATCTGCCTTTAAAATAAGCAGCGACAATCGGGTTTCTCATATTTTTGCATTCAATTGCAGCAATAAAATACTCCGTATCATCGTCATCCAGTTCAAGGTTAACGGCAACAGTTTCGGGCGAAAAAAATAGTCCTGCCATTTCTTCGATTTCGCTAAGTTGATCCTCGTTTAAATTCATTTTCAAGTACTTTTAAATCAAAGTTAAAAACTTGCTCATCCGTGAAAATCGTTCCACGCTCCAGTTTTGGGTTATCGGTTGCGTTCTGGCTCGTTACAATGCTGATCTTCCACTTATCATTCCACAAAAGCGCCACTTTAGCATGTACCGACATGCACCGGTAATTGAAGCTCGTGGCAATCATCTGGAACGGTTTAGGGCTCATCACGCGTACCCGGTTATCGAGAATTACCCTAAAAGAAAGGATCTCACCTTTGCTGATCCTGTTCTGCAGCTGTTCGATACTTTTTGTGCTGAACGAATACGAAGTCATCAGTACATTCACTGGCCCGGTTTGCCTGATCAGGTAAGCGATCAATCGTACCAGGTTAAAATTTCCCCAGCTGTAATAGTGATGCTCCTTGCCGTTCTCGATCTGCCCGATTGCCCTGGTGAGCGCCGTTTCGGTATCAGCAATAAAGAAGGGAGTGCTCCTACCCTTCTTTAAGCTGATATCTTCAACCTGGTCTTCACTTGTTGGAGAAACGGCCAAAGCGATTTCTTTACTCTTTACTAACATATTTTAAAAGCAGGATTTCAATCTCCTCAATCTTTTTATTCCTCTCAGCGATGCGCATTTCGATTTTCTTCCTTTTTGGACCGTCGGGCATTGGGTTTTTAAATGCCTGGGTTTCTTTTGATTGAAAATCCAAAATGGTTCTGTCTTTTGAATTGCCGCTTTGCAGGTTCTTTTTCTGCTTTTTCAAACCACTTTCGTCGATCGGAATTGCAGCTTCAGCTTTTATTTCAGGCGGAAATAATACTTGCTCATCGGGAAGGATCCCTTCCTTGTCGAACGCTGCTTTGGCGACATAGAGCAGTTCCAGCCGCTCGGATATCGCTTTGATCACATCAAACATTTCGGTACGTTTGACACATACAGCTTCAGCATTCGATTCGGGCAGTCCTGTCATAACTGCATGGAGCTGGCTCCGCTCCTGGAACAGCTGCGCGTATTCGTGAATCATACGGCGGATGACTGACGGGTATTCGGTCAGTGGTTTTGTTGTTTCTATGGTTTCTGTTGTTTCTATTGTTGGATTTGCGACTGATGTTGAAAGGAATTCTTTTGTTTTTATTGTTTCTATTGTTTCAAAATTAAATGACTGCGACTGCACAGTCTTTATAAAAGCCCTCCAGGTTATCAGGTCGGCAGCGCCAGAAGCTTTGCATATTTCGTAAGCCACCTTGTCGCGGTTATCTTTGTTTTCGCGTCCTGAAAACTGTCTGCCGGTAAGTTCCGCCAGGAAACTCACCCCTTCGTTGTAGTTCATCCCGGATCTGATCCAGTTCGCCACCTTTGTTTTATTCCCGGTCATATTTCTGATATTGCATAGATTAATTTAAATTCAAGTTTTTTATAAAGATTTTCGTTCTCGCCTGCCCTGAACATACGAACCAGGTTTGCACCATGAAGGTATTTTTCGAACAGCTCCACACCTTGACGGTAATCGCGGGGACCATCCACCCATTTGAGGATTTCGATATGACGGTCTTGCATCTCCGAAGTTTCCCAGGGCGATTGTTCGGGAAAATGGCGATACAGCCATATCTTCAAAGGTGTATTCAATCCCGAATCATTGAAAGCCATCAGCCCGCATTCCGAAAGTCTGAGTGACAATTCATTCAGGGTATAATGTTTGAATACCGTCTTTTTCTCGCCATTAAGCAGCTTAGCAGTTTCGGAACAGGCACAATTGCCGTAAAGACTTTTCATGGTCAATCCAATGCAGTCACCAATCGCGAAGCGCGACATCACTTCGGGAAAAAGTTTTTTATTGAATACGATTGGCGTATGGCAATCGTAATGTAGCGCCTGAAGTCCCTCATTGCGTAAGGTTTCCATGGTACGTTTTAAACGACCACGCCAGTAATTCAATGCCCAGTAGGAGGCGTCGAAGGTGGTCATGTCGCCTTTATGAAATGCCGGGATATCTTTTAAATCAATTGGCTGAAGCAGGATATGATCGTCGTTGATAAACAGGAAGTCATCCGACAGCCGTGCATCGGCGCAGGCGGCAAGTACTTTATGGGCGATGTTGCCATCAGCGTTCACGTTTGGATTATAGATATCAGCAGCAGGGATATGGATCACATCATCCGACAGGAAACCAGGTGGTGCACCCACCACAAAAATCTTTCCCACGTTGCGCCCGTTCATCGCGATGCTCCGAAGACTAAACCTGAGTTCGTTGTTATTCCACCCCGATCCATCACCCAACACATAAACTACATCTGTCATAGTTTTATCGTCTTATTCCGGCAAACCGGATATCGGTATTCGCGTACGAAATTTCCCACCAGGTAAAATCAAGCATACATAATGGTTCGACAAGCATTTCAACCGATACATTGCAATAATAATCGTGCGTCAGCGGACTGTCGCCCGGGTGATGCTCCGTGGTGCCATGCTCAGGCCTGCGTGGACCGGCAGCGGTGATCAGTAAAAGTCCGCCGGGTTTCAGGAGCAGCACCATATGGTTGAGACTGTTGCGGTATGCGGCATCGTGCTCGAGCATTTCGGTGCTGATGATCACATCGTAAGTCTTGTCGGGATTGAATAAATGCACCCTGGTAACAACATCAACGTTTTTACCTGGCACGATATCGATGCCGGTATATTTGCACAACTCGAATAGGTAACGGTTATTTCCGTTTATATCGAGGCTCCCGCAGTCGAGTACCGCTTTGCCGATAAAGTGTTCGGGGAACCTGGCCTTTACACTTTCGCAATATTTTCTGACTTCTTTGTGCATGATGGTTAAGGTTTTAAATGTTTGTCGTTGTAGAATCCTTCAGCCATACGCAGGTAATGAAAGATATAAAGCTCTCGCATCAGCCTGATTTTTAATCCTGCTTCAATGATGGCATAACTGATTTTGGTATCGACACCTAAAATATG
>Ga0123337_10005911_pt1 | contig 11862 bp, 9 predicted proteins | sample frozenSSSSmetaG_FD_89792 | JGI IMG/M metagenome (GOLD analysis project Ga0123337, IMG submission 89792) | Glacier valley bacterial and archeal communities from Borup Fiord, Nunavut, Canada, to study Microbial Dark Matter (Phase II) -... | ecosystem: Environmental > Aquatic > Freshwater > Ice >...
AACGACACCGAAACCGTGCTGGGGTGGGCTGCGGACAATGTAGGGAACGCAGCCGCGCTCGAAGTTCTCCTGCGTGCTGGAGCCGATGTCAATGCTGAAAACGACACTGGCGGGACTGCTCTTCTGTGGGCAGTCTGGTCGAAGAAACATGGCGACCCGGAAATGGTACGGGTTCTTCTCGAAGCGGGAGCGGACGTCGATCATCGCGACAACTTCGGAAACTCCGCGCTTGCACTTGCAAATCGCAATGAGCATACAGAGGCAATCCGGCTGCTGGAAGCGGCAGGCGCGAAACTCTGACAGGGTCCACTCGAATCCTTCGCTCCAATTTTTTGGCTGCTCCCGATTGCTGAAGCTGGGAACTCAACCTTTATTCCATGACAAACACATTTCAGGAATTGGTCGTCATCGGGCACGGAAACATGGTCACTGCCCTCGCTTTCTCCTCCGATGGTAGAACACTCATCAGCGGCAGCGCCGACACCCGACGATGAGTGGATAGTCTTCACGCCAGACGGGAGCTACACTGGTTCGCCACGAACGGAGGATTATATTCTCTGGCAGTCCGGGGAGGACCTCGTGGCCGCCCCGGCGTATCCGTAGGGGCGCTGCTTGCCGCGCCCTATCGATCTCAGCCTGAACTTCTTTGTCTCAAATGCCGCGTTCATACTGGTGTATGACCCGCCGATTGTCGATCATATTGCCTGCCCGGTTGCGAATGCTGCTTTGACAGTTCGGATGCTATGGCTGAGGTACAATACTCCAGTTCAACTATTCACCACCCCCCTCCTTGAAAAAAGCAAAGGAGGGGGAGAGAAGACACAGCCTGTTAGCTTTTGCCTTATCGTTGAATAATGAATGAGTAGTTCAATCCGAAACTCAATCGCTATTTTGAGGAATGAATGCGGGAGGAGAGCAGTTTGCAAACGAGAGTTACACTGCGCCATCGGCAGCCGACAATCGTCGCCCTGACGATGCTGGGTTTCGTTGGGATCAGCGCGACATTCCTGTGCAGCAAGCCGACACACGCACAGAACGTTACCGACCAGACTGCCGCGACCGTCAACGGCGAGCGAATCACTGTCTCGGACTTTTTCGAGCGCTTGCAGCGGGTGCGCGGGCAGGATTTTCTCGCGTCGCTCAACCCACCGACACTACGCGGCGAGACGGCAGGGCAGATCGTCCTGAGCGCGCTGATCTCTGAACGACTGATCATGCAGCTTGCGACGAAAAGCAATACGCTGCCATCGGAATCGGAAATCAACGTCGAATGGGAGCGGCTTCGCAGTCAGCCCGCAGTCGCCGCCGCGCTCAAGAACAAATCGCTGACCGAAGCGGCTGTCCGCAGAGACATTCGCGGGCAGCGCGCCCGCTACAACACTGCCGTTACCGGAATCAAAGTCATGCCCGCCGAAGTGGACACCTACTATAAAATCCATCTCGACAGCTATACCACGCCGGAACAGTGGGGCATCTCGGCGATTCGAATCATCAAGGGCGAGAACGTGCCGAAAGCGGCTGAGGCGATCAAAGCGGGCAGACCTTTCGCGGAAGTCGCCAAAATGTACTCGGACGATACGGTCTCGGCAGCACGGGGCGGCGATTTTGGAACTATCGCCGTCACCGATCCGAAGCTGCCGCCCGCACTGCGTGAAGCGATCCGCCCGCTAAAAGTTGGTGAGGTGACTCCGGACGTGCCGATCGAAGCGATCACCGCCCCGCCACAATCTAAAATCACCTATCACTGGTTCGTGCGCCTGAACAGCCGCACGCCGGCAGTCGTGCGTCCCTTCGCGCAGGTGAAGGCAGAGGCGGAGCGCAGTCTGCGCCTCGAGCGAGCGGGCGGCTATACGAAGTTCGACAAGCGGCTCGCCGATTTCCGACAGCAATCCACGATCGTCGTCGCGCTCCCCGCCTACCAAAACCTCACCAATGTCCCAAAGAAATAAGCAGAAATAATACTTCCTCACCCCTCGTCAGGGGTAGGCATTTGCAGCCATATTCGTTCGGCTCCTCTCAGACGATAGGTCGATTCCGGCAAAGACGGGTCGTCCTACGCTCTCGTAACGTAGGGTGGCAGCCAGGAAATGTGTGTGACGGTATAATTTCGTTATGCCCTATCGTGCGGCTCGCGAAAGTGCCTGCCGAGAACTACCGGCGATCAAAGGCGAGGCTGCCTTTGCGTAAGGTGAGCGATTTAAAACAGCTCATAACGAACGATTGAAGTCGATAAAAAACGATCGAATCGGCAGGAATCGGCGCCCAAGCGCTGGAAATACCATTAGAATATCATCAGAAAGTGTTCGGATGTACCTCTCCCAGCAGTGTTCCCAGAGCCGATCGAGAACAATGCACTGCTGCAGCTACAAAATGGTTCGTGGCACCGTACGATGTGGCACCGTTTCGGCCATTCTGTTTGCAGATCAGCAGTCCTGCGACTATGCTCCCGAAGACCGCTTTTGCCGGTGATCCTCTCCCATTTCTGAATATAATGACGCTCTACAATCACGCTGTACCGCATTTTCAGAAAGGTAAATCACAGTGCATCTATCCCCCTCTGCATCGGGACACACGCCCGTGCCGCGTAACAAAGCAGCAAAGGCGCTGCAAGTCTCTTTTTTGCTGCTTTTGTGTCTGATCACGCTGCAAATGGGTGCCGTCCTGCCCGCCCTCGCGCAGGTTAGTGTGCTAACGCAGCACAACGACAACGCACGCACCGGCGCCAATCTCGGCGAGACGATTCTCACCACCGCCAATGTCAACTCGACCCAGTTCGGCAAACTCTTCACACGCGCCGTCGATGCCGAAATCTACGCGCAGCCTCTCTATGTCCCCGGCATCGCGATCCCCGGACAGGGCACCCACAATGTCGTCTATGTCGCGACGATGAACAACACCGTCTACGCTTATGACGCCGACAGCGCCACCGCTTCGACGCCGCTCTGGTCCGTCAATCTCGGCGCGCCGATCCCGGCTGGCGATGTGCAGTGCTGCTGCACAGACATTTCGACCCGCATCGGCATTCTGGGCACGCCGGTGATCGACCTTTCTACGAACACGATCTATCTGGTATCACGCAATAAGAACGCGGATGGCACCTATCATCAGTGGCTCAATGCTCTCGATATCACGACCGGCACGCAGAAGCTCAGCGGTCCGCGGGAGATCAACGCGACGTACGGAACGCTCACGTTCGATACGAAAATACAGAACCAGCGCCCCGGTCTGCTGCTGAGCAAAGGCGTCGTCTACATCGCCTGGGCGTCGCACAACGACTGCGGGGCGTACCATGGCTGGGTGATGGGATACGATGCCGCAACGCTCAATCAGGTCGCTGTCTACGTCAATACTCCGACGGGATATCAGGGCGGTATCTGGCAGGCTGCGCAGGGGCTGAGCGCCGACTCGAGCGGAAACATCTATCTGATGGGCGGCAACGGCACGTTCGATGCCAATACCGGCGGCTCGAACCTCGGCAACAGCTTCATCAAGCTCAGCGTTCCGACCGGCGGCGGCTTGACAGCCACCGACTACTTCACCCCGTACAACTATGACAGTCTCAACGCCTCCGATGCTGACCTCGGCGCCTCGGGCGTACTGCTGATCCCCGGCACGAAGTACCTCCTCGGCGGCGGCAAGCAAGGCGTTCTGTACCTGCTCGACTCGACCAATCTCGGTCATTTCCATGCCGGCAGCGATACCAATGCCGTGCAGCGGTTCGGCGCGACCAACGGACATATTCACGGCTCGCCGATCTACTACAACAGCCCCGTCAACGGTCCCAGCATCTACGTCTGGAGCGAAAACGACAACCTCAAGGTCTTCAGTTTCAACGGCAGCAGTCTCAATACCACGCCGATCGCCTACAGTCCGATGCAGGTTCCCGCCGGAATGCCCGGCGGCTTCATGTCGGTCTCCTCGAGCGGCGGCGCCAGCGACAACGGCATCGTGTGGGTTTCACATCCTTACTCGGGCAACGCGAACAACGCCGTCGTCGAAGGCATCGTACGCGCCTTCGACGCCTCAACGATCGTCACCGACTCGGGCGGCGTCAAACGCCTGAAAGAGCTCTGGAACAGCAAACAGAACGATACCCGTGACGCGGTCGGCAACTTCGGTAAGTTCGCCCCGCCGACGGTCGCCGGCGGCAAAGTCTATCTGGCGAGTTTCGGAGCGGTCGGCTCGACTCTCGGCTCCGGACAGCTCGTCGTCTACGGACTGCTTCCCGCAGCCAAACCCGTCGCGCCCACTGCGCTGATCGCAGCGGCGGGCGATACGAAGGTTACGCTGAGTTGGAACGGCTCGGCAGGCGCAGCCAGCTATAATCTCTATCGCGGCGCTACGGCAGGCGGAGAAGGCGCGACAGCCTACAAAACCGGTGTCGCCTCAGGGTACGTCGATAGCGGTGTTGTCAACGGCACGACCTACTACTACCAGGTTACAGCCGTCAATGCAATCGGCGAAAGCGGCAAATCCAACGAAGCCAGCGCAACTCCATCGGCGGCATCCGGCACGACGATCAACCTTACGACGGTCGCGGATGCCTACGTCCGCTCCGGTGCTTATGCCAGCACGAACTATGGCTCCGATCCGCAGTTGATCGTCAAAATCAGCCCGCCGGACTTCACCCGCTATAGCTTCGTGAAATTCGATCTCTCGACGATCACCGGAACGATCTCCAGCGCAAAACTGCGTATCTACGGCGCACGCGAGGGAACGAACTCTTCCTCCTCGGACTCCTGCTACGCGGTCAGCGATACGACCTGGAAAGAATCGACGATCACCTGGAACAATATGCCCGCGCTCGGCACGAAGCAGTCGACGACTACGGTCACATCGACCGCGCAATGGTACGAGTGGGACGTCACCTCCTACCTGCAGGCACAGAAGAATGCCGGCAAAACGCTCGTGACGCTGGCGGTCGCAATGGACACGCTTCCGGCGGATAACCTGCGCGACAACTTCAATTCCAAAGAAGCCGGTTCGAACGCGCCGACACTGCGCATCGTCACCGCGCCTGCTGTCTATCCAAACTACCTCGACTTCGGGGCAGCCGCCGGACTGACGCTCAACGGCAGCGCGAAACTCAATGGCACGAAACTCGAACTCACCGATGGCGGAGGCAATGAAGCGGGCAGCGCGTTCTTCAACACGCTCGTCAATGTCCAGACCTTCCACAACAATTTCAGCTTCGTGCTGACCAATCCAAACGCAGACGGTCTCACCTTCACGGTTCAAAACACTGGACTGACCGCGCTCGGCAGTACAGGCGGCGGACTCGGCTATGGTCCCGACCCGGGCGTGGGAACGGGCGCAAGCATCGGCAAGAGCGTTGCCATCAAGTTCGACCTCTACAACAACACGACCGAAGGCGCCGACTCGACAGGCATCTTTACCAATGGCGTCTCCCCGACAACCCCCGCGACCGATCTGACTGGCAAGGTGGACCTGCACAGTGGACACACGTTCAATGTCGCAATGGTCTACGATGGCACGACCCTGAGCGTCACGATCACCGACGCGACGACCAATGCCACCGCCACGCAGACCTACACGATCGATATTCCTGGCACGGTAGGCGGCAGCGCCGCCTATGTCGGCTTCACCGGCGGCACTGGCGGACTGACTGCCACGCAGGACATTCTAAGCTGGAATATGTCGAAATGAACACGGAATTGCGTCTGTATTCTGGTAAATAGCGCAGCAGTCGGCGCTGATTTTCCTGATTTTCACTGAGCAGCCAATGAGGAACGATGCAGAGCAGCCGATGAGGAACGATGCAGGAACAAATCTGTTCCTGCATCGTTTTTTGTCCCTGTTTCTGTCACTGATTAGCCAGTGTGCCTTCGCAGAATCAAAAGCTGTCAGCAAGTGTATTCTCTCCCCCTCCTTATTACGAAGGAGGGGGCTGGGGGATGGTGAATAGTTATACGCTCCGACACCAAATACCCATTTTGGTAACCCCTGATCCGCCCACCATTCGTACTTCATCAAATAATGGAAGAAAGGCATCTTTCATTATCCGAGCAGCTTCCATATTATCCAGGCAGCTTCCCTATTATCCGGGCAGCTTCCCTGGTGCTGTCTGGTGAAATCTAGCTGGCAGCATACTCCTCATATCCAATTCTCCGACACGAATGCCTTCCGCGTTGCTAATGCTGCGGGTCACAAGGTATGCGCAAGGAAAGCGAGCGAACCAGTCTTTCCGGCAGCGAATCCGACATTTGCCTTACAATTGTGGACAGATATGTGATTTTTCCATGTAGTGATGCGAATAACGGGGTGAAGAAGCGCACGAGAGCACACGGAGAACAGAGGCTGACGCAAAAGGAAAGCGATGACCAACCCAGAACCGCACGAGAGGTTCCAGACACTCCTCGAAGAGCATAAGCGGATACTCTATAAGGTCTGTAACGCCTATTGCAAAAACAGGGACGACCGCGAAGACCTTGCACAGGAGATCGTCTTTCAACTCTGGCGCTCTTTCAGTACGTACGACGACCGCAGACGGTTTTCCACCTGGATGTATCGGATCGCCCTCAATATCGCCATTTCCTTCTACCGGCGAGAGCGCACGAGAACACAGCATTTGCTCTCGGGGGAGGAACATCTTCTCAATATCACCGAAGAAGCGGTGAACCAGACGGAGGAGATATTTCTGCTTTACCAGTTCATCGAGGGACTCGACCCGTTGAACAAGGCACTCGTGCTTCTTTACCTCGATGGCAATAGCTACCAGGAGATTGCGGACGTATTAGGCATTCGCGAGACCAATGTCGCAACGAAATTGAGCCGGTTGAAGAAAACGATGAAAACGGAACTGTGTGTTGCAGAACCAGTGTGACTCAGGAGCGAAACAAAATGGACCTTGATGAATTAAAAGTAAAGTGGGCCGAACACGATCGGAAACTCGATGAGTGCATTCAACTCAATCGTGAGCTGCTGCGTACTGCAAAGCCAAACAAGGCACGCTTTGCACTCCAGCGGCTGGCGACGGGTCTGGCGCTCGAGGCGGTACTGGATCTGGCAGTTATTGTGGCGCTGGGCTCCTTCATCTACGATTACAGGGAACAGGTGCGGTTTGCATTTCCTGCCATTGCCCTGGACTTGTTCGCGATTGTGATCTTGAATGCCCTGATACGGCAGATCGTGCTCGCCCTTCAGATCGACTATGGCAAGCCCATCGCCACCATTCAGAGGCAGTTGGAGTCACTGCGGAAGCTCCGCATCCGATGCACACAGTGGACTCTATTGACAGCGCCGCTGGCCTGGATACCCCTCCTGATCGTGGCGCTGAGGGGATTATGCGGGCTGGATGCGTACTATATCTTCGGGATCGCCTGGCTGGCAGCTAACGTGCTGTTCGGGCTGGCGATCATCCCGCTGGCAATCTGGCTTTCGAGGCGGTTCGGTGATCGAATGGGACGCTGGCCGATCGTTCAGCGGTTCATGAGGGATATTGCCGGGTACAACCTGGCAGCAGCCACGGATTATCTCGCAGCACTCTCCGACTTCGAGGACGAAAAATGAACGTACAAAGTCTCGTATTCTTTGCCTGGCTAGTTATGACGCCTTCCGCCACGACTGCGGACAGTCAGACTGCTCCGATACAGAGTCATACGCTGCCGCGGATCGGGCAGGCTGTTCGCTCACCGGAGGTGCAGCCGGATGGGCGCGTCACTTTTCGCTTCCGTGCGCCTAATGCAAAGGACGTGCTGCTCATCCGCGAAAATGCGCCCAAACTCGCGCTGCGTAAGGACGACCGAGGGATATGGAGCGCTACCACCGATCCTATTGCGCCAGATTTCTACTGCTATCGGTTCGTCGTCGATGGGGTCGCACTGGCGGATCCCGCCAATTCGATGAGTATAAGCGTCGCTACAGGCGGCTTCGAGAGCATCCTTCATGTTCCCGGAGCCGCTTCCCTGAGCTGGGAACGGAATGATACCTCGCATGGAATTCTCCACTGTCATACCTATCAGTCCGCAGCGATCGGCGATACACGCGAATTCTGGGTCTATACCCCGCCTGGCTATGACGCCTCCTTGAGAAAAACATATCCAGTTCTCTACCTTCTGCACGGAGTGATGGATGACGCGAGCGCATGGACGACAGCAGGACGGGCACATATTATACTGGATAATATGATTGCGCGTCATAAAGCCCGACCGATGATTATGGTTATGCCGCTCGGCTATGGTTTCCCGAATGTTCCTGACCGACTTGCCGAACAGTTCGGCGACCCATCGTCGCAAAAGAAGATCCTGGACGTTTTCTCCCATTCACTAATCGACGAGGTGATCCCGAATGTCGAGCGGGCATACCGCGTTAAAAAAGACCGCTCATCACGAGCGATCGCCGGTCTTTCGATGGGCGGTGCCCAAGCGCTTTACATCGGATTGAATCATCAGGATCGCTTCGCCTGGGTTGGCTCCTTTAGTGGCGCTTTCGTGATGTATGGTGAACGACTAGAAGAATGGTTCCCCGAGCTGACTCTCTCAGCCAATCCTCGCCTTCACCTACTCTGGATGGCGTGCGGTACTGAGGACTTCCTGCTCGGAGTGAACCATAAGTGCACGGAGTGGCTGAAATCGAAGGATGTCCAGTTCACGGCGATCGAGACAAGGGGAACTCATGCCTGGCAGGTGTGGCGACGCAACCTTACGGAGTTCATGCCTCTCCTCTTCCGGGGGAGAAGATAGTCACGAGCGGCCGGGCGAACAAACTGGATACTCTCCCAGCCTGTCCGGTAGTCGAACACGGTAATGGATCGGTGAGAAGTTTGAGGCAGAATTGCCAGACATTCCCACGTGAACGATTCATACTTTCTACCGTGTCTGACTACTGACCCTTACGAAATCGCCAGCATTCTGTTCAGGGAAAGGCGCGCATCGGCAGCAATCTCCGGCTTGACCGATACCTGGTTGACGACCTCGCCGCGCACCAGCGCTTCCATTGTCCAGAGCAGATAGTGCGGATGAATACGGTACATCGTCGAGCAGGGACAGACCACCGGATCGAGGCAGAAGATCGTCTTGTCCGTCTGCTCCTTTGCAAGTCGGCTCACCATGTTGATCTCTGTGCCGACCGCCCATGTGGTTCCCGCGGGCGCATCCCGAATCGTCTTCAGAATGTACTCCGTGGAGCCGTTCAGGTCAGCCGCACGAACCACGTCGAGCGGGCATTCGGGATGCACGATCACGTTGATGCCGGGGAAATCGACTCTCGCCTTCGCGATCTGCTCGACCGTGAAGCGGGCGTGTACGGAACAGTGTCCTTTCCAGAGCAGCACCTTCTTCGCCTGTATCTCCGCCTCGGTCGTGCCCCCACAGGCTTGGTTCGGGTCCCACAGCAGCATATCCGCATCAGGGTCGAGCCCTAAGCCGACGCAGGTGTTGCGCCCCAGATGCTGGTCGGGAAAGAACATCAGTTTTTCGCCGTTGGCGAACGCCCACTCGATCACCTGCCGCGCATTGGATGAGGTGCAGCATGCGCCGCCATGCCGCCCGACGAAGGCTTTGATCGCGGCAGTCGAGTTGACATAGGTGATCGGGATAATTTTCGAGGTGTCCGTGGCAGCGGAAATATCCTCCCAGGCGTCTTCGACCTGACGAATATTCGCCATATCCGCCATCGAGCAGCCCGCGCTCATGTTCGGCAGGATCACGATCTGCTCGGGCGTCGAGAGCACATCGGCGGACTCCGCCATGAAGTGTACGCCGCAGAAAATAATGTATTTCGCTTCGGGATGCTGTGCAGCGAGCTGTGAGAGCTTCAGGCTGTCGCCGCGAAAGTCCGCCCATTTGATGATCTCGTCGCGCTGATAGTGGTGTCCGAGGATCACAAGGTCAGCGCCGAGCGTACGACGCGCGGCGGCGATGCGAAGGTCGGTCTCTTCAGGCGTCAGTCGGGTAATGTCGATCGAAAGTGGCTGTTGGAGCATAGTCTGGTTCCTTCGGGCGCGCAGTTCGTCGGGCTCATGATTGGACGGCAGTGTGCCGTCTCTCGAACCCGGAACGGGGATGTTGTCGCGCTTCTAGTTATTAGTACGAAACCGCCCGTTCAAAAGTGCGGCAGTTTCTCTTCGGCAACTGGAGTTTTGCCGTATTTGATCTCTGTGCCTAATATGCCATGTTTCAGTCGTCTTGGGGAAGCATAGAGGGTGGTCTGTAGCGGCTGCCATGCAGCACACGCACGATTCCGAGGGGGCGTGCGGTCGCTTTGTAGAGGATCAGATACGAAAAGACGAGCCAGAACTTTACGTCAGCGGCGGTCAAGTCCTCCCGCAAATGTCCTGCGCCCGGTGTGTTGCCGAGAAAATCCATTCCCTCCTTAATGCGCTTGATTACATGGCGGGAGGCATTCACCTCGCTTTCTTTTGTCAGATAGGCTTTGATATCGGCAAGGTCCTGTTTCGCCTCATCAGTAAGATTGCAGCGTTTCACTCCTGCCCGTTCCGCGCCTGCCCGACTTGATGTTGCTCTCCCTGCTGCGCCGCGACCATCTTCTCCTTGGCGCAAATCTCTTCGTCGAATGCCGCGTCCATCTGCGCGAAAAACTCTTCGCCGTCAGAGAACCGTCCTTCTTCGAGCGATGTCAGCCCCACTGCAATCTTCTTGCGAAGTTCATCCCGGTGCATCGCCTTTACCCGATCGCGCTCCTCCATCAGGCGCAGGGCTTCTCGTACGACTTCGCTGGCGGAGTTATACCGTCCGGTCTGTACTTTACCGTGTACCATCTGCTCTAATTCGGGGGTAAGGCTTACGTGTATGGTATTCCCTTTCTATGAGTTGCACTAATGTCAGCTACCCAATATCATATTATGCGTTCTCGTACATTGTCAATGTTTGACATACCGGGGAAGGCGGGAAGGCGACGTTTCCCATGCAAAAGTGCGGTAGTTGGTCAAAATACGTTTGCCTCGCGTCTTAAACGAGTCGCAAAGTCGTATCGGAGGCATAATCGGCGCGGCCGCGGCTGATCTCGACGCCGACCGAGGCGGCGATCGCAGGCAGCGGCGGGCTGATCTTCTGGAGGCGCAGCGCTGCCTCCTGCACGATTGGAAAGCGGGCAAATACCGCAGATAGCATTCTGTCCGAAAGGCGCTCCAGCAGCCGGTACTGCGCGCTCGTCCCAACCTCCAGGAGCAAAGCGGCGACTTCGGCATAGTTGACCGTATCGGCGACGGAATCACTGGCGGCAGCGGGACGGCAGTCCACAGTCAGCCGAATGTCGAGACTGTAGCGATGCCCGACGACCTGCTCCTCATCCGATGCGCCGTGATAGGCATAGAACTCCAGTGCAGTAATCAGTATTGCGTCCTCTTCCTTCATATTCGCCTCCCTGAAGCGCAAAAACGTAACTTTTCAGTCCTTCTTACAGCGATAATGCAAAGGCTAACGAGAATGTATTCTCTCCCCCTCCTTACGAAGGAGGGGGTTGTGGGGGGTGGTTAGCTGAGTTCGTGAAGCAGAGGGTTGAGAGGTGGTGAACAGTTACGCAAAAACAAGTCGAAACGATCCGGTAATGCCGTGTTTCTCAAACACACGAAACGGCATCGACACGGCTCGCGTACAATCAGTTAGCGGGCGTCGACTTTTCATCTGTTGGCTTTTCATCTGTTGGCTTTTCATCTGTTGGCTTTTCATCTGTTGACTTTTCATCTGTTGACTTTTCTATAGTATTGTCCGCATAATACCGCACAGCGGTACGAAAACCAACCGCACCGAACTTTTCACACTTTTTTGGTATGCGAACGCCGGAGAAAACACACTTTATGGCTGCTGCCCACGCCAGCCGTGTCCTGAAAGACCGTCGTACCAAGAACCTCACGCGCCGCCTCCGCCCCGGCGATATGGCGCT
>Ga0123337_10005913_pt1 | contig 11859 bp, 10 predicted proteins | sample frozenSSSSmetaG_FD_89792 | JGI IMG/M metagenome (GOLD analysis project Ga0123337, IMG submission 89792) | Glacier valley bacterial and archeal communities from Borup Fiord, Nunavut, Canada, to study Microbial Dark Matter (Phase II) -... | ecosystem: Environmental > Aquatic > Freshwater > Ice >...
ATTTGTTTTTACCGGGGATTGGTGTAGAGATATTTTATTTGACAATATTCGTTTTTGTAAGAGAAACCAGTGATTGTCGGTACATGCCTGCCTGCAGGACTGAGTCATTCAATTGGAGGAGTTAATGATCAACCACCTGCACATGATTTGTTCTTTTCATGCCAAACACCACCTGGACTGGCACTTAAAATAGGAGAAGTTTTACAGTGATAAAATTAATTGATTCAATTATAAACGACCCAAAAGAAGTCGAAAAGAATACATGTTGAATCTGTTTGAAGCGGAGGGCAAAATGAGAAGCAGTATCCAGCGGTTTAAGTTTTGGCAACATAAAAACCATCCGGTTTTGGTTGACGGCGATTTACTATCCAATCAAAAGCTCAGCTACCTGCATTGGAATTCTGTAACAGCTGGCTTTGTAAATGAGCCATGGCATTAGTAGTATAGCAATGCGATTGATTATATCACAAATGGTAAAGGATTGCTGCTTGACTTTCTATTTTGCGGTGAATGTCCATGGCGGCAGTAGTGACGTAGCGGCAACAGGCTGGGAGAGACCTGCGCTTGTGTAAATAAGCCTATAAAAACAGAAATGGGAATTGATTTTCATACATGTGTCGTTATTCTTGATCTAGTAATCCTTTGAAAATTTATTCTCCAATAACTTCTCTTTAAAAGCTGACTTAAAGAACCATGCAAACGTTAGGATGCAAGCCCTTGTATCTGCTTTGCCATATCGGTAATTTGAAAATACCTTCGTGTTGTTGATATAACCACTCTTAAATGTATTAAAAATATCAGTAACTGTCAGGCCAAGCCTTGCACTGCCTTTGCCTAATTTTTGCTGAAAGCCAAAATCCACAAAATACTGCGCAATGCGTTTGCCCTGGGGGGTGGCCATGGATGAGTTATAATTGCCCGTTAACTGCAGTTTAGCACCTTGCCAGGTCACTACATTGTTGATCAGTTTTGCATACCAGCCGAAGGCATTTTGAACCGCTTCGTCCGAGACGTTGCTGCCATTTAATTTTTGCTGAAACAACGATATGCTCACATTAAAATCATAGATTTTTGAAAGCTTTGCATCAAGCACCTGTTCTACTCCATAAGTTGTTGCGTTGCCAATATTTACAGGAAAGGAAAGGGTGGCACCATTTGCCTGCAGCTCAACATATTGCCGGATGGTGTTGATTGCATACCGGTAAAAAAGATTGGATGAAAATGAATACTTGCTCCATTCTTTATTAAACCCCCATTCAATTGCATGAATGATTTCAGGCTTCAAATTTGGATTGCCGCTATGCGGATTGAGTGAATCAGTAATATCGACAAAGGGATTGAGCTGCCCCAAGCCAGGCCGGTTGATTCGTTTGCCATAGCTCAATTTCCAGTACTCCTCCGGTTGGGTGTAATAGAGCAGGCTTGCAGTGGGGAATAATTTCAGGTATTGGTTGCTGAACTTTGTGCTGTTATTTTGAGTGTTGCCATGGTTTAACACTTCTTCAGCCCTCACGCCCAAATCGTATTTCCATGTTTTGTCGTTCGCCCCGCCAAAGCTGGAACTGTATAGCGCATACCCGGCATGCACCTGCTCATTGAAATTGAAAACATTGCTTACTGCCTTGTTGATAACATAAGTATTGTTGATTAAATCCGATGTTTGAAAATCTGCCTTAATACCCCGGAAGATCCCTTTGTAGCCCGTTTCAAGGAGGCCGTTTTTGGAAACCGGAATTGTGTAATCCAGCTTGACAGCCGACACATCAACGTCTTCATAATTGTTTGTTTTTTGAAACCAGGGATTGCCTGTTAAAAGATTGTCTTTATCCATGTATTGCGAAGTGATATCGGTATTCTGACGGACCGTTTCGACAGAAGTTGTTGCATTGATTGCCAGCGATTTTCGGGCATCGTTGAATTTTCTGTTATAATCAAATGCCAGTTCAGCAACCTTAGAAACTTCCAACTCGATCGAGTGGCGGTTGGTGTTGGAATTCAACACGTTGCTCTGTTTGTATAAAGCACTGTTTAGATTTTCGTTGTTGTCCTGCCCCTCGGTGCCGGCAATTGCCTCCAGTGAAAATGTGTTTTTTGTGTTTGGTGAAAAATCGAGATTGAACTTAAGGTTCTGCAATTTTTCCAGCCGTTTGTCATTCCTGTTTTGGTTCAACAGGTATTCATCGGGTAAATTAAAATTGGTACGGCTGCCATCAATCTTCCTGGTTCTTCCGGCAAATCGATTATCATATCCCAGGCCAAGATTCCACTTTTGCGTTTTATGATTTATAAGAAATGAACTGTTTACCCTGCCCCTGCTGCCAAGGCCAGCACCCAATGCCAGTGCGCCATTGCTGCCATTCTGTTTATTTTTTTTAAGCCTGATATTAATGATGCCGGCTTCTGCATTGGCATCATATTTAGCCGTCGGGTTGTTGATGATTTCTATGCTCTCAATACTGCTGGCTGGTATCTGGTCCGGATTGCCCAGTGTTGAATTTCTGCCATTCACCAATATCAATGGCGCCTTGCCCCGCAATGTGATGTCGCCGTCGGCATCAACCGATACGGTCGGTGTATTCTTCAATAAGTCAGTGGCGGTACCCCCCGAAGCGGTAATATTTGCGGCCGCATTTACGATGAATCCCTGCGGTGTTTTTTCAATCAGTTTCTTTTGAGTGGTTACTGTTACAGCTTGCAAAAACTTTACATCCCGGTATAGTATGTGATTGCCGGTTTCAACAATGGCGGACGTTTGCGTCAATGATATTTTTTGAGAAGATGGAACAAATCCGATCAGGCTAAATTTTACCAGGTAGTCGCCCAATTCTATTTGCTCAAATGAAAACGAGCCGGTAGTATCCGTAGTGGTGAGATAGCGCATTTTGGCGGTATCGGCCATTGTTGATAAACTCACTGTAACAAATTCCAACGGTTCATTTTTTGCTGAAACAGAGCCCTTAATTTTTCCGGACTGCTGCGCAAATGCGACCTGTGCGGCAAAACAAAAAACTATCGGCATTAACAGCCAATACGAATACCTACCCAATCCTTTAATCATGAAAAAGCAAATTTTAATCAATTATATGTCTTCTGGCTCAAAACCGGCCGCCTGGTGTTGCAGGTGTAAATTAGGAATAAAAAATTGCCAATGCACTAGGGCAGCAGAATATTAAACCTGACAGATGCCTCAATAACAAATGCTTAACCAGCGGGCTGCACGGTTAATTTAACAACGGTAGCGCAAACATAACCAGTATCAAGTCAGCTGTTGACATCAGTCATATTAACGTGGTGGCAATGATGATAATATTGTATCATCACAAAATTTACCTGTATGAACATCCTGATCGTTTATGATTCACTTTTTGGAAACACAGAGAAAGTGGCGCATCAAATTGCACAATCACTAGGTTCCTACACAGTCCGGCTATTAACAGCCAGGGAAGCTACGCCAAAAGATATGGAGTTGGTGGAGCTGCTGATCGTTGGTTCACCTACACATGGCGGCAATTGTTCACCGGTAACAACAGAGTTTTTAAACCGCTTCACAAAAGGTTCATTGAACAATATTCGTGGAGCGGCATTCGACACAGGTATACCCGCCTGCGAAAAGAAAGGCTTCATGCGGTTTCTTATTGGCCTGATCGGATATGCGGACAAGCACATCGCAAAATCATTGAAGAAAAACGGGGCTAAGCTAGTTGGCTCAGAAACATTCTTTGTGCTGGATAAAGAAGGTCCGCTAAAAGACGGCGAACTTGAACGGTCGGGAAGATGGGCTACTGAACTTGTGAATAAAGAGTGATTGAATGCCAGTTCTTACTGCTGTGGTATGTGTTTTCACGTACCACTCCTCTCAAGAAATAGAATATAATCAAATAAAAATACCACTCAAATGTAAAAGCCCTTAATTCTTCAACAATTCACAATTGAATTACTTCCTGTGAAAACCTTACCATCCTAAATTCATAAGCCAATTGCAATGAACACTAATTTAAAAATGTACTATCTTGTTTTGCAAAATGCAGGATGATAAGCCATTGTGCATTATTCTAAGTGTTTGCATGAAAATACTAATATTCATATTGCTCATCAATTGCTATCTCCCGGCTACGGCTCAGCGTCTACGCATTTACTTAATTAGAAACGGCCCCGCCGTTGTGGGTCTTATTGACCAACAACCAAATGGCTCCTGTCAGGCGCAGTATCCGATAGCTTTCGGATGAGGCGTAGGCGTAATTTTTTGTGTGCGGCTTTACTTTGCCGGGCGATACTAAAGCAACTTCCATAGCAAAGAAAAAAAGATAGCGGAAGAAAAAATGCTTGCGTATATGGCAGAATTGGAAGTACAAAATAGCGAGTTGGAGCAGTTCTCTTATGTGGCCACCCATGATCTACAGGAACCGTTACGAAAAATACAAAGACACCCAATTGAATAACGTTTTAGGCGACGGATCCGAGAGCCATCGGATGTAGCTTAAGTTATTGCAGAAGGTTTCCAGTGCCGGGCATTTACACAGGAAACCTCAATATTAAGCAAGTAGTTGAGTTAATAAATTTTGATTGCATTATACAGTGATGGCAGGGTCACTTTACTAAAATGACGAATGATCAAAAAGATATGCTTCTGTTGCATCCCATATATTTGCTAAGCGTGAATGAATAAAAAATCAGCAGTATGAAAGAAATACCCGGCCTTCAATTTCTAAAAACTATAAAAACCGGAGTGGCCCCGTTTAGGCAGGAATGAATTAAAGCATAAGCACAGGTTTCTCGTGCCAGAATTTTTACTACGGTTAGGATAAAAATGAAACCAATCAGTCCAATCCCAAAAATCAAATAAATCCCGGTTCAAACAAATTTTTATAAGTCGGCATTCCCCGCTCCAAGGAAGGCCGGTCGGCTTTTTCGCTCCAATTTTTTGCTCTCGCAAAAGCATATCCTCTCTTCAACACTTTCAATAAAAATTTATAAAAATTCAAGCTTAGCAAACTGAAAAATTAATTTTATAATACTCGATGACTACTTTATATTTACCATCGTTATTCATGTGAAGAAGTAATTTGCAACCAATTTACTCAGCTATTATTACATTTCATTTTTGTTTGGTCCTGTTATAGGAGGCTTTTATTATTAAACCATGTCGTATGCACTTCAGGTCGGTAATTTTATAGTTAGTAAAAAGAAAATATCTTTCAAATCAAATTCAAAAAAATGAAAAGAATTATTGCAATGTCATTTAGACGCAGGAATAAAGCCCAGCCTGTGAGCTGATTTCCTGTGCCTGCGCTAAACAAATCTGTGGATATTATATGCTCAATCGTTGCAAACATAAAATTCAATAAATCATACTGATGCCATAAATGGTCGCTATCTAAAATCATTCCCAATCGTTCAACACGACCAAGAATTCATTATCTAATGTATCAAACCTCTGCATTTCCTGTTAAACCAATATACATTATTTAAGTTCCTGGGTTTTCTCATTACGTGTGTCCTGCTCTCGGGCACTAATTGATTTCCTTTTCGTATTATTTCTCTTTTCTACATAAACCCGAAATGACAGGGGCACCTCACGATCGCAGTGTAGGATGCATTTTTACCAACAAACACCGTTGCGTTCATTTACCCTTTTAGGATAGTGCGTTGAGGAGGAATTCAGGAAAACAGGAAAAAGCCCCGGAAAATACCCGAAAAATACCATGATTATCCCCTTGACTACAATCACATAAATGCTAAGATTTGTGTGGTAATTTATGCTTCGCATTATTATAAAACCTGTCAGCCGAAAAAGGAAATAAGAGTAGGCACTAATCATTAAAATTATTTTTTATGGCAAAAGTTAATTCGAAAAAAGGCGCCAAAGTTGTCGCTCCGAAGAAAGCAACCAAAGTAAAGAAGCTCCAAAAATCATCGCTTATAGCACTGGCTGCGGCTACATCAGCCCCGGCTGATGTTAGCTTCACATTTAACTCCGGCATTGGCCAGGCTACTACTTCATTGTTTAGGAACGGCATATTGATCAATATGCAAAGTATCAGCAGTAGTGGCAACATTAATTTGTCCGAAGTGCAGACTGGAGATGTCATCTCCATAAACGGTGTTTGTACTGGAACAGTAGATATTGCAATTAATGTTTCCACAACTCCCGGCACACCTGAACATTTTATCACCGGCCTTATCATGGCGGTCTACTTAATCAACTAAATAATTTAAAAGATGAAAAAGATACTGCCATTGATAATTTTCACATGTATGCTATCGGTTGGATCGTTTGCGCAAAAAGTTGCCGATCCCAATCCTGCCCTGACGGCAGATTCCCTCGCTACAGGAAATTATAAGGACGTGTTGAACAGTTTTTTTCAGTTGGCTTTTGAAAAGTTAACGGGCGATGACAAGGAGCTCAAATTTACTTCAACACCATTTGCGATAATGGCTAAAATGGATAGCACTTTATTGATCGATACGACTTACCTAAAGTACAGTACCCTGCGAAATATTAATTTTTCATTTGGATTAAAGTTTGACAGCACTTATAAATTCAATGGCTTCTCATCAGGTGTTAAATATGCACTGATCAACGAAAGGGATGAAACTGTTAAGAGAGCATTTACTGACCTGGTAATAAATAATGCGACTGTAAAGGAACTCTTTAAACTAAATGATTTAATGGCTGCTTTTCTTTCAACGCTGGCTCCCGACCCAATCAAAGCGGCAAAGGCTACCACCGATTATAGGGCTTTTTTAAATGGATCAAAGAATTACAGTGATCTGGATCAGTCACTTCAGGACAAATTGCTGGAATTGGCTAAGCTTGATCCCTCAACGAAAAGCATAGCCGATACGCTTGCTTCAAATAAAAATTTCAATATCAACCAGGCAGCCAGTGATATTTATAAGAGGCTTAAAGCTGAATTCAACAATAATGCACTGTGGACAATTGGATTGAGTGATACAACTTATAAAGACCAGTTTTTCTTTTCCAATGTGATCATTGCATCGGAATTTTTAAAAGGAATCACGCCCTATAAAAATAAAAACGATATCGAAATAAATCTGAAAACTGCGATGCAATTTGTGGATGATACTTTGAGTACGGGCAGGGACCTTAAAAGGTCAATATTCAGTTTTGAACCAGGAGTAAATATTGTTTTTAAAACCAAAGAACGAAAAAAAAGCTACATGGAGTTTAAACTCAGCGGAAGCTACTACCATAATTTCGGTAGTTTATACGTTGGTGAGGAGCGGGACAGGATTACTTTAAACAGCACCGTTAGAATCAGAATTCTTGACGACATCTGGATTCCGCTGGAAATAAAATATGATCCCAAGAATGGTAACCTGCTGGGCTTCCTGAATATTAGAGCCAACTTTAAAGCCCTTGGCAATGTTGCGAAATATCTAAAACCCTAAACAATTTTAATATGCCTTCAAATAATTTAAACTGGTTCCTTTACATAATATTGGCCCTGGTATTTGTGGGATTCATATTTACAGGAATTTACCTGATTGTGCAATCAAATGAAATCTATCAACAGTCACTTGCCCAGTCTGACTTACTCACCAAAAAAGTATTAGATCCTGCTTTTATAAAGCCGGGTGTCACAATTGCAACCCCGGCATATAACATAGTTAAGGATGGTTATAGCCAGGCGCTTTCTTTCTTTATGTTGGCCCTCGGCGTTTTGCTGGCAGCTTTTCTGTTACCCAGGATACAAAATCTTACAATCGGGCCTGGTGGGGTGATGGTATCACTGAAGGATTTACAGCAAAATGTTGCAACACTCATCAAACAGGCCAATACGACACAGGAAGAATCAGTTGGTAAAGGTGGCGGAAAAATCGGCAATAATAATACAGCTTTGGCAAATACACATAAGGAAATGGTCGCCCATGTATTTCCCGATGATCCTCAGAAAGGAAAATGGGGTGGGAGTGCGGAAAGCAATTTCAGGAAATTTACTGCCCGGATTGGCCCTTCCCTCTGGCCTGGTTTCTACAAAGTTGATTTGCAGGTAGAAACTACCAATGATTTATTTCCACTAACCGGGGTCGTAAAATTTCATCTTCATGATACTTTTCAAAATCCTGATCCGGTGATTGTGGTACAGGGGGGAAAAGCAATTCTACAGCTCGTAAAAGTTTATGGTGGCTTTACTGCGGGGGCTGAGATGGACGAAGGTAAAACCAGGCTGGAACTGGATCTGGCTGAAGTGGAGGATGCCCCCACAGAATTTAAAACATTATAGAAGCAGCGGTTTGCGCTTCGCCTGTGCGCCCTTCTAAATCCCGGCTTTATTCCAAATTGTAGTTAATGGTCGAGATTATAAATCAAATACGTGTATTGGAATTTATCATATAATTTTAAAATTATCCTCTTAACAAAAAATATAATTCTAATGAAAAGAAAAACAATATTGCCTATTACACTGGCTTTTTCCCTGGTGCTAAACGCTTTTTCTCAAAAGCTTCCCGAAATGTTTGTGCCAAGAACAATTAGTGACCCCAGGATTGCACGGTTCAGTACCGGAGTTGATTCTAAATTCGAAAAGCTCAGGGTGGTACTTCCCAATCTCACTACTTCATTTATTTATTCCTATGCTGAAATAGATATGTTGCTGTCAAAAATTGGGGCAGCAGAAGGGTTGCGTGTATACCTTGCCGTTCACAAACCATGTGCTGATTTTTCTCTACCAGCAACAGTAAAAAAGAATAAAATAATGCTGCTTTTTTCACCGGGTAATGCACGTTCGCTTGCGGTTCCGGAGCAATTCTTTTTTATTGATGAAAACGATGGTAGGGATTTTCTTTATGAAATAGCTGATATGAGTTGCATTAGGTTATGGCGGGATAGCTATACGGGTGACGAAATTCAGGATATTCTTCGCACCACGCTGATAGCAAATGATCCCGATAATAGAGATGATGCATATCCTGGTAAATATTTTGACACCAAAAGTATTTTCTACAAGAAAGAGGATTTAGCTGAAGCAATTACCCTCGAAAACCGCTTTCCGCACAGGCTGAATACGGGGCAAAGTATAAACATTGATTATTTGAAATTTTCATTATCTGCACACGATAATATAGGCCAATATCCGCGGGATCAGAATGACCGCAGGTTTCGCAAAAGGATTTTACTGGATATTGATTACATGTATAAAATAGGCAATGCACCTGGGCGGGTTTTTCATTTTGAAGACCTGGCGAATATTGATGATCGGCTAACCAAAACTGTGAAAATGACAAAAAAGAATAACTTGACCAATCAGCAATTAAAGAAATTGTCTATTAAGCAAAAATTAAAGATATTACAGCTAAAGGGAATTGACAATGGCCAGCTCTGCCCAACTTATTGCCCATAATTAATGATATGCAAACTTACTTCAACCTTACCGTCACAGCAGAATGGTTCACGTTCCTTGCAGCTCTTTTGTTGCTCGATAAAAAAACAGGCAGATGGCGGCTATTTATTCTGTTGATGTTCCTGGTATTATGTACAGAAACAATTGGCTGGTACCTGCATGTAAAACTAAAATTGTTTGACAATGCCCTGCCATTTAATGTCCTCATGATATTGAGCAATACATTTTTTATCTGGTTTTTTAGTAAGGCAGAACTTTTGCGGCCTGTCCGGCAGTTTTTGAAAGTGCTGGCAGCCGCATTTGCCGTTTTTGCATTGATCAATCTATGGGTTTTTCAGGGGATGTGGAAATACAATTCATTTTCAGAATCGGTGGCAGACATCATTCTGGTTGTGATCTGCTGTTATTTCCTTTTTACAATTGTAAAAAGCAATGCCCACATTAAACTCATTACCCTTGATTATTTCTGGCTGGCGACGGGCCTGCTTTTTTATTGTCTCGGAAGTGGATTGCTTTACCAGTTCTCCTATCTACTTCGGGACTATTATGTACAAACAAAAATTGATGTTGGCACTTATGTAAATTATACACTGAATCTGATTTTGTACACCAGTTTAATCATCGCCTTTATATGCCAGAGAAAAGCCACGAGGTAGTCGCAGGTTTTGTGATTGGGATAATTATTTTGTTGATCGCAGCATCATTCATTGTGATATTGGTAGCCTATTCCAATAAAAGAAAAAAGAGATTTATACAAGAGCAACTGAACATGCAACAGCTCTTTAAAGAACAACTGTTACAATCTCAATTGGAAACACAGGAACAAACCTTAAAACACCTGAGTACCGAGTTGCATGATAACCTGGGGGCACTGGCCAGCCTCATTAAAATAAATTTACTTACCATACCTGTAAACGATCCGGTAAAAGCAACACAAAAAATTTCAGATACCGCTGACCTTACGAGGCAAATGATTGCTGATCTTAAAGCACTTTCTGTAAGTCTCAACAGCGATCATATTTCCAGAAGGGGCCTTGTGGATTCGATTTCTATTGAGGTGGAAAGAATCAATAAAACGGAGCAGTTTAATGCTGTATTAGAAATTGAAGATAATTTGCCCGTAATTGAAAACGACAAAGCAATTATCCTTTATCGTATGATACAGGAAATACTTAATAACATGGTAAAGCACAGTGGGGCGAAAAATATCAAAGTTTATATTTCATGCCAGGAAAATATAATGAAGTTAATTTTAAGTGATGATGGAATAGGTTTTGATTTGCAGGCTAAAATGCAAAATGGCAACGGCGCAGGTTTGCATAATTTGGAAAAGAGAGCATTAATGATCAATGCAAAAATAACAACCGTAAGCAGCGTTGGATCTGGAACAAAAGTGACAATAGAGTTGCCATGTAATTAAAACCTGCGTTATAGATTTGCAACATCTCAGGCGCAGCAATGAGGCTAAGCTTGAGAGGTTGTCTCCTGTGCAGGCATTTTGTACTGCTCTTCGAACAATAACTTTTATCAACCTACGCGGTTGGTCTTATTGACCAACAACTAAAAGGATGCACATAGGCGCAGGAATGGTACATAGATTTTGTGTGTGGCCTTTCTGTGTCGGCGCTATTAATAATCTGCAAATAAAATATGCTCAATCCGGGCAAACATAAAATTCAATAAATGATACTGCTGACATAAATGGTCGCTACTTAAAAATCATACCCAATCGTACTTCACGACAAAAAATCGATAACTAATATATCATAAATCTCAAGCGCAGGAATGAGGCCAAGCTTGCGGGGCGGTTTCCTGTGCCGGCATGTTTTACTATTCTACGAATAAAAAACTCATATTAGCCCGATCAAAAAATTCAACCAATCAACATTCAAACAACAAGTCCAACCAGTCACCATTGTCCCACTTACATTCATTTCCCAACCAATAACAAACTATTAATTCAAAACGCTTGCATTTATAAATCCACAATAGTAGCTTACGCAAAGTTTTCATAGGGTACGGATTAAACACGAGCCGGGGTTTCCACCCCGGCTCTCTCTTTTTAATCGTTATCTAATCAGATGGACATCTTCTCCCTTGCAACCTTGCAACGCAATACTTCACCTTCAGCTAAGCCCAATAGTTAGTCCATTAATTTTTAAAGAGTGGGTCTTTAATTGTATCAAAGCAAATATTTCACAAAGTTGCGGCCAGCTAAAAAAACAAAATAAACCAGGCCAAACAAGTCGTCTGAGCAATAGCTCACCCGCTCTCCTTTTTTATTTTTTACCAGCAGCTTAATCATCAAAAAATCATGTGTAAAAAGAATAAAAATAAGGCTTCAGCTAAGATTTTGAAAAGAAGTACGATGGTTTTTATTTGGTTTTTTTCTTGGACTTAGGCAGTGATGCCGATGCATATTTTTTTCATTTTTAAAATTTTATGCTATGTATCATTTAATCGTTCGTTCAGCCATCATCCAAATTTGGCGTTC
>Ga0123337_10005914_pt1 | contig 11859 bp, 9 predicted proteins | sample frozenSSSSmetaG_FD_89792 | JGI IMG/M metagenome (GOLD analysis project Ga0123337, IMG submission 89792) | Glacier valley bacterial and archeal communities from Borup Fiord, Nunavut, Canada, to study Microbial Dark Matter (Phase II) -... | ecosystem: Environmental > Aquatic > Freshwater > Ice >...
AATGGCCATTGAGCGCACCTTCTCGATCATCAAACCCGATGCCGTCCGTCGCAACCTGATCGGCAAGATCCTCACCAAGTTCGAGGAAAAGGGCCTCAAGCCCGTCGCGCTCAAGAAGATCCAGATGACCCGCGCGCAGGCCGAGGGCTTCTATGCCGTGCACAAGGAACGCCCGTTCTTTGGTGAACTGGTCGAGCAGATGATCGCATCGCCGGTCGTGATCCAGGTGCTGGAAGGCGAGAACGCCGTGCTCGCCAACCGCGAGATCATGGGCGCCACCAACCCGGCCAACGCCGCCGAGGGCACCATCCGCAAGGAATTCGCGCTCAACATGGGCGAGAATTCGGTCCACGGTTCGGACAGCATCGAGAACGCCGGCATCGAGATCAAGTTCTTCTTTGGCGACGACGAGATCGTCGGCTGATCCCGAGCGGCCTGATATGAATTCCGAGGGCCGCCTCCGGGCGGCCCTTTTGTTTTGGCATCTGCTATGATGCCTCATGAAAGCTCACCAGTGACCCTGCCCGACACCATCCATCCCGCCCTTGCCACTGCGCTCGCCGCCAAGGGCTACGAAGAGCTGACGCCCGTGCAGCTCGCCGTGCTCGGCGAGGAGGCGGCGGGTCGCGACCTGCTGGTTTCGGCGCAGACCGGATCGGGCAAGACCGTGGCCTTCGGCATGGCCATCGCGCCGACGCTACTCGGCGAGGACGCCAAATTCGGCCCGCCCGGCGCGCCGCTGGCGCTGCTGATTGCCCCGACGCGGGAACTGGCTCTGCAAGTGCAGCGTGAACTGCAATGGCTCTACGCCGAGGCGGGCGCAGAGATCGCCGCGGGTGTCGGCGGCATGGATATCCGCACCGAGCGGCGGGCGCTCGATCGTGGCGCCCATATCGTCGTCGGCACGCCGGGACGCCTCCGCGACCACATCACCAAGGGTGCGCTCGATTTGAGGGCGATCCGCGCCGTGGTGCTGGACGAGGCCGACGAGATGCTCGACCTCGGCTTCCGTGAGGACCTCGAGTTCATCCTCGCCGCGGCGCCCGAGGGGCGTCGGACGCTGCTGTTCTCGGCGACCGTGCCGCGGGCCATCGCCGAGCTGGCGCAGAGCTTCCAGCACGACGCCCTGCGGCTGACCGTCACGGCGGCCCACGAGCGCCATGCCGATATCGACTACGTCCAGGTGGTGGTGCGGAACGACGAGAAAGAGCACGCCATCATCAACACGCTGCTGCTCTACGACGACAGCAACATCATCGTCTTCTGCCATACCCGCGAGGCGACCAAGCACCTGGCGGCGCGACTGGGCAACCGCGGCTTCCCCGTGGTGTCGCTGTCGGGCGAACTGACCCAGGCCGAGCGCACCAACGCGCTGCAGGCAATGCGTGACGGCCGCGCCCGCATCTGCGTTGCGACCGACGTCGCGGCGCGCGGCATCGACCTGCCCAACCTCGGGCTGGTGATCCACGCCGACATCCCGTCCAACCCCGAGACGCTGACCCACCGCTCCGGCCGTACCGGGCGGGCCGGGCGCAAGGGCACCTGCATCCTGATCGTGCCGATGCATCGCCGCAAGGCGGTGGCGCGCACGCTGGCGGCGGCCAATATCCGCGCGTCCGAGCGCGGCGCGCCGACCATCGCCGAGATCGAGCGCCACAACCACGACCAGATGCTGGCGCGTGCGCAGGCCATCGCCGCGCCGGACGAAAGCGAAGCCGCGCTCGTCGCCGAGCTGATGGCGCTGCTGACGCCGGAACAACTCGCCGCAGCGTACCTGCGCCGCGAGCTCGCGAGCCGTCCCGCCGCCGAGGACGTATCCGAGGAGCGGATTCCCTCGATCAGCGAGAAGCCGCAGAAGCGTTTCGACGACGGCCCTCGCGAGGCGCGTGAGCCGCGTGAACCGCGCGCGCCCATGCAGGGCGGGCAGTGGTTCGTGATGCCGATCGGCCGAAAGCAGCGCGCCGACCCCAAATGGCTGCTGCCGATGATCTGCAAGGCCGGCGACGTGGTGAAGCAGGATATCGGCTCGATCAAGATCGGCGAGCTCGAGACCCGCTTCGAGATCGCTGCCGACAAGGCCGCAAGCTTCGCTGAGAAGGTCGCCAAGGCCGGCGGCGAGGTGCAGATCAGTCCGGCGAGCGGTGATACGCCGCCGCGCTACCGGGACCGCAGCGACGCTCCGCCGCGCCGTGAGTTCAAGCCGCGTGCCGAATTCAAGCCGGGTGGCGAGTTCAAACCGCGCGCCGAGTTCGCGCCGCCGGGCACACGCCAGTACAAGCCGCGCGAGGCCGGACCGCGCTACAAGGTGCGCACCGACAAGGGCGGCAAGCTGGACTCCGTCCCTGTCAGCCAGGCCACCCCGGCTGTGGTCGAGGCGCCGGCGGAGCGGCCGCGGCCTCCCAAGCCGAAAGGCCCCAGCCCCAAGGACAAGGGCAAGCCCAAGTACAAGAACCGGGTGAAGCACGATCCACCGGCCGATGCCGGGGCCAAGCCGGGCAAGAAAAAGAGCTTCGATCCGCTCGATTGACGAACGTGCCTCACATGGTCAATTCTCCCCCCGCTTTGGAGGGGAGAATTATCCATGCCTTACGTCCGTATCGAGATCACCGACGGCGCCACCTACGAACAGAAGCTGCAGCTCTACAAGGAGACCACCGAGATGCTGGTCCGGATTCTGAACAAGAAGCCGGAATACACTTTCGTGGTCATCGAGGAAGTGGACAACAAGAACTGGGGCCACATGGGCACCTCCGTCCACGAAATTCGCGCCGCCGAGGCGAAGGCCAAGGGCGCCGCCACCAAGGCGCCGGCCAAGAAGGCTTCCGCCAAATCGACTCGCAAGAAAGCCGACAAGGCCTGAGCCCTTGCCCGAGATACTCGTTCACATCGTCGAAGGTCGCAGCGTCGAGAGCAAGAAGGCGCTGATGCGCGACATCACCGAGGCGGTGGTGAAGAACTTCAGCGTTCCCGCCGAGCGGGTGGTGGTGCAGATCGTGGAAAGCGCCAAATCATCCAAGATGCGCGGCGGCGTGCCCTTCGACGAGATGTGAGGCGGCAAGTCGGCTCACCGTCCTTCGTCGGGGATGTTGAGGACGTGACCGCAGGCCTTGCAGTGCACTGCATCCGGTTCGTGCCTCGATAGCCCACATTGCGGACAGGGGAATGTCACCTTGTGCGGCCGGAATACCGACTGCGCCAGTCGCACGAACAGCGTGATGCCGACGATCATCGCCACGATCGAAGTGAGCTTCCCTGCGGTGCCGGGCAGTGTCACGTCGCCGAAGCCTGTGGTGGTGACTGTTGCAACGGTGAAATAGAGGGCATCGACATAGCCCGCGATGCCCTCCTCATCGTTGTAGAAGAAGGTCAGCACGAACCCCGACAGCAGGAACAGGAAGGTGACGATGTTCACCACCGCCTGTCCTGCCTCCTGATACTGGCTGAGCCGGAAGCGCTTGAGCGGGCGCCAGAGGACGCCGCTTCGCGATAGCGTCCAGAGCCGCAGGATCCGCAGGAAGCCGAAATTGGCGAGCCAGGCGGGGAACAGCAGCGTCACCAGCACGAAGAGGTCGACCAGCGTCGTCGGCTGCCTGATCCAGCGCAGCGGGTCACGGGCGGCGAGACCCCGCGCCAGCATATCAAGGAGCAGGATCGCTGCGACCGCGAAGTCCATCCAGAGGAAATACTGCCGGTCGCGCAATGCCGGCGTGGCGATGAAGAAGGCGATGGTGATCAGATCGACCACCAGCACCGCGAACTGGAACCGCAGCGCCTCTGTGGTCTGGCCGTGATAAAGCAGCCGCAGCCTGGCACGCAGCCGGTGGAGTAAATTCGGGACGGGCTTATCCAAGCGTCTTCTCACTTCTCTGCGCACCAACCCATAACTATCCGCATGCGCTCCCGCCAGCGCTGCCGGAACTCGCTATTGCCCATTGTTTAGGACAGTGGTTAGGTTGCTCAGAGTTTGGGCGCTGGCGAGTTATCGATATGCAACACCAAAGCCTGCGGGCCGCTGATCTACCGGCGGGCGACCTGCCGGTATGGCGCTATCTGAGCGACCTGTACGGGCGCCATCTGCCCAATATTTCAGGGGAACTCGCAAGTTATATCCCCGAGCTGGCCGCCGTGCCGCCCGATCGCTTCGCCATCAGCTTCGCCACCGCCGACGGCTTCGTCTACGAGGTGGGGGACACCGGAGCGCTGTTCACCATCCAGTCGGTCAGCAAGGCGGTGATCTATGCGCTCGCGCTCGAGGACCACGGGCGGGAGGAGGTGCTGAAGCGCATCGGCGTCGAGCCATCGGGCGAGGCGTTCAACTCGATCGTCTTCGACGAGCGCAACAACCGGCCGTTCAACCCCATGGTCAACGCCGGGGCGATCGCCGCCAGCGCATTGATCAAGGGGAAGGACCACGCCGAGCGTTACCAGCGGATCATCGACATCTTCGAGCGGTTCACCGGCCGCGTGCTGGATCTCGACGAGGACGTGTATCGCTCGGAGAGCCTCACCGGCCATCGCAACCGCGCCATTGCCTATCTCGAACTCAACTCGAACATGATCGGCGGCGACGTCGACGAGCATCTCGACCTCTATTTCCGACAGTGCTCGCTGCTGGTCACCGCCCGCGACCTGGCGATGCTGGGCGCCACGCTGGCCAATGGCGGCGTCAACCCGGTGACGCGCAAGCGGGCGCTGTCGGCGGCCAATGTGCGCGCCGTGCTCAGCGTGATGAACACCTGCGGCATGTACGACTATGCGGGCGGCTGGCAATTCTCCATCGGCCTGCCGGCCAAGAGCGGCGTCGGCGGCGGCATCACCGCCGTGCTGCCCGGCCAACTGGGTATTGGCACCTTCTCGCCGCGCCTCGACGAGGTGGGCAACAGCGCCCGCGGCGTGGCGGTGTGCGAGGACATCTCCTCCAACTTCCGCCTGCACCTGTTCGAGGACCACGGTGGCGGGCTGATCCCTTTCCGCCGCCTGTATCGCGGCGACGAGGTGCATTCGAAGCGCGTCCGCCGGCCCGAGCAGGCCAAGAAGCTCGACCAGTTCGGGCACCTGATCGCCGTCTACGAGCTGCAGGCCCAGCTCGGCTTCATCGAGGCCGAGCGGGTCACCCGCCGGCTGATCGAGGATACTCCGACCGCCTACCACTTCGTGCTGGACCTGACTCGCGTGCTGCACCTCGACAGCGTCGCTCTCGGCCTGCTCAACACCGCACGGCGCACGTTGCAGGAGGCGGGCAAGGGCTTCGCCATCGTTACGGTGTCGGATGAGTATCCCGCCGCCTTCGACCAGCAGATGCACTTCCCCAATATCGACCTGGCGCTCGAGTACTTCGAGGAGCGGCTGCTGGAGCAGGCGGGCAGCACGGCCGAAGTGCACCAGGTACCGCTCGACCAGTTCGAGATGCTGGCCGGGCTCGACGAGCAGATGCTCAAGGAGCTCGACAAGCGCACCCGCAGCCATTCCTTCGCGCCGGGCGAGACGCTGATTGCCCAGAACACCCGGGCCGACGAGCTGTTCTTCCTCGTCGAGGGCCATGTCGACATCGGGGTGCGGGTGGGCAACGGGCCGAGCCACCGGGTGAGCACCGTCGAGGCGGGAACGGTGTTCGGCGAGCTGGCGCTGTTCGGCCACGGGCTGCGTACGGCGGACGTCATCGCCGCCAGCAACGGCCGGGTGATGGTGCTCGATCGGGCCGGGCTCGATGCCCTGGCCGAGGAGAAGCCGCACACCCATGCAGCGCTGGTGCTGGCCGTTGGCGCGAGCCTTGCCGAGCGGCTGCGTCGCGCCAATGCCGAGATCAGGGCGCTGTCGCGCTAGCCGACTGGTCACAACCGGAAGGGCGTCTGTTGCCTCCCCGATACGCCGGTTTGACGAAAATGCCGGATAACAGAAAAGTTGATGGAACCTTTGGGGCTTTGCCCTAACGTGTGCGTTGGGGCTCCGGTCACTCGGCCGGGCTGATCCGTATCCTGGCCCGCGCAAAGCGTCAGCGCACAACCGTTGAAAGTAAAAGCAGCCATGCTGTTCCGCTTCCATGAAGTGGTGTCCGTGCTGACGCTCATCGTCGTCCTGCTCATCGCCAAGCACGTCCCCCTCGCCAGCGCTTTGCCGCTGGCTCAGATGACCGGCATAGTCTGCTTCCTGTTCGCGATCTTCCTGAGCCTCAGGATCTACAACGCCGAACTGGCGCGTATCCGCGCCGAAGAGTGAACGGCGCTCGCCGATAGTCAGCTCGACCCTGCCAGTCGCCGGGCAGGCGTGCTATGAGGCGGCCATGAACGCCATTACTACCCCTCGCGTCGCCCGCTCCGTCTGCCCGCATGATTGTCCATCGACCTGTGCCCTCGACGTCGATGTGATCGACGCGCACACCATCGGCCGGGTGCGCGGCGCCAAGGACGACCCGTACACGGCGGGCGTCATCTGCGAGAAGGTGGCGCGCTACGCCGAGCGGATCCATCATCCCGACCGATTGCTCCATCCCCTTCGCCGCGTTGGCAAAAAGGGCGATGGCCAGTGGCAGCGGATCAGTTGGGACGAGGCGATGGCGGAGATCGCCGCGCGCCTCCTGCAGATCGAGAGCGCTCATGGGCCAGAGGCGGTCTGGCCGTATTTCTACGCCGGCACCATGGGCCATGTGCACCGCGACGGGATCGAGCGGCTGCGCCATGCGCGGGGCTATTCCCAGCAATACGACACCATCTGCACCGGCACGGCGTGGCCGGGGTTCCTCGCCGGGGCGGGTCGGCTGACCGGCCCCAACCCCGAGGAAATGGCCGAGTCGGACTGCGTGGTGATCTGGGGCACCAACGCGGTCACGACCCAGGTCAACGTGATGACCCACGCAGTGCGTGCCCGCAAGGAGCGCGGTGCCAAGCTGGTGGTCATCGACATCTACCGCAACGCCACCATGGAGCAGGCCGATATGGCCCTGCTGCTGCGCCCGGGCACCGACGGCGCGCTGGCGGTAGCCGTGATGCACATCCTGCTGCGCGACAACCTCGCCGACCGCGCCTACATGGCCCGCTACACCGACTTCTCGCCGGAGTTCGAGGCGCACCTCGACACCCGTACGCCCGAATGGGCGGCGGCGATCACCGGGCTGACGGTCGAGGAGATCGAGGCCTTCGCCCGGCTGGTCGGCACGACGCCGAAGACCTATTTCCGCCTCGGCTATGGTTTCACCCGGCAGCGCAATGGCGCCACCGCCATGCACGCCGCGCTCTCGATCGCCTCGATGACCGGCGCGTGGGCGCACACCGGGGGAGGGGCCTTCCACTCCAACTCGGGCAGCTGGAAGATCGACAAGTCGCTGATCTATGGTCGCGACATGGGGCCGGCCGGCCGTGAGCTCGACATGAGCGAAATCGGCAAGGTGCTGACCGGCGATGCCACTGCGCTCAAGGGTGGCGGACCGGTGATGGCGCTCTTCATCCAGAACACCAATCCGGTCAACGTCGCCCCCGAGCAGGGCCTGACGCGTGCCGGCTTCGCCCGCGAGGACCTGTTCACCGTCGTCCACGAGCAGTTCATGACCGATACGGCGAAGCTGGCCGATATCGTGCTGCCCGCCACGATGTTCCTCGAGCACAACGACTATTATCGCCGCGGTGGCCACACCCGCGTGCTCTACGGCCCCAAGGTGGTCGAGGCGCCGGGCGAGTGCCGCTCGAACTTCGAGGTGGTCAACGACCTGCTGCGCCGGCTTGGCGCCGACCACGCCTCGATGCACCTCAGCGACCGGGAGATGGTGGCCGAGACCTTCCGCCGCTCCGGCTTCGGCGCGCTCGATGACATCGAGAAGACCGGCTTCATCGAAAACCCCCAGCCGCCGAGCAAGGCGCACTTCGCTGACGGCTTCGGCTGGCCCGACGGGCGGTACCGATTCGCCCCCAACTGGCAGGGCGTGTTCGATCAGGGTGGCTACCTCTGGGCCTGCGATCCGGCCGACATGCCGCGCTTTGCCGACCACTGGGACGTCACCGAGCGAATCGACGAGGTGACGCCGTTCCGCCTCGCCACGAGTCCGGCGCGCGCCTTCCTCAACTCGAGTTTTTCGGAGACGGCGGGCAGCAGGAAGCGCCATCCCGAGCCGACGGTGATGGTGCACCCCGACGATGCGGCGGCGCTATCTATCGCCGACGGGGACATGGTCGTGCTCGGCAACGCCCGCGGCGAAGTGGCCCTGAAGGCCCAGCGGTTCGCCGGCATGCAGCGCGGGGTGCTGATCGCCGAAGGCATCCACGCCAATTCCTCGCACCGCGACGGCGCCGGCATCAACACGCTGATCGGCTCCGACCCGGTCCGCCCCTTTGGCGGCGCGGCATTCCACGATACCTCGGTGTGGGTACGGCCGGCCTAACTCAGCCGGCGAAGTAGGCCGTATAGAAGAACCAGGCGGTGAGCGCGCCCGCGTAGATGATGACCAGAGTGCGCAGCAAGTCTCGCGGTATGAGGTGGGCGAGGCGCGCGGCGAGGTAGGCGCCTACCACCACGCCCACCAGCGTGATCGTGCCGTGGTACCAGTCGATCGAGCCCGACAGCGCGAAGCGTACCACCGCGATCACCGCCACGGTCGAGGAGACCCAGAGCTTCAGCCCGTTCATGGCGTGGATATCGGTCATGCCGGCGAGCGCCAGGTAGGCGAGCAGCATGATGCCGAAGCCGGCATTGAAGAACCCGCCATAAACGCAGAGCGCCGCCAGGAGCGCCAGCAGCAGCATCGCCCCGGTGAGCCGCGCGCCGCGCATTCCCCCGGCCTTGGCCGCGATCAGCCGGTTGAGCTGGTTGCCGAATGCGAACAGCAATACGGCCAGCAGCATCAGCCACGGCACGATCTGGTTGAACGCCTGGTTGCTTACATGCAGCAGCGCCTCGGCCCCGGCATAGCCGAACAGCAGGGCGATCGCCGTATAGGGCAGCAGCTTGTCGCGATGCCTGAGGATGTCCTTCCGGAAGCCGGCGGCGCCGCTGATGTAGCCGGGCAGGGCGGCATAGGTATTGGTGGCGTTGGCGATCACCGGCGGCACGCCCGCCGCCAGCAGCGCCGGGAAAGCCACGAACGAGCCGCCGCCGGCCAGCGTGTTGAGCGTGCCGGCGATCAGGCCGGCAACCAGAAGCATCAGTTCGGTCAAGTCGATCCCCGCAGTCGGCCGCCTCTCTATCGCGCTGAGCCCGCGCCCGCCAACGCAATGCCGTGATCGGACCGATCACCCGTATTCATGGGCGGCGTGCCCCCCGCCGTCCATCGCTCGACACCCATCTGAAATCCCGCGCCGGCCACCGCTTCGCTGCCCGCGGAACGTTTGCGCGGCGCACTGCATTATCCCTGCCAGACAGCGCAAAAGCGCCCTTGAGGAGCGCGAGTTCCCCAGGAAAGCCGGGCACCAGTAAACTCTGGGCACGGCTTTTTTGTATGTAGAGTGCCGCAACACCGGCAGCGCGGACAGCATCGTTAAAACCACAGGGCACCAAGCAGATGGCAACGCAGAGTTCACGACCCGGGAAACTCATGTCTGCGATGCGACTGTCCGGGCGGCCGCCGCTGACGCGCAGTGAACTCTTTGAGACTGTCGCTACCTTCGCGATCGTCGTCGGGATGCTGTATCTGGGAGCGAGCATCCTTGTACCTCTCGTGCTGGCGATCCTCCTTGCCTTCGCGCTCAGCCCGATGGTCGATCTGCTGACCCGAAAAGCTCACCTCCCGGAGCCGGTCGCGGTCATCGCCAGCGTGCTGACGGCGCTGCTCACGCTGGGGCTGTTCGCCTACGTGGCCGGCATGCAGTTGGTCCAGATCGGGGCCCAACTGCCCGAATACCAGACCACGATCGCCCACAAGCTGCGCGACGTGCAGCAACAGCTGGAGGGCGGCGGCTTCCTTGACGGCCTTACCGGCGCGATCGGATCGCTGACCGACCAACTCAGCGCCGCCGCCGACGGCAATGCACAAACGGGCGTACCGGTCCCCGTCACGATCGCCAACGATGTCGGCAATCCCCTCGGCGTCGTCAGCACGCTGATGGGCACGCTGGCCGGGCCGCTCGCTACCGCGGCCATCGTCATCATCTTCCTGATCTTTCTGCTGCTGGGGCGCGGTGAACTGCAGGAGCGGTTCATTCGCGTGGTCAGCCGCGGCGGCTACAGCACCACCAACCTCGCGATAGGTGACGCCAGCCAGCGCGTAGGCCGCTATCTGCTGCTCCAGCTCTGCATCAACGTCGCCTACGGGGTTCTCTTTGGTACCGGACTGCTGATCATCGGGGTGCCGGGCGCCATCCTGTGGGGCCTGATGATCATGCTGTTCCGCTACATTCCCTTTGTCGGTGGGTTGCTGGTCGCCTGCATCCCGTTCCTCCTCGCTTTCGCGGTGGACTCCGGCTGGGGCATGCTCCTGGCCACCGTCGGCCTGTTCGTGATCATCGACCTGACGACGGCCAACATCGTCGAGCCGCGCGTCTACGGCTCGAGCACTGGCGTTTCTCCCATTGCGATCCTGCTGTCGGCGATGTTCTGGGCCACGCTATGGGGGCCCGTCGGCCTCATCCTCGCGACGCCGATGACCGTTTGCCTCGTGGTGATCGGGCGCTACATCCCGCAGTTCCAGCTGCTCGAAACGCTGCTCGGAAGCGAGCCCGTGCTGGAGCCACCCGAGCGGCTCTACCAGCGCATGCTGAAGGGCAACGCCGAGGAGGCGATCGAACTCGCCGAGGAGATCGTCGAGGCCACCAGTCTCGAGGCGTTCCAGGACAATGTGCTGCTGCCGGCGCTGCGCCTCGCGAGCGACGAATTGTCCGACGCCCCCGAGGCGTTGGCGCAGCGGCGCGTGCTGACGAGCAGCATCGAAGCGGTAATCGACGAGTTGAGCGACAGCCAGGCGCTGGAAGGCAATTCGGTGGTGCTGATCGGCGGCCGCACCGAGATCGACGAGCACGCAGCAAAGGTGGTGGCACAACGGCTGGCGGCCCAGCAGGTGCCGTCGCGGGTGCTGCCGCCGATGGCGGTGCGGCAGGAGAGCATCGGCCGCATCGACGTCGAGGGCGCCGAGGTGGTGTGCCTGTTCTATTTCGGCGCCGAGATCAAGGCGCAGACCCGCTACGTCTCCCGGCGCCTCAAGTTCATCAAGCCGGGGATCAAGGTCATCGTCTGCCAGCTTGGCGACGAGCAACCCGATACCTCTGCCGAGACGCTGCGGGCCGACCACGTGACACACGACTTCAAGGGGGCGCTGGAGCGGATCGACGCCTGTCTCGATATTGCGACGGCCGCCGCGCGGCTGGCCGGGCATCAGCCGTTCCGTGGCGCCGGTCGTGGCGACGATGCGCTGGGCAAGGCGCTCAAGGCCGTAGCGGACGCGATGGCGGTCCCTGTCGCGACGATCAACCTGCTCGATGACGAGCGGCACCGCAGCGAGGCCGACGCCTACGCGCTGACCGAAATGATCGCCGAGCGCAACGGGCCGCTGGTCATTCCCGATGGAGCCGAAGCCAAGGAACTGGCGGACAACCCCTACCTCCAGAGCAACGGCGTGGCCTTCTATGCCGGCGTGCCGCTGGTCCTCGATAGCGGGGCGACCGTAGGGTCGCTGGTCATCATCGACTACGACGAGCATGAGTTCGGCGAAGGCGAGCTGGCCCGACTGCAGGGCCTGGCCGCCGATCTCGTGCAGCGCTTCGGAAACGCCCCACCGACAAACGCACCACAGCGTTCGAGCTGACAGCATGGGTTAGGAAGTGGCGGAGGGGAGGGGCCTTATATCCAACCTTCTCCACCCCGTAAGTCATTGTTCTATATATTGGCGAGAAATGCCCCACCGCCGCTAACAGGCTGGTCAGCCGTTTTTGGCAGTATCTTGGG
>Ga0123337_10005915_pt1 | contig 11859 bp, 9 predicted proteins | sample frozenSSSSmetaG_FD_89792 | JGI IMG/M metagenome (GOLD analysis project Ga0123337, IMG submission 89792) | Glacier valley bacterial and archeal communities from Borup Fiord, Nunavut, Canada, to study Microbial Dark Matter (Phase II) -... | ecosystem: Environmental > Aquatic > Freshwater > Ice >...
AGGGGGCCTTGATACCAACTCGAGAGATGCGAATTATCCGTCCCTGAGCTGTGGAATCGACCGTGCAGTCTAGACAGCGAGGAAGAATAGTGGGCCAGGTGGGGAGGGTGAGGAATCATTAGGTGGTATGTATGTACCGTAGTCAGCCCAAAAAGGACCCATGTATATTCATTCATTAGCTACAATCATCAGGTACCATTCGAGCACAGCTGCTCTGTACCTGTATGAATCCACCACCAAATTGTGAACTGTGATGATGCAGTATACATATCTTTGCCAGCTATTCCGTCCGTGTTTGAGCACAAGACCATCGTCCTCACAGCGAGGCGGCTCGGGTGCGGCAGAAATGGATCCCTCTGGGGCGGTCTTCACCCACCCCCACACACACACCTCCGTTTCCCTGACGAGTGATTCAGCACCAATGGGTACTCGAAAACTGCCCCCTGGTAGCGTCGACGGCGAGGCTTTATTGCATCGAAACCGCCAGGGAGAACATCGAGCCCCATCAACTGGAAAGGGGGGCCAACAAGGTGGATTTCTGGAACCCTTTAGTTGCGAGTGGGGAGGAACCGTGCTGACAAAGTTCTAGTTTCTCTTAAACCCGTGAACCTCGGAAGGTTGAGGGGGCATCAAGATACTCAGCTCTGCTCCGAGCGAGAGAGAGCGATAGAGAGCGATAGAGAGAGATGCGCCGACAGCATATGATGCTGATGGCTACCCGAGCGGAAATTTCCTGGATGGAGGCAAGTTTTGACCGTTCCGGATCGTGTGACGCCGGCCCGGGAGTACTGATACTTAGTAGATGATGGCTTGAAGACTTGGCTAGAGAATTTGCACGGCAGTCCGTAGCCGTAGCTCAACGAGAAAGGAAACGAGCAGGTCAGATTATGGAGGCCTGCGAGATCCAGTGTGGACTTTGGGTTATGATCTATGAGCATTGAGTGATCGAGAGAGATAGCCGAAGAAGCGGCTGTCTCGATGGATCATGTAGCTCAGAGATGTCCTGTGTGGTGAGAGCGAGCTTGGAGGGCGATCATAAGCCCAGCCTTCAGTGCCCATGCCTGCACGATATGGGATAGGAAAGTTGGGTTTTGATAAAATGTGGGGGAAGTAAAGTAATAGCCTTTGAAATCAAAGCGGGGATACAAAGAGGACGAGGAGCTCATCTCAGAACCGAGAAATGACTACGTAAACCATTGGAAGCAGGAAAGGGAGCGGATAAGGGAGATAGTCTGTCCCGGCTCGAGGTGTCCCACCCGCCGGACGACCAACCTGATATGAGGTATCATCCATCTTGGTGGAGATCTGAACAAACATGTCTTGATGAGACAAGGTGCAAAGTGATTGTCGATCATGACCCTCGGAAGAGAATTTCCCCGCTTAACAACCCCGGACGAACGCTTCGTGGTCAATGCTTGACGGTGCTTATATTAATATGATGCTTGCTACGTCGCCAGCAGGACAGCATGGATAATAACGCGATCCTGCTCGCAGCATAATCTCCCAGTCTGCAACGCGAAAAAATGCCTACAGGAAGCTGCTTCTGCGGCCAAATCAAGATCGACTACACAGGCGACCCTGTCATGCTGGTCTGATGCATTCCACCACTTTTCCAGCTTTGAAGCTAAAACGGCAACCAAGAGAGATCGCTGACAGGCAGCATAGTGTCTCTGTCACTGCACAGACTGCCGAAAGACTTCAGGCAGCAACTACTCCAACAACCACATTGTCCCGGACGCCAACTTCTCCCTCCTCTCTGGGACCCCAAAGCAGATCTCGAAGACGGCCGATAGTGGCAGGCGGATAACATCGTTTTTCTGTGGTGACTGCGGCTCGACCCTGTGGAGAAATGGAGAGCTCTTTGAAGGCATGAAGATCATCAAGGCTGGGGTCTTGGACAACCAGGACGAACTTGAACATCGTGTGCCAAGCGTCGAGTTGTATGTGCGGCAGAGGGTGGATTGGGTGAAGGAGGTAGATGGTGCGGAGCAGAAGAACGGCATGGGAGCATGAATAGTCTGACCACGGATGTTCGTCAAGCCTTGCTCGGGTTTTCGCAGCGGACCAAGGCATAGCCTTGATAACAGGACAGGCCAAGGTCAGCTAGGAGATTGTCTCCACAATGTAATCATCACCAAGTAATGTAGCGATGCTCTGGATTAGTTGGTCTCCGTACATGCGATGGCCGCACTACGCATCTGGCGTAAGTTGGGTAAAAGCATGTGCCACTCAGATCGAATCTCTGGAGATCTTCTGTGCAAATGCATCATTGTCCAGGCGCACTAGCATTCGCCTCCAGGGCGGCAGATGTAGCTACTGAAGCAGGACCGGGAGCAGGAGATGTCGCCACAGCGCCACTTGTGCTCTTACCATTGGCCTGGCCACCACCTCGACTGCTGTCAAATGTACCTCTTCCTCTAAAGTTGGCCCTCGCACCTCTACCAGCTGCACGATTGAATCCACCGCGCGGTGGACCAACGTAGCCACCTCGACCACCATTTGGCTGGCTTCCGCCTCGGAAAGGAGCATGAGATCCACGTGGTGCTGCTGTCGCTGCCAACACAGCAGGTGCACCTGCCAACTCTGCAGGCTTCGTAGGTGTGGCGGGAGGAGTTTGCGACTGCGGAGGAGCCTTACCACCACTCTGAGCTGCTTGCTGAACAGGGGTCCGCCCCTTCGTTTTGGCACCTTTGTTCTCCAGTACTACTACCTGGCCTCCTTTGTCTCCCACTCTGACGGGACTCGCTGCTATGGCTTTCTTCAGGCTTTCTGCTTCTTCGAAATCCACGTATCCAAACCCCTTTTTCCGGTCGATCTCGCAACGGCTAACCGTGCCGAACGTGCAAAATGCGGTGTACAAAGATTCTTCGGTGACGCCCTGAGAGAAATTGGCGTGCTTGAGAAACGCAGATCGAGCGCCAGCACTTGGGCTTGGTGGAGGTCGGGAGGGTCGTCCAGAAGGCGCAGACACGGGTCTGGAGACTGGTTGTGTTGTCGGTGTATGGGGTTTGCTGATCCGAGGTCCGGTCGGAGGAGCAATCGCTACTTTGGGCGAGGGTGTAGCTGCCCGCACTGGCGTAGTAGATGTCGTGACCTCTGGAAGCTTATCTGATGACTGGATTGCAGGCGATGTTGGCACCGGCACCGCCTTTTGACTAGTGTCTACTCCTCCAGCTGGCTTAATTGTAAGATTTGCGCTGCGCGAAGTTCTTCTGTCACCTCTAGCAGGGCCGAGTCCAAGATCCCTCTGCAGGATTTTGGCAGCCGCGCTTGCAGAGCCCCGCTCGCGTTCACGTTTGACAGTTACTGGAGCGCTGATAGGGGCTTTTGATGAGGGTGAGACAGGTTCCGAGGCCTCGCTTTTGCCTTTCAGGGCAGCCACCGGCTTATTAACCACTTTGACAGCATCTTGCGCAGCCTTCTCTATTCTCGCCTTCTCAGGAGATCGCTGTGCTTCCTTTTTAGCAATGGACACTTTCTTGGGATCAATCTTCTCTGCCTTCGCGTCTTTGGCGTCTGATTTAGTCTGAGCTTTCGCTGTTTTGGGAGTTGCGCCTTCTTTTGCCCTATTGGCTTTCTTTTCTTTCAAATATTCCACCAAAGGAGTTGTGGTAATCTTTGCTGGCCGTGGATCTATGCCCTCAACACCTTCGTCAATATTGTTGGATCTCGTCACTGGCTCTGTCAAGCGTTGTAGAAAGTCTATGAATTCAGGATCTTGATCAATGGTGCCTTGTCGGCCATCCTTGCGAATGCGGCTCCCTGGTACCCGGCTGTATGGTGCAAATTCCAGTGAAGGGGGCCCAAGTAGGCATAGGTCTTTGCCGGTGTTCTTTGCGTCCTGAAAGGTGCATCGCTTGACGACTGCAGATAAAACGTCCAACATACTCTGGTCCTTCACGCGCAGATAGGCTCTCGCAGGTCTTGAGGGTTTTGCAGAGCTACAGCGTTATCAGATACATCTTCTGTGCACCCCAAGCATTACTCACTCTTTCGAGATCTTGCCATCCTTGTATGCAAACCAGTCTACTTTCCCTGCTCCCACCTGCCATTCTTCTCCCAATATTGTCCGAAACTCTGCTTGAGTCAACCCAGGAGGTAAGCGTCGCACTATGAGTCGCAGTCTTCGAGCACCAGGCCGCGGGGATACATTTGAGGCAGTGGATGAGCTTGTGTTTGCTGCTTTCTTGCTTGTCACAGAAGCTGGCACAGCAAGGACCCCGTTGACAGCACGCGTGGAAGCCATAAGACCATTGCAGAAAGAGGCAAGAATGAGACAAGAATGAGGCAGGGACGATACTTTTGAAGAATCAATCTTGAAATGAGCCCGGTTGTTGCAACGCGTGATAATCTAGCAGTGAACTTGCTTTCGCAGTGCACTTAATGCACAATCATTATCGCGGCTATTCAAGGTTGGCGCTAGATACGGGTATCTCGGCTGACTTGCTATCTTCAGATGTCCAATTCGGTTAGCCGCCCGGAACTATCTTTGGCCGGCTCCGCGGACGACTTCCCAAGAGCCACTCCCAACCCCTCGGCGGCCTCCAGCTCCCCCTCTACCATCATCACGGCTTCTGCTCCTCGCCGGCGCTCCAGAGCAGTCAATTCGGGAGATTTCTTCTTGGCCCAGCAACTGCGCAGCCCTGGTGTTCCCCCCCCTCCTCCACCGCCTCCACCGGAGCGATATTGCCGGCCACAGACTTACATCGACTTGGTCCGTTCTTGGCGCTGTCCCCCATTTCGGGCGGCGATTTCACAACTCGGCCACTACCACCGAGAACTTCCCCTGCTAAACTCCTCCCTCTCCTCTCGATATGGCTCCCTCCGTTCCTCAACCAGGTCCTGCAAGGCTGAAGCGATCTGCCGGCCCAGATGAGTGGCTTGATGCTGCAAAGAATTGCAAGTACCTCTCCGAGCATCATATGAAACAGCTCTGTGAGATCGTCAAGGAGTTCATGATGGAAGGTCAGTCCGGCCTTCTGAGCCGGTCGATCTGTTTGTGCTCAATTTTCGCTTACTTTCCTCACAGAATCAAACATACAACCTGTCTCTACCCCAGTGACGATATGCGGCGACATTCACGGCCAGTTCTACGATCTCCTCGAACTCTTCCGTGTGGCAGGTGGTATGCCGAACGAATCTGCGCCACAAACACCTATCACACCACGAAAAATCATCACATCCGCAGACATTGAACCTCCCTCCACAATCACAAACCCGAAACTGAAGAAAAAGCTAAAACTGGGCGGCGCATCCCACCCAGGCAGCGAAGACAGCAGCGAAACCAGCGACGCCAACGAAGCCCCCTCGAGCGTAGTATCAGATCTCGATGAAGTCGAAAACCCCAACCAAGACACCGAGATCCGTCCCCGCAATGGTAACTTCATCTTCCTAGGCGACTATGTCGATCGTGGCTACTTCTCCCTCGAGACCCTAACCCTCCTACTATGCCTCAAGGCCAAATACCCCGACCGCGTCACCCTTGTCCGTGGCAACCATGAATCGCGCCAAATCACCCAGGTCTACGGCTTCTACGAAGAATGCGTGCAGAAATACGGCAACACCTCGGTGTGGAAAGCGTGCTGTCAAGTCTTCGACTTCATGACCCTCGGCGCCATCGTGGACGGCAAAGTCCTCTGCGTCCATGGCGGGCTGAGCCCGGAAATCCGAACCCTAGACCAAGTCCGTGTGGTGGCCCGCGCGCAGGAAATCCCCCACGAGGGTGCCTTCTGCGATCTTGTGTGGTCCGACCCCGAAGATGTGGAGACGTGGGCCGTCAGCCCCAGAGGCGCGGGTTGGCTCTTCGGCGATAAAGTCGCCACCGAATTCTGCCACGTTAATAATCTGTCACTGATCGCGCGTGCCCATCAGCTCGTCAACGAAGGCTACAAGTACCACTTCCAGAACAAAGACGTGGTGACGGTGTGGTCAGCGCCGAACTACTGCTACCGCTGCGGCAATATGGCCAGTGTGTGTGAGGTGGGCGAGGATATGAAGCCGACCTTCAAACTGTTCAGTGCTGTCAAAGATGAGTTGAGGTGTGTGCCTGCAACCAGGCCGGGGAGGAACGAGTATTTCCTGTGAACATACGCTGAAGCAACCACCGGGGTCCGCACTTTGTGCACCATAGATAGCACTGGGGGTGGCCTATCAGCGATAAAGAGGTTATGACATGAGCTGTTCCGCGTCTCGCGCCCACAACAGTGGTAGACAGACACATGTCGAGGTCCACATATATGGCCTGCCATGAAGGGCCATGCATCAGATGAACCAACCATGAAAGACAAACTGAGCGATAAACCCATGATGATTTGGCGCATTGCGTAGGCTGGAGCATGGAAAGGGGCCTTGCACATACAAAGGGAGGGAATCGCCAACTCGGGCATCAATGGAGGATTTGGGCAGCAGCATGAGCTGGCGGGGACTGACTGGCTCACGTGTACATTACTGGCATTGAGCCAAGATAAGAGCTCCTCTCCTACGAAGGATAGCAGATAAAAATTCAACTGGACTGGACTGGATCATCCGTAGGATGCATCCTCAAAGCAAGCAAACAACTGAGCTACCTATCTGATCGCGCGACAAAACAAACGAGATCCTCCACATTACCGCTCACCATCCACAAGAGCTCACAGACAAGGAAGGACGACAAGGAGAAAAGCCAAGCGAGACAAGAAGATAAGTATTGAACGTGTGCAAACAACCAGCTCTTCCTCCTTCATTGTTTCCCCTTCCCCTTCCCCTTCCAATTCCCCTTTCTCCGCGCAGCACCAGATCGAGGAGATTGGACAGGCAACCCCAGAGCCGGGAAGTCGTCCTCGTTGGCCTCATCCTCATCCTCCTCCTCCTCCTCTTCCTCCTCCTCCTCCTCTTCCAAATACGCAGCATCACCGCCTTGACGGCTCCGCTCCTCAGCCAAGCTGAGCTGCAGCGCAAAGTCGAGATCGTCGTCTTCCACCATGGTAGTCGTACTCTTGCTGTGGCTGGCTCCGGCAGCAGGTGAGGAGCGAGACGGGGATGAAGCGGTCTTGCCATGGCGGGTCGGGCCGTCCATACTTCGCAGCGAAGCGTGCTCCTGCTGATCGTCCAGGAGGCTCAGACGAATTGCTTCCGCGACGTCGGGGTCTGTATCCTCCATGGCATAGGAAGGGGCGGATAGCGGAGAAGTGGTTGTGTCTTCGGTGAGCGAGACGCCGCCTTCATGGATGGTATCATCGCTCGCGGATGACAGGGCTTCATTGCTTCCGCCGCTGCCTCTCCTCTTGACTTCGTCGCTGGTGTAGGATTCTTCACTTAGCATGGTGGCATACGCCAGGATCTCTTCCTCGCTCGCTCCAGGACCAAGCAGATCGGTGCCGAATCGTCCACTCATGCGCTCATATTCTTTGCGTCTGGCCACCTTTTCCCGCTCGAGTTCTTCCTTTTCGTTGGCTATGTAATCCTTCAGCACTCCTCGACCTGTGTGGGTGAAACGCTGCTCATTGGTGGCCGCATTGCTTCCGCGCTCCGATCTGCGCCTGAGCTTTCGCTTGGTACTTTTGTACTGGTCTGCTGCACTAGAGCTGTAAGACCAATATCGTAGATGTGTTCCCAAAGAGACGATGCCGCGGAGTACTGTCGGATCTGGATCCAGAACAACTGCACCAGCGGCATAGTAATTGTGACCTACACCCTGAACAGACGCTTCAGCTTGAATCAACCTTCGGCGAGCACGGCTTGAGAAGCGAGAATTCAAAGTTCTGATTGGCTCTGTACTGGAAACAAGCGGATCCCAAGCTTGCACAAGGCCGTCATTTCCACCATGCACGAGGTACAAAGATGTCATTGCAAGACACGAAATTTGAGGAGATTCAGTACAAATCGTTCGAATTGGCGGAACGGAGTTGATAATATCGATGTCTGGTGACGGCGCGGCTCGCATATTCCACAGCAGGATAGTACCTGATCCTGTCCCAACAGCCATGAATCGAGCACGCTGCCCTGGGATCTCGGATGGAGTGGAGGGCTGCGGCATCCGTCCAAGCGGAGATGCTAGAGGTGAGGAGGTGTTCGAACCTCCTGACATGCCAAGTAGAGGATCTTCGCCAGCAGTGATGACCGCAAAATGTGAATCATCCGTTGCCGTCGCAGATATTTGTGTCCCTTTCAGCACACCCAGAGCAAAATCCGAAGTACGCCATTCATTGCGGAATGCAATACCGACTCCACTGTCGTGACTCGAAGTGCGCGACCTTGGTGTGCTGAGACATGGAGGACTAAAGTTAGTCGTCGCATTGCCGAATATGGACTGTCTACCAGGGCGAGCCTGGATCGTCGGAAATTGCTCAGGGTCATGAGTCTGTAAGAGCTTGATCTTATGTCTCATAAGACGACGTATTGCTGCAGGCCGGTCCTCGTCAAAACCACAAGTCAAGACAAAGATCGACTCTCCAGCACCACCTGGTTCGCCACCAGCAAAATCAACGATCAACTTACGGCGCATGTCCCATCCTTCACATATTTTTTGAAAATGTTTAGGTCTGTGGGACATAAGCTGCTCAATCTCTCTTGTCTCCGCATTTGTTTGCTCCTTGCTGAGGGCAGCTGCATCAATCGACGGGCGAGGTGAATAGCTCCCATCAACAGCGGATACATTGAAAGGATCTGGCCTCGACAGTCGTCTCGTGGGCTCGATCAAGTTCCACTGCGTGCCCCGTCCTGTTTGCCATGCAATCTGATGGATTTCATCATCGCTAAGTTTGCCTGTTGAATCCGGTCTAACCGGGAATCCATCGAGGTAGAAAACTTCCCCGAGAGCATTCAACACAACTGCCCAAATTCGATGCTGGCCTTGTCTCCGAGACGAGATATTTTCATCGATTTGAATGGCAATGATCGGGACACCAGGACTGAGAACCCATTTCGCTGTAGGCTCTCCTTTTTCGAACCGGCGGTCGTACGCAGCGTGGGGTCCAATAGAATATGCGGCCAAAACGCCATTGGAATATCCAGCCAGGAGACCAAAGATGCCACTCGTCGCTTTCAGGACGCGTTCAGATTTCACAATCCATGTGCAGCAAACGGAGCGACGAAATGTATTGATGTCCGGGATGCCAAGATCATGGTCGGCAGGTGAATCAACAGCAAGAAAGAGGCCACGACGATCAGAAACTGGTGTGAAGAAGACGCGGCCACCAGGTAAGCCTTCGGCATAGATCCTACCATGTCCATGGCTCAAGTCCAAGGAATTTGGCACACCCACCAAGTCCCCAGAACCAAGTCCCCACATACCTTCTCCAGAATATGTGCTGTCCTCAAAATAGTGGAATGCCGAATAGTCTGTATTGCCGCCCCATGTGTCCGTGACTTTCCCGGCGCTGGGGTCACTGATTGTAACAACGCCATATTCAGTTGCACCGTGCATGAAGAAAGGGTTCATTTTGTTCAGACCAGTTCCAAATGTAGCATGGATATGGCTGACAGGATAGACAAGGTTCGAGCTGTAGGTTACAACAGCAGCAGCTTGCCCTCCACCACTATATCTTGAAGCGCCAGAGCGGCTGATTGGACGGAACAGAGCAGGTTTCCCACGGGCGAGCGAACGAAGTAGACGAGTCCGTAGAATGTACTCACTCCTCCATGATGCCAAAGCGCTCAAACGCGAGAATGAACGCCTTTCGGACCGCAAGATCTGCTGGCCACCGATATCAAGCCTGGAGCCGGCGGGATCATTCTCTACGGTATCTTGGCCAGGGAAATAACGAGAAAATGCTATCCTCCAAGCATGAGGTGTTGTCACCATGTTATGGAAGCGCCTCGAGACCAAGCTCATTGCAGACAAGGCTGATGGAGGCAGATGCGATAGGATATGGGTGATGACCTCTGTAGACGGTGAGAATAGTACTCCGCCTTTGCCATCAATGACTTACCATTAGGGAACTGCTCCACAGAAATGTGGCGATTGGCACCTTTGACAGAAGGTATAACCTGAAAAGACACACCATCATCTTTTTGGGATAGAGTATGAGATCTTTCGTATTCATCGATACGGTTTCCTGGTGAACCTCCATGAGACGATCTGTCATGACTCCTCAACCGCCTGACATTGGCCTTCCGACCGCGTGCGGATCCCCCAGAGGAGACGGATGACGTGTTACCATCGCCGCATTGTTGCACGGCGTCCTCGATAGCATCTCGTGGGGGAGAAGAGCTTGAGGACGGCTCAAGATCATTCCGGAGTCCATATTGCGCGGAAGAGACCGGTTGAAAGGTAAGACTGTCTTGTTCGTTTAGTTGAATTTCAGTGGGTTGTGATTGCATATAAAGCTGGAAGCGAACGTAGAGAAATGCGAAGAGGCTGAGCCTTCAAATGGATCAGTCGAACGGTAGCTGCAGTACTGAGAGTCGCGTATTGTGGGTTGGAAGTCGAGGATAAAGGAGGCTTTCATGATGGAGATTTAAATTTGGTTCATCATGATTAAGCCGAGGCGCTAGTTAGGTTCCTGGTAATATTACTTCCGTACTCCGTAATTACTTAGTCTAGATACTCCGTAATTATTCAGTAATTAAATTTTATTTATTTAACAGGTTAATTAACCAATTACGGAAATTGCCTTGTACGGAGTAATTAATTATCTATCGTGTGCTCCGTAGATTGATATGATCAGTGCGGATTACTCCGTACAAGCGTAGCAGTTAATTAATTACTAATTGATTAATACATAGTAGTTGCGGAGTATTGTGCACAGAACAGTACTGCTACGCGATCATCAATTCACTGCATATGTGCCAGATCTGGAGTACCTGCTGTCTGGTAATGCTAGATACAGAGTATTAGGACCTGCTAAGGTCGAAAATAGCAAAACATCCTTCTTCTAACGCGTTGCGCCCCCGACGAGCAGGCAACCACCCCCATGCTTAAATTCTGATTTACCACTTTCCTCAAGGCCATCTCGAAGATCGCCGTGAACAATACCTCTCACCTCGCACGTGCTTGAGTTGAGCCTATTCAAGATGCCAGGCCCTACAACAGCTGATACAATTCGCATACTAGTTGCCACCGACAATCATGTTGGCTACAATGAGCGCGACCCGGTCCGAGGCGACGACAGCTGGAGAAGTTTTCATGAGGTTATGTGTCTTGCCAAAGAACGAGATGTTGACATGGTTCTGCTCGCGGGTGACCTCTTCCACGAGAATAAACCTTCAAGGAAGTCCATGTACCAGGTCATGAGATCTCTGCGAATGAATTGTTACGGAGACAAACCTTGTGAGCTGGAGATGCTGAGTGATGCTAGCGAAAACTTCCAAGGAGCCTTCAATCACGTCAACTACCAAGACATGGACATCAATGTTGCCATTCCCGTATTCTCTATACACGGCAACCACGACGACCCGACTGGAGAAGGCCACTTAGCAGCACTGGATTTGTTGCAAATGTCTGGCCTGCTGAACTATTATGGTCGTACGCCAGAGTCTGATAACATCCAAATCAAGCCTGTGCTCTTACAGAAAGGCCATACGAAGCTTGCGTTATACGGTATGAGTAACGTTCGAGATGAGCGTCTCTTCCGCACATTCAGAGATGGCAAGGTAAAGTTTTTCCAGCCCAACACGCAAAAGGAGGACTGGTTTAATATCATGAGTGTCCACCAAAACCATCATGCCTACACCGAAACGAGCCACCTCCCGGAGAATTTCCTCCCCGACTTTCTCGATTTGGTGATCTGGGGCCACGAGCACGAGTGTCTCATTGACCCCCGGACTAATCCAGAGATGAATTTCAAGGTCATGCAACCGGGATCTTCCGTGGCAACTTCGCTCGCAGTTGGCGAGGCCGTGCCCAAGCATGTAGCTATCGTGAGCGTCACTGGGCGAGAC
>Ga0123337_10005916_pt1 | contig 11857 bp, 10 predicted proteins | sample frozenSSSSmetaG_FD_89792 | JGI IMG/M metagenome (GOLD analysis project Ga0123337, IMG submission 89792) | Glacier valley bacterial and archeal communities from Borup Fiord, Nunavut, Canada, to study Microbial Dark Matter (Phase II) -... | ecosystem: Environmental > Aquatic > Freshwater > Ice >...
CTTTCAGGCTGATCTATAGAATTGGTTAAAAAATTTACCTTTCATGCCTCAACAAGCCTAAATAAAGATCATAGGGTACAGAAGACAACGAGAAGTAGATTATTCTCCCCGTGACTACTTACAGATATTACGAATGGAACAGGGGAGAGAACTCACAATCCCTTATGGACATTTCAGAGGGAGACAAAGGCTATGGCCCCCGTGGAGGGCAGACGCCCACGCACGTTCTTATATGTGTGATAAACTGTTTACACAATTCTGAAAGCGAGAGAGCAGCAAAATGGACAAAGAGAAAGCTTGCCTCATTATTCATCCAAAGGCAGCACACTCTGTCGAGGACGTTCTTCCTCTTTTGGAAGAACGGTGGGAGGTGAAGGCTCAGGTGACAGCTTATGCCGGACACGGCGTAGAACTCGCGCAAGATGCTCTGCGGCAAGGGTATCGCTGGCTTCTCTCCTTTGGTGGGGATGGGACATGCAATGAAGTGATCAATGGAGTGATGCAGGCGCAGCAGCCTTGTACGGTGGGAGTTCTTCCTGGTGGTACGGTCAATCAGTGGATACACGAGATTGGACTCCCTGCTCACCCTGTCGAGGCGGCACGAGTGCTAACGCAGAGCAGTATGCCACGTCTCATTGACATTGGGTATATTGGAGTCCAGGCTCTGACGATTGCGGGTGAGACATACCTGCAATCCGAAACAGAAAGTCCATCCAACGCTCGACATCATTTCCTTATTATCGCCGGACTTGGCATTGATGCAACAACGATACAGAACACAACGGAGGTCGCGAAGCAGCAGCATGGGCAACTTGCCTTTCTGCTGGATTGGTTCCAGATACTGCCCAACATACGCCCCTTTCCAGCGCGAATATCCTGGTCGAACACCCAATCCTGGTATGGTCACACTTTCGACATTCTCGTAAGTAATACACGTCGCTATGCCAATGTAACGAACATGATCCCGCAGGCACATGTAAACGACGGATTACTCGACATCCGCATACTTTCGCTTTTGTCTCCTGAACCGGGATTGCTGATTCCTTTCCAAGATTACGCCTTTTCCGTGCAAGTGCCCGCCTCTGTAGCACTCGAACTCGATGGGAGCAGTATCCCACTGACCGACTATTTGTATGTGGAGAACCAAGAGCGACTGCTGAAAGCTGATGATCTGAACAACGTGCTGGTCACATACACATTTCTGGTGAAGCCTTCTGCACTAGCCATGGCAGTTCCTAAAGAGTACAGAGGCGAATTATTTCGGTGAAGAAAAAAACAGGAGGAACAGGATCAGAAACGCGCATGGGTCGCGAGATGCGCCAGGGCCATTTCACTGTCGTATGATGTATTCCTACCTCTTGTGCTTGTGCGCGACGGCTTTGAGCCAGAAGCCAGAAGCAGTTTGATCGTATGCGGCGACGACCAAATTGAGCATAGCAGATACTGGCGATCTCGTGCAACATCCGCAAGTTCCAGGAGCGTCTCCACTCTGAAATGACTGAGTTGATAGAGTGTGTACCGTCTTTGTGTTTCAGAAACCACCAGATCACAATCGGACAAGCGCGGACTCCTGGACAGCAGTTTTTAGCCGCGGACGAACCCACGTGTTTCGCAAGGTGTAGGACGTCTCTACATGGGATCACGGTCTACTCATCACGCGTCACAGCACGGCTTCGCCTACCCTTCTGGCTTCGATGCAATAGACTGGTTGATCTCCCAGAGGTTGCCTTCGGGATCGGCAAAGTGCGCTGTGCGTAACCCCCAGTGCTGGTCGGTTGGAGGTCTGACAAACGTGACGCCTTTCGCCTTAAGCTCCTCGTATGCTGCGTCAATATCCGCAACCCCAGCGGCTAGAAGACCACGTTGTCCTCCCTTGGCCTTCAGTTCACTGGCCTGCGTACCTAACAGGTCTGCCGATCCTTCGGGTGAGAGCAAGATCAAGTATAACCCATCTTCCAGAAGAAAACTGGCAGAATTGGTATCACTCCCTTGATACGGAAGTTTGAACGTGTCTCGATAAAACGCCGTACACTTGGCGAGGTCTTGGACGAAGAAGACCATCGCTTCGATTTTGTGAATCATGGTTTTCACCTCTTCCTTCTTTGTCAAGCCTGAACGCTCGTTCAGACTTCTAGTGAGACATGCGCTTCTCCACGAGTTCAGAAACTTTCGGTTACTTGACCGGCAGATACTCTTTACTACGGAAACACCTTCTCGTCTCTTTCACTGTTCTTTGGCACAATAGAAGAAATGGAAGGTGATACTTCGTGAGAAATAGAGAGCAGACCCAATACCACAAATGTATCCCAAATGTGGCAACACCACACGCAAAAACAGACCCAACGGGGCACTCATGTTCCGATGCACGATGTGCAAGTATGAGTGCCATGATGGTTTAGTGGGCGCGAGAAATATTGCGATGCGAACGCTCTTGCTTCGACAGAATTGGATGAAGACAGGCTCCTTGTCAGTGAGCCTTGACGTGTCAGACAGTGAAGCCAAAGCACTACGTCTCTTGAGATAGAGGGTAGCTCGCCTAGACGATGGAGGTAGGTGGGCCAGTCCCAGTAGTCATGGGGCAATGCCGTTCAACTCGGTCAGCTCGTCCTCGGAAAGGGTCAGCGCAGCACCAGTGACGTTGGCGCGCAGATGCGCAACGGATGAGGTTCCTGGGATAAGCAGGATGTTCGGGGAGCGCTGAAGCAGCCACGCCAAAGCGACGGCCATCGGTGTGGCGTCGAGACGCGTGGCGACTGATGTTAGCGTGTCGGATTGCAGTGGAGAGAAACCGCCAAGCGGGAAGTAGGGCACGTAAGCAATACCCTGTACAGCAAGAGCGTCGATCAGGTCGTCATCTACCCGGTGGGCAAGGTTGTAGAAGTTCTGCACGCACACAAGCGGCGCGATGGACTGTGCTTCAGCGACCTGCTCGGCGGTGACGGTACTGATACCGAGATGTTTGATCAATCCTTCCTGCTGTAATTGCGCGAGCATGGTGAACGGTTCGGCAATCGAACCTGGAGTAGGACTGTTGAACCCCCCAACGCGCAGGTTGACGACGTCGAGTGCGTCTAGACCGAGATTGTCTAAATTATCGTACACGGCCTGGCGCAACTGCTTGGGAGCTAGTGCCTGGGGCCAGCCGCCCTCGGCGTCTCGCAACGATCCGATCTTGGTGACGATGTGTAGCTCGTCCAGGTAGGGGTACAAGGCTTCTTTGATGATCTGGTTTGTGACGTGCGGACCGTAAAAGTCGCTGGTATCGAGGTGAGTGATACCCAGCTCTATCGCCTCACGCAGGACGGCCACGGCAGCATCGCGGTCAGCCGGTGGGCCGAACACGTGCGGGCCAGCCAACTGCATCGCGCCGTACCCCATACGAGTGACCGTCAGACGTGCGGCCATGGTGAACGTTCCGCCGGGAAGTGTTTTCGCATCGGATTGCAATGACATACGAGTTTGTCCTCTTTCTGCTTTTAACCTGCTTCAATCTAACTTTTTCAAGAAACGCTAGCGTTTCGCCCCCACCTTTTCTGTATCTTGCTCCTGTTCGATTTCAACAAAGCAGAAGTTGCTGTTCCCTGCTGTATTATCTCTGCGAAATGCTACATTTCACAAATAGGTATAGCACTTGCGCGTAAACATTTTTGGAGATCAGTCCATCGAAGGTCGCCCTCATCGTAGTGTCTATGTCTAATAAGCGAGCGATACACAGAGAGGAGAAGGCCTACATGTTCGTACTAGCGCAATGTATAGATACTGAAGCAAGTTCTGTGAGCGACCTGTTGGACAGTTAGACCGTCATCCATCAACTTCCTCCTGACGCTTGGTTGTTGACGAAAGCATACAACATAGCACGTACTCTTTGTCAAGAGAGGGAAGCAGCTCATCTGTTTTTTGATGAGGTGATCGCGCATAGGTTCGTGCTCACGCTTTGCAGGTGTTCTCTTTTCGTCTTTCTGTCCCGAAACCGCGGAACTGTCGTCAAGGACAAGAACACCTGTAATTGGTTAGATAAGGCGGGGCAAACGTCTCCTACCTATCCAGTCCCGCAGCAAGAGCACGTTAGCCCTTTTCTCTATAGCACCTTTCAGATCGACGGCTCACCAGGACTGAAAATGGTGGTCTATCTCCCCACCTGCGAGGAGACAGCCAGAAAGCTCGAACAACTCTCTCTATCCTAGCGTCTCACATGCACTCGGATGTACGAAATAGCTGTATAGTATACTTACTCCCTGACAGGGAATGAAATGAACGAGGGCCTTGTTCCAATCTGTACTAGCATTGGACTTTTCATTATATTCCCAATCATAAAAAATGTATCCATCGTCTGCTACAGGCAACGCCACATAGGTAAACAAATACGCTTTGCTTGTTCCAAGTAGCATAAATCACGGAGAAAGTGGTCACTCATGCATACCTCTACCACAGAGACTAGCACCTCACCTCACAAAACACCCACCCCTCACGATACAGCAAATGGTCAAAAGTCTTCTGATAAACACCCTTTGTTTGTACTAATCTTATTGTGTAGCGCACAATTCATGGTCGTACTCGATTTCTCTATTGTCAATGTCGCGTTACCCGCTATTCAGCAAGACCTCGGTTTCACTACCCAGAATCTGCAATGGATTGTCACCGCATACTCGCTTACATTCGGCGGCTTTCTCCTTCTGGGCGGACGCATCGGTGACTTGCTCGGACGGCGACGCCTCTTCACCATCGGACTGCTTCTCTTTGCCTTTGCCTCGCTTTTGGGCGGCATCGCACAGTCAGCACTCTGGCTGGTTATCGCTCGTGCCGTTCAGGGCTTGGGCGCGGCTATTATTTCTCCTACCTCGTTTTCCCTCATCACCACCACGTTTCATGAAGGGCCAGAACGCAATAAGGCATTAGGGGTTGTAGGTGCTGTCGCCTCCTCTGGCTTTGCAGCCGGCGCCCTGCTTGGGGGACTGCTCACAGCCGGCCCTGGCTGGCGGTGGGTTCTGTTCGTTAACGTTCCTGTCGCTCTGGTCGCAATCGTTCTCACCCCCCTCTTTCTTACAGAGACAAAAAAAGAAAAAGGGCAGGTTGACGTGCTTGGCGCAATCACCATTACGGTAAGCTTGGTCGCACTTGTCTATGCCCTGGCGCAGGGCAACGTCGTTGGTTGGGGTTCTCCACAAACGTTGCTCCTTGTGACGGTTGCGCTCCTCTTGCTGGGTGCTTTCGTGTTTATCGAAACACGCGTCAATGTGCCGCTTATTCGCCTGAGCATCTTCCGCTTACGCACCCTCACAGGCGCGAATTTAATCGGCTTGTTCGCACCTGGCGCATTGGGCGCAATGATTTTTATTACGACCCTCTACATGCAGAAAGTGCTTGGCTACGCACCCACGACAACAGGCTTTGCGTTTCTCCCAATGGCGCTGGTCCTAATGATCGTCTCTAACGTCGTCTCGCGGGTCGTCCCGCGCTTTGGTGTGCAACGTCTCCTGGTTGTGGGCATGTTGATTATGACCGTAGGTCTTTTACTCATGACACGTATCTCGGTGGAAAATACCTTCTGGACAACGCTTCTCCCTGGCACACTTGTAATTGCATTAGGCATTGGCCCCTCGTTCACCGTGATGGCGATTGCAGCAACAACAGGTATAAGTGACCGCGAGCAGGGACTCGCGTCCGGCCTGCTCAATACAATGCAACAGGTAGGCTCAGGGCTGGTACTCGCGGTTGTCTCTGTGGTATCTGCAATACAAACAGCAGCCTTGCAGCACGAACGAGGCGTATCAGCAAAAACGGCACTTGTCGGTGGCTTCCAGTACGCGTTTCTCGTATGCGCCGTCTTTGCACTCTTGAGCGCGCTCATCGCTCTCTTTGTTCTACGCCAAAGTATACCAACCACAAAGTCAGCAACAACAGCGCAAAGCTAGCATCCCATGACCACATACCAGCGTACTTCTTCTACAACGATGTCGTTATCGCTGGTAGCTTTTACTATTTTTGTGCTAAAATTATTTCAACAGTGGAGGAGACATTCTCTATTTCCTCAATCTCGTTACCATGGGTTCAGCAGCAAAGGAGCTGTCATGACAGATTCACGCTTCAACATTGGCATGAATGTACGCAAGGAAGTGCTGGGCAGCGAGCATGTCGAGCGAGCGCAGGCCCGCACCACTGCATTCGATGCCGACTTTCAACGCTTCATCACAGAAACCGCCTGGGGTTCCGTCTGGGCGCGACCCGACCTGGATCGCCGCACCAGAAGCCTTGTGACAATTGCAATTCTGGCGGCACTTGGGCGCGAAGAACTCGCGTTACATATACACGCCAGCCGCAATACGGGTGTCGAACCACACGAAATTGCAGAGGTTCTGCTCCACGTTGCCATCTATGCCGGCATTCCCGCAGCGAATACGGCGGTTGCAATTGCGAAACGAGAGTTTGACCAGTCCGCGCCTGTTTCACCAGCACACGAAAACGCAACACATCAGGGGGAGCAATGAGTCATCTCACGATTGGCGACATTGTACGTGGCGACAGAGAGGTATTCCCCCCCTATCTGTACGAGGCATACCAGGCCACGCGGCGCCGCGCTCCAACACTTCCACTCATCGAAGTGCCACTAACGCTTTCAGAACTGACAGGGCCAGGCCCTCTTCTCAGCGCAATCCCCCCCACAGATGCCGATTTAACACGCAATGCGGGAACAGTGGGTGAAGCCATTGGACAACGCATCATTGTCACCGGACATGTATATGATGAACAGGGTAATCCGCTACCCGATACGCTTCTGGAAATCTGGCAAGCGAATGCGGCGGGCCGCTACCTGCATAAACACGATACATGGCCCGGTCCACTCGATCCCAACTTTCTAGGTATAGGGCGATGTGTCACCAATACTGAGGGAGTCTACCGCTTTCTGACGATTCGTCCTGGCGCATATCCCTGGAAAAATCATCCCAACGCATGGCGTCCAGCACATATTCACTTCTCGGTGTTTGGCCCCTCGCTTCTCGCACGGCTGGTGACGCAAATGTATTTTCCTGATGATCCCCTGCATAGCCTCGATCCTATTCTCAATGCAGTGCCAACACAGACGGCCCGCCAATCGCTGATTGCCACCTATGAGCATACCATAACGGAAACAGAATGGGCATTAGGGTATCGCTGGGATATCGTGGTTCGTGGCCCATCCGCCACTCTTTTTGAAGCAGGAGGGGAGATTTCATGAGCGAACGCTCCTTAACTAGTTCACAAACCGTTGGGCCATTCTTCGCACACGCACTGTTACGACAAGATGCACACCGCAATGTGCTGGTTGGGCAGGAGACGCTGGGAACACACATTCGTATCGAAGGACGTGTGTTCGATGGCGATGCGCTCCCCGTCCCCGATGCACTGATTGAAATCTGGCAGGCCGATGCTTCGGGCCACTATAACCATTCGGGAGCGCAAAGAAAAGAAATACCCAATGCATCCTTTTTCGGCTTTGGTCGCACTGGCACTGATGAGCATGGAAGGTTCTGGTTTGAAACAATCAAACCCGGCTCTATTCTCTATACCAAACAACAAATGCAGGCCCCCCATATTAGCGTCACAATCTTTGCGCGTGGCTTACTCAATCACCTCGTAACCCGTCTGTACTTTGCAGACGAGCCGAGCAATGCCTTTGACCCAATACTCCTATGTGTGCCAGAACATCGACGTGCAACACTTCTGGCCCAGCATGAGCCTCGCGGCGACACAACGGCCTACCACTTCGATATTGTCTTGCAAGGCGGGAACGAAACAGTATTTTTCAATGTATAACAAAGTGGACGCGTAGCGAAAAGGGCACACCTGATGGCACAGATCGACCTCTACAGCACACCGAGCATGTCCGCGCTTTTCTCTCCTCAAGCACATGTTCAGTATATGCTTACCTTTGAGGCTGCTCTCGCCCGCGCTCAGGCTCGCGCCGCTCTCTTCCCTCCCAGTTTTGCAACAAGTATTGAGGTCATGTGCAAGGCAGAATTGTTTGATGTTGCAGCACTCTATCGTGAAGCGGCAATAGCTGGCACACCCGCGATTCCACTTGTACAAATGTTGACACTGCTCGTTGAGGGCCAAGCTAAAAACGTTGTTCACTGGGGCGCGACCAGCCAAGACGCGATTGATACCGCCCTGATGCTCCAAATGCAAGAAGGACTGGCTCTACTTATAGAGAGGCTATATGAAATATGTAGCGCGTGTGCGCTTCTCACAGAACATCATCGACATACCCTCATGGTTGGCCGCACACTCCTCCAACAGGCTCTCCCCATTACCTTTGGTCTCAAGACTGCCCGTTGGCTCGCGCTGGTTGTACGGCAAATATACGCGCTTCACGAGCATCGAGCGCACACAGTGGCCGTGCAGTTGGGTGGCGCGGCTGGTACACTCGCGTCTCTTGGCGAGAAGGGACTACAGGTAATCACGCTGCTCGCCGAAGAACTGAACCTACCAGCACCAGACCTTCCCTGGCACACCGAGCGGGATCGCGTCGTCGAAATTGCGATGACACTCGGCATAGTAGCGGGCGCGATGGCAAAAATAGCGGGTGATATTGCGCTGCTCGCCCAAACAGAGGTCGGCGAGGTAGCCGAGGGTAGCGTTCCAGGAAAAGGGGGGTCATCCACCCTCCCACACAAACATAATCCAGTCGATGCCGTAAGCGCGATCGCGGCAGCACGATTGGCAAACGGAGTCATCCCTGTTCTGCTGTCCACGATGGCTCAAGAGCATGAACGAGCTATCGGCGGCTGGCAAGCGGAATGGGAAGCGATACCAAGCCTATTTCGCTTCACAGCAAGCGCAGTTGACCACGTTCTACAAGCGGTCAGTGGCCTGCAAGTTGACACCGCACGAATGCGCGAGAACGTCACACTAACACATGGATTAGTCATGGCGGAGTCATTGACAATGGTACTTGCCTCACATATCAACAAATCTGAGGCGCGGCAACGTGTGCAAGCAGCCTGTGAACAAGCTCTTCAATCTGGTAAAACGCTACGCCAGATTGTTGAAACAGAGGCGCGTCTGTACATGTTTCTCTCAAGTGAAGAGATTGACCACGCCCTTAATCCCGCCAGCTATTTAGGAAGCACCGACGCCTTCATTGATCGCGCCCTCGCATCCTATCACACCCTCCAATCAGCACGAGGTGAAAAATGAGCTTTTTTCTTTCCCACGACGGGGTACGCATCGCGTATCGCGTCGATGGCCCAGCCAATGCCCCCACACTTGTTCTCTTGAATTCCATAGGTACAAACATGCATATGTGGGATCAACAGGTAGCGCGTCTAAACACCACGCTACGCATCGTTCGCTATGACTGTCGCGGTCATGGTGACTCCGACGCGCCTAAAGGGGAATACACTATCGAACAGCTTGGTCTCGATCTCCTCGCCCTTCTCGACACCCTCCAGATCGAACAGACACAGCTTTGTGGCCTCTCGCTCGGTGGAATGATCGCGCTATGGTTCACCATCACCTATCCTACACGAGTCACACAGGCAGTATTCGCAAACACCGCCGCGCGGATAGGGACAGTCGAGAGATGGAACGAACGTATTGACGCGGTGAAAACCAACGGTATGGCTGCGATACGCGATGCCTCGCTCACCCGTTTCCTGAGCGCAGACTTTCGTCAGCGCAATCCAGAGACGACGCAACAGATTGGAAACATGATAGAAGCCACTCCCGCCACAGGCTATAGCGGTGCGTGTGCCGTTCTCCGTGACACCGATCTACGCGAGTTGGTTAGCACAATACATATTCCCGCACTCATTCTCGCGGGCGAACTAGATACATCCACACCACCATCACAAGCACGAGAGCTTCACGCCGCACTCACAGGAAGTCAAATACATACCTTTGCAGACGTTGCCCACCTCTCAAATGTAGAACGACCCATTGAGTTTAGCAACTACCTACAAACCTTCTTAGCCCATATAGATCATTCTTAATAGAGTGCTTTAGCAGGAGATACGTACAATGCATATACAGACACGCGTTGGCATCATAGGTGCTGGCCCCGCAGGTTTACTGCTGTCGCTACTGCTTTCTATGGAAGGTATAGACTCAATTGTATTGGAAACGCGCAGTAGAGCAGAGATAGAAGCGACGATTCGGGCGGGTGTTCTTGAGCATGGAACCGTTGAACTATTGACGGAAATGGGACTTGACGAACGTATGAAACGTGAGGGCGCGGTTCATCGCGGGATCGAGTTACGCTTTGATGGCTATGGGCATCGCATCGACCTTTACAAGTTGACCCATGGCCGTTCCGTTGTACTCTATCCACAACATGAAGTTATCAAGGATTGCGTGGCTGCACGTCTCAAGCAAGGTGGCCCCATTCTTTTCAATGTCAAAAACGTTCAACTAGCCAATATCTCTTCTACCCAGCCCAGCATTCACTATACACACGAAAACGAGCAGCAAGAGATACAATGCGACTTCATCGCGGGTTGCGATGGCTTTCACGGTATAGCGCGGTCAGCTATTCCAATCGAGCAACAAAAGATATTTACCCGTACCTATCCCTTCGGCTGGCTGGGAATTCTCATGCAGGCTCCCCAGTCTTCGCAAGAACTTATCTATGCCTATTCCGAACGTGGCTTTGCCCTGGTTAGTACCCGCACACCCGAACTCCAACGCATGTACATCCAATGCGACCCACACGATGCCATCGGGAATTGGTCAGATGCCATGATTACAGAAGAGCTTCAAGCGCGATTAGTAACTAAAGATAGCTGGAAATTGCTTGTGGGGCCAATCATTCAAAAAAATATCGTGGCAATGCGTAGTTTTGTAGTTGAGCCAATGCAGTATGGTCGTGTATTTCTTGCAGGCGATGCAGCACACATTGTCCCACCAACGGGTGCAAAAGGCATGAATCTTGCGATTGCGGATATTCGTCATCTCTCCCATGCACTCACACACTTTTACCAGCAACACCAGACCGATCTGTTAGAAGCATACTCAGCAACTTGTTTGCGCCGCGTCTGGCGCGCAGAACATTTTTCCTGGTGGCTGACCTCTATGCTCCATCGCTTTCCCGATGATGACGCATTTCAGCAGCGTATGCAACGCGCGCAACTGGACTATACGGTAAGTTCCCCTGCATCTGCTACCAGTCTCGCGGAAAACTATGTCGGCTTACCCTTTGCTTGGTAGCACGATACAAACAAGCTGTACTCCTGATAAGATACCTAGTGCAGCTTCAAGAGAGCTTTTGTGTAAGTGGCTCCGCCAATTTACATAGTCGGGAAATTCTTGGTAATCGGAACAAGCGTGTTGACCTCCATCAAAGTGATGAAGTAATATGGGACACATCTTCTCATAGAAAAAAACAGAAATGTTCTCAAGAAAGGAGTTGAATCATGGTACAAGGTCATTCCGTTCCCCCCGAAGAGATTCGCTCTGAAAACGTAACTGATGAAGGTACCGCCTCCTATGCGGAAAAAGGATACACGTTGGAGTTTGCTGAAGAGGTCATGCGCTATGATCTCTCCCGCACGCATCCCCAGGTCATAGTTCCGTTTGAGGTTTCCTCTCTCAACTGGACACCTGAGCGAGCGCATGCTTTTTTTACCGTCTATGACGCTTCGTTTCGAGAGCGACCGGGTTTCCCTGGCTGGAGTGAAGCAGAATGGGTTGATTGGACCTCTAGCGATCCTGCCTTCCGCTCCGACCTGTCCGTTCTTGCAGTGGTCCAGGGTCAGGCAGTGGGGTTTGTCACCAACGCTGACGAGGGGCAGCATGGCTATATTATTCAAGTTGGGGTTCATCCCAACTGGCGAGGGCAGGGACTTGGTGCAGCATTGACAACCTATGCACTGCAAAAATGGCA